>Ga0210384_10002091_pt1 | contig 25063 bp, 21 predicted proteins | sample IncBWH2MmetaG_FD_160574 | JGI IMG/M metagenome (GOLD analysis project Ga0210384, IMG submission 160574) | Forest soil microbial communities from Barre Woods Harvard Forest LTER site, Petersham, Massachusetts, United States - Inc-BW-H-2-M | ecosystem: Environmental > Terrestrial > Soil >...
GAAGGCCGGAGACTCGACGCCTGGCGTTTCCCGGGCAAAATCGACGATCGGGCTCAACAGCAGTAAGAGCGCTAGAAAATAAGAGCGATGCAACAATTATCCTCAACACGACGCACAGACAATTGGACGCCGCTACCCGCCGCGCGGTTACAGGACAGTCGTAAAGGTTTTGTCGCCTGCAGGCCACCGTCCTGTCGTCTACGCTTTCGCTGCCGTCTGGGGTTGTAACTCCAGGTTAGTCGCGTTACCGGACATGTGGAATGGCTGATCGGCACTTCTCCGATGTCAGGACTTTGCTTAAATGTGTAGTATTGCAAGGAACCGTATAGCGTGCTCTGATGCAAGTGTAGTCTTCTGGCACTAGAATCTTAGGAGGTTGCCGATGGGCATGACGACGAGCACTCGACAAGTCGGTGGAGTCACGATTGTGGACATCAAAGGGCGGATTGTACTTGGCGAAGAGAGCGCCTCAGTGCGCGAGGTGATTCGTGATCTGCTAAGTAAGGGACATAAGGAAATTTTGCTCAATCTTGGCGCTGTCGATTACATCGACAGCATGGGCCTGGGTTCTCTGGTCGGTGCCTTCACAAGCGTGCGGAAGCAGGGGGGAGAGCTGAAACTTCTCAACCTCACCAGTAAGGTCACCGACTTGATGCAAATTACAAGACTATATACGGTATTCGAAATCATGAATGACGAGGCCGTGGGCGTGAAGTCTTTCGGTCAATCGGCAGCGGCAGCTAAGTCCTGAAAAGTCGTTATCGGACAGACGGAACGTTCCCTCACAATTCTAACAATCGACGAAGGCAGCGATCACCAAACACTGACGAACTGAAGCCGTCGAAGAACAGCGATACTTTGCGCGAAGAAAAAAAGGCCGGGCGCCTGTGCCCGGCCTATCCGTCTCAAATTGGTTGCGGGGGTCAGATTTGAACTGACGACCTTCGGGTTATGAGCCCGACGAGCTACCAGGCTGCTCCACCCCGCACCATGACTATAGCGGACACCAGTGATTCCGTCAAATGAACGCAATCTGCCACCAAACTTGGGCAAATGGTCTGTGCGATTCACCGTAAGAGAGAAGATCTGGAAGCGAAGAGCTAGTAGGGAAGAACTGGAGGAGAAGAGCCTACCACTGATTGTACGGGGTCTGATCGAACGGAGAGACTTTGTCTGAATTCGAATGCACGTCGGTCATTCCCGTCCCGGATTGGTCCGGGCTGAGGACGACGTCTTCAAAAACCGGCTGCCAGTCTTTTGCGTTCGTCATGGGATCGGTGGGAATATCGCGCAAGTAGTGCGCCTGCTTTAAGTCTTCAATCGATTGTGGCGCGGCCTGCTTGTCGACGGTGTAGTTGTCGATGGCCACGCGCATCACCTGCAAATCATCCCGAAGAGCGGCCTCGCGCGCGCGCACTACAGACAAACGGTATTGTCCCGCCGCCAGCCCGAGCAGAATGAAAATGATCGTAATCACGATCATCAACTCGATCAGCGTAAACCCAGCGGGGAAGCCCTTGCTGCCACGCCGCCGCGTGGGGAAACGGTCGCTAACGAGTTGTCGCCATGCCCTCATGGTCAATCCCTGTTCGGCCTACCAATCCGAATACTTCGTGCCGTCCGCAGCCTGCGCCGTCGATTTCGAATAAACATCGTATACATTCTTGCCGCCCCAGCTGGTCGAATCTGGATCATCCTGCACCGCGCGCAATCCCCACTCGGCTCGTCCGGTCATCGGATCGACGGGAATCTTCCGCAGGAACCGCAGTTTGTGCTCGTTTCCTGCGCCAAGCTGCGCGCCCTTCACCAGCGTCTCCAGATCCGGAGGATAATTCTCGCTGCCGACTTCCGTCCGAAATTTTCCGTTGTCGGCGTAATCTTTGTATCTGTCGATAGCGTCCCGCATTTGCCGCAGGTCGTAATGCAGTTCCGCTTCTTTCTTGCGTATCACTGTAAACCGCGCGATCGGCAGGGCCGCAGCGGAAATGATCAAGAGGATCGTGCAGGCGATGATCAATTCGAGCAACGTCATCCCCGTATCGTAAGAAGTACGCTTCGCTGAGCGCAATCTCAAGCGGGTTTCCATGCGCAACATTTGTGGGTTTGATCCAAACACCGCTCGCACTTCCATTCGACTACGGCTGCACCTGCACAGTCGCCTCGCTGGTGACCAGGGGAATCGGCTTCTGCTGCGAATCCTTGGCGTTCACTTGCACAATCGACAGAGTCGAACTGCCCGGACCAATGGCCTTCACCACGATTCCCATCAAGGTACCGCTGCCGTCCACGCCGGGTGTATTCGGCTGCCTCGTGGTTGAGATGATGGCCTGCCCGTGCTCTTTGTCCACACGCGACACGATCGCAATTTCCTGGGTCCCGCCGGACAGGAATCCACCATGCTGCACATCTTCTATGCTGATGACCGCCGGGTTGTATTGCAGCAGCAGGGGAATCGAAAAGAGATCCTTCACATTGTCAACCGCTATTCCCACTGTCGCGGTCTGGCCCGTTTTCAACGTGAGGGTCTGTGGCTCAAATCGCATCTTCGCCGCCGGTCCCGTTTGTGGCGCGGCGGGAGCTGGCTGCCCAGGAGCATTCCCTGCGGGCGTCACCGCTGGCGCAGCACCCGTGGGAGCTTGTACCGGCGCTGGTTGTGGAGCGGGAGGCTGCGCGACTGGCGCCCGCACTTCGCTCTCGTGCTTTACCTGCACATTCGTTTCAGTGCCGGAGAACAGCGGCCGCAAATTCTCCTTGGTCCATTCCGGCATGCGCACGATGCGGGGAATCAAGACGATCAGAACTTCGTCCTCTTCGTGATCGGTATTGTCCGTCGAGAAGAGATAACGTAACACTGGAATCTTCGCCGCGCCGGGCCAGCCACTCAGTGTTTTCGAATCCGTGCGCTGGATCAGTCCGGCCAGGATATTGATTTCGCCCTCTTTCAGACGAATGTCATGCTCGACCTTTCTCTGGCTGATGACCGGCTGGTTGATTCCGCCAATGGGTACCGTGTTCGTCTGAGAAGAGACCTCAATGACAACCTTCATGCTTATTTCATGGTTTGGGTGTACGCGCGGCGTAATGTCCACGTTCACGCCGACATCCAGATATTGAAATTGCGTGTTCACCAACGGGTTCACCAAGCCGGCGCCTCCAGCCGATCCCACCCCGACGCCCGCCTGAAAGCTTCCCGTGGCTATCGGGATGCGGTCGCCGATCTTCAGTTTAGCCGCCTGCCCGTCGACGGAACGAAGTTCGGGATTCTGAATAATTTTCGTGTCCGCGTCCGTCAAGATGGCATTCAGAGTGGCGCTGGGCGCGGTGAAACTGTAATCGTTGCTATTGAGGTTTCTGAGCTGGGACAGTGTGACTCCAGAGTTGGTTGCCGGTGTGCCCGACGTGGTGGTCGACGTTGTATTTGCACTTGGGTTGATGCTGGCGGAGAAGGTCTGCAGCGGAAGGATTCCCAGGTTGCGCATGCGGTCGGTCCGCGCCTCCAGCACCTCCACTTGCACCACCACTTCCGGCTTGGCCTTGTCGATGTCGTGAATCATTTTTTCCGCCAGCAGCAGCTTGTCCGGCGTGTCGCGCACGATGATGGCGTTCTGTGAATTCAGCTGCTGGATGCGCTTCAGATCCAGCAACTGCCGCAATCCTGTCACGATTTCCGTCAAATCCTGCGGTTGCACGGTGTTCGAAAGATAGAAAGTGCGCACCACCTGCTCTTCATAGTCCCGCCGCTTTTGCGGCTGATCCGGAATCACGAAAATAATGTTTTCCGTCACCGGCTTCACAAACGCTTTGCTTTCCAGCGAAACGATTTCCAGCGCCTGTTCCAGCGTCACATTGTTCAGTTCCGTCATGATGCGCCGCGCGGGGAAGTCCGGGTCGTAGATCACCGTCAATCCCGCCAGCTTGGCGATCGTATCAAAGACGATTTTGGCGTCGTTCGCCATTTTCAAGTTGATCGGCGCCCGCGAAAGTGGCTTGATCACCGGGGGCATGGAGGCCAGCAGCTCTTGGTTCGTCTCGCTCGGGGGTTCTGACTCGGCGCCCGCGGCGCGGTTTTTCTCCGCGATCATCTCCAACGTCTTCCGCAGTTCCTGCTCGGCGATCGGGCTGGAAGGGTCGATGCCGCCGGCGCGTTGAAATTCGCCCGCCGCCCCCTGTAAATCTCCCTTTTCGCGCAGCTTCTGGCCCTGTTTGACGTGCAGCTCACTCGCTTCGAACCGAACCTGATCGAGCTTGATCTTGTAACTGGCGTTGTACGGGTCGGCTTTCAGCGCTTTCTGGTAGTAATCCAGGGCCGCATCAAAATCCTGCGCGCTCTCCGCCTTGCGTCCTTGATTAAACTGTGGCTTCCCCTTGGGGCAGCCCACAGCGAGCAAGCCTAGACCCACACTCAGAACGACTGTACCCCAACGGCGCATGTTTTCTCCGAGGCCTCGACACACGAATCAAATGCAGTCTAACACTCGTTTTAGAGGCCGGGCAAGGATACGAAGGTTGGCTGTCTTGCATAGAATAACCCCTCAAAGCTAAGATTTCATACTGCTGTTATGATTGATCCTTGTGGCCAAGCCAGCATCCAAGAAGTCCGAGAAGTCCGAGAAGGCGGGCGAGCAGATCGTGGCGCAGAACCGCGCCGCCTCGTATAACTATCATATTCTTGAGAAACATGAGGCCGGCATGGTGCTGCACGGCACGGAAGTCAAAGCTCTGCGCGAAGGAAAAGCGAATATTCGCGATGCCTATGTGGACTTCAAACCCAGCGGCGCCTGGCTCGTCAACGCCCATATTGCGCAATACTCGCCCGGCGGCCCCTGGAACCATGAGCCTCTAGGCTCGCGTAAACTCCTTCTGCACAAGCGCGAAATTCACAAGCTGTCCGGCCGCACCGAGGCCAAGGGGCTAACCGTTATTCCCCTGCGCATCTACTTTCGCAACGGCATCGCCAAGATTGAAATCGCCCTGGCACAGGGCAAAAAGTCCTGGGACCGCCGCGCGGACGAACGCACCAAGGAAGCTCGCAAGGAAGTCGAACAATCCATGTATCGCAACCGGAGGCGATAACGCACCATGCAAATGACGCTGGAGACCAAGCCGTTCGCAGCACTCGAAACCGATGCCCTGGTTTCGTATGTATTTGAAGAGAACGACCCCGTTCAGAGCCGCATCGCGGAAATCGATCAGGCCGCGAACGGCCTTCTCCGCAAACTCGCCAAGAGTGGCGAACTCACGGGCAAAACTCTCGAGTTCACTCTCATCCACGCCCCCGCGGGGCTGAAAGCCGCCCGGCTACTCCTCGTCGGAGCAGGGAAGCGCGAGCAGTTCACTGGCGCGACGCTCCGAAAAATAGCTGGCGCCGCGCTGCGCCACCTCAAATCCCGCTCCGTCAAGCAGTTCGCCTTTCTCGTGCGCGAGAATGACGCCACCGAAGATGCCGCTCAAGCCACAACCGAAGGCCTGCTGGCCGCCAACTTTGAAGCTGACAAATACAAGACCGACAAAAAGAACGACAAAAATATCGATGCGGTTGTGCTCGCCGGATATTCCGAATCCGAACGCGCCGTGGGCGAGAAGGGGCTTTCGAAAGGCCGCATCATCGCCGACGCACAAAATTTCGCGCGCGACCTCGTCAATGAGCCTTCCAACAAACTCACGCCCAGAATTCTTGCCGAAAAAGCCGAAGCCATGGCCAAAGAAGCCGGCCTCGCCGTCGAAATCCTCGACGAAAAGCGCATCGCCGACCTGAAAATGGGCGCGTTGCTCAGCGTCGCGCAGGGCGGTCCCGAGCCTCCGCGCGTTATGGTCGTTACCTACACTCCCGCCAATCCAAAACCCGGCGCTCCAGTCATCGGCCTCATCGGCAAGGCCGTCACCTTTGACACCGGCGGCATCTCCATCAAGCCCTCCGACGGCATGGAAAAAATGAAGTACGACATGGCTGGCGGCGCCACCATGCTCGGCGTCATGCGCGCGCTCGCCGCGCTCAAGCCCAGCGTAAAAGTCATCTGTGTCGTCCCCAGCACCGAAAACATGCCCGGCGGCACCGCGCAGAAGCCCGGCGACATCCAGACCGCCATGTCCGGCAAAACCATCGAAGTCCTGAACACCGACGCCGAAGGCCGCCTCATCCTCGCCGACGGCATCCACTACGCCAAACAGCTTGGCGCCACGCATCTCATCGACGCCGCCACCCTCACCGGCGCCATCGTCGTCGCCCTAGCCAATGTCAACGCTGGCGTCTTCGGCTCCGACCAGGCCTTCACCGACAAGCTTCTCGCCAGCGCCAAAGCCGCCGGCGAAAAAATGTGGCAAATGCCCATCGACGACGACTACCGCGAATTCATCAAAGGCTCCTTCGCCGACATCCAGAACATCGGCAGCGGCAAAGGCGGCGGCGCCATCACCGGCGCCATGTTCATCAAGGAATTCACCGGCGACAGCCCCTGGATCCACCTCGACATCGCCGGCGTCGCCTGGAACGACGACGCCAAGCCCTGGCTAGCCAAAGGCCCTACCGGCACCAGCCTGCGGACCTTAGTGCACCTCGTCATGTCGTATTAGTTGTTGGCTTTGTTGACGAAGTTTTCGGGGCGCAACATGCTGCGCCCTTTTTTATTTTCGCTCTCGCTTGGCGTCTCTGAATCAGCACCATTATTTCCTGACAGCAGTCACAAATCACCACAAGGCACACCGGCCACCTTGCATCTCATTTTTTCCGACCTCAATCACGAAATCCACATCATCAATCGATTCTTCACCACCCACTGCCCGTTTTCTTTGGCCAGCAAGATCAAGTGCCCCGTTCCGCAGAGGCCGCCGCAGTAGTGCCCTAAGTAAACGAGCGCTTCCGTACCGGAGGAGCTGTAACCGACGCTGGAGAAGCTAAGATAACCTGATGCCTTGGGGTGTTTCTTGTAGAACGCACTCCAACCCGCCGGGCCTTTTTTCTTGAAGTAACCGTCCAGCTCATCCTTCGATAGAAGGCTATAGGTAATCGCCGGATCGAAATTCTTCTGCAGCGAACAGGTACTGCTTCGGTGTTCGTTGAAATTTGCGATCGTCTCTTTACCCGGCACCTGTTTGGAGCTGGAGCGGAAACCCCACATATTGCTGCCTGCGTCCTGTGCGGTCTCTGTCGTGTCGGCGATAAGTACCTCGGGTTTGTTGTCCCAGCGCTCCTCCGGATCTTCTGGCTGGCCACGGTTTTGCAACACCGCGGAATATACGGCGTAGTCCTCACTGGAAATGGCGCAAGCTGACGGCGAGTTCGCTGCTTGCGCCTGGGCTGGCGCTGCGACAAGCGACACCATTGCCACCAGCAGTGCTGAGTAGATGCTTACGGCTCGATTCATTGACTTGCGTCCTCCATCCGCTAAAGGGCCCGCAACCGATTTGACACCGTCACATCTTCTCCGGTGCCTTGATCTCCGGCAGCCCCAGCGCTCGTGGATGCCCATCCTCAGTTTTTGAGGCCGGAAATTCTCCCTTAGCTCGTGGTCGATTCTATCTTTAGTTAAGAAGTTGTTTGGCAATTCAGCTGGCGTAGTTTTTGAAACGGTCGAGCGCCATTTGCGTATATTGGCCGACCTCGATGAGGTACCCGTCGGGATCACGCATGTAGCAGCGCCATTCCCAGCCGTGATTGTCGAGCGGCTCGGTAAGAAAAAACGCTCCTTTTTCACGCCATTCTTTGTAGCACGCCCAGATGTCCGCGACGCGCAAGTTAAGGAAGCTATTCACTCGGTTGAGATCCGAAGGGGTTTCGAGAAGCACCTCCGGCTTATCCGGAGTCGGGCCACCACCGGAATTGAGAATGATCCACGTGTTAGCCAGTTTGATGTAGCAGGGATTCTCCGGCTTAACCACTTTCCCGCCAAGGACCCGCACGTAGAAGTCCTTCGATTTTTCCTGATCCCTCACGGTGAGGAAGTGCGTGGCGAAGAAACCTTCGTGTGCAATCGGTGCATCAGGCAGATTCATGCGGTCTCTCCCGTTCTCGGTAATAGGATACGGCCCGAATCTCTTCCGTACGCACTTGGTTTCTTGGAGTCGGAATTTCAAGAAACTGTGGCGCGATAGGAGCTGTTCGTGCGGTTGAATTCTTCAAGCCATCTCTGTTTCAGGCTCTCGTCAATTCCGCGCATTCGTTCACGAATTGCCGCATATTGGGAATCAGAAAACGCTTCGTTCAGTTCCGGGAAGGCCGCTTCCAGGAGCCTTCCTGCTCCTCGCAAAGCAGAGGACGGAACGGATGTGGGAATCTCGTCGCCTCCTTTTAACGCTAGCAGCGCTATTCCAAGACGATTCCAATCTCTCACGCAGCGAACGGGAGCAACCGAAACTTCGACAGGGCCTCGGTCGCGATATGCGCGAACGCGGAGATTGTCGACGTCAAACGTAACGTAGGCGAAATCCATGATTGGCAAGCGCCCATTGGAGGAAATGTGCGCTCCAAATCGCCCGAAAAAAGTATCGAACTCCTGCCGGACTGCCTCTTCAAGTTCTTTGTCACTATCAACGGGGAGTAGTTTGGCGTACTTGTCCTTCGGCGCCGGAATCGCGAATCGGATCGCCTGGCCGATTCCACGGATCATGCCAATAAGAAGACGTCTGGACAGCGACATCTGAATGGGAGTGCGAGGCACAAGGGCGATCAATTCCTTAGCGCCGGATTCTCGCGAATCTTGAATCGTTGACGCGAAGTGCGCCGGCGATAGGGCTTCGTTTAGGCGCAATACGCGTGGCTCCAGCAACCTGCCTAATTCAACGAGAGAGCCATACACGGGCTGCGGCGGAAAATTGACTTTAGGTTCTATCGCTTTGAGAAGAGATTCAATTGGGTGCCAACCATTACGCGTGTGGTGTGGCGCGGCTAAAACAGTAAGCCCACCATCTTTTTGGATTATCCGAACGTAAAAGTCAAGCACTCGGACAAACATCTGGGAATTCCCGGTTCCGGGAAGTCTTTCGTTGGAAACTACCAGGGCCCCGTGCTCCACAAACAGAAAGTTCAGCGCAAGCCGGACTTGTGATTCCATCTCAGGGTCAGACTCAGCATGGCGCATAAATAGTTGGATATTACACTATCATTCCCGAATACTCGTCCGTGGTTTGAGTCCGCCAGTGGCTGGCCGCCCATAATCGCCATAATGGACAACTTTCTGTCTGTTCCCAGTTTCCCTGTAGCCTCGCCAACCTCTCCCCATCACCGTAAACCCAAACTTTTGCTAGAATCCCTCCCATGAAAAGGCGCACTTTGCTTCAATCGCTTCCTGCATTACCATTTCTTCCGTCAGCCATCTGGGCCGCCTCGCTACTGGAGAAGTCGGGCTCTGGAGAAAACTCAACCATGGTCTATGAACTCCGCATCTATCACGTGAACGACGGCAAGCTCGACGATTTGCTGCGCCGCTTTCGCGATCACACCATGCAGCTCTTTGAAAAGCACGGCATCAAAAACGTAGCCTACTGGACGCCCACCGACGAACCCCTCAAAGGCAAGACTCTCGTCTACATGCTCGCCCATCCCAGCCGCGAGGCCGCCACCGCCAACTGGCAAGCCTTCAAAGATGATCCGGAATGGCAAAGTGTCCGCGATAAGTCCGAAGCCAGTGGCAAGCTAGTCGAGAAAATTGATTCTACCTATCTCACCCCCACCGACTTCTCCCCCCGCCTGCTTTGATTAGGGCTCATTGGCGGCACCGCGGCCGTCGGCTTCTAATTAAAATTGTAGGGGCGCAGCATGCTGCGCCCCAGTCGAATACATTTTCAACGTTGTAAAAACTTTTTTCCTTACGTCATTACTTCGTTACTTCGGCGTTTTTCATTACATCTTTTCAGGCGCGTCGATGCCGAGAAGGGAAAGCGCGCGCACCAATTGCGCCTCGACCAATTCCGTCAAGCGCAGCAGGAACGCGCGTTTTTGCTCGTCGGCTTCGGTCAAGATGTGGTGCTTGTGATAGAAATTGTTGAACGCCTGCGCCAATTGAAACGTGTACTTGGCAACGAATGCTGGCTCTTGCCCGTGAATCGCCGCGTCCACGGCGTGGTCCAGCGAGCCCGCGAGGAGTAGCAGTTCCCACAATCCATTGCCTTCCGGGCCTGCAAGCAGAGTCGCAGCCGTCTGTTGCGTCACGGGAGCTTGCGTTGCCCCCGCTTCCAAGCCTTTGCGCCGAATCCCGCGAATGCGTACCACCGCATACTGGCAGTACGGACCAGTTTCCCCCTCGAAGCTCAACGCATCCTTGAAATCGAATGCGATGATGGCGTTGCGCGTAAACTTCAGTAGAAAGAATCGCAGCGCGCCAACGGCAATCGCGTGCGCCGTATGCGTCTGTTCCTCCGCGCTCATCTCCCCGTGCCGCTGCTGCACTTCCGCCCGCGTCGCGGTTTCCAGTTGGTCGAGCAGGTCGTCGGCTTTCACGCCAAAGCCTTTGCGGCCGCTCACTTCGACGTACGGCTTCTTGGCCTCTTCCGGAGTCAGTTCGTAGCCCATCTCCGCGGCGCATCGCGGCGTCAATGCGACGATCTCGTAGGCGAAGTGGATGGAATTCGCCGCTTCCTTCGCGTGCCCCAGCGCGCGCAATCCTTGCGCTACCACATCCTGCAAATACGCTTGCCGCGCATCGATCACGTTATAAACGGTTTCCGCCGCCTCGCCAAAATGCGGCGCAGCGGGATCATTCGCGCCGCTCGTGGTTGTCCACAAATGGTGCGCCGTATCTTTTTCCGTGGCAGGAGGCTTCGGTGCGTTCGGCCACTTCTTGTAGTGAAAATCTTTTCCCAACAATCCGAACTTCCAAAGCTGGTACGCAATGTCCTTCCCGACGTAAGTCACCGTGCCATTCGACCGCACGATGATTTTGTCCTGCGAATTCTCCTCTTCTTCCGTCTCCGTGTCCTCTGTGACCTCTGTGTTGAAATCTCCACTCTGTTTGCTCTCAGCCGGCATGATCCAGCAACCGGCCATCTTCCCGCTGCTAGCCTGTTGAATCGCCCCGGAAGTCTTCAGCAACTCGAACGCCGCGTCCCAGAACTTCAGGTGCAGAATCTCGCTCTCGCGCGCGAGTAAGTCGTAATAAATCCCCAGCCGCGCCATGGTCCGCAGATGGAATCCTACAATCGAGTCGGCAACGACCTGAGCCACTTCCGCTTCCTCGCCGCGATCTTCCTCGATGGCCTTCAGCGTTTCGCCGCGGAGCTTGGCCGCGCGCGCTTTGTCCTCAGCAAAGAATTGCGTGGCCTTCGCATAGGAATCCCAGCAGACATAGTGGAAGTGCGGCTCCATGGCCATCATCTTTACGTTGACCGGTGTGCGCTTCTCCATCTGCAGCAGCGCAATCACCACGTCCGCGACTTGCACTCCGGTATTGTCGATGTAGTTTTGCACCTGCACCGCGCGCCCCGCATGCCGCAACACGCGCGCCATGGTGTCGCCCAGCACGGCATTGCGCACGTGCCCGATGTGCGCCGCCTTATTCGGGTTAATGCTGGTGTGCTCGACGATGACCTTGCCCGGGACCTTGGCAACCGCCGCGCCGGCCGCCTCGCTCTGTGCGTCCGTCCAAAACTTCGCCCGGTCAAAATATGCGTTCAAGTACCCGCCGCCCGCGACCTCAACCTTGGCGATACCGTCCAGTTTGGGAAAGGTGTTGGCAATCTCCTGCGCGATCATTCGCGGCGCCTTCTTCAACCGCTTCGCCAACTCAAACGCCACCGGGGAGGCCGCCTCGCCCATCTCAATTTTCGGCGGCCGCTCCAGCACAACGCTCAGCGCCACGCCATATTTCTCATGAATGTGCGCCGCCAGGACTTCGCGCAATCTCTTTGTCAGTGTTTGATACACGGGTCCTCAGTGAGGCTAAAACACTCGCATGGAATCACGCCAGTATAGGAGATGGCGCCGACAGCGGTCAAAGATAGCAGAGGCAGTTCGCAAGCCGAGAAGCAGGTGGGTTTTCCTGCGATTTCTGCAATTTCTGGAGCTCCGCTGTGTTTGACACTCCACGGCACCGCCGATAGTATCAATTGGCATCCGGCGGAGAGATTCTTCACAGGGCGATCCAACCGCAGGCGGCGTTTTCCATGAAACTTGCTTATTTTGATTGCTTTAGCGGGATTAGCGGCGACATGACGCTCGGAGCATTGGTTGATGCCGGGTGCGATGTCGCGCAGCTGCGCGCAGAACTTGGCGGCCTGCAAGTAGCCGGATGGGAATTGAGTGCAGAGAAGGTTTGGAAGAACGGGATGGCGGCGACTTACGTCAAGGTTAAGACGGAGGATCAGCAGAAGCACCGTTCGCTGGGAGCGATTTTGGAGATCTTGCAAAAATCACAACTGGCGCCGCAGGTTCGCGAACGCGCTGTGGCTATTTTTCAGAAGCTCGGCGAGGCGGAGGCGCGCGTACACGACGTCCCAGTGGAAAAGATTCATTTTCATGAAGTTGGCGCGGTGGACGCGATTGTGGACATCGTCGGCGCGTGCATCGGTTTTCACGCGCTGGGGATTGAAAAGTTTGCATGTTCGGCGCTCAATGTCGGCGGCGGGACGGTGAAAATGGCGCATGGCGTTTTGCCCGTGCCTGCGCCGGCTACGGCGAATTTGCTGCAAGGGAAGCCGACTTATTCCAATGGGGTGCAGAAAGAACTGGTTACGCCTACGGGAGCGGCCATCGTTGCGACGCTGTGTGATTCTTTTGGGCCGCAGCCGGCGATGACTGTCTCCGCGATCGGCTATGGCGCAGGCACGGCGGACCTTGAGGGCCAGCCCAACGTCGTGCGCCTCATGATCGGAGAATCGGCGGAAAAAGTTGTCGCGGGTTTTGACGAAGAGACTGCCGTCATCGAGGCAAATCTCGACGACATGAATCCGCAGATTTACGGCTACTTTTTGGAAAGAGCGCTGGGCGCGGGCGCGCTGGACGTGTACACCACGCCGGTGCAGATGAAAAAAAATCGCCCTGGCACGCTGCTTACGGTTTTGTGCAAGCCGCAGGATACGAACAACTTGATGTCGATGATTTTTGCGGAGACCACAACGTTTGGCGCGCGCACGTATCGCGCGCAGCGGCGGACGTTGCCTCGCGAATTTGTGAATGTGACTACGGACTTCGGCGACGTGCGCATCAAAGTGTCGCGCGTCAACGGACGGATTTTGCACGTGGCGCCCGAGTACGACGACTGCCGCAAGCTGGCGGTGGAGAAAAATGTGCCGTTGCAGAGGGTGATTGCGGAGGCGATGCGTTGTTACGAGAAGAGTTGAAGGGCTGATTTCAACACAGAGTTCACAGAGAGCACAGAGTACAGAAGAAAGTGGAGAGGAATGACTGCGGGAAAACCGAAGTATTACCTGACGACGCCGATTTATTACACGAACGGTTTGCCGCACATCGGGCACACGTACTCGACGATCGTGTGCGACACCATCCGGCGGTATAAACGCATGCGCGGGTACGACGTGGTGATGACCACGGGCACGGACGAGCACGGCGTGAACGTGGAGCGGTCCGCGAAAAAGGCGGGGATTCCGGAGTCGGAGTTTGTGGCGAAAATGGCTGCGGAATGGCGAGCGCTGTGGGAGAAACTTGGCGTCCAGGGCGACGAATTCATCCGCACCACGGATTTGAAGCACGCGCATACGGTGCAGTGGCTCTTCAAGCAGTGCCGCGAGAACGGTTTCGTTTATCCGGGGCACTACACCGGGCAGTACTGCATTTATGACAATGCTTACGTCGATGTAAAACCCGGCGAGAATTGTCCCGATTGCGGGCGCGCGACGGAGACAGTCACCGAACCAAACTATTTTTTCAAGCTGTCCGCGTTTCAGAAGCCGCTGCTCGATTGGTACGCCAAGCATCCGGATTTTATTCAGCCGGAAGCGCGGCGCAACGAAGTGCTCAGCTTTGTCGAAGGCGGCCTGCGCGATCTGAGCATTACGCGGACGACGATTCGCTGGGGCATTCCGGTTCCTGGCGAGGAGCCACACGTTTTTTACGTTTGGTTCGATGCGCTTACCGCATACCTCAGCGCCGTCGGCGGGCCGCAGTACGAGAAGGCGGGATACTGGCCGGCGGATCTTCATCTCGTCGGCAAAGAGATCATTCGCTTTCATGCGGTGTACTGGCCGGCGTTCTTGATGGCTGCGGGCTTGCCGATTCCGAAACAGGTCTGGGCGCACGGCTGGCTGCTGATGGACAGCACGAAGATGAGTAAGTCGCTCGGCAATGTGGTGCGGCCGCGCCCCCTCGTGCATGTGCTCGGCATGGATGCCTTGCGTTACTACCTGCTGCGCGAAACGGTTTTTGGCCAGGACGGCAACTTCAGCTACGACGCGCTGGTCACCCGCTACAACAGCGATCTTGCGAATGGCCTGGGCAATCTGGCCAGCCGCATGGCGGCCATGATCGAGAAAAATTACGGAGGCAAAATCCCCAAGCCCCCCGGGGCACTTCAGCCGCAAGACACTGCGCTGGCGAAAGAGGCGCAAACGGTCATCGGCGAAGTTCTGGAGCAATACGACCATCTGGGATTTTCCCGTGCTCTTGAGATGCTCTGGTCGCTGATCGCCGCCGCGGATAAGTATTTAACGGTGGAGAAGCCGTGGGCGCTCGGCGAAACTGAGGCTGACCAGCAGCGCCGCGCGTCGGTGCTATGGACGACGGGCGAAGTTCTGCGCATCGTCACGGCGCTTGCGCACCCCATTTTGCCGGAGAGCACAACGAAGGTTTGGGCGCTCCTCGGGCAATCGACGACTCTGGGTTCGCTGGAATTGGACGGACTGCGCTGGGGACAGCTTGTGCCGGCGACAGCGCTCGGAAAATCGCTATCGCTATTTCCACGCATTGAAAAAGCGGAAGCAATCGAGAGGATGGAAGCCATGGAAAAAGAAGCACAAAACGCGCCTTCGCCGGCAACGGCGAGCACGCCCGCTAGTACACCCGTTGCCGCGAGTGGCGCCGCGGCTGGGACGGCACCGGCTACGGCTGAGAAAATCGGCATCGAGGACTTCGCCAAGGTCGAAATGCGCGTGGGGCAGATCAAGACTGCCGAGCGCATCGTTGGCGCGGATAAGCTGCTGAAGCTTACCGTCGACATTGGCACGGAGATTCGCCAGATTTGTGCGGGGATCGCGCAATATTACGAGCCGGAGAAATTGATCGGCCGCAAGGTCGCCGTCGTGGTGAACCTCGCCCCGCGCAAACTCCGCGGCGTTGAATCCAACGGGATGATTGTGGCGGCGTCGGTTGGGCCGGAGGGTAGGCCGGTGTTGGCGGGATTTCCGGACGAAGACGTGGAGATCGGAGCGCGGCTGAAGTAGGGGCAGCATCCGGATGCCGCGTTCTCTTGGTAGGGGCGCAGCATGCTGCGCCCCTACCATCGTGGCGTAACGCGTGAGAGAAGAAAATATGGCAGTGACCTATCCCTTGTTCGTCTTTGAGAAGGATGACCAATCTATCCGGCAGATTGAGGACCCGAGCCGCCTGCAATACCACTTGGAAGCCATTGACGTCGCCAACGATGAATATGTGTTCTGGGACGCAAATGGTAACGGCGTTTCAGTTAGCGCATCCGTTGGCATGTTCAAAGGCAAAATGCGAGAGGTGACCTCTTGCGTCGCGCCCTTTCCGCTTCGAGACGCATTTAGTTTGTATGCGAAGACTGTGGGGTTGCACGATTTTGATGTTCAAGGACCACCTAGCGAAGTGTGGAGTCGAATCCAAAAAGAAATAGACGCTCGCCCCAAAAAGAGGAGCTTCTTGTCGAGATTATTTCAGTGAGAGTGTTCCGGTGGAATTAATCGACTCACACGCGCACATCGACTTCCCGCAATTTGCGGAGGACCGCGAGGCGATGTTGGAGCGTGCGCGGGCGGCGGGGGTTACGGCGCTGCTGGCGATTGGGACGGGGCCTGGGCCGGAAAAGCTGGATGCAGCGATCCCGTTTACAGAGCAGCACGACTGGATCTACGCGACCATCGGTATTCATCCGCACGAAGCGGAGCAGGTGCGACCGGAACATCTTGAGCAGTTGGCCACGCTTGCCGAGCGCAAAAAGGTCATTGCCTGGGGCGAGATCGGGCTGGATTATTTCTACGATCACTCGCCGCGGCATGTGCAACAACGAGTGTTTCGCGAGCAGATGGCGCTGGCGCGCGAAGCCAAGCTGCCGATTATCATTCATTGCCGCGATGCCTGGACGGATTGCCTTACGATGATTGAGGAACACTGGAGTCCCACCGGGCTCGGCGGCATTTTGCATTGCTTCACCAGCACGCTGGAGGATGCGCGGCGGGGAATCGAGATGGGTTTTCTGATTTCGTTTGCGGGAAATTCGACGTATCCGAAAACGCAGAACATTCGTGACGTGGCGAAGGAATTGCCGCTGTCGAACATTTTGATTGAAACGGATGCTCCGTATCTTGCGCCGCAGCCCTACCGCGGCAAGCGCAACGAGCCCGCCTACGTTGCGGAAGTAGCGCGCACGCTGGCGATTGTGAGAAACTGTTCGCCGGATGAAGTCGCTTCGGCTACATCGCACAATTTCAGGCGCTTTTTTGGTCTTGCCCGGCCGGCGAGTCTCGCGGCCTCAGGTCACTTGGAGAAGAGTTAGGTCAGGAGCATCGCCATCGCCCTGTTGACGGCTAAGGAGATTTTCGATTTAGTGCGGGACGATCTCGTCCTGGTCGAAGAGGAACTCGCTCGTCAGGGCGAAACCGCCTTTGAGCCGGTCGCGGAAATCACCAGTTATCTACTGGGTGGCGGAGGGAAACGCCTCCGGCCCGCACTTCTGCTGCTTTGCAACGGGTACACGGGGAAGCGGAGTCCCGGCGCGATTCGTCTGGCTGCGGTGGTGGAACTACTGCACAGCGCCACCCTGATCCATGATGATGTGATTGATAGCGCGGACACGCGGCGCGGACGTCCTTCGGCCAATTCGCGGTGGGGAAATCATCGCAGCGTGCTGGCGGGCGACTGGCTGTATATGCAGTCGTTCCAGATGGCACTCGAAGAGCGCAATTTTCGTATTCTCGACATTCTGATTGACCTCACACAAAAAATGGTGGAAGGCGAGCTTTTGCAGCTTGCGAAAATCGGGCGCATCGACGTCAGCGAAGAGGAAGCTTTGCGGCTGGCCACCTATAAGACCGCTTGCCTGTTCAGCGGATGTGCGCGACTCGGCGCGGTGCTGGGCGGGCTGGAAGGCGCCGAAGAGCAAGCGCTTGCGGAATTTGGCCGTTACGCGGGGCTGGCGTTTCAACTCGTGGATGACTTGCTGGACTTCACAGCTTCGGCGGAGCAGCTTGGGAAGCCGGTGCTCAGCGATTTGAAAGAAGGCAAGGTCACGCTGCCGCTGATCTATGCGATGGAAAACGGGCATCGCGACGCGCGGGAACTCGTGGCGCGCGTGCTGGCAGAAAAAGAATTTGATTCGGTGAGGCCCGAGACGATTGTTTCGTTGGTGCATGATTCGGGGGCGCTGGATCGCACGCGCAATCTGGCGCATGACTACGCGCACCGAGCCAAAGCTTGCCTGAACGGCCACGCTGCAAGCGAATATTCGCGGGCGCTTGAGACACTTCCGGACTTTATCCTCGAACGCGAAAACTAGCAGGGCCCGCAGCATGCTCCCGTTCAAGCTGGTCTACCACGAACGCTACGACCTGAACCTGGGCGCGCACGTTTTCCCATCACAAAAATTCCGGCTGATTGCCGAAGCTCTGCTTCGCGAAAATATCGCCCGGCAGGAAGATTTCCTGGTTCCCGCCGTTGCCGCCGACGAAGATATTCTCCGAGTCCATACGCAGGAGTGGGTGCGCAAATTGAAAACTGGCACACTCTCGGCGAGCGAAATCATGAAACTCGAGGTGCCGTATTCGCCAGAGTTCGTCGAAGCGGTGTGGCTCGCAGCGGGGGGAACAATTCTGGCCGCGCAATGCGCGCTTCGCGACGGCTTTGGCTCGAATCTTGGCGGCGGCTTTCACCACGCGCATTCCGGTCACGGCGAGGGCTTTTGCGCCATTCATGATGTGGCTGTGGCGATTCGACGCCTGCAGGCGGATGGCGCGATTGCGAAGGCCATGGTGATTGACACTGATGTTCATCATGGTAACGGGACGGCGGCGATTTTTCGCGATGATCCTTCGGTATTTACGATGTCCATTCATCAGGAGAATAACTATCCGGCCTACAAGCCGCCATCCAGCGTGGATTTGGACATGCTGGATCGCGCGGATGACGAAGAGTATATGAGCGCTTTGATCCCCGCGGTTCAGAAAGCGCTGGATGAGTTTCGGCCGGAGATGGTGTTTTATGTTGGTGGCGCGGACCCCTTTTGCGAAGACCAGCTTGGCGGATTGTCACTCACCAAAGAGGGATTGAAGCAGCGCGACCGAAAAGTGTTTGAAGAAGCGCGGCGGCGTGGAATTCCCGTGGCGACGGCTCTCGCGGGTGGATACGCGCGACGCGTTGAGGACACGGTGCGCATTCATACGAATACGATTGTGGCGGCGCGTGAAGTTGCAGAGGCCTATCCGGCCGCATCTGCGGCGCGGATATGAGTGGCTTTCTGTCGTCTGACGGACAGAGTTGATTTGGCCGCTGCGGCTAGGGATGGGAACTGCCCGGAAGCGGAACCGGCGTGGCATCCGGCGGATTGATGGTCCGGCGCACGGCGGCCGTCAAATCCTGCTCAAAAGTATCCGGGCCGAAGCCGTCGGTGCGATAGACAATCTTGCCGCCGCGGTCGATGACCAAGACTGTCGGGAAAGAATTGACAGCGAAGAAACGCTCGAGTCCATCGGCGTAAACTACCGTGGTGCGGAGTTTTTGTTCTGCCAAGTACGGCGGGACGAGGGTCTCGTCGTCATCACAATTGGCCGACAGAAATAAGACATCCTTGCCCTGCTGAAATTGTGTGGCGACGCGCTGGAAGATGGGCTCGAGAGCGTGGCACGGCCCGCACCAGGTGGCCCAGAAATTTACCACCAGGATTTTTCCCCGGGCTTGCGAGAGCGGAAAAGCCGAGCCTTCGGGAGCTTTGCGCAGCGTGAACTCGAAGGGCTCTTTCACGCCTGCATTTCGTTTTGTGACTGCGCCATCCGCGGGCTGAGCGACTTCATCGTAGGTGCGCAGAAGATATTCGCCGAGGCCGTCCTCGGAACCATGGGCGAGCCGCCAGACGTTGCCGAGCTTCTGGCGCAATTCGTGGCGGCCTGCAGGTCCGCTGGCCGAATCGCCCAACGCAAAGGCGCGCGCGTATTCGTTAATGGCGCGCGTCAGGTCCTTGTTGAGCTCCGCAATTTCTCCCAACTTTTCCGCGGCCACAGCACTGGGCAGCACGGCATAACTGGACTCGAAATCTTTCTGCGAAGCAGGCAGGTCGTGGAGCTTGAAATACAGCCGTCCGCGAAGATTGAGGATGGTAGTCTGGTTTTTCTTTTTGTCGGTGGTCCATTCTTCGAGAGAAATCTTGGGCGATTTTTCGTCGACAGAGGTTCGCGCAACATAGTCCAGCACGCGCGAAGAATAGTTCACGGCGCGGCGCAGGCCAGGTTCGTCACCATTGCGTTCGAGGAGCTGGATGGCGAGAAGCGTGATGGACATATCGTTGGGCGTCAGCGCAACGGTGCGCTCGGCATATTCGGCGGCGCGCGCGGTGTCGCGCAATTGCATGGAAGCTTCCACGAGCGCGCGATAAATTTGCGGCCGCTGGGGCGACTCGGGATACTTCTTCAGAAATGCTTCGAGATTGCGCACCAGGGCAGCGCGGTCGCTTCCGGCGCTTTCGACGGTCTTTTGCAGTTCTTCTTCCGGCGAAATTTGTTTGGGTGGCGCTGCTTGTTTTGACGGGGCGGGCTTGGCGGCTTGTTCGGATGAATTTGGAGATTTTTCGTTCTGCGCAGACGCGGGAGGGCAGAGCGAAAAAAGCAACAGAATGGCCGCGTGGAAAAAGATCGCGCAGCGAACTTCACGCAGGGAAGGCATACGCTACGATTCTATCGCAACGCTGTTCATTTAAGAATTTCCAGCGGCGGAAGTGTGGAAGAAAGATTTCTGATGGACGCTGCCGATGCGGGTTAGTTCGAGCCGCTGATGCGGATATTTCCCGAAACGGTGTGGACTTCCACGCGGGCGCCGCCATTGCCAACATGCGCGCGAAGCGAGTGTTTTCCTTGCTCTTCGATGACGATGGGCACGTCGGCGCGAATGTCGCCGGAAGTGGCGTCGGCCGACAATTGAAAGTTTGCTGTGGAAGGCACGCTGAGTTTCACGGCTCCGGAAGCGGTCTTGAGCTGCCAGTAGGCGTTCGACGCGGGGTTACCCTGGACGGCGATTTGCCCGGATGCGGAGCGAGCCATCACATCGTTGGTTGCGCCTTGCACATCGACCGAACCGCTGGCCGTTTCGGCATCGACGCGGCCGCCCGGTTTCACCACATGGATGACACCGGAGAGTGCGTTGATGCGCACGTCGCCTTTCGCGTTGTTGACGGAGACCGCGCCGGAGGCGCTCGAGCCGCGCACATCGTCGCCCACGTCTGTTGCATCGAGGGAGCCGCCGATGGAAATGAGCTGTGCTTCGCGGTCGATGTGTTCCACGCGAATCGAGCCCGAGGCTGCCTGCGCTTTAACGGGGCCGCGGACGCTTCGAATCGTTTGGGAACCAGATACCACGGTGGTGGTCACTTCTGTATCATGCGGAACTTCGATGGTGTAAGAGACGGCCAAGTTTCGAACGTGCGACATATCCTTGCCGATGCGGATGGTGTCGCCCTTCTGCTCGACGGGTGGATTGGCGAGGAATTCATCGAGGCGTGTCTGCGGATTATCGAAGCCCATACCCGAAGAATGCACGCTGGCGCGCACATTTACTTTGCCGTCCGCGCTGCCGCTGATTTGCACATCGCCTGCGGCGTTGCTTAGTTCCAGGCGAATCGGTCCGGTGACGGTGAAGGAACGGTCGAAATTGCCGCTGACCGATGGGCCGCCGCTGCAACCGTAGAGAGTCAGAACAGCGGCGAGCAACCCGATCGGTGCTGCCAAAACTGCGCAACGCTTCATTCGTCCTCCGTCGCTAATTCTTGGTGGCCCGTGGACTTCTCCTAAATAATTACGCAAGAGCGGGGAATTATGTTCCCGTGGCGGCCTTCGTTGGCGCTTTGTTTGGCCCCGGCAGAGCTTCGTTGAGAGAACCTTGGCGGTAGCCCTGCAAGTCCAAGGCGACGTACTTGAATCCCGCGGCTTTGAAGCGCGCGACGATCTCGGCAGACATTTGCAGGGAAAACGCGCGCGGCATCTCGTCCGGCGAGATTTCGATGCGCGCCATCTCGTCGTGCAAGCGCACGCGGAATTGGCGAAAACCAAGCTCGCGCAGGGCGGCTTCGCCGCGTTCCACAAGCGAGAGCCGCTCGGGCGTTACTTGAGTTCCATAAGGCAGCCGCGAAGCCAGACAAGCGGAGGCGGGGCGATCCCACGTGGGCAACCCGGCGCGGCGCGAGAGTTCGCGTATTTCCGCTTTTGCCAGACCGGCGTCGAGCAATGGCGCGAGGACTTGATGTTCAGTTGCGGCGCGGTGACCGGGGCGGAAGTCGAGCGTGTCGTCGGCGTTCACACCGTAGGCGACGGCGGAAAAGCCGCGCTCTTTGGCGATGGCATCGAGCGCGGAAAAAAGTTCGTCTTTGCAGAAATAGCAGCGGTCCGCGGCATTAGCGCGATAAGCGGGGTTGTCCATTTCGTGCGTCTCGATGAATTCATGCCGCAGAGAGCGCGCGCGGACAAAGCCTTCCACCTGGGCGCGATCGTACGCGGAAAAACTCGGTGATTGAGCGGTCACCGACAACGCGCGTTCTCCGAGAGCGCGATGGGCGGCCCAGGCAAGATAGGCGGAATCCGCGCCTCCGGAGAGGGCGACAATCAGCGAGTGGAGTTCCGCCAAATTCGCCAGCAGGAAGCGTTCTTTTTCCTCCAGCGTGTGTGGCGAAGGTTCGGTGGAGCGGATGCGAACGAGCGTTTTCATTTTCAGCGAAAGTATATCCTAAACGTTCGGGAATTTAGTGTGTCTATGCAACGCGTCGCAAGGTCACTTGAAATCGAACAAGACGTCCACGGTCCCCTTGCCGGGATCCGTTTGAAGCCAGTGGCCGACGGTGTCGTAGTGAATGGGAAGATCGCCGAAGATCCGCTCCGGGTGCGTCTGCAGCTTGGTCAGATACTCTTCGTATTTTGATTTATCGAAAATCTCGCCGGCAGGAATGGGCCAGGTTTCGCGCAGGCGGCGTTCGCCGGTGACAGAAATTCCGGTCAAGATCAAAGCGCCGAAATGGTATTGCTTGGACTCGTCCAGTTTCACGTTGTAAGAGATTGTGTGCGCTTGATCGTCAAACGAGGCTACGGGATCGACTTTGGCGTCAAGGTAGCCGCGCTGGCCGTACTCTTCGCGCACGCGGTCCCAGGCGGCTTCGATGGCCATGCCGTCGGCGATGTCGCCGGCTTTCAATCCCAGCACGCCGGATAAAGTGAACGTGGAGAGCGCGCTATTGCCGCTCCATTGTTCCCCTTTCCAGTGATACACGGAACCCGGAACAACTGGAACAAAAACAGGAATTTGCTCCGGCAGCTTCTGATTGGGATTCCCGGTCAGGCGCACTTCCGGCGGGCCCAGCTTGGCCCGCAGAAGACCTTTTTGGAGATAGATGGGACGGACCTGCTCCGATAGAAAAAGCTCGATGGTCAGCCTCGAGTAGGGCTTTCCGACGATTTCGGAAAGGTGTGCTTGGAGCGCTCGCGAGGAAGAAAGCGCAGGGTCGCCGAACTCCAGCTTCGCGATTTGCAGCGGTGCGCCTTGAATTTGGAAGGCCTGGACGGAGCCATCGCCGAGGGGATTCGCCAGCACTTGATGCTCGATGGCGGCGCGCAGGCCGTGCGTGCTCAAGAATTCGCTTACGGCGTCGCTGGCTTGCTCGACGACGCTTCCGGCCGCAGGGAGCGTGCCGTTAAAGAAGGGAAGTTTTTTTCGGATGGCGTCGCCCAGTTCCGCATCGGAAAACCAAGGAATATTGTCGAAATACGCGGGAAGACGCGGCGACTCCTCGACATGAAAGGTTAGAACCACGCCATCCGTGCGCGTCTGGAAATTGTAATTTACCTTCGCGAAGAGGCCGGTTTGCACGAGCTGATCGGCCGCGGTCTGCAAATCGGGACGTCCAACGGGCGCGCCGATTTCCAGTTTGCAGAGGGCGGCGACCTGTGCTTCGGATAAAGTTTTCATGCCATCGGCGTGGATGTCACGAAGTTCCGCGGCCGCCGGGGCGGGCGCCTGAGCATTGCAGCGGTACGGCAAAAAGAAAAGTAGTGTGAGAAACGCGAAGTGGCCGCTTCGGAGCGCGCGTGGCATGAATTCATTTTAGCGGAAAATTGGATGCGGCGCGTCTTCGAAAACCACGCCATTCGGCCGGAGTGTGGTGGAGGGCCCGGCCTGCGCGCTATTCGACGGTCACCGATTTCGCTAAATTGCGTGGTTGATCGACATCGCAGCCGAGACGAACGGCAATGTGGTATGCCAGCAATTGCAGAGGAATAATCTCGAGCAGCGGGGCAAGAAGTTCCGGCGCGGGAGGCAGCTCGATGATGTGGTCGGAGGCTTCGCGTGCCAGGTGATCCTTGGCCGTGACGATGGCGATCACGATGCCATCGCGAGCTTTCACTTCCTTGATGTTCGAAACGCTCTTCTCGTACCGGGTGACGGAATCGGGGTCAGTGTCATCACGGGTGGCCAGAACCACGACCGGCAGATTTTCATCGATCAGCGCATTTGGGCCGTGTTTCATTTCGCCGGCGGGATAGCCTTCGGCATGAATGTAGGAAATTTCCTTGAGCTTCAGTGCACCTTCAAGGGCGATGGGATAGTGAATCCCGCGGCCAAGATAGAGAAAATCGGTGTGGCGAAAGAATTGGCGCGCGAGGTTTTCATAGAAGCCGGTTTCGTCGGCCTGCAAAATCGTTTCGATCTTGTGCGGGATGCGGGTAAATTCCTGCATAAGATTTCTGGAAGCTTCCACCGTCAGTTTGCCGCGAACTTGGCCGAGATGCATGGCAAGGAGCATCAGAGCGGTGAGTTGCGAGGTGAACGCTTTCGTGGAGGCCACGCCAATTTCAGGCCCGGCGTGCGTGAGTATCGTCCCCGCCGCCTCGCGTGTAATCATGGAACCCATGACGTTGCAGATGGAAAGGGTCGGCGAGCCTTTGGATTTGGCCTCGCGCTGGGCCGCTAGCGTATCCGCAGTTTCGCCGGACTGGCTGATGCACACCGTCAGCGTCCTGGAATCCATGATAGGGTCGCGGTAACGGAATTCACTGCCGTAATCGACTTCGACCTGCATGCGCGCCAAGCGCTCGATCATGAACTTTCCAGCGAGGCCGGAGTGCCAACTGGTCCCACAGGCCACGATGCGCACTTGCTGAAATTCACGGAACTGTTGCTCCGAGATCTGCATGTCGTCCAGGAAAACCTTTCCGGTGTCCTGCGAAATTCTTCCGAGGAGAGTGTCGCGCACGGCGCGGGGTTGCTCGAAAATTTCCTTCTGCATGAAATGTTTGTAGCCGCCCTTTTCGGCCATGATGGGATCCCAGGCAACGTGCTGGGGAGGGCGTTCGACGGGGCGGCCGTCGTGGTCGGTGACGCGCACGCCTTTTTCCGTGAGGACGGCGATGTCCCCGTCGGCGAGGAAGAAAATCTTGCGGGTATGTTCGAGCAGGGCGGGGATGTCACTGGCGACGAAATACTCGCCATCACCGAGACCGATCACCGAAGGAGGGCCCATGCGCGCGGCGATGAGCGTTTTTGGATCCTTTGCGGACAAGAATACCAGCGCGTAAATCCCGCGGAGTTCCCTCAGAGATTTCCGCACGGCTTCTTCGAAAGACAGATTCTTGATGTTCTTCTCGACGAGATGCGCCACGACTTCGGTATCCGTCTCGGTGACGAACTTGTGGCCTTCGCGCTGGAGTTGTTCCTTCAGCTCGAGGTAATTTTCGATGATGCCGTTGTGAACTACGATGA
>Ga0210384_10002092_pt1 | contig 25063 bp, 14 predicted proteins | sample IncBWH2MmetaG_FD_160574 | JGI IMG/M metagenome (GOLD analysis project Ga0210384, IMG submission 160574) | Forest soil microbial communities from Barre Woods Harvard Forest LTER site, Petersham, Massachusetts, United States - Inc-BW-H-2-M | ecosystem: Environmental > Terrestrial > Soil >...
AACCCTCGGCAAGATGCGAGCAGTTGATTCCTCCCGCGCGCTCGCTCCACTGCGGCTGGCCTCGGCGCAGACCCCAGCACGCCTCAGGAGCGAACAGCGGCTCGGAGACGCCGTCATCGCCCCAACCTATGGCCGCCTCCACCAGGTTCCGCGACGACCGGAACAGATACAACGTCCCGGAAAACGCCTCCGGCAGAAGTTTCTGGACCGACTGGGCCACCACCGAGCAGGCCTCCTGAGTTGTCCCACAACACTCGAGCAGATCGCCCATTTCGCTCAACAGCGTCATTTGTTTGGTACGCAGTTGCAGCTCTGCGACAAGCTGATTCAGGACTTCCGCGTGCTTGCGTTCGGCCTCAGACGCGCGGATCTCCTCTGAAATGTCCTTGTAGATCATGTAGGAGCCGTGCACACGGCCCGCCACCACCAGGGGGACGGCATGCACTTCCACATCGACGAGCTCTCCATCCTTGCGCCGTCGCCGGGCCGTCGTGTGCAGAGTTTCTCCGGCAATCACTTTCTCAATTGAAAGCGTGGACCCGGTCCCGGCATCAGCGGCCACGAATATGCATCCGAGATCGCCGCCGGCAAGCTCTCCCTGAGAAAAGCGGAACAACTTATCGAAGGCTGGATTCGTCAACTCGACGTGGCCCTGTGGGTCCAGGACAACGATTCCGAACGGACTGTTTTCGATCAACGAATTCAAGTGAGTGGTCTGTTCCTGCAAGTCAAGCGCGATGCGGTGCCGCTCGCTTACCGCAGATCCGACGATCAATCCGACTGCGGAAACCACCAGCATGAGAAGGCCGATCTTGGCAGGAACACCGGCCTGCGGCGGGAAAATGTGCAGGGCAACCACGATGCCGAAATTGAGGGCCAGCACTGCCGCGACTACCCGGCGAATTCCCTGTCGCATGGCAATCCATATGATGGGAACAAAGCTCAAGAAAAACTGCTGGCGAGGACCCAGGCGAGGCCCGAACATTACCCAGAGAGTCACAAGCAGCGCGGCCGCCTGGCCCACTGCCTCGGCCAAAACGGCCAGATCTGTACGGAGTGCCTGGTTCAGGGCAGGCTCACTGCCATGGCTCACTTCAACCGTGGTTGGCGAGAGCTGCGTCCTGACCCACGGGCATACGTAAACCAGCAGAAATGGAGCGACCCCCAGCAACCCAATCCCATCGCCGGCGAACCAGACCCACGAGGCATTCCAAAATTCGCTCCAGGCGATTGACCCGTCGGCGGCCAGGCAGGATACGCCGATCACGGTCGCCACTATTGCGGCTGACATGGTCACAAAGACGTAGCGAACCACATCTTGACGGCGTCGCAGTCCCAAATCAATTTGCAGCGGGCCCCGCAGAATATAGGCCGCCGTGCAGTAACAGAAGGCAACGCCGACAGCCCCGACCGTCTCACCAAAAGATAAAAGAGGCTGGTGATAGATCAGCGCGCCCGCAAGAGCATCAACAAAACAGACGAGGATGGCATACCAGGGGCTGATACCCAACAGGACTGCCAGAACCAGGCCCGTGGCCGGATACCACGCCACAGAGCCCAGCTGCGAGATGAGAATAACTGGGGGCTGGTTCAGGGCAAGATACAGCACCAGGAAGGCGATAGAAAGAATTACGTGGCGAATGATCAGGCGGCCCTTGTGCATGAATCAAATCCCTGTGCCCGATAGTCCTCGCCCGAGCCGTCGATGCTCGGCGGCATCACCGGTTGGTGGACTCTACTTGCGCAAATGCTTCCCCATGACCTCCCAGTTTATGAGACTTTTCGGAGATTAAATTTATCTGAGAGTCACCTTGGAACACTTAGGTAACCACGGTGCGGGGTGACCCCTTCCGGACGCTATCGAGCGATCTCCGGTGATTTGCGCACTGGAGGCGTGTTACGGCTGCGCTGAACGCTCACCACGCCGTCGACAATCACCATACCGATCCCGGGCAAGTCTCCCCGCTGAATGCTCTCCAGCACGGTCTTCCCGGCTGAGTGCTGGGCTTTGTCGATCATCACAAAGGTAGCGTCACAACCCGGAGCAATCCGTCCGCAAGCGAGCTGCCGGATCCTGGCGGTGTTGCCGGTGGCAAAACAGAAAGCATTCTCGGCGGATATCTCTCCGAGCGACGCCAGCATCGAAATCATGCGCAGAATGCCCAGCGGTTGTACCCCTGAACCTGCGGGCGAGTCCGTACCCAGAATCACGCGATCCAACTGGTTCAGCTCTCTCGCCGTCCGCAGAGTCAGCAGCGCGGCCCGCTCATTGCCATTGTGGACAACCTCTAACGCCCGTGAGGATTTCTCGCATAGAGCTACGATCTGATCGTCGGGCAACGCCGTATGGCCGCCGTTGATATGACCGATGACGTCGGCGTCCGCTGCCAGCACAATATCTTTGTCAATCAGACTGGAGCCAGGAATCGAAGGTCCGCCGGTGTGGATGGTGCTCTGGATCCCGAACTGGCGCGCCCACGCCACCATCTGCCGGGCCGTGGCGCCGTCCTTCACGCTGCCCAGTCCGATTTCCCCGAGCATGGTGACGCCGGCCGCGGCCAGATCTTTGAAATCCTGCTCCACCATCCCGTGCTCGATCACGGGAGCCCCGGCGTGGATCCTTACGCCACCGGGCCGAAATGCCGAGAACGCGCGCTGGGCGAAAATCGCCATCGCCTTCAGCCCGACTACGTCTTTCGGACGCCCGGGGGTGTGTACTTCGCCCGCGGAAATCATGCTCGTAACTCCGCCATGTAGGTAGCTGTCAATCCAACCGATCTGGTTCTGGCGCGGCGTCCAGTCTCCGGCCACGGGATGCACGTGGCTGTCGATCAATCCCGGGGCAAGGGTGGTTCCCTTGGCATCGATGACCAGCGTTGCACCTTCGCCGTCGACGTCTTTTTTCTTGCCCACCGTCGTGATCTTGCCGTCAACTGCCACGAGCGTATCGGCGTCGAGAATCGGTTGCTCCAGATTGCCGCTCAGCAGCAGGCCGATATTCCGGATCAGAAGTCGGGCTGGCATCTTCTTGGCTGGCTCATCTTGGGCCATCGCACACCTCGCTATGCCGAGAGTTGAAAGGGATTCCGCTGTCCGCTGGCGATGTTATAAGCTGGCTGGCATCACGGAGACCAGGCGGAACGCGTATGTTATCTCGCAATCTAGTTTTCTGGGAAGTGGACGTCCAGGCCGATTTCGTGCTGCCTGGGGGAAAGCTGTATGTGCCGGGCGCCGAAAAATTGTTGCCCAACATTCACCGCCTCACCGACGCCGCGCGGCAGGGCCACGTTTTTCTGGTATCGCACGGCTGCTATCACACTCCGGATGACCCCGAGTTCACCACCTTCCCCCTGCACTGTGTGAAGGGAACGCCGGGCGCCAGGTTGGTTCCCGAAGCGCTGACCGAGCGGGTCGTGACTGTCCCGAATGAACCAACAGCTACTTTGCCGGGCGACCTTTCGCGCTATCAACAGATTCTGCTGGAAAAGCAGACACTCGACATCTTCAAGAGCGCTCACGCCGACGAACTGGTGGAACGCCTTGGGCCGGATGTCGAATACGTTGTGTTCGGCGTAGTGACGGAGTATTGCGTTGGGTTCGCGGCCAAGGGTTTGCTCGCTCGCGGGCGGCGCGTCTCCGTGGTTCGGGATGCCATCGAGACGCTGAATTCCGAGGATGGGAACCGGACCGTAGCGGAACTTCAGGCGCTCGGGGCAACTCTCATCACCACAGACCAGGCGCTGACACGGCTTAACATCGCAAAATGACACCCAGCCTCGGTACGGTCACGGGGGATTTGAGGTCTTGCGGTTGACACTTGCTGTCGAATGGCAGTATCGTTTTGCGCACTAGATTTTCAGAAGTCTGCAATCTCACTATCCGTTGTCCGTGATGACAACAAACCAACCGCGAAGTTCGTGAAGAACGGGCACGAAAAGTCTTGAATGTGGACTCGGTGTCCGGGTATGGTCGCGTAACCAGAAATATGGATTGCGTGGCGCAAGACCGCGTCCCGATCGCCACTCGACCAGGGACCGCACGGGGAGATTTTTGATGCAAACCAAGAAGGCAGCACTCGTAGTTTTCTGTTCGCTTGTATTTCCCATTTGTCCGCTTCTATACGGTCAGGCTACGGCCAGCTTTTTTGGCACCGTGATGGACAAGACCGGATCGGTGGTCACCGGCGCGAGCGTAAAGGCCACCGCTCAAGGCACAGGTGCTGCCCGCGAGTCGACAACCGACGACACCGGACACTACATCATGCCGTTGCTGCCCATCGGGGACTACACGATCCGGGTACAGGCCCAAGGCTTTGGGCCCGCGGAACAGAAGGATGTCCGGTTGCAGGTGGATGAGCATCGCGAACTGGACTTCACACTCTCTCCCGCCTCAGTCTCTCAGGCAGTCGAAGTAAGTGCAACCGAGGTGGCAGTGCAGACCTCGAATCCGACTCTGGGTCAGGTCATTACCTCGGAGCAGGTCGCCCAACTCCCGTTGAACGGCCGCGACTTCGTCCAGTTGGCAACTCTTATCCCTGGCACGACGCAGGAAACCAATCCCAACAGCTTTTTCAACGGCGGTCCGAGCAGCGAAGTCTCAACCAGAGGCACCTATTCTCTATCAGTTGGCGGGTCTCGAGCCCAGAGCACGGACTGGCTGCTTGATGGCAATGACAATAATGAATTGACTGGCGGCGGTATCTCGATTCTCCCTTCCATCGATGCCATTCAGGAATTTAAGGTTCTCACCTACAACTACTCGGCAGAGTACGGAACCCGCGCGGGTCCGACCGTGCTGGTAACGACCAAATCAGGCTCAAACGGATTTCATGGATCGCTGTTTGAGTTCTTCCGCAACACGAAGCTGGACGCGCGCAGCTACTTCGCTGCCTCCCGGGAACAGTTCAATCTGAATCAATTCGGCGGCGCCCTGGGCGGCCCGATTCAAAAAGACAAGACTTTCTTCTTTCTGGACTATCAGGCGAAACGGCAGCGGCACGGCATTCCGTTCGCGGGTCTCTTGCCGACTCCTGCCATGGTTGGCGGCGATTTCAGGCTGGACCCGTTTGGCAACCCTCGAACCGCCCTCCTCACGAATCCCTATGCAGGCACGGGGGAGCCTCCCAACTTTCAGTGCGTGCCGGGAACCGAGAACCAGCCGGTAGCCACTTCTGAACCGGTGAATGCCCACGGGGGCCAGACCCCCGGCGTAGCCTGCAATGTGATTCCTGCGGCAGTGTTCGACCCGGTCGGGCAGAAGATGATGCAACTCTATCCGGCAACCAACGCAGCCAATGCCGCCCTGGGGTTCAACTTCACCAACGTACCAGTCAGAAGTATTGATGAGGGCGAGTTCGACGTTCGTCTGGACCACAACTTTTCCAGCAAGGACTCGGCGTTCGCGCGCTTCAGCTACGACCAGGCAACCAACTTCATTCCAGGTGGTTCGCCGGGATTTGCCGCGCCTAGTCCGTTTGCCAGTACGCAGAACATTACGAACCGTGGGCGCAACGTGGCAGTATCAGAAACCCACGTTTTCTCCGACCGCACCATCAACCAGTTCAGCGCCGGCTTCAACCGGATTTTCAATCACATTCTGTCTTTCGGTGACAAAACCTGTGAGTCGGCCAAACTCGGGATCCAGGGCGCGAATATCAACAGTACGTGTCCGGGCGCTCCCGCGGGTGTAATCACGCAATCGACAAAGGATTGCATGAGTTGCGGTTTGACCACCACGCTGAATGTGGGCGGTTACTGGTCCCTGGGTGATCGCGGATTCGCACCCTTCCAGGGTGGGACGAACGTATTTTCGATTTCCGACTCTCTTGACATGATTCGCGGCAAACACGACATCCGTGTGGGGCTTGGAGTTCGAGCCAACCAGATGAATGTGGAGACCAACGCGTTCCAGGATGGTTTCTTCGTAGTTGCCCCAGCCTTCACCGGCGATGGCGCCGGAGATCTCCTTCTGGGCCAGGTGGTTGCTGCCAAGCACGACCAGACGTTCGCCGGTGCCACCACGGGACGCCGCTGGAAGATGTTTCGCCCGTACGTAGAGGACGCATGGCGCGTCACCAGCAATTTGACAGTGAACCTGGGAGTGGCGTGGGCCTTCACTACGCCGATTACAGAGGCCGCCAACCGACAGGCCAATTTTGATTTTGCCACCGGCAAACTCCTAATCGCCGGATCAGGCCTGGGAGTAAGTTGCTCAATTTGCGTTCACTCGGACAGCGCAGTCGGCATCAAGATCGACAAGACAGCCGTAGAACCGCGTATCGGACTGGCGTGGAAGCCGTTTGGCAGTCAGAACACCGCTATTCGGGCGGGCTATGCGATTTTCCACGATTCTTCGTGGAACCAGGGCGGGCAAGGGTTGTGGGAAAACCCACCCTACTTCGCCGAAGCGGCCCGAGGTTTTCAGTTCTGTCCGTTGGGGAACACCACCCTGAATTGCGGCTTGTCACGCTCCTTCCTCGACCCCATCGTGGCGCCACCCGATCCCACCGCGTTTCCCGGTACGTTGCAATCCCAGAATCTCGATTTCAAGCTGGGCCGGGTGCAGCAATTCAACGTAAACGTCGAACATCAGTTTCTCGGTAACCTGGTGCTGACAGCTGGATACGCGGGATCTCGCAGCTCGCATATCCTGGTGGACGGCTTGAACCTGAATGTGAACTCGCCGACAGCGTGTGGGGTCGTTTCGGGCTACACGTTGGGATGCGGTGCAGGGGGAACAGCTTTTGGTGCACCCTATCCGACTTTCGGAATAATCAGTAACAACAACGATGTGGGGCAGGCCAAGTATGACTCCCTGCAGATCAAGGCCGAAACCAGGAGCGCGAAATACGGCCTTTATGCTCTGCTGGGATACACCTACGCTAAGACTTACGATAGCGGCCTGAACGACGGCTTAGGCAGCACCGTTGGGTCGCCGTATTGGCCGCTGCCCGGCAGCAGCAAGCTGGATTGGGGCTTGTCACAGCTGAATGTGGACCACACATTCACCGCCAGCGTAACTTACGACCTGCCGTTCGGTAGAGGCAAGCGCTTTGGCAGCAGTTGGAGCGGGCCGGTGGATGCGATTCTGGGAAATTGGGAGGTGGATGTCATCCAAAGGGTCCTTTCTGGATTTCCAGTTTTCATCGTCAACAGCAACAACCAGTCCGGGGTCAACTTCCAGCAAAATGCTTCGACTGTGAATCGTCCCGACCAGACGTGCCCCGCCGAAGCGAGCCATCGGACACTTAGTCAGTGGTTTAACACTTCGTGTTTCACTGCGGCGGGGGTCGGTGAACTTGGAAACGCTTCCCGCGCGCCGGTTTCCGGGCCGGACTTCGTTAATACCGATTTCTCGGTGATCAAGCATCTCAAGTTGCCTTATCGCGAAGGCATGCAGGTGGATTTTCGGTCGGAGTTCTTCAATCTGTTTAACCATGCTCAGTTTGGGCTGCCGAATTCGGACATATCCGCCGGGTTCGGGACCCCCAACAACGCACTTTTCGGGAAGATCAACTCGACGGTCAACAACCCACGGGTGATTCAATTTGCGGTCAAGCTTAGGTTCTAGCAACAGGCCTAAGATAATCTTAACTTCAGGCAGACCGACGAAAGACAACCTTCGGTCTGCCGTCTTAAGGTTGCAGTGAAGAAGCTCGCGGAAAGCTTCACGCGCCCGTGTATGCATCTGGAAACTTCTTCTGATTCTGCCGCGAATTCTCCTCGCAACCGCGCTCTTGGTCTTTCTGCTGCCAGACAGCTTTCCTTCGGCGAGTCCATTGGATCGATGCACGGGCGGAGCGCCCACCCCCCACATCGAGTCGCTGCAAATATAATAATCCTGCTCCTCCTGAGGAATCTGGATTGACAGCTTTGAGTGCTCGAACCTTCCAGCGACGAAGCCTGCAATTGCTAGCCACGTTTACTCTGCTCTCGCTGGGTGTCATCGAGGCTGCATCCCAGGAAACGCCGCCTGCGAAGCTCAGCACAACCGCCGCCCCAGAAGCGCACCTGAGCATGGGTTATGACGCTCTAAAGGTGGATCGATACGAAGTGGCCGTCAGAGAATTCCGAGCTGCCCTGATGGCGGATCCGGCATTGAGTCTGCGGGCACGATTTCCTCTGGCGGTCGCGTTATTCGAACTGCATCGGTCCGATGAGGCTCGTCACGAACTGGAACTCGTGCGCCGCGAAGTCGGAGACCATCCCAACGTCTTCTACTACCTGGGACGACTTGATCTGGACGATCACAAGTACGCCAGCGCGGTGCGGAATTTGAAGTTGGCGGCGGCCAAGCCTCCATTTCCCGACACCGCCTACTTTCTCGGCTACGCGTGCTTCAAGCAGGGCGATCTGCCGGCCGCCGAAAAGTGGCTGAGGGAAGCTTACCGGCTGACTCCGCGCGATACCCGCGTTCCCTATCAACTCGGATTGGTGTATCGCAAATTGGGCCGCGAGCCGGAAGCCGCCAAGGCCCTGGCGTTGTCGGAGGATTTGCGCCGGCGTGATTCCGACGAGAGCCGGGTAAGGCTGGAATGCAGGCAGAAACTCGAGCACGGTCTGCGCGAGGAAGCCCGCACCGTCTGCGAACAGCTTTATGATCCTGACAACGCCGACAAACTTACCGAACTAGGCACAATCTATGGCCAGCACGGTGATCCGGAAGCGGCATTAAAGCCCTTGCGCCGGGCGGCAGAGTTGGCGCCGCATTCGCCGCAGATGCAATACAACCTTGCCCTTGCTTACTATCAGCTGAACCAGTTCGAGCAGGCCCGCGGCCCCTTGGCCAATTCACTCCAGCGCTGGCCGGACTTATTTCAACTGAACGCCCTCTACGGGGCCGTCCTGGTAAAGCTGGGGGAGGACCTTCAGGCTTACCCGGTGCTGCATCATGCCCACGAGCTTAATCCGCAAGATCCCGAAACTATGAATTTGCTCTATGCCCTAACCTTAGGATTCGCCCAAAAGAGCAAGAACGCATCGCGGTACTCCGATTCGTTGCGCTATCTGGAAGAAGCGTCCTCCCTGCGGCCTCAGCAGGCCGAACCGCACCGCCGCATGGCCGAAATCTACAGTCTTACCAACCACCCCGCACAGGCCGCGACCGAACAGGAAAAAGCCGATCGCCTAACCAGCAACCCCGGCGGCTTCCTGTGAATTGCCACCCGGACGCGTCTTTTATGAATCAATTGGGACTGAAGACCCGAGGAGTGATAGAGGCTCAATGACGAAGCGTAGCAAATTCTGCATGGCATTCACGGCCGTATTGCTGGCGAGTTCTCTTGGCTGGGCCCAGCAACGGCGCAAGGTGATCATCAATCAGGACGGCTCCGGGCCCGGCGGCAGCAATATGCAGACTCTGGCACTGCTGATTCAATCACCCCAGGTTGAAGTCCTCGGAATCACTATGGTCAGCGGAAACCAGTGGCGCGACGAAGAAGTAGCGCACACTCTTCGCCTGCTCGAGATCATGGGACGCACGGATATCCCGGTGGTGCCTGGGGCGGTCTTCCCCCTGGTGCGGCGCCGTGAAGAGACCCAAATCTGGCAGCAGCGTTTCGGCAAGGTGGCTTTCGCAGGCGCCTGGGATGATCGGTGGTGGCACGAACCTTTCGTCGTTCCACCTCTCCCCGAGGGGCAGCCCACAACCAAGCCCGCCAACGAGGATGCCGTTCACTTCCTACTTCGGAACGTGCATCAGTTCCCGCAACAAGTGACGATCTACGAAGGCGGACCCATGACCAATCTGGCGCTTGCCGTCTCCATCGACCCGCAGTTCGTCGAGTTGGCACAGCAACTGGTCTTCATGGGAGGGAGCCTCGCCCCCCAGACGGATGATCCTGAGTTCGTAAGCAATCCTCGCCACGAGTTCAATTTCTGGTTTGATCCGGAAGCGGCGCAGATCGTGTTGCGCGCGCCGTGGAAGAAGATTACCTGCACCCCAACCGATATTTCGGTCAAGACCCGCCTGACGCCCGCGATGATCAAGCAGATCGACGCCAGCGGGACGCCGTTAGCCCACTACATTGCCCGTTTCTACCAGACCGGCCAGGGCGGCGAGTATATGTGGGACGAACTTGCCGCCGCGGCCTGGATCGACCCTTCCCTGATCACTCGGCAGGAAACTCGCTACATGGCCGTTGATCTTGAGCGGGGCGCCGGTTATGGCAATACACTGACCTGGGTAGAGAAGGACAAGCCGAAAATCTCGGTGCAGCCGGTGGAAATCCAGTTTGATCTGGACAAGGAAAAGTTTTATCGGATGTTTATTGGCTTAATGAGCGCTCCTACGGCAGCTCACTGAACCGCAAAAATCTTAACCGCAGAGGACGCAGAGTGAACCGCCAAGATCACAAAGAACCCCTTTGCGCACTTTGCGGTTAAAAGTCTTAACGAGACTGCGCCCCCGCACTCCGCAGCGTGTAAACAAACTGCCGACTCTCGCGCCGCTCGCGTTCCACTTCCTCGTCTTTGCTTTTCGATATCCGGTTGTAAACCCGAAGTTCCTGTTCGGCCTTTTCCTTTTCTCCCGTCCGCTTGTAAGCCTGGGCCAGACGGTAGTGCGCCTCTTCCAGCTGAGGACTGGCCTGGGTCGCACTCTGATAGCTGGAGATCGCGCGGGAAAAATCTCTTCGCTCCGAGTAAAGAACCCCCAGGTGGAGATATCCAACCCCAAGCTTTGGATCGAGTTGGACAGAACGCGTCAGATGAGACTCCGCCTGCGCCACGGTTTCGACGTCGTCCGGTCCTTTCCGACGCTTCCAGAGGTTGACCCCGTAGTAATAGTTGGCCAGCGCATTCTCAGGCTGCAACTTCACAAATCGCTTCAGCCTTTCGACCGAACACACTGACTGGTTGGTTTCGACAGTCTGGATCTTGCCTAGAAAAAGGTAGGGCTCGGGGTCATCCGGATTCAGGTCGGAAGCCTCGCACAGGCGCTGTGCGGCTTGATCGTACGAGCCGTTGCTGTACCAGGCCACTCCCAGCGCGACCAGCATCCGGGCAGAGTGTGGGAAAAGACGATTGCCCTTACTGAAAACTTCGATCGCCGGTTCCGCCGCACGATGCAGCAGAAGTTCGGCGCCCCAATCGAAGAAATTGGCTTCGCTGGGGTCCAGTTCCGCCGCTCTCTGATACTCGCGCACAGCTTCGAGAGAATCGCCGGTTTTTTCTGCGATATCGCCCCGCAAGTGATGCTGCCCGGCTTGATCTTGAAGAGCAGGACCCTGCCGGGCGGGATCGCCGGAAGAACCAAGCGCGGGCGGCGGACCGGTGATTGGCGGCTTCCCAGCCGAAGCGCTCAGAGTCGCGACGTCCTTCGCTAGCGATTCCTTTGTTCTGACAATCGTATTCGAGCCGTGCCCGCCGAGATTGGTGCCGTCGGTGACCCCAGCCACGGTGAATTGCGGTTCATCGAAAAACTCCGGCGGTCCTTGACCCGATTTGCCCGCCGCTGCGCTTGGCGACTGGGACATTTTTTGAGATTCAACCGTTAGGTCAATTCTCTTTGATTCCTTCGGTCCAACTATGCAGGGTCCGACCGTGGCCGGGCTGTATCCGGCCACTTCCACCCGTAACATGTAGATGCCTTGACGAAGCCCTGAAAAGCGATAGCTCCCCGTCTCGTCTGCATGCGCCAACAGAGTCTGTGTGCCGTCCTTCACCTGGAGATATACCGTCGCCCCGGCAACCGGACGACCCTCTGAATCTCTCACTGATCCTTGTAACGCAGCCGAATCGGCGGAGGCCCGAGATTGGCTATGGATCATGCACGGCGCGCAAAGCGCAAGCGCCGTCAGAAGACAGGTCACAATATGAGTTGCAAGAACTCCGGATCGCTCTGCGGTCAAATGGCGACAACGCATAGTAGAAGGACGGCAGTAAAAGATCACAAACCTATGAGACGCGCTGATCGTTCCAAGACGATCATTTTAGCGGTCAGAATGGTCATCTGCAATCGGCACGGTGGTCAATCGCTCGCCAACACTTGTTCAGAATGCAGCGAATATCTGGGCAGTTGGCACAGTCCCGCCGAGAGGCGTTACAATGCAACTTCTTCAAGGCCGTACCGTTCGATGTGGACAGCGCAAAGCTGCGCGAGCTCTGCATTAAGTTAACGACGCGGCCGCCGCGCAATAACCACAGCTACCGGAGCCAACGACATGGATTTGAAGCCACCGTTTCGTGTGACGCGACGTCAGTTCGTAACCGCCTCGGCCGCAGCTATGGCCGCGGGTAGCGTCACAGCCAGTTTCGCTCCCGTTGCCGAGGCCGTCCGAGCACCGGAAAGACTGTCAGGTGAACCTGGCGATCGCGGACCTTTCCGCGTGATCATTGACACCGACCCAGGCGTAGACGATGCCCTGGCCTTGCTGCTCGCCATGCGGTCGCCGGAGCTGAAAATTGAAGGCATTACCCCCGTCGCCGGAAATGTCCCGCTCGAACTGGGCCTCCCCAACGCCTTGCGTATGGTGGAAATAGCAGGCCGCACCGACATCCCTGTTGCTCCAGGCGCCAAGGCGCCTCTGCTGCGGCGTCTGGTCACGGCCCCATATGTGCACGGAGAGAACGGGCTGGGAGGGGCTGTTTTTCCCGAGCCAAAGACATTCCCCATCGCCGAGCCTGCGGCCGAATTTATTCGCCGCGTCGTCCGCAAATATCCGGGGGAAGTAACCCTGATCCCGATCGGCCCTCTGACCAACATCGCAACCGCAGTCAAGCTCGACCCAGAACTTGCGGGCATGGTGAGAGGCATCGTGCTAATGGGAGGATCGCTCTCCGGCGGTAACATAACGCCCGCGGCGGAGTTCAATATTTACGTCGATCCAGAAGCAGCGCGAATTGTGTTTCAATCCGGCGTTCCCATCACCATGGTCGGTCTGGATGCGACCCGCAAGACCTCACTCACCGAAGAGCACGTGCGCACCCTCGAAGCGGCCCAGAATCCCGTCAGTCAGGCCGCGGCAAAGATTGGTCGCAATGCCATCAACCGTAACCGCGAACGAGGCTTTCTGGTGGGGCCGAACATGCACGATTCGCTCGCGGTCGCCGCATTTCTCGACCCGTCCATCCTGACGTTCAAAGACTACTACGTCGATGTAGAGATCTACGGCGAACTGACTGCGGGCGAGACTTTGGGCTACAGTCCGAGCGCGAGCGATTTGCGGCGGAAGCCGGAAATGGAAAAGCAGGCAACCATGAACATGTCAATTCGCGGGTCGGCCCCAACTCTTGCGAGCACTAGAACATCTCCGGTACTGCGCGATCGATGGGTACCCAACGCCAAGGTGGCTGTAGACGTTGATTCCGCCAAGTTTTTCAATTTGCTGATTGGCCGTTTGTCGGCGTCCTCGTAGCGACAGGTATTCTGTTCCGCCCGGCGGCATCGTCCGATAATCGTTGCGATGACGGTTGAGAGTAAACACGGTTGAGTAAGCAAAGAAGCGCTCCAAACTCCGAGGTAAAAAATGAAATTCGGCAGAGTATGGGTTATAGCAACAGTACTGATGACATGCCTCGCGTGCTGGGGACAAGATAAACGCAAGATCATTATCGATCAGGACGCTGCCGGACCCGCCGGAACCGACCAGCAGTCGATGCTGCTGTTGATCCAGTCTCCACAAACGGATGTCCTCGGCATCACTGTCGTAACCGGCGACGCGTGGCTGAAGTCCGAGGTTGCCCACACTCTGCGCATGCTCGAACTCATCGGTCGAACTGATATTCCAGTAGTGGCGGGAGCGGAGTATCCGCTGGTCCGCAGAAAAGAAGAGACTGAGCTCTGGGAGCAGCGCTACGGCTACTACACCTGGCTGGGGGCCTGGACTCCCCGGCTTTATCATCCGCCGGACCAACTGGGGGACATGCCGGAAGGCAAGCCTACCGCCAAACCGCTCGACGAAGACGCAGCTCATTTTCTGGTGCGCATGGTCCGCAAATATCCCCACGAGGTCACGATCTACGCCGGCGGACCCATGACCAACCTGGCGCTGGCCGTCTCCATCGATCCCGAATTTTCTCAGTTGGCCAAAGAACTAGTTTTCATGGGCGCCAGTTTGAATCCGGAGACCACTGACCCCGAGTTCATCAACACTCCGCGCCGCGAATTCAACATCTGGTTCGATCCCGAAGCAGCCCACATTGTCCTGCGCGCGCCGTGGAAAAAGATGATCTGTACTACGGTGGACATCTCAGTGAAAACGAGGATAACGACTGACCTGATCAACCGCATCAAAGCCGGCACCTCGCCGGCAGCGCTGTATGTCGGCAAATATTCCCGTCTGTTTGGCGAATACAACTATCTTTGGGATGAACTGGCGTCGGTCGCCTGGCTTGATCCCAGTCTGATCACCAAGACTGAAACCCGCTTCCTGGATGTGGACCTGGGCCGCGGCGCCGGCTATGGCGGCATCCTCAGCTGGAGCAACCAGGACAAACCGAAAATCGATCTCCAGCCTGTGGAAATACAGGTCGATCTCAACACGGAAAAGTTTTACAAAATGTTCGTCGACCTGCTGACCGCACCCACTCCCCCGAAACCCTAGGCACAATGGAGGCCGAGCGTCCCCGCCCGGCTGGCGGGGGAGACGCCCGTCCTCCATCACTGCGCCAATTGCTGGAGCGCCTGCTGCGCTTGTGCGTGACCCGGATGGTGCTTAAGCAGATCAAGCAACACGTTCTTCGCCTTGTCTGGCGAACCCTCCAGAGCGTAGACCCGAGCCAGATTCAGGTACGACTGATCGAAACCGGGAGCAACCCGGATGCACTCCTCGAAGCTGGCTACCCCGTCATCCCGCCGTCCAGTGCGCAAGTACAGTATTCCCAGGTTATTCAGCGCTTCGGGATAGCCCGGACGCGACTTCAACGCTCGCTGCAAATATTCATATGCGCGGTCATTGTCGTTGAGCTGCGCAAAGACCATCCCCAGGCTGTAATTCGCCTCCGGGTCTTGGGGACCGACCGCCACCGCCCGTTCCAGCGTTTTGCGGGCTTCCTCCCATTTTTTTTGCTGGCGATACGCGTTGCCCAGGTTCTCGAGCGCGATCAAGTGATCGGAATTGAGTTCGAGCGCCTGCTGAAAGAATGGAATCGCTTCAGCGGTGTGCCCTTCGCGCGTAGCCAGAAGACCAAGATTGTTCCATGCGTTGGCCAGGGTGTCGGGATAACTGGCTTGCAGCGCGGTCGAGCGCTCGAAGCTTGTGCGCGCTTCGCGGGTCTTCTCTTGCTTCAAATAGACGCTTCCCAGCCCGTAGAGCGCCTCGGCGCTCGAGGGGTCGTCGCGCTGGGCCCGCTCAAACGATGCCTCGGCTTGCTCCAAATATCCCCTCTGAAAGTAGACCGAACCGTAGTTGAGATAGTTGCGCGGGAACTCCAACGTGTCGATCACACCCGGGAAGGGCAGCGCTTTGCCCAACCTCTGGGCTGCAGTCTGGGGAATATGCTGGAAGTCGTGCTCGACGTGCTCCGCATTCACCGGCCCCTGATAGACCTTGACGATTTCTCCGCCGACGTCAATGAGAAATGAGGTTGGAAGACTCAGGTCGCGATGCCGGTCAAAAAGATATCGGTAGAGAATATTGTAGACGCCGGCCAGATCATCCGTTCCCCGCAGGATGGGAAATGAAAGATGTTTATCGCGGGCCAATTCACGAACTTTTTCGGCCTCAGTTGAATTGTCGAGGTTCACCGTCACAAGCTGAAGACCCTGGGCAGCCCAACGCGTGTGCAGCCGGTTGAAAAGCCGCAAGTCCTCCTGACAGGTCGTGGACACTACGGCCCACAAATTGAGCAGCACAGGTTTGCCCTGAAATGAGGCAAGAGTTCGAGTCTTCCCGTTGAAGTCCGGAAGAGCAAAATCCGGTGCGACGGCGGGGGTGAGCAGCCAGGTTTCGACCACGTCAGGGAGCTGTTCAGATTCATCCGACGCAGGCTTACGGGAGGGCACTGCTTCAGCCGTGCCGCCCCGAGCCGTAAAAGATGCGGGCTTCGGTCCCTTGAATGGTTCCATGCGCAATGGCGGCGAACCTTCTTCCACCCACACCCGGTGGTTCAATGGAAGGTCACGTAGTTCCTGGACCAGCCCGCTTGGCCAGCGGATAGACGCTCGCACCGGGCCTTTGGCCTCTCCCAATCCGAAGAATATTTCTTTGCTGTGCTGGGAAAGAAATCCCGATCCGGCTTGAAGCATGCGGGTTTGCCGGCCCGCTCCGGTCTCCACCGTGATCGCGGCACCGATCGCATCTCGATTGCTTTTGCTGCCGCGCAGACGGAAAGCGATCGATGGCGGAAGTTCCTTCATCATATTCTCCAAGAGCCGCAATTGGGGACCATTGCGGTTCTTCAGAAACACTTCCAGCCGGCCATCGTGGTCGAAGTCAGCGAGCGCGAATGCCCTGCCATCCTCGACAAAATCCATGCCTACCGCGCCCGAGACGTCGGAAAACGTTCCATCCCTGTTGTTCGCGTAAAAGACATTGCGTTCGTATCCGCTCCACGTCCCATCCGAACGGATGAGTTCGTTAAGCGCGTTCCAACCTTGTTCGTAGGCAGGCGTCGATTTGGCTTCAACTGGAGAATTGGCCACCACCTGCCGCCAGAAAAAGCTGTTCAAGTCATCGTCTGAAGGACCCGATACCATTCCGTTGGCCACGTACAGGTCGGGAAAACCATCGTGGTCAAAATCCCAGGAATCGCTTGACCACGCCCAGCGCCCCATCTCAACGCCGGCGGACGCACCATTGTCCTGGAAGGTGTCGCCGCCAGTTTCCCGAAACAACGAGTTCCCCATGGCATGTTTCCGATAGAGCGCGCGCACCGGTTCAGACGCATTTTTCTGAAAGATTTCCTGGGTTGAGACACGCATGCCAGCGGCCGTCCACATGTTCGCGACGTAGAGGTCATGTGCCCCGTCATTGTCATAGTCGAGCCAGCACAGGCCCATGCCTGCGCCAACATCTTCCACTCCCGCTTGCGGAGCGATGTCGGTAAAGGTCCCGTCGCCATTGTTGCGATAAAGGTTCTTCCGGCCAAAATCGTTCACCACGTAGAGGTCGGGCCAGCCGTCGCGGTTGTAATCGCTCCACCCGCAACAGAAACTGTAGCGGGTATTGTTCTTGTCGAGGCCGCTCTCCGCGGTGACGTCGCGGAAAGTTCCGTCCCTCTGGTTGCGCATCATGAAGTTGGGCGGGCCGTTTTCCGCGCCGTAATAAGGAGAGGGATACTTGTACTGGTCGGTGCCCTGGTAATAAAGATAGAGGCAGAAATAAATATCCAGCCAGCCGTCGCGGTCATAATCGGCCACGGCCGCGCCCGTGAACGTTCCCTGGGGAGGTTGGGCGAAACGAAAAGCGTCGGGCATCTGGCGAAACTTGCCGCCCCCATGATTCACAAACAACAGCGGCCCGCTGGTGCGCACCACGACCAGATCCTGCCGGCCATCGTTGTCGAAATCGGCAAAAAGGGCGCATGCAGTATTTTCGAGGAGGCCTACGCCGGACGCTTCCGTGATGTCCTCGAACGTTCCATCGCCCCGGTTGCGATAGAGCCGGTTGGGGAGGCCGGCAGGTTGGCAAACGTAGAGGTCGTCAAATCCGTCGTCGTCGATATCGCCGACTGAGACCCCGTTGTGCCCGTAGATATCAATGCCGCACGCCACATCGAGAACGGTTCGCCAGTAGTCGACTCCTCGCAGCAATTGGGACGAATAGGACACATCGCCGGCAAAAGCCGCCGCGGTGATGTCCGCAAAGACAGGTGCGGCAGAGCGGCTCTGGATTTCTTCAGACAGGCGCCAGGTGCGCAAAAGAAACTCACCCGCGGCCGACGACTCCCAGTCCAGTTCCCAATATCCCACGCGTTGTTCACGGTAGAAGTTCCTGCCGGAACCCACGAGTTCATATCGCACGCCCGTGTGCAACCGGCTGGGAAGACTCGATGCCAAAACAGATCGCGCCCCGGCGTCAATATTGGTCACTTGAAACTCGGCGGTAGTGACTGCCGAAAAGGAATCCATTGCGGAGCGCATGTCCCGAAGAAATGCCTCCCTCGCGAGAGCAGGCTCACCAGCGAATTTGTTTCGGCGGATCTCGAGGGCCGAGCTGGGACGTGCCAAACGCGACTCAACCGGGTGAAATGACGCTCCCAAAAACTCCGGAGCGAGAGTTTTCTCCACCGCCTGCACATCCTGTGGAGACCTCATGAACCCAGCACTCCACCGCGATAGAACGGCTGCAATCTGGTCTTGATACTTCTCGGTGACGAAGTCGTCCAGACCCGCCTGCGTTTTGAGCAGGGTCGCCTCGAGCGGCAACTGGGCGCGATAGTGTGGGTGGAAATGGAAGTCGCAACCGTGCGACGGCAGGTTCGGCGAATCATAAGCGTAGGCGAAGGGAAATGCCAGGCCACGCAAACTTGCGGGGATGAATGCCGCGGAGGCTCCCTGGCAGCACCGGATCAGAAAGTCGCGGCGGGTAGCGTCCGCCGGATCACAAAAACGAGAAGACCGATCAGACGCCGCCTCTTCCCTGCCCGATTCAGACTGGTGCCCCTTGGACATTCCGGTGTGAAACCGAAACTAACATCCGGGCTAGGGGCGGTCAAGATTGCAACACCACAAACCAGTGGGGACAGCCGCCCTCGGCTGTCCGGCGGAGCATCGCTCCGCTGTCTTTGGTTTGTGCAGAAACCGGGTCGAGCTTCGCTCGACTGGACAGCTGAGGGCAGCTGTCCCTACGTGGTTCGTGGTTAGGACATCGGGTTTCGCCTAGGCTGGGTGGGTTGGGACATCTTTGAGGCTCCTGTGGGCCAGCCAAGCCACCGTTCCCAACATTCCGAGCCAGCCCAGGAAGCTTACGACCGCGGCAATTTTCGTGTCGTACTGAAGTACGCCCAGGCTCGAAAAGATGGTGTGCCAATCGTGCTCGATGTAATCAGAATCGCCGGCGGTGACCAGCGGCAGAAGCATGACGCGCGCGTCCGCCATATAGGTCGCTGTGTAGAGCCAGTTTTCGAAGAAGAAGAATGAGCAGAACACGAAGGCCGTCGTCTGTTTTTGGCTGAAGAAGTATGCCGTCAGGAGCAGCGGCACCAGCCATTGCAGAATGGTGCCTCCCCACAGCCCCAGAAACGGGCCAAACCAGCCGAATAAAAGATGCCCGCCTTCGTGGACCACCAAATTAGCCAGATCAATAAAGAGAAAGGCGCCGTGCTTGCTGAAGGCGTAGATCAAGAATCCGGCGTAGAAGACGAGCCAGGCCGCCAGGCTGTAGCGCGAGGTGGGCCGCCAGTCCTGTGCGTGCCAGTACTGGGCAAAGACACTCTGCAAGTATTCGCCCATCCGCGTAATTGTAGCGGGATCGCACTCCGCAAGACAGGTTACGGCGGTGCTCCTGCGTCGGAGCACTGTAATGCACTACTGATTACACTCGACACAGACACTCGAGACGTATACTCACGGCAGGCAAGTGGTTTCAAACATGTGGATGAAAGCTCATCAATGGATCGTGACGCTGGGGCTGCTGGCCCTGGTGTTGGCAGCTGCGGTGGGCCTGATCTTGACTCGTCAATCGGCGCAGTCGAACTCTGCCGCCTCACGGACACGCCGGCCTCCGATCGTCGATGAACAGCCGCTGACCACTGCCCGCGCCATGGCGGCCCTCGCCTCCGACTGGGAAGAACAGCGGTATGCGCGGCAGGCACTCAAGCTGGCCGACCACACCGTAGATGTCGCCTTCAGTTACGAGATGCGCCAGGCCACCGAGCATCCCGCTCCACCGACACTCGAGAGCAAGAAACTGTATGCCCAGTCCAATCAGGCCGACGCGGCCGTCAAAGTCGACCAGGACAGGATCTCGCAGCTTCAAAAGGACATCGCGAGTGCGAAGGACGACCACACCCGGGACAGCCTGCAGCAGCAGATCGACTTGACCAAGGCGCAACTGGAACTCGACCAGGATGAATTGGAAGATGTCAAAGGAAACCTGATTCGCTCCGGAGTAGACCGCCTCAGCAGAATTCAACGCCAGTTCAACCGGCATGAGGCTACACAGAAGGAGTACGAGACCAATAATTCCCAGTCCGGCATTAGCAACGCCAACCCTCAAACTGGTTCGTCGGCTGCGATAGTCCAGTTTTCCGCATGGAACAGCTTGCGCGGCAAAACGACTCAATTGCAGCAGGCATTGGAAGAAGCCAAGCAGACCAGCAATGCCCTCAAGCAAGGCCATGAAACGCTCCAGTCCCAGGTGGCCATGGAGGTCTCCAACAAGGAGGCGATTGCACAGAAGGCGAAGAGCCAGCTCGACGCGACGTCCGGCAACCTCAGCAGTTCCGCGGGCAGCACGGCCTCGGCGATCACTTCGCTGCACCAGATTTCGGTTGACCAGAAAGATCTGAGCGATCTGGCCAAGCGCGTCCAGGACCAGGACGACCTGGCAACCGCGTACAGCAGTTGGATCGATGTCGTCAAAGTTCGCCAGCGTGCGATCGAGCACGAAATTTTGCAGTCGGCGATGTTGATTTTGCTGGTGGTGTTCGGCGTGTATCTCGCCAATCGCCTGGTGGATCATTTCTTCGTTGGACTGGCAGTGGAACGCACCCGTCTGCATACCTTGCGCGGAGTGATTCGATTCGCAGTGCAGGCAGTGGGCCTGGCTTTGATCCTCTTCATACTGTTTGGTCTGCCCAACCAGATGTCGACGATTCTGGGGCTCGCCGGCGCCGGGCTTACGGTCGCGTGCAAAGACTTCATCATGGGATTTATCGGCTGGTTCCTGCTGATGGGCCGCAATGGCCTCCGCGTGGGCGACTGGGTGGAAATCGATGGAGTGGTGGGGGAAGTGGTCGAAATCGGCCTGCTACGCACGGTGTTGCTCGAAACTGGAAACTGGACGGATAGCGGGCATCCGACCGGCCGCAAAGTCGCGTTCGTAAACAGCTTCGCGATCGAGGGTCACTTCTTTAACTTCTCGACGACCGGACAGTGGCTCTGGGACGAAGTCGAAATTCTTGTGCCGGCAAGCCAGAATCCCTATCCGATTATTGATGCCATCCAGAAAATGGTAACCGAGCAGACCAAGGCGAATGTGACCGCGGCCGAGCAGGAGTGGCAGCGTGCCGCCAGTCGCTACCGGGCGCAGCCAGTTTCGGCAGCCCCGGCCGTCAGTCTGCGTCCGACCAGTGCCGGAATCGAAGTGCATGTGCGATACATCACGCGGGCAGGTGAACGGCATGCGATGAAAACCCGCTTGTACCAAGCTCTGGTGGAGTTGTTGCACGGGCGGCAGGGCGATCCGGCAGCGGTCGCGAATGCCCAGGCTGCGCGCTAGGAGCCGGATTCCGAACCACCGCTTCTTTCCGCTACATCCTTCATCAGACCTTTTTTCGTCGCGGCCGGCAGATGTGAGCCGTGCAGGATCTCGCGCACCGTGGCGGGCGGCAGAGATCGCGAGAATTCGAGCGCCCGGCTCAGCGGGGTCTTCGCATTGCGTAGCAGGGCAACCCGGATCTCACGGCGCGGCGACCACTTCCGATGATGGCAGAGGGCCCTGACGAATTCCTCGGGTGCGTCGCGCCGCATCAGCGCCTTGATGACCGCCGATTCGGTCAGACGGGAATTTTCCAGCGCGGCCCGGATCACGCGCGATTCCGGATCGAGGAGAAGGACGGCGGCAACCCTTCCCGATGCTCGATGCGCCAGCGAGAGCCGTTCCCCTTGCGAGAGCCTTTCCAGCCGGTTAATGAGAGATTCCTCGGCCGCCATTTTGATGTCGGCAGGAACCACCGGAGTAAGCGCCACCTGCATGAGGTCGAAAGTGAACAGGTGCCTGACCAGGGGGACGGAGATGTGTCGCGGTGTCCGGGGATGCTCGACCAGAGCCAACTTTACCTTGCGGCTCTTCATGACGCCGCTGTTCCGGCTCAGGCGATCGAGCACATGGGTGGGCAAATCGCTTTGCTTCAAAAGAACCAGGGCAAGGTCTTCGGTAAGCGCGGGATCAGATGCTGCTTCAGCCAGCACTTCATGCGACGTGCTTCGGACGGCCTCCGGGAGAGAAGTATCGAAGGCTTCCGGAGTGGCGTGGGACATGGTTGTATCGTCCAGAGACATGAGTTTTCTAGGCAGTGAGCAAATTACATCCTTAGCTAACAGCTAACCGCGAAGTGGTGCCAGAACGCAGCCCAGGAGCGCAAGCCCTGGGTGGGACGTGGCCCATGACCCAGTTCCGCAGGAGCGAAAGAAGAGCGGCGCCACAGACCTTATCGGCCTCGGAAACGCACTCCTGATATTTTCAACATTGGTGGCAGACCTAGGTCTGTCCTTTCGGCGGCTAAAGCCAGCTTTTTCCGGCGCCTAAATGCATCGCTGGAGCGCTGCTCCACCCAAGCCCATTTCGCGCTGCAACAATTATCTCGCCGCACCCTTCCGCGCCAGTTCCAACGCGCCCCGAACGGGCTCAATCACGCTGGGATTGAGGACCGCATTGGGATCCCCCGAACAAAGACTATTATAAAAAAACTGACGCACCAGCACCGAACTGCCGAAGACACCGCCGGACATGGCCACGGGGACAGTGTCAGAATTCTGAAATAGCCGCCTGAACAGGATGCCTGCGAGATTCGCGAGGTGAGTCCCGGCTTGAGTCAGAACATCGCGCGCGATGCGATCGCCGGAATCCGCGAGTGCAAGCACGGAGGGAAACAGCGCCGCAAAATCCGGCGCTGGCGTGGCGTTGGCGGCCGGAACCAACTGCTCAATTGTTTCGAGATGCCAGGATTTCAGCAGAATCTCGATCAGGCGTACGTTCTGCTCCGGGTGCTCGTCCCAAGCGCCGATGGCGGCGGCAACGGCGGTGCGGCCAATCCAGTGGCCTGAACCCTCGTCGGAGATGGCGAATCCCCAGCCGCCGGCGCGCCCAGTCTGACCTTCGCTATTGCGGCCATATGCGATTGAACCTGTGCCGGCGATCACGATCACGCCCGGTCCGCTACCAAAAGCGGCCTCGAGGGCGATCACCATATCTCCGACGACTTTGATTTCAACGGGCTTGGTTTCACTGGGCTTGATTTCGCCGGCGATGACTTCCGAGACCATGTCTCTTACCAGTTCGCTGATCTCGGGCCGAGCCGCGCCTGCCAGGCCAACGCAGACGTTGCTGATCTGAGACGGCACGAGGTTGGCCACCGTGCAAGCTTGACGGATCGCGGTAGCCACCGACTCACGCGCTTGCTCTTCGCCCACCCTGACCACGTTGCTGGCCCCGCCCGTCCCCACGCCCAGGACCGACGTTTCATCGCCGATCAGGCATGAAGTCTTGCTGCCGCCGCCGTCGATGCCGAGGAAGATGGCCACGAGCGTAGTTCTACCACAAGAGTTTGCGTTCTAAGCTGACACCGAAGTACCAACGAATCTTGGTGATTTCCGAAGCCATGAGCTTGACGAGGTTGGTACCTCGTGGCAGATCGACGGAGCTTTCTTCGTAAAGCCCGCTACTCTGAGATGGCATGCAGCGGCGAGGGCAAGATGCCCTCGCGACAGCCGGCGGGACGCCGGCGCAACAGTATGGTTCTGGACAAGCTCGACCTCACCATCATCGCACTCTATCTGGCAGGCATTACGCTGTTCGGATTGCGCTTTCGCAAGAAGCAACGCACTTTGCGTGACTACTTTCTGGCGGACCGGAACATTCCCTGGTGGGCGATTGCGCTCTCTATCGTCGCGGCAGAAACGAGCACCCTCACCATCATCGGCATTCCAGGTCTGGCTTACGATACCGATCTCACGTTCTTGCAAGTGGTAATGGGCTATGTCGTAGGCCGTGCGATTATCAGCCTTGTCCTTCTGCCCCACTATTTCCGCGGCGACCTCTACACCGCGTACCAACTGATTGAGCGGCGCTTCGGCAAGAAGCTGCGCTCTTTGACGGCCGGCCTTTTTCTGGTGACGCGTGCCGCGGCTGAGGGAGTGCGAGTTTACGCGGTCTCTATCGTGGTGGCCATCGCGCTCGGCACTGGCGAGATCGCCTCCATCGCAATCATCACGACGCTCACGCTGATCTACACCTTCGAGGGCGGGCTGGCGGCGGTGATCTGGACCGACGTGGTGCAGACCGCGATCTACGTCGGCGGAACTCTGGTTGGGGTGTTTACGATTCTGCATCTCGTGCCCGGGGGCTGGCCGGCGATCCATCATTTGGCGGAGAACGCGGGCAAGCTTCGAGTCTTCGATTTCACCCCCGACTTCTGGAAACCTTACACGTTTTGGGCGGGATTGGTTGGTGGGACTTTCTTCACCCTGGCCAGTCACGGAACCGATCAATTGATTGTGCAGCGCCTGTTGGCTGCACGGAACCAGCGGCAGTCCGCCGCCGCGCTCGTATCCAGCGGAATTGCGGTTCTGTTTCAGTTTGCCTTGTTCCTCTTGATTGGCGTCATCCTGTTCGAGTTCTATCACGTGCCCTCGGCGAATTTTGGCAAGGCAGACAGAATTTATCCGACGTTCATCGTCAGCCAGATGCCGCACGGGATCTCGGGTTTGCTGATCGCCGCGATTCTGGCGGCGGCGATGTCGAACCTGAGCGCGGCACTCAACTCGCTTTCGTCTACCTCGATCATTGATTTCTACCTGCAACGACATCCCCAGACCGACGAACGTCGCAAGATTCGGCTTTCGCGGATGGCAACGTTGTTCTGGGCGCTGCTGTTATTCGGGCTGGCGGTGCTCTCGCTACACAAAGTCGGACGCGTCATCGAAGTGGGGCTGCAGATCGCGTCCGTGGCTTACGGATCTCTGCTCGGAGTCTTTCTGCTCGGCGTGCTTACCCGGCGGGCCAACCAGACGGGAGCGATGGTGGGAATGTTGTTTGGATTTGTAACTGGGTTGTACCTCTGGCTGGATACGAAGGTGCCGTGGACTTGGTATGTCGCGATCGGGACTGTGGTGACGTTTGGGGTGGGGTATGCCGTCAGTTTGCTGGTGAAAGAAAAAGCTTTAACCGCAAAGGACGCAAAGTGAACCGCAAAGGTCGCAGAGAAAACCCTGAGAAAATGCCCAAAACGGGATCACGAGA
>Ga0210384_10002094_pt1 | contig 25045 bp, 20 predicted proteins | sample IncBWH2MmetaG_FD_160574 | JGI IMG/M metagenome (GOLD analysis project Ga0210384, IMG submission 160574) | Forest soil microbial communities from Barre Woods Harvard Forest LTER site, Petersham, Massachusetts, United States - Inc-BW-H-2-M | ecosystem: Environmental > Terrestrial > Soil >...
GACATCAATTTGCTGTACGACGTGACCCGGAGCGACGCGTCGGATGAGTCGTTCAAATATGGCATGCCCACCTTGATCGGCGACCAGAAGAAAGATGCTGAGCAGTTGAAGGCGACGTCGCCGATAGAACAAGCCTCGCGCCTGAAAAAACCCTTGATCCTGGCGTATGGCGGCGCGGACGTCCGTGTGCCCCTGGTGCATGGCACCAAGTTCTACGATGCGGTCAAAGCGCATAATCCGAATGTCGAATGGATAGTGTATGCGGACGAAGGGCACGGCTGGCGGGTGTTGAAAAACAATGTCGATTTCTGGACCAAGGTTGAAAAATTCCTGGATCAGAACATCGGCAAAAAATAAGCTGGCTGATCGCATGCGGACATAATGAAAAGGCACTCCATCCGAGTGCCTTTTTTGCAGATGCGTTTTTGCCTGCTGCGCTGACTACTTTTTCTTGCGCCAGTCACAATCGGCGGCATGGTCCTGCACCATGCCTATGCCCTGCATATAGGCATAGATAATGGTCGAACCGACAAACTTGAAGCCGCGTTTTGCCAAGTCCTTGGAAATCGCATCCGATAGCTCGGTCTTGATGATGCGCTCGCCTTTGTTCTTGATCGGCTTGCCTTTTACATAGGCCCATAGATAGGCATCCAGCCCGCCCAGTTCTTCGCACAAGCGCAGATACGCCTGCGCGTTGGTGATTGCAGCCGCTACTTTGAGCTTGTTCCTGATAATGCCGGGATTGGCCAGCAACTCGGCGACCTTGACGGCATCATACGCGGCGATTTTCCTCGCATCCCAGTGATCGAAGGCGAGCCGGTAGCTCTCACGCTTGTTCAGGACGGTTTCCCAGCTCAGGCCTGCCTGCGCGCCCTCCAGGTTCAGCATCTCAAACAGGCGGTTCTCATCGTGGCAAGGCACGCCCCACTCATGGTCGTGGTAGTCCAGATACAGGGGATTGGCGGAGTTAGCCCATGCACAACGCTTGATAGTCATTTGTTATTTCAGGGTGATGAATTGATCAACATATTAAACGATTATTTTACGCAATGGTGCCGCTCGCATCCTGCACGTCCCTGAGGAATGCCGCCCCTGCACAAATAATCGCAGGGAAAATGAAGTGCACGCAATAAAAAAGCGCACGATCAGGTGCGCTTTTCCAGAGAGCCTTATCAGGCTTAAATCATGGACTTAGACTACGATGGTCTGCGCCTCGTCGCCTTCACGGGCACGAATTTCGCCGATGCGTGTAACCGTCTCGCCGGCCGCCTGCAATTGCGCCAGCGCCGCATCCGCATTCTCCTGCGATACGATGACCACCATCCCTATGCCGCAGTTAAATACGCGATGCATTTCAGCATCCGCCACGCCGCCATGCTGTTGCAGCCAGGTGAACAATGGCGGCATGACCCAGGCGTCTTTGTGCAGCACTGCAGTCAGGTTGTCGCGCAGCACGCGCGGTACATTTTCCACCAGGCCGCCGCCGGTGATGTGCGCCATGCCTTTGACTTCCATGCTGTCCATCAGCGCCAGCAGCGGCTTGACATAGATGCGGGTCGGCGCCATCAGCGCGTCGGCCAGCGTGCGGCCATGGAAATCGCTGTTCAGGTCGGGCTGGGAAACTTCGATGATCTTGCGTACCAGGGAAAAACCGTTGGAATGGATGCCGGACGATGCCAGGCCCAGGATCACGTCGCCCGGAGCGATCTTGCTGCCGTCGATGATCTTGGATTTTTCCACCGCGCCGACCGCAAAGCCGGCCAGGTCGTATTCGCCGTCTGGGTACATGGACGGCATTTCCGCAGTTTCGCCGCCTATCAGGGCGCAGCCGGCTTGTTCGCAGCCGAAGGCAATGCCCTTTATCACGTCGGTGGCGGAAGGCACGTCGAGCTTGCCGCAGGCGAAATAATCCAGGAAGAACAGCGGTTCCGCACCCTGCACCAGGATGTCGTTGACGCTCATCGCCACCAGGTCTATGCCTACGGTATCGTGCCGGTTCAGGTGGAAAGCCAGCTTCAGCTTGGTGCCGACGCCGTCGGTGCCGGAGACCAGCACCGGTTCCTTGTATTTTTTACCGATTTCAAACATGGCGCCAAAACCGCCAATTCCAGCCATGACACCCTCGCGCATGGTGCGCTTGGCAAACGGTTTGATTGCCTCCACCAGCGCGTCGCCGGCGACCATGTCGACACCGGCGTCACGGTAAGAAAGGGAAACATTATTAGTTGAGCTCATGATATTAGGCAATAGAAACGAGAATAGATGCGGGAGAGGCGGTAAAATAGAAGAATTGCGGGAAATACCTCTGCGAAACCGCTATTTTAACAAATCGACTCGGCAAACACCCGTTTTTTGGGTAACGAGTGTATTAAGTGGTCCGTATTTAAAACACATAACAAATCGATAACGATGCCTTTCTCCTTCTCGACAGAACAAAAACAGACTGCTTTGTGGCTAAGCCTGGCCTTGGCATTCCTGGTTCTGCTGATGTTGCTGGGGCCGGTGCTGATGCCGTTTATCGTGGCCGCCATCCTGGCATACATCCTGAATCCCTGGGTAAACAAGCTATGCGCCTGGCGGTTCGGGAAATTCGGCGTGCCGCGCTCGATTGCCGCCACCCTGGTCATTGTGCTCATCATTTGCTCGGCATTGGCGATGGTGCTGATCATCACGCCTATACTGCAAAAAGAGATTCCTCAATTCCAGGAGCAGATTCCCAGGTTCTTCGACAAAATGAACGCGAGCCTGAGCCCGATGCTGCAGGATCTGGGCATTTCCGTGCAACTGGACAGCGCCGGCATCAAAACCATGCTGACCGAGCAACTGAAGGATAGCGGCGACGTGATCGGCAAGGCGATATTATCGTCAGTACGGGTCGGCGGTACGGCGGTGATGGGTTTGCTGGCGAATTTGTTGCTGATTCCTATCGTCCTGTTTTACCTGTTGCTGGACTGGCAGGCAATGATGGCAAGGCTGGAACATTTCATTCCGCGCCGCTGGGCGCAAAACACCCGGGACGCGGCGACCGAGGTCGACGGCATCCTGGCGCAGTATCTGCGTGGACAAATCATGGTGATGCTGGTGCTGGCGGTGTATTATTCCGTCGCGCTGGCGATTGCGCGCTTTGAATTGGCGTTGCCGGTGGGAATCATCACCGGCTTCCTGGTATTTATTCCCTATCTAGGCTACGGCCTGGGCCTGACGCTGGCGCTGATCGGGGCTATCCTGCAGTTTAACGATTTCAGCGGCCTGATAGCGGTCGCCATTATTTATGGGCTGGGCCAGGTGATCGAATCTTTTTTCCTGACCCCGAGGCTGGTTGGCGAACGCATAGGCCTGCATCCGCTGACCGTGATTTTTGCATTGCTGGCGTTTGGCCAGTTATTCGGCTTCATCGGCATCCTGGTCGCGTTGCCGGCTTCGGCCATTATTGCGGTCGCGGTCAAGCATCTGCGCTCACATTATTTTAATAGTAGTTTTTATCATCAGCCATGAGGCAATTATTGCTGGACCTGGACGCGGAAAAACCGCAGTCTCTCGATACCTTTGTGGTTGGCCAAAACGCCGAACTGGCGCAGTTGCTCAGCTTGTTTTCTACACGTACTCCCAGTCTGTATGGCGAGCGTTTCGTCTACCTGTGGGGGCAGCCCGGCGCCGGCAAGACGCATTTGCTGCAGGCCCTGGCCGATACCGGCGACGCCCGCTTCCTGACCCCGGACGCGCCCAGCGCGGCTTTCACTTATACGCCGGCGATCAGCATGTACCTGCTGGATGATTGCGAAAAGCTGTCGCCGCGGGCGCAGATCGACGCCTTCAACCTGTTCAATGAGGCAAGGGCCAATGGAGCCTTCCTGGTGGCGGCCGGCAATCACCCGCCCATGATCCTCGGCGTCAGGGAAGACTTGCGCACCCGCCTGGGCTGGGGCCTGATTTACCAGGTGCACGGACTGACCGACGAAGACAAGATCAATGCGCTGGAAAAGGCGGCCCAGCAGCGCGGCATGAGCATTTCCGGCGGCGTGTTACCCTACCTGATTACGCACTATCAACGCGACATGAATTCGCTGACCAAGATGCTGATCGCGCTGGACCAGTATTCGCTGGAAACCAAACGACCGATTACCTTACCGCTACTGCGAGATTTTCTATTGCAGCAGGAAGCGTACACTTCATAGCCGCCATGAGCAATATTGCCCTCTTCGACCTCGACCACACACTGATCCCCATCGATTCCGACTACGAATGGGGCCAGTTCCTGAGCCGCATAGGCGCGGTGGATGCCGTCGCGTTTGAAAAACGCAATGCGGAATTCTTTGCCCAATACCAGGCCGGCACCCTGGACCCGGTGAAATACCTGGAATTTGCGTTGGGCACGCTGGCACAATTCCCGCGCAAGCAACTGGATGCCTGGCACCGGCAATTCATGCAGGAAGTGATACAGCCGGTGTTATTTCCCGCAGCGCTGGAGCTGATCAAGCGCCACCGGGATCACGGCGACCTGCTGGTCATCGTCACTGCCACCAATCGCTTTGTCACCGCGCCGATCGCCAGCGCGCTGGGCGTGGACAACCTGATTGCGGCAGAACCCGAACTGACGGCAGACGGCAACCTCACCGGCAAGCTGCTGGGCGTCCCCACCTCGGGCGAGGGCAAGGTGGTGCATCTGCAGCAGTGGCTGGGCAAGCAGGGCAAGAAGCTGGAAGACTTCACCTGCAGCCATTTTTACAGCGACTCGCAAAACGATATTCCTTTACTATCCGTCGTCACCCACCCGGTCGCGACAAATCCGAATGCTAAACTAATGGCACATGCCACCCGGCAGGGTTGGCCCATCCTTACCTTATTCAATGCGCAATGATTAAAAAGTTTATCCGCAAAATGCTGGGCGTCAAAAGCAAAGCAGATGCCGCCAGCGCTAATAATGAACCGACGGTACTCAGCGCCAAAGAGCACGGCATCAATCCCAACCTGCTGTCATCGAATGCCATACGCGTCACGCAAACCCTGCAGGAAGCGGGATTCAAGGCCTTTGTGGTCGGCGGCGCGGTGCGCGATTTGCTGCTGGGGGTGAAGCCCAAGGATTTCGACATCGCCACCAATGCCACGCCGGAACAGGTTAAACGGCTGTTCCGGCGCGCCTTCATCATAGGCAAGCGTTTCCAGATCGTGCACGTGATGTTCGGCCAGGACTTGCTGGAAGTGACCACCTTCCGCGGCACGGTCACCGACGGCGCCCCCAAGGATGAACATGGCCGCGTATTGCGCGACAATACCTTCGGCGAACAGCATGAAGATGCGGTACGCCGCGACTTTACGATCAATGCGATGTACTACGATCCAGCCACGCAAACCGTGCTGGATTATCACGACGGCATCGCCGACATACGCAAGAAGACCCTGCGCATCATAGGCGTGCCGGAAGCGCGTTACCGCGAAGACCCGGTGCGCATGCTGCGCGTGGTGCGTTTCGCCGCCAAGCTGCAGTTCACGATAGACCCGGCCACCAGCGCCCCGATCGCGGTGATGGCACCGCTGATCAATAATGTGCCGACCGCGCGCGTGTTCGATGAAATGCTGAAATTGCTGATGAGCGGCCACGCCATGGCCTGCCTGCAGCAACTCCGCAAGGAGGGCCTGCATCATGGCCTGATGCCGCTGCTGGACGTGGTGTTGGAACAGCCGCTGGGAGAAAAATTCGTCACGCTGTCGCTGGCCAATACCGATGAGCGGATACGCCAGGGCAAGCCGGTCTCGCCGGGCTTCCTGTTTGCTTCCCTGCTGTGGCATCAGGTATTGGAAAAATGGGACGCGTATAAGGCCGCGGGAGAATTCCCCATCCCCGCTTTGCACCTGGCCGCCGACGACGTGCTGAACACGCAAACCGACGCACTGGCACTGCAACGCAAGATAGGTTCGGACATGCGCGATATCTGGGCCATGCAGCCGCGCTTTGAAAAGCGCGTCGGCAAGACCCCGTATAAGTTGCTGGAACACCCGCGCATGCGCGCAGGCTACGACTTCCTGCTGCTGCGCTGCGCGTCGGGAGAAATCGATGCCGAGATCGGCGAATGGTGGACGGATTTCATCAATGGCGACGGCGCCGAGCGCGAGCATCTGCTGACCATCAAACCGAAACAGGAAGCCGCTGCACCGAAGAAGCGCCGCCCGCGTCGCCGCAGCCCGCGCAAGCCGGATGACGCGAGCGAGTAAGAGGTCAGCCATGAGCAGTGAGCCGCGATTGAGCAAAGCCATGCACAAAGCCTACATCGGCATTGGCGCCAACCTGGGGGACGCGCGCGCATCGGTGGAGGCGGCAATCGCCAGGCTGGCCAGCCTGCCGGCCAGCCGGCTGGACGCCCAGTCCAGCCTGTTTAGCAGTGCGCCGGTGGATGCCGGCGGCGACGACTATATCAACGCGGTGGTGGAAATCAGCACCGGCCTTGATGCAGACCGCTTGCTGCATTCCTTGCAACAAATCGAACTCGACTTCGGCCGTGAGCGCCCCTACCGCAATGCGCCGCGCACGCTGGACCTGGATTTATTGCTGTATGCCGACCGCCAGATCGACACACCGCAACTGAGCGTACCGCATCCCAGGATGACCGAACGCGCGTTCGTGCTGATTCCCTTACTGCAGCTGGATCCGTGTATCGTGATACCCGGCAAAGGCCCCGCCCACCGGTTTGCGCCGCAGGTCGCCGATCAGCCCATCCGCAAGATCAGCTAAGCTTTTCTATGCCGGCTCCAGCCTTCCTCCAGATAAATTACTGGGATTGGCCGGAAAATACGTGATTCCCGTTACAAACCTATAATACGAATAATACTTTTTAACACGGAGAAATATCTTGGCTGAATATTTGCAAGACCGAAAAGCGGTCACCATTCCCGGCTTGATCGCCCAGCGCCAGCAAGGTGAAAAAATCACCATGCTGACCTGCTACGATGCCAGCTTTGCCGCGCTGATGGATCGCTGCGGCGTGGAGATGCTGTTGATCGGCGATTCGTTGGGCATGGTCAGCCAGGGCCATAACTCCACCTTGCCGGTGACCGTCGCCGACATCGCCTACCACACCGCCAGCGTCGCGCGTGGCAACAAGTCGGCCCTTGTGCTTTCCGACATGCCGTTTGGCAGCTATGCGACGCCCGAATCCGCTTTCCACAATGCGGTGCAACTGATACAGGCCGGCGCGCAAATGGTGAAGCTGGAAGGCGGCTCCTGGCTGGCGCCCACTGTCAAATTCCTGACCGAGCGCTCTATCCCCGTCTGCGCCCATCTGGGCTTGACGCCGCAATCTGTGCACCAGCTGGGCGGCTACAAGGTGCAGGGCAAGACCAACCAGGCGGCCGACCTGTTGAAATCCGATGCGCTAGCCTTGCAGGCAGCCGGCGCCACCGTGCTGGTGCTGGAGGCGATCCCCTCGAGCCTGGGCAAGGAAGTTACCGACCTGCTGGCGATTCCTACGATAGGCATAGGCGCTGGTCCGGACTGCTCCGGCCAGGTATTGGTCATGCATGATCTGCTGGGCGTGTTCCCGGGCCGCAAAGCCAAATTCGTCAAGAATTTCATGGAAGGCCAGACCAGCATCGACGCCGCCGTGCAGGCCTATGTGGCCGCGGTCAAGGATCGCAGCTTCCCGGCGCCGGAACATTGCTTCTAGGGCGAGGCTTTCATCTGACCGTTGCCGGACCAAACTGAGCTTGCGCCAGCATGGCCGATACGCCGACGAAGGCCGGATACTCAGCAGTGATCACATAAGTGGGAATCTGCTGCAAGTATCCGGAGAACCTGCCCTTCTCCTCAAAGCGGCCCCGGAAACCGGACTCTGTAAAAAAGCGGCCAAGACGCGGCACGATGCCGCCGCCTATATAAATTCCGCCCTTGGCGCCCAGGGTCACCGCCAAATTACCTGCCGCCGTGCCCAGCATGTCGCAAAAGCATGCCAGCGTTTGTACGCACAAGGCCGATTGCTGCTGCAACGCGCGCTGTATGATGTCAGCCACCGTCAACGGCTCGGCATCCAGCCCTTCCTTTGCAGCCAACGCACGGTAGATGATATCCAGGCCTATGCCCGATAACAGGCGTTCAGCGGAAACATGGGGATGCTCGCGCCAAGCATAGTGAAGAATGAATGCTTCCAATTCGTTGGCGGGTGAAAAACTGACGTGGCCGCCTTCGCTGTCCAGCGCCAGCCAATGCGAACCATACGGGATCAGCGCCGATACGCCCAGGCCGGTACCCGCGCCCAGCAAGCCGATGACGCCGTTTTCCTTCGCGTAGCCGGCACCGACCTGCACTTTTTGCTCAGGCGCGAGGAAAGGTAAAGCCATCGCCAGCGCCTTGAAATCATTCACCACCAGCAATTGCTCCAGCCGCAATTGCTGCTGCATCGCCTGTATCGAAAAAGACCAATGGTGGTTAGTCATCTGCACCCTATCCCCATCGACAGGATTGGCAATCGCGATGCCCGCTCGTTTAACAAGCATGGCGCCGGCAGCGACGGCAGCCGGCTCACCTAAGTAAGCCAGGATGGCATCCCCCAGCTGCGCATAAGCGCGGCAAGGGTAGACCACTACCGCCTGAATTTCGCCCGGCGCAGTTTCCAGGCAGAAGCGTGCATTGGTTCCGCCTATATCGGCCAACAGGCATGGGTAAGAAATTTGCTGTGGGGCTATGGTTTGCATGACGTAATCACCGGTTCAATTTACAGCATTGCTTGTGGAGTGTAGCAGTCCGCATGACACCTCTCATAAAAAAAGAGCATCGATACATAGTATCGACACCCTCAAATGACGCAGAGTAAAACCGGATTGGTCAGAAGCGATACTGCATGGACAGCTCGATTGTTCGCCCGAACAGTGAGCGGGCGATCGTGGCATAAGGCAGGCCGCCAGGGGTCGGCACCGGTCGTCCGGCAGAGCCTTCCGTCAGGCCGATTTCATTCGTCAGATTGTTGCCTGATAAACGGAACTCGAGCTTGTCGCCGACTGTCAGCAGTGCGCCGGCATCCACGGTGTTATAGCTGGGCAGGTATTCCTGATTCTGCTGATCCGAGTAACGCGCATTTATATGGGAATATGTGCCATACAATCTGAGCGAGTTGTCGCCCATCGGTATCATATAGCTAGGGGTCAGGCGCCATTGACTCGCCGGCTGACGCTGCACCATGCCGCCATTGATATTCGGTTGCGAGGCGTCATAGTCCTGGTACCTGGCGTGCTGGACATCGCCGCTGAGCGCAATCTGCAGATTCCGGATCGGACGCACGGACAATTCATACTCCAGGCCGTATGTGCGGGAACCGCCAACTGTATTAACCGGCAAACCGGCCGCCGTGCTGGTGCCTATGAACTGGTCGCTGAATTTATTGGCGAACAGATTCACGAATGCGCTGTACATGGAGCCCACTGTCTTGAAGCCCAGTTCCGCCTGCTTGATTTTGGTGACAGAAGGCGCCAGGGTAGTACTGCCGCCGCGCACCTGGTCAAAGAACGGGAATTGTCCGCCGGAGTTGATGCGGGCAAATACGCTCATATTGTCATCCAGCTTGTAAATGCCGCCCAGCGTCAAGGAAGTCAACCCTTGCTTGAAGTCATAGGCGATGACCGGCCCATTAGGCTGTGCAATACCGTAATTGTAGGCCGCCAGCGGATTATTGCCGACAAAATTCCCGAAGGTCGGGCTTTGATAGCTGAGATTCAAGCGCTGCTGTTCATAGCGCAAGCCTGCGTCCAGCCTCAAACGCTCGGTGACTTTCCATTCATCAGCGACATACACGGCACGGTTGCTGGTATCGCCGTTCTCAGCAATGCAAAACGTGCAGCCGCCGGAAAATCCGCGGCTGTTGGTGGCTAGAGCGCCGTTATCCAAAGTAACCTGTATCGGCCTGCCGTTGAAATCGGTCAGCAGATTGTTGCCCAGGTTCCATACATCGTTGGTGGAATACTGGGAGACATACAGTCCCACCGTCAAATTGTGGTCCTTGACGATCTCTTTGGTAAAGCGCAGCTCATCGGTAAAATTTTGCAGCTTTTTCTGGACATCCCACAGACCGTATTGAATCGTCTGCGTATTTGCGCCTACTGCGCCGCCGCCATCCGCGTAGACCGCAGTCCCGGTAGTCGCCAGCTTGCCGCCTGCTGCCGCCACCAGCGTTGCATTTGCGTTGGCGGCGCTGACAAACGATGCAATCTGCGTCCCCATGGCGAGCGGCGCAGGACCGCTGAACATGCCAATGGTGGGCTGCTTGCCGCTAAAATAGTTCATCTTGTTGTTGACGTCCCAACCATTGAGTTTCTGATCGAAGTCAAACCCAAATACAGTGTTGTTCGCGCCACGTCCGTCTGCCAAGTCTCCTTTGGTGCCGTCCGGCAGCGTAAACAAGCGCGTTTCATTGCTCATCGGCGTCCAGGTGCGCGGATCGATGCCAGGGAAAGAATCCAGCTGGCCGGGATTGGGCGATGCGGCAGCCGGAGCAGCTCCCGCAATGCCATGACCCGGCTTGGGCTGCAGCAGCACGGGCACCCCGGTATAAAATGCATTTTTATCGTTGGTCGTACGCGCATAGACCGTCAGCTCGCCGTCCTGGATTCTATGCGTCAGCGTCGCGGTCAAAGAACCGCCGTCATCCGCCGGAAAGCCCGCATCGCGTACACCCTTGTTGGTGCGATAGAAACCGCCAATCGATCCGTACCAGCCGTCGGCCAGCTTGCCGCTGTAAAAAGCGTCGTAACGGATCAGGTTGCCTGTGCCGAACGTCGCGCGGATGCTGCCGTCAGGCGTGTCGCCGCCGTGTTTCAGGATGAAGTTCATCGTGGCGCCTGGCTGGCCATTGGAAAAAATCACGCTGGGGCCGCCGCGCAGCACTTCAACCCGCTCTATCGTATCGTCTATCCGGAATGTGGAGTCGTTTGCTAGAAAGGACAGCGTCGGCGCCGGGAACAAAGGCGAGCCGTTTAGCTGCAAGGTCACGAAAGGCGCGTCGCCGCCGGAGGGAAAACCGCGTATCTGAATATTGGCGCCGGTTTGTCCGCCGGTCGATTCCACGTACACGCCCGGAGAAATTTTCAGCAGGTCGGCGGTGCTGGTCGGCGCAGCCTCTTTCATTTGTTCTTCAGTCGCCGTAGTGATGGAAAAAGCGGAATCCAGCTTGCGCTTCGGGCTGCCCGATGCCACACCGGTAACAACGACTTCCTGCGCTTGTGCGGTTGCGCTATCGGGAGCAGATTTCACCGTTGCGGCAGGTGCTGTGCTTGCCGCGATATCGGCCTGGTCCGCCGCATACGCCGGATTCATCAGTGCGAGGATGGCGAGCGTCACCGACGACGACAAGAATTTGTCATTATGTTTCATTGAATTGTCCCCAAATTTTAGTAAGTGTTATGCGTCTTCAGGCTATGCTGCTCTATGCCCGGCCCTATATGGCCGGCAAGCTTCTTTGCACTGCCCATCCTCTTATTGCTGCTTCCTAAACGGGATAAACAAGTTTCCCAAACAGCCTGGATGTGAAGACGTATGGTATTGAAACAAGAAATGATATCGATGTCAATTAAAATGTTATCGATGTCATTTGGTGTGGCAAATCTGCATCTTGCCGTATTGCAAACCGCTTGCAGGCTCGCCGCGAGTGAAAATCAGAACCGCACAATGCCCGCCAACGAGGCGTGCCGGGCTCAGCGCGCAACGCGGAAAGACGTCCATCGACCGGTTCAGGCGAAAGCGTCCTGCGTTATTTTTTATCTGGAGATACAGGCCGCAGATGTTGATATATAAAAAAATCATCTGTCATAATGCACGGTGCACAACCCCATAAATAACAATAGAGTATTGAATGCCTGCTAAAAAGATCGGTATGCGCGACACCGAATCCGGAGTCACGATGGAGGACCTGGCGGCGCTGGCCGGCGTTTCCACGATTACCGTGTCACGCGCATTGCGCGACAGCCCGCTGGTCACAAAAGAGACGCGCGAAAAAATTCGCAAGATTGCCGAACAGCAGGGCTACAGACTGAACATCAGCGCCAGGAACTTGCGCCTGCGCCGTAGCTACTCGGTGGCGGTTGTGGTGGAGATGGCTCCCGCCAAGGACCGCCCCATGTCGGACCCCTACCCCCTTGAATTATTGGGCAGCATCACGCAGGAACTGACCACGGCAGGCTACAGCGTAGTGCTGACTTCCAAGCAATTGATTGATACCCCGCCAGTGCAAGCCGCCGACGGCCTGATCCTGCTGGGCCAGGGCTCGCACGGTGAGGCGGTGCGCCATCTGCAACGTTCCGGCCTGCCGCTGGTAGTATGGGGCGCGCCCGACACCGACCCCACCTGCATCGTTGTCGGCAGCGATAACCGCAAAGGCGGCGCCAGTGTCGCCGCGCATTTCTTGTCGCAATCCCGCAAGAAACTGGTGTTCCTCGGCGATATCGACCACGCCGAAGTGCAGGAACGGTATGCCGGCTTTATCGAAGCCTTGGGTGCAAGCGGAAAATCCGTGCCCATCCTTCGTCCCAAGGCATTCACGTTTGAAGCCGGATTTGAAAGCGTGTCCAGGCTATTGCAAAAAAAGAGGGGCGGCTTTGACGGCATATTTGCAGCCAACGATCTCCTGGCGATGGGAGCGATACGGGCTGTCATGGAAAGCGGACTCAGCGTGCCGGGCGACGTGTCGGTCAGCGGCTATGACGACACGCCCGGGGCCGCCAGCTTCGTCCCCCCCATCACCAGCGTGCATCAGTATCTGCGCGACGGCGGCGTCCTGCTGGCAAAGAAAATACTGGCGCTGATCCATGGCGAGCAGGTTGTTTCCGAAATGCTGCCGACGATGCTGGTAGTCCGCCAAAGCTGAAATACCTCCGATCGCAGGTATTGCACGCACATCGCGCTTAAATATTAAATAAACAATATTTATTCAAAAAATCTGATAAATTGACAAACCAAACCGATTTGGATAAAATTTATTTTAATTTCAAACCGGTTTGGTTTCATTCACACCGATTTGCACCCCTCCCTCATTAAGAGCATCCAGCTAGCCGTGCGAAGTTTTTAAGGAAGAAAACGTGCCTATTCAAGATGTATTGCATCACACCTACCCGCTGGAACCCTGGCGCATCACCGAAAACAAGTTCGATACCCATGCGCATTTTTTAAGTGAAACCCTGTTCGCATTGGGGAACGGCTACATAGGATTGCGCGGGACGCAAGAAGAAGGCTACCGGGGTCCTGCCGGCACCTCGCTGGATGGTACCTACCTGAACGGCTTTTTTGAAGCCGAAGCCATCCATCACCCGGAAACGGCTTTCGGCTTGGCGCGCACCAATCAATTCATGCTGAATGTGCCGAACGCAAAATGCATAGAATGCTGGCTGGGCCATGAGCAGCTCGACCTGTTGCAGGGTACCTTGACTCATTATGAACGCTCGCTGGATTTTCGCACTGGTGTGCTGTCGCGCTCGCTGAAGTGGACTTCGCCATCAGGCCGCCAGCTATTGCTGCACAGCCGGCGTCTGGTGTGCTTCGACAATAAGCACCTGTTTGCCATCCGTTATGAGATAACTCCTTTAAATTTTTCAGGGGACGTCCGGCTGATTTCGGCGGTAGACGGCGCAGTCAAAAATATCGAAGCGGGCGACGATCCGCGCGTGGGGTCGGCCATATCGGGGCCGGCGCTGGAGCTGATTGATGTCCGGCAGGATGGTGCCTATTCTGCGCTGGTGCATCGCACCGCCAATAGCGGTCTTACACTAGCCAGCGCAATGCAAAATCAGTTGGACGGCGCTGCTGCAACAACATCCCACGCGCAGATCGGCCAGCGCGTGGAGCAGACGTTCCATATCACCGCTGCCGAAGGGGAGCCCATCAGGCTCAGCAAATTCGCCTGTTATTTTTCTTCGCGCGACTACCCGGAAGCGGAACTGCTCACCCGCAGCAAAGAAGCCCTGACGCAAGCGCAGACAAACGGATTCGATGCGCTGTGCCAGGCCCAGGAAAATTATCTGCGCGATTTCTGGCAACAGGCAGATGTGGAAATCGCCGGCGACGATGCCTTGCAGCAGGGAATGCATTTCAATCAATTCCATCTGTTGCAGTCAGTGGGCCGCGACGGCAAGACCAATATCGCAGCCAAGGGTGTAACCGGCGAGGGTTACGAAGGCCACTATTTCTGGGATACGGAAATTTACGTGCTGCCCTTTTTTCTGTTTAACAAGCCGGAAATCGCCAGGAAACTGCTGGAATACAGATATACCTATTTGCCGCAGGCGCGCGAACGAGCCCGGCAAATGTCGCATGCCAAAGGCGCCTTGTATCCATGGCGCACGATTGCCGGGGAAGAGTGCTCGGCCTACTTCCCTGCGGGGACCGCACAATACCATATCAATGCAGATATCGCCTATGCGATCAAGATGTACGTAGAGGCAAGCGGCGATGATGCCTTCCTGCTGGAGCAAGGCGCCGAAATCGTGCTGGAAACCGCCCGCATCTGGATGGACCTGGGCAGCCACACTAGCCAGCCAACGGGTGGCCGGACAAGGCATTTTTGCATCAACGAGGTTACCGGCCCCGACGAATATACGGCATTGGTCAACAACAACTACTACACCAATGCGATGGCGCAAATGCACTTGCGCTTCGCGGCCGATATTGCAAACCGCCTGCAATCGGACCACCCGGTAAAATTCAGCCAATTGGCAGCCGCAATAAGCCTGGGGCCGAACGAAGTAGCGCAGTGGCGGGAGGCTGCCGACCTGATGTACCTGCCCTACGACGAAAACCTGGGCATCCACCAGCAAGACGACAGTTTCTTGTCTAAAAAGATCTGGGATTTCGCCGGCACGCCGAAAAATAAATACCCTTTGCTGCTGCATTACCATCCAATGGTGATCTACCGGCACCAGGTATGCAAACAGGCTGATGTCGTGCTCGCCTTGCTGCTATTGAGCGAGCAATTCTCGCTGGAAGACAAGAAACGGGATTTCGACTATTACGAGACCGTCACCACGCACGACTCGTCGCTATCCACCTGCATCTTCAGCATCATCGCATCTGAAGTCGGATATCACGACAAAGCCTATGATTACTTTATGGAGACCGCCAGGCTGGACCTGGACAACACGCACGGCAATACCCACTACGGCGTGCATACCGCCGCGATGGCAGGCACTTGGCTGGGTGTGGCATACGGATTTGGCGGCATGCGCCTGCACAACGGCCAACTCAAGTTTTCGCCAGTGATCCCGGAGCGCTGGACCCATTACCGATTCAAGGTACATATCAAGGAATGCCTGCTGCAGGTATCCGTGAACACAGATGCGGTTGAATACACATTGCTGCGCGGCGATGGACTCGGCTTCTTGCATGCTCAAACAGAAGTCACGCTGACGTCGGCTGCCCCGGCACGTAGCATCGCTGTCGCACGACCTATTAAAGGAGATCTGTCATGAATCAACACAGATATCAGGCCGTCATTTTCGACCTGGATGGCGTCATCACCGATACCGCCCACTATCACTACCTGGCATGGAAACAATTGGCGGAGAGCCAGGGAGTCGCTTTCGACCATGCCTTCAACGAACAGTTAAAGGGCATAGACAGGACAGGCTCGCTGAATTTGATATTGGCGTCTTCCGGCAGGCAATATTCAGATCTGCAAAAACAGGCATTGGCCGACCAAAAAAATCGGCATTACCAGCAACTGATAGCCGGCATGTCAGCGGCGGACCTATTGCCCGGTGCGCTGGATGCCTTGCGCATCGTCCGCGCCGCCGGACTGAAGACCGGCCTGGCTTCGGTCAGCAAGAATGCGTTTGCCGTGCTGGATAAACTGGGGATTGCAGACTTGTTCGACTATGTTGTCGATGCCTCAAAAATCACTAACAGCAAACCCGATCCCGAAATATTTTTGACCGCAGCCAAGCGGCTGAATGTCGCGCCATCGCTGTGCCTGGGGGTGGAGGATTCCGTCGCGGGAATACGCGCCATCAAGGCCGCCGGCATGTACGCGCTGGGAATAGGCCAGCCATCGATCTTGACGGAGGCGGACAAGGTCATCCCCAATCTCGATCGCTTTTCCCTGGGAGACTACTAATTTTTAACAACCTAAAAATAATGTCTGAATAAAAAAATAATACAAATAATAACAATTCCAACAGTAGTGACAAAAGGCAGGAGACAGCATGCACAACAGGCGCATCATATTTGCGCTCTTCATGATTTATTTCGTTTTCGCGATACTTCTGAATAGCGTAGGGACCGTAATTCTGCAGGTCATCAATCACTATGGGGTCAGCAAATCCGAAGCCAGCGTGCTGGAAGGATTCAAAGATATACCGATCGCCATCGTCTCTTTCCTGATCGCCTCTTTCCTGCCGCGCATAGGCTACAAAAAAGCGATGTTGATCGCGCTGGCTATCGTCGGCGTGGCATCCGCAGTCATGCCTTTGCTGCCGGGATTCTTAATGGCCAAGATGCTGTTTCTTTGCGTCGGCATCTCATTCGCGCTGGTCAAGGTATCGGCCTATTCGACGCTGGGCCTGGTCACCGCCGACAGGAAGCAGCACGCCGGCACGATGAATATGCTGGAAGGCTTTTTCATGCTGGGGGTGCTGAGCGGATACTGGATATTCAGCTACTTCATCGATCCCACCGACCTGCATTCTGCGCGATGGCTGCATGTGTACTGGGTGCTGGCAATCTTGTGCGCGCTGACTTTCCTGCTGATCTTCAGCACGCCTTTCGATGAAAGGCCCGCAAGAGCGTCTACTTCCGGCCTGTCCGAAGATTTCAGCAATATGTTGAAGCTTTTCCTGAGGCCGCTGGTCTGCGTGTATATCATATCGGCGTTTCTCTATGTATTGATAGAGCAAGGCATAGGTACCTGGCTGCCGACCTTCAATAACGAGATACTCAAGCTTCCGGTTGCGATGAGCGTGCAGGTCACCAGCATCTATGCCGGCTGCCTGGCAGTCGGTCGTCTTGGCGCAGGCGTGCTCATGCGCAAGCTGAACTGGTATCCGGTCTTGAGCGCTTGCCTGATCAGCATGGCGGCCCTGGTATTGCTGACGCTGCCGCTGACCCACCATATCGTTGCCGACCCCAGCATCAACTGGCTGAACGCTCCTGTCGCCGCCTATATATTTCCATTGATAGGGCTGTTCATGGCGCCGATTTATCCGGGAATCAATTCGGTCATGCTAAGCTCGCTGCCCAAACACCAGCACTCGGCGATGACCGGCTTGCTGGTGATTTTTTCCGCACTGGGCGGCACCACCGGCTCCATGATCACCGGTTATGTCTTTGGCGCGATGAACGGCCAATTGGCTTTTTACCTGTCCCTGCTGCCGATAGGCGTCATCCTGGTGACTTTATATTTTTTCAAGCGGGCCGTCGATAAACTGGAGTAAATTCCGGCTACATGCTCGGATATAATGGCGAACGGCCCCTCCTGTCAGACAGATCAAAGACGCACAAGTAATGAACCTGAAGAATCTCGCCGAAACACTAGGCATGTCCAAAACCACTGTCAGCCGGGCGCTGAACGGTTATCCTGAGGTCAGTGAAAAGACGCGCGAAAAAGTATTGGCGGCCGCCAGGGCTGTCGGCTATGAGGCCAATCCCATGGCCCGCAGCCTGGCGGTGGGACGCACCAATGTTTTCGGCCTGATCTATCCACTGCTGCCGAGCGACCTAGGCGACCCCATGTTCCTCGGCGTAGTCGGCGGCATGGCGGAAGCGCTGGAAGCGCGCAACATGAACCTGATGATAGCGCCGGTATCGGCAATCAATGAACTTCCTTCTTATGCGCAAATGGTGCGCGGCCGGCGCGTTGACGGGCTTATCGTCAGCCGCACGCTGGTTCATGATGAACGCATCGTCTACCTGGCAAAACGAGGTTTTCCGTTTATTGCGCATGGCCGCACCGAGCTGGATCAACCGTATGCCTGGTTTGACTACGACAATGAAGCCGGCATCAGGCTGGCTGTGCAGCGCCTGCTTGCGCTTGGCCACCGCCGTATCAGCCTGATCAGCGCTCCGCTGGAATTGAATTTTGCCCGGCAACGCATGGATAGCTTCGTCTCGACGATGGCCGCGGCGGGTCTCGCAGTCGATCCCCGCTATCTGATCGACAAGGCATTGGACCGTCGCAGCGGCTACCAGTCCGTGCAGCAATTGTTGAACTGCTCGCCGCGGCCGTCGGCAATCATCGTGGATAACCATTTATCCGGCGTCGGGGCAATCCGCGCACTGCTGGACAGCGGGATTGATATAGGTAAAGAAATCTCGGTAATCGTCTGGGGCAGCGTGGAGGATACGCTGGTGGGATACAACGTTACTACTGTAGACCAGCCCCGGCCCAAGGAAGCCGGCGCCAGGATTGGCGAAATGCTATTGTCGCTGCTGGATGGCACGCCGCCATCCGAATTGCAGGTTTTGTGGCAGCCGGTACTGCTGGAGGGAGCAACCACCGGAACCTGCCTTGCCTGATCCTTGACGCCAGGAGACTATCAGGACTTGTAGCGCCCAAGACTGCTTTCCAGCTTGGCCGCCAGCATGTCCGGCGAACTGATCGTCATTCCGACCTCATTGAGCAAACCGTCCTGCAGGCCATACACCCAACCATGTATCGTCAGCGGCTGCCCCCGTTCCCAGGCGTCCTGCACTATCGTCGTCTGGCACAGATTGACCACCTGCTCGATGACGTTCAATTCGCACAGGCGATCCTGTTTTTCCTTGCCCGACAGGGTTTCGCCCAGGTAGCGCTCATGCTTCTGGTGCACATCCTGCACGTGGCGCAACCAGTTATCGGCCAAACCTACCCGTCTTCCCGTCAGCGCGGCGTGCACGCCGGAGCAACCGTAGTGGCCGCAGATGATGACATGCTTCACTCCCAGAACTTCGATGGCAAATTGCAATACAGACAGGCAATTCAGATCGGAATGCACGACGACATTGGCGATATTGCGATGAACGAATAATTCGCCCGGCAGCATCCCCAATAATTCATTGGCGGGAACCCGGCTATCGGAACAGCCTATCCACAGGTATTCGGGGTTTTGTTGAGCCGCCAGTTTTTTGAAAAAATCGGCATCCTTGGCGCGAATTGCTTCGGCCCATTTCCGGTTATTCTCAAATAGTTGCTCGGGGAGAATATTTGATTCGACGAGATCTGTCATGTAGAGGTCCTGATGTTTCGACAGCCCAGATTTTATACGTTCTGCAGCGCAGATGCCCACCTATCTTTTTTTCATTATCCGAATGACAAAACGCGGATCATTGCGTCCGCGTTGTCGGTCCTGTCGCATGAATCAGCGGAAATTGCTCCTGTCTTCCGTGTCCCCCAGCATGGCTTTTTTCAGCGACCTGTCCACCGGGCTCTCGCCAAGCCAGATACGCAGCAGCGCATTATTAAACAAGATGTCGGGATAGGGTTCGCCCATTTTTTTGCCGTTCAGGGACACCACGCTACCGACATTGGGGATCCAGTCCAGCACCATCACGTCGCCCTTCTTCAATTCGGGCACCGATGCAAACAGTTCGCCGAAGCGCAGGAACTGGCTGGTCAGTTTCATTTTTTCGGATTTTTCAGTGTTTTGCTGGATGCCCGACATGAAACCGCGGCCAAACTCTTCATTGCTGACGTCGCGCAGCATGACGATAGTGACCCTCCTGGGGCCCGGCAAGGCCAGCACGTCGGCTACCGTGGTTTTCCTTTCCTTGATATACAATGCCGCCACATACACCTTGAAGATGGCTTTCCAGCGTATGCCGGCGCCGTTCAGTTTCAGCTAGGGATTGGCCACATGCGCGGTATCGTCCAGCTTCACCCCGGCCACTTCCACACCAGCGGCCTGCGCCGTCAACGCCGTCCCGGCCACGACACCTGCCGCCATCCATGTCAGTAAAACCTGTTTCACTTTATTCCAACTCATGTCACCCCCAATATGTCTTTTTGCAAGACTATGATTATCCAACCGACCACTACCAACTAAACTGGCGACACGTCCTCCCCCTACCCACCGGCGGCACTCGCGCCGGCCCGACGAGAAAACGGCGCAGCCCTCAGGAAATGCCGGTCGCCGATGCGGCAAAACCTAAACCGCTCATGCATCCAGCAATTCTTCAAATTCATCTATCCCTATCGGCTTGCAAAAATAATAGCCCTGGTAAGCCTGGCAGCCCGAGCGCAATAGAAAATCCCGCTGTTCCTGGGTCTCTACGCCCTCCGCAATCACATTCAAGCCTAGACTCTCGCCCAGATTGATAATGGTACGGACTATCGTGGCATTATTCTTGTCCCTGGGCAGATTATGTACAAAGGAGCGGTCGATTTTCAATTGATTCAAAGGCAAACGCTGCAAATACGACAGCGAAGAATAGCCGGTGCCGAAATCATCCAGCGAAAAACATACGCCTATTTCCTTTAAGGCATGCATCTTTTGTATGACCGTATCGATCTCTTCCAGCACCACGCTCTCGGTCAGTTCCAGCTTCAACAAGACCGGATTGGCGCCGGTGCGCTTCAGGATATTTTCGATGTCTTCGACAAAGGAAGCTTGCCGGAACTGCTTGGCGCTGACGTTGACGGCCAGCTGCAGCCCGGCCTTGTCCGGCACCGTCGCCCACTTCCTGATCTGCATGCAGGCGGTTTCCAGCACCCACAGGCCTATCGGCAGGATCAGGCCGGTTTCTTCCGCCATCGGAATGAAGTCCAGCGGTGAAACCAGGCCTCTGCCTGGGTGCTTCCAGCGCAACAGCACTTCCGCCCCGATCGGATCGCCGAGGGCGCTGACTTGCAGCTGGTAGTGCAGCACAAACTGGCCGGCTCCGATCGCGTGCCGCAGATCGGTTTCCAGTGCGGTGCGGGATTCCAGCGCCGCCTGCATGCTGGGGTCGAAGAATCTCAGGCCGTTCTTGCCCAGCGCCTTGGCTTGGTACATCGCCATGTCGGCACGCCTGAGCAGTTCATCGATGCCCAGTGGCTCATCGCAAAACATGCTGATGCCTATGCTGCCTGAACTTTCATAGTTGACGTTGTCCAGCGTTATGGGCTGATTCAATATCTGGCGGATTTTTTCGGCGACGCCTTCGGCCTGGGCCGCGGCCTGGCTGGCTTCCGCATGCAGCTCTTCCAGCACCACGACAAATTCATCGCCGCCGGTGCGCGACACGGTATCCTCGGTACGGGTGCAGGCCTTCAGGCGCAACCCGGTTTCCATCAATAACTGGTCGCCCACGTTGTGGCCCCGGGTATCGTTCAGGGTCTTGAAGTTGTCCAGGTCTATCATCAGGATCGCGCCATGCCGCCTGTGCCGCGTCGTCGACGCCAAAGCGCGCCCAAGCCGGTCTATCAGCAGTCGCCGATTCGGCAAATTGGTCAGCGGATCAAAAAAGGCCAGCTGGTGAATTTTCTCTTCGGATATCTTGTATTCGGTGATGTCGGTGAAAGAACCGACATAATTGGAAATGCTGCCGTCATCGGCCGCCACTGCGGAGATCACCAGCCTCTCCGGATACACTTCGCCATTCTTGCGCCGGTTCCATACCTCGCCGGACCAATAACGGTTCTCTGCGATGGACCGCCACATTTCCTGATAAAACACGCTATCGTGCCGGCCCGACCGGAGGATCGACACCGGCTTGCCTATCGCCTCGGCAGCCTGGTAGCCGGTGATCTCGGTGAAGGCGCGGTTCACCCTGAGGATAACGCTGCGGGTATCGGTAATCATGATGCCCTCCTGCGTCTCAAAGGCCATGGCAGCTATCTTGAGTTCCTGCTCGGCCAGTTTTTTCTTGGTAATCTCGCGCAGCACGCATACATACTGCCTGAACTTGCTGTGCTGATCGGTAACGGGATTGATCGCCAGCTCTAGCCAGATCACCCTGCCGTCGGCGGTTTCGCGGCTGATTTCATGCTGCTGGGCTTTTTGCGGCTCCGCATCCTGCGGCGACAACGCGCGCACCCTGTCGCCGTATAGATCCGCCAGACTCATGCCCTGCAGATAATGCTGCGGAAGTCCCGTCAGATAAGATGCCGCCTGGTTGGCATAGGTAATCTTGCCGTCTATCGCCGTGATCATCACTCCTTGGGACGTCGCACTCAGCGCATCGTTGCGCAAGCGCAGCAGTGCCTCGCTATCGATCAGTTTTCTCTCGTTTTCTTCGCGCAGGCGATTGCGCAACAGCCATTGGTAGCTCAGGATGGCAACCACTAGGCTCAGGACCAAGCCAAGCGCCTCGATCACGCTGCCGACCCTGGAGGTCGCCTGCCGATCGCTCGCCGGCTCCGCAACGATCTCCCAGGCGCCGCCAGGCAGCGCTATCTGCTGCATGATCGCGCCATCCTTGAACATGGCAGGATCGCCCAGAAACACTTCGCCCTTGCTGCCCATTGCATCGCGCCCGCGTATCGCAATCTTGATGTCACGCTGTATTTGCGACAACCCGATATCGGCCAGCAGATTTTCGTAATTGACCACCATGCCGATGGAACCCAAAAAAGTTCCGGCATTTCTTTTATTCGCGGCTGGGCGTGCGTCTTCCGGGAGATATACCGGAATACGCACTATTAGTCCGACTCCCCCCTGAACCAGGGTCAGGGGGCCTGCCACCTGTATCGTCCTATCCAGCATCATGCGCTGGTAGACCGGCCATTGCGCCGGCAATGCGCGATAGTCGGCGCCGACGATCTTTTCATTGCCTTGCAACGGGTACACATAGTCGACCCTGGTATCCCGTACCAGCACGATATTCCTGATACTGGCATTGGATGCGTTGACTTCCGCCGCCAGCCGGATGAACTCTTCCTTGTCGATGCCGGGATGGGTCGCAAATGTCACGGCCAGGACGCGCGCCGCTGAAATAGTGGAGGTGAGGCCGCTTGCCAGTTTGGCTTGCAGCACGGAAAGCTTCTCTATCACTTCCACGCGCTGTTTTTGCACATTTAACTGCCGCTCATTACCGTCCAGCACCCAAACAGCCAGCAATACCAGCATCGCCGATCCGGCGGCGCCCACTTTGGGATTGGTAAAGAAAGAACGTATTGTGCTTGGGCCAGGCAAAGTATCGATACCTCATGGTGGATTTACCGCATCTCACCATGCTAGCAGAACTTCCCCCTGGTTAACGTTGCTTTTTGGAACGCTTGCTGTTGATGGCAAATGCTTATTGCACGCAAAACGGCCCATGCGCTGACAGCGAACACGGCAGGGATAAAAAAACCCCGCCAACACGGGGTGGGCGGGGTTTTGCTATCGTTGTGACATCTTCTATTCGAAGAATTTTTTCACTTTATCCATCCAGGTCTTGCTCTGAGGATTGTGCTTGGAGCCGCCTTCCACCGTCAACCTTTCAAAGTCGCGCAGCAAGTCTTTTTGCTTGTCGGTCAGTTTGACCGGCGTTTCTATGACCACATGGCAGAACAGGTCGCCGGCATAGCCGGAGCGCACCCCTTTGACGCCTTTGCTGCGCAGACGGAAAGTCTTGCCGGTTTGCGTACCCTCGGGCACGGTAAACGAAGCCTTGCCACTCAATGTCGGCACTTCAATCTCACCGCCCAGCGCCGCCTTCACAAAAGAGATGGGAATCTCGCAATGCAGGTCATCGCCGTCACGCTGGAATACCGGGTGCTGCTGGATATGAATTTCCACATACAAATCGCCGGGAGGTCCGCCGTTGACGCCAGGTTCGCCGTTGCCGGAAGAACGGATACGCATGCCGTCGTCAATACCGGCCGGAATTTTGACTTCCAGCGTCTTGTTGCGTTTGATCCGCCCCATCCCTGAGCAAGCGGTGCATGGCTCAGGAATGACCTTGCCAGTGCCGTGGCACTTCGGGCAGGCTTGCTGGATGCTGAACAGACCCTGCTGCATGCGCACCTGGCCGTGGCCGCCGCAAGTCGAGCAGGTAACCGGCGAGGTACCGGGTTTGGCGCCGGAACCATGGCAGGTATCGCACTCATCGTAGGATGGCACACGGATGGTCGTGTCGAAACCATTGGCGGCCTGCTCCAGCGAGATTTCCAGGTTATAGCGCAGATCGGCGCCGCGATACACTTGCGGGCCGCCTCCGCGATTGCGGCCGCCGCCGAAAATATCGCCGAAAATATCGCCGAAAGCGTCGGCAAAACCGCCCGCTCCGCCGCCACCGCCGCCGCCCATATTCGGGTCCACGCCGGCGTGGCCGTAACGGTCATATGCTTCGCGTTTCTTTGTGTCGGACAGCATCTCGTAGGCCTCTTTGGCTTCCTTGAATTTTTCCTCGGCGCCCTTGCTATCCGGATTGCGGTCCGGATGGTATTTCATTGCCAGCTTGCGATAAGCCTTTTTGATTTCGTCATCCGAAGCATTTTTGCCAACACTCAGAATCTCGTAAAAATCACGCTTCGCCATCTCGATTACACCTTGTTTTTTATAAGCGAAAACGCCGAGCAGGGCCTCGTATGAACGATCGGCCTACCCGGCGAGTCTTGGCGGAGATATCGCTAAATCCGCCGGACTAGAGTTTATTTATCTTTAACTTCTTTGAAGTCCGCATCTACCACGTCGTCATCCTTGGGTTTGGATTCCGCTGTGCCTGCGGATGCGCCTGCCTGGCCTGCTGCCTGTTGAGCCTGCATGTCGGCATAGACTTTTTCGCCCAATTTTTGCGATGCGGTGGACAAGGCGGCCAGCTTGGTATCGATATCCACTTTATCGCCGCTCTTCAGTGCATCTTCCAGATCCTTGATGGATGCTTCGATCTTCTCTTTCTCGCCGGCGTCCAGCTTGTCGCCATGCTCGGTCAAGGCCTTGCGGGTAGAGTGGACCAGCGCATCGCCCTGATTGCGGGACTCGGCCAATTCCTTGACCTTCTTGTCTTCTTCCGCGTTCAGCTCTGCGTCTTTCACCATCTTCTGGATTTCATCTTCGGTCAGACCGGAGTTAGCCTTGATGGTGATCTTGTTTTCCTTGCCGGTGGCTTTGTCTTTCGCGCCCACATGCAGAATACCGTTGGCGTCGATATCGAAAGTCACTTCGATCTGCGGCGTGCCGCGTGATGCAGGCGGAATACCTTCCAGAT
>Ga0210384_10002095_pt1 | contig 25043 bp, 16 predicted proteins | sample IncBWH2MmetaG_FD_160574 | JGI IMG/M metagenome (GOLD analysis project Ga0210384, IMG submission 160574) | Forest soil microbial communities from Barre Woods Harvard Forest LTER site, Petersham, Massachusetts, United States - Inc-BW-H-2-M | ecosystem: Environmental > Terrestrial > Soil >...
AGACAAAGCCGGAGGCCAGCGCCCGCGCCAGGTCAGCGCGCGGCGAGCGCTGATAGTCGGCGTAATAGCCGGCGGATTCGTTTGTCAGCATCACATGCCAGGCATGGTGATAGTCGTCGTTCCATTGCGCGCGATATTTGCCGCGCGATGGCTCCTGCGCGGCATCAAGCAGGCTTGCGCGATTGTCGCCGTTTTCGAGCACGAGATGGATGTGCCGCCCGGTCGATGTCGCGAGACGGCCGGCCGCGATCGAGAGATCGTGCAGCATCGACGGCATGCCGGGCTCGGAGAAAATGTGATTGGCGGCATCGAAACGCAGTCCGTCGAAGCGATAATCGCGCAGCCAGTAAAGCGCGTTCTCGATTGCAAAGCGCCGCACCTCGCCGACGCGATAATCGATCGCGCTGCCCCAGGGCGTGTGCGCCTTGGTGAAGAAGTTCGGCGCATAGCGGCCGAGGAAATTCCCCTCGGGACCGAAGTGATTGTAGACCACGTCGAGAAACACCATCAGCCCGCGCAGATGCGCCTCGTCGATCAGCGTCTTCAGATCCTCGGGGCGGCCATAGGCGCCGTCGGGCGCATACCACAAGACGCCGTCATAGCCCCAGCCGCGACGGCCGAAGAAATCCGCAAGCGGCATCAGTTCGAGCGCGGTGATGCCCGTTTTGACGAGATGATCGAGCCTGTCGGTCATTCCGCGATAGGTGCCGTCCCTGGTGAAGGTGCCGACATGGGTTTCGATCAGGACGGTTTCCGCCCAGCGCCTGCCGCGCCAATCCTGCGCGCGCCATTGGAAGCTCGCGTGGTCGATCACCTCGCTCGGGCCGAACACGTCCTCCGGCTGAAAGGCGGAGGCGGGGTCAGGCACATCGATCTCGTCATCGATGCGAAATTTGTAGCGCGCGCCGGCGCCGCAGCCGGCGACGTCAAGCGAAAACCACCCGCCATCACCGCGCCGCATGCCCAGCGGCTTTTTCTCAAGAACGAGGTCGACGCGCTTTGCGCCCGGCGCCCATAACCGAAACGAGGTGCCGTCTTTGGTCAGGCTGGCGCCGAACCGTGCTTCACTCATGCCGCGCCTGCAAAGGCCAGCACCGAGCGCGGGGGAGCCTTTGTGTCGGCGCCGGAGGCAAAGCCGCCGCCGGCCTGCCTGACTTCGGTGGTATTGAGCACCTGCTGCCAGCTCCTGTATTCCGGCATTTTCGGCAGTTTGAACGCGATCTCTTCGGGAGCAGCGTTCAGGACAATAAAGATCGGCGGCTGTCCTGGTTCCATCGGACCCAGCACATAAGCGAGAAAGCGGCCGTCCGGGAATTTCCAGTCGGCCTCTTTCATCTCTTCCGCCGCAGGCGTCAGCCACAACACGCCGTAGGAGCCGTCGGCTTGCCGCCCGTCGAGCCAGCGCTGGCTGCGGGTTTGCGGAAATGTTTCGCGCAAGCCTGTCATGTGGCCGATAAATTCAGTGAGGTCGTCGCCTTCGCGGCCGAGTTTGCCCCAACTGACCCAACCGATCTCGCTGTCCTGGCAATAGGCATTGTTGTTGCCGTTCTGCGAGTTGCCGACCTCGTCGCCGGCCAGCAGCAGCGGCATGCCTTGGGCTAGAAAGAGGCAGGCGAGCTGATTCTTGCGCAGTTGACGGCGCAGCGCGACGATGGCGGGATCGTCGGTCGGTCCCTCATGCCCGCAATTGTTGCTGTGATTGTCGTTGGAGCCGTCGCGATTGTCCTCGCCGTTGGCCTCGTTGTGCTTCTGGTTGTAGCTGAAGAGGTCGGCCAGCGTGAAACCGTCATGGACGGTGATGTGATTGACGCCGGCGCGCGGCTTGCGGCCGTCATGGTGGAACAGGTCGGATGATGCCGTCATGCGGCTCGACACTTCACCGATCAGGCTGCCTTCGCCGCTCCAGTAGCGCCGCATGGCGCTGCGATAGCGGTCGTTCCATTCCGACCATTGCGAGGGAAACGCGCCGACCTGGTAGCCGCCCATGCCGAGGTCCCAGGGTTCGGCGACGAGTTTCACGCTCGCCAGCACCGGGTCCTGCCGGACAGCCGTGAGAAAAGCGGTATTGCGGTCGAAGCCCGTCGGTGTGCGCGCGAGCGTGGTCGCGAGATCGAAGCGGAAGCCGTCGACATGGCAGACTTCGACCCAGTAGCGCAGTGAATCCATCACCATCTGCAGCACGCGCGGATGAGTGAGATTGACCGAGGAGCCGCAGCCGGTGAAGTCGTCGTAGTAGCGTTTGTTGTCAGGCTTCAGCCAGTAATAGGAGGCATTGTCGATGCCGCGAAACGACAGCGTCGGACCCAGATGGTTGCCCTCGGCGGTGTGGTTATAGACGACGTCAAGCATCACCTCGATGCCGGCGTCGTGCAGCCGCGCCACCGTGGTGCGGAACGCGTCGAGTGGATTGTCCTGGGCGTAGCGCGGCTCCGGCGCGAAGAATGACAGCGTGTTGTAGCCCCAATAGTTCACGAGCTTCTTCTCGACCAGGATGCGATCATCGACGAAGGCGTGGATCGGCAGCAGCTCGATGGTGGTGACGCCGAGCTGCTTCAAATGCGCAATCATCGCCGGCGACGACAGCCCGCCGTAGGTGCCGCGCAAATTGGGCGGAACGTCTTCACGCGTCTGCGTCAGGCCCTTGACGTGGGCCTCATAGATGATGGTCTCTTCCCAGGGAATGCTGGGACGGATTTCGCGGCGGCCCCAATTGAAGGTCTCGTCGACCACGACCGCCTTCGGCATGCCGCGCGCATTGTCGCGGCGGTCGAAGGACAGGTCTTCTCGGGGACTGCCGGTGCGATAGGCGAAATGCGCATCGCTCCAGACCAGCCTTCCCGCAAGCCTTTTGGCATAGGGATCGAGCACGAGCTTGTTGGGATTGAAGCGGTGGCCGTGCTCGGGCTCGTAGGGGCCGTGCACGCGATAGCCGTAGAGCTGTCCGGGCGAGACGTCGTTCAGATAGCCGTGCCACACGTCTTCGCTGCGCTCGGGCAACTCGATGCGCTCGAGCTCGCGGCGGCCCTGATTGTCGAACAGGCACAGCTCCACCTTTTCCGCATTGGCCGAGAACAACGCGAAATTCGTTCCGCGCCCGTCCCAGCTTGCGCCGAGACGCGAAAAGGTTCCGGCAGTGAGGCGCATGCGTCAGCTTTCCGGTATCAGGAATATCGCCGCCAGCGGCGGGATCGTCAGGCTGAGTTCGGGATTGGCGGGATCGGCCGCGCTGGCCCCGCCGAAATTGCCGACATTAGTGCCGCCGTACAAGGTGGAGTCGGAATTGAAAGCCTCACGCCAGCGGCCACCAAAGGGCACGCGGACGCGATAGTCGTGATAGACATTGGGCGAGAAATTCACCACGACCACGCAGCGTGCACGCTCGTCATGGCCCTTGCGGATCCAGGCGAACACGTTGTGGTTGGCGTCTTCGGTGACGAGCCAGTCGAAGCCGGCCGGCTCGCAATCGAGCTCATGCAAGGCGCCCACCGAGCGATAGAGCTCGTTCAGGTCGCGGATCAGCGCCTGGATACCTGCATATTTCTTCTGCTCGAGCAGATGCCAGTCCAGCCCGCGATCGTGATTCCACTCGGCTTCCTGGCCGATCTCGCAGCCCATGAAGAGCAGCTTCTTGCCGGGATGGCCGAACATGAAGCTGTAATAGGCGCGCAGATTGGCAAAACGCTGCCAGTCGTCGCCGGGCATGCGCCCGAGGATCGAGCGCTTGCCGTGCACGGCCTCGTCATGGGACAGCGGCAGGATGAAGTTTTCCGAGAAGGCGTAATGCAGGCCGAACAGGATGTCGCCGTGATGATATTTGCGGTGGATGGGCTCCTTGCCGATATATTTCAGCGTGTCATGCATCCAGCCCATGTTCCACTTGTAGCCGAAGCCGAGCCCGCCATGCTCGACCGGGCGCGACACCTGCGGCCAGGCGGTGGATTCTTCCGCGGCCGTGGTGGCGTTCGGGAAACGTGAGAACAGCTCGGTATTGAAGCGGCGCAGGAAGGCGATCGCCTCGAGATTTTCCCGCCCGCCATGCCGGTTCGGAATCCAGCCGCCATAGGGCCGGCTGTAATCGAGATAGAGCATGGAGGCGACGGCGTCGACGCGAAGGCCATCGATGCCGTAGCGCTCCAGCCAGAACAGCGCGTTCGATACCAGGAAATTGACGATTTCGGTGCGGCCGTAATTGTAGATCAGCGTGCCCCAGTCGAGATGGCGGCCCTGCATCGGGTTGGCGTGCTCGTAGAGGGCGGTGCCGTCGAAGGAGCCGAGGCCGTGCGGGTCGTCGGGGAAATGTCCGGGCACCCAGTCGAGGATGACGCCAAGCCCCTTCGCATGGCAGGCATCGACCAGTGCGCAGAAATCCTCCGGCGAGCCGAAGCGGCTGGTCGGCGCATATAGCCCGGTCGGCTGATAGCCCCATGAGCCGTCGAACGGATGCTCGCTGACCGGCAGGAACTCGACATGGGTGAAGCCGAGATCGCGCGCATAGGCCGGCAACTGCTCGGCGAGCTCGCGATAGGTCAGCCATTCATTGTTACCCTTGCGCCGCCAGGAGCCGAGATGGACCTCGTAGATCGACATCGGCGCGCTGCGCGAGTTGATGCCGTCGGGTGCGGGGCGGGGATGCGGCAGCTTGGTCTCGTCGAGCACGATCGATGCGGTCTTGGGGCGCATCTCGGCGGCGAACGCCATTGGATCGGATTTCAACGGCAGATGCTGGCCCTGCGGGCCGATCACATCGTACTTGTAGTGGTCGCCAGCCCGCGCATGCGGAATGAACAGCTCCCAATAGCCGACGCCGCGCACCCGCATCGGATGGCGCCGCGCGTCCCAGAAATTGAAATCGCCGACGATGCTGACGCGCCGCGCATTCGGCGCCAGCACGACAAAGGCCACGCCCTCGACGCCGTCCATCACGCGCGGATGCGCGCCGAGCTTGTCGTAAAGCCGTTGGTCCGTGCCTTCGCCGAGCAGATAGAGATCGTAGTCGGACAGGAGCGGCGGGAAGCGATAGGGGTCGTCGAACTGGGCGACGTTGTCGCCATATTGCGCGCGGAGCTGGTAGCGCCGCGAGCCGTTCGGCATGGTGCCCGCGAACAGGCCGGCGTCGTGGATGCGCGACAATTTGGCCGTCTCGCCATGCTCGCCGACGGCCTCGACATTGGAAGCCTCGGGCAGGAAGGCGCGCACCACCGTCTTGTCGCCCTCGGTGTGCATGCCGAGATAGCGGAACGGATCAGCGTGGCGACCTTCGACGATCGCATAGGCCTCGGCAGACAATTTACTCATCAAGACTCCAGCATACGCAGCAGACCGACCAGCGGCAGGCGCAGCCACTCGGGCCGGTGTGCCAGCTCATATTCGATCTCGCGAACGGCTTTTTCCAGCGAAAAGAAGTTAACCATGGCCTTGGTTGCATGCAGATCGGCAGGCCACAGTCGCGCGTTCGTCATGGTCTCGCGATAGGTGGTCAGCAACGCAGCCGTGGCGCGATCGCGCCACTGGCTCAGGGCAGCGGCGAGCTTGCCCTGCTCGTCGGGCGCCACTTTCAGCGCGCGATCGAGAGCCGCGGCCACCGAATAATCGATCGAGCGGATCATCGCCGCGATATCGCGCGCGGCGGGCGCCTTGCGCTGCCGCTCGGCGAACGGAACGGCGGGATCGCCCTCGAAGCCGATGATGAAAATGTCGTCCTTGACGATCAGCATCTGCTCGAGGCGGAAATCGCCGTGAAGGCGGATGTTCAATCCGCCGATGTCGGCGGGCAGCAGCGCGCTCAGGCGATCGTGCAGGGCATCGCGTTGGGCGAGGAGCCGGTCGACGAATGGTTTGTCGGTCTCGCGAACCGCGTCGCGCTGGGCCAGCGTATCGAGCAGGCGATCGGCACGGGCGATGGCTTCGCCGGTCCAGCGCCGCACATCTTCACCCGCGACCTGCTCCGGTGCGAAAGCGGCGAGCTCGGCATTGCTAGCGAGCGCCATATGCAGCTCGGCGATGCGGCGCCCGGCCTGCGCCATGATGCGCAAGTACGGCGCCTCTTCGTCGCTCTCGCCTCGGTTGCTGTTGACAGCAAGCAGGCGCTGATCCTCGACAAAGCGGTCGAGATACGCCGCCGTCACGGTCCAGCCGTCGCCCTGGTTCTGGATCAGGGTATGGACGGTCGCAACCGCACTGTGCTGATTGCCTTCCACGAACTCAACGGTACCAAGCAGCATGGGTGTGTTGGCAAAGTGCGCTTGTTCGGTCAGGAAGCGACCGACCTCGATCGCGGGATGAATGCCCGCCTCGATCTTGCGGAACACCTTGATGCAGTAATCGCCGTCCACCAGCGCCGTGCTGTTGGACTTGCCGGTCTCGACGCTGCGGATGCTTTCGGGCTGCCGCACCGGCTTGTCGGTGAAATGGCTGGTGGGGCGGAATTCGAGACGCAGGCCGTTCTCGGTCACCGTCAGCGACTGCTGCAGATTGCGCAGCAACAGGCCGATGAAGATTGGATCGGTCGCGACGTCAAGTAGCGTGCCCTCACGGGCGCCCTGGCGTACCGCGGCAAAAGCGCGTGGATTATAGCGCTCGCGGTCGAAGCGCACCCATTCGATCTGCATCGGCAGCAGATAGCGCGACGTGGTGTTGCGCTGCGTGGTCTCGAAGAAAGCAAGCCACGGCCGGTTGTCGCCGATGTCGCAGAACGGAATGGCGGAAACGAGGTTGGGACGGATCGTGTCGGGCGTGCGCTCCGGATACCAGCGCGTCCGTGCCAGGTGCCCCGGCAGCACGTCGCGCTCGAACACGCTGCGGGTGCGCGCCAGCGACACCCAGGTCGAATTGAGCGGCACCACCAGCGTCTCGAACTCCGGCACCGCGCGCGGCACCACCGGCTCCGACTTGTCGCGCTCCTTCAGCTCGAACCAGTAGAAGCCGTAAGGCGCGAGCGTGACCATGTAGGGCACTTCGCCGATCGCGGGGAAGCGCGTGCGTCCGAGCATTTCCAGCGGCACGCGCTCCTTCCAGGCCGACAGATCGAGCTCGGTCGCCTGCGCCGAGCGCGACAGGTTGGCGACGCAAAGGATGACCTCGCCCTTGTATTCCCTGATGTAAGCGAGCACGGCGCGGTTGGCCGGGCGGATGAAGGTCATGCTGCCGCGGCCGAAGGCGAGCGTCGATTTGCGTACCGCGATCAGCCGCTTGGTGGCTGACAGCAGCGAGGACAGGCTACGCGACTGCGCCTCGACGTTGACGGATTCGTAGCCGTAAACGGGATCCATGATCATCGGCGCGTAGAGCTTGGCCGGATCGGCACGGGAGAAGCCGCCGTTGCGGTCCGGCGTCCATTGCATCGGCGTGCGCACGCCATTGCGATCGCCGAGATAGATGTTGTCGCCCATGCCGATCTCGTCGCCATAATAGAGGATCGGCGTGCCCGGGAACGAGAACAGCAGTGAGTTCATCAGCTCGATCTTGCGCCGGTCGTTATCCATCAACGGCGCCAGGCGCCGGCGGATGCCGACATTGATGCGGGCGCGCGGATCGTTGGCATAGGTCGACCACAGATAGTCGCGCTCGACGTCGGTGACCATTTCCAGCGTCAATTCATCGTGGTTGCGCAGGAACAGCGCCCATTGGCAGTCGGCGGGGATATCGGGCGTCTGCCGCAGGATGTCGGTGATCGGGAAACGGTCTTCCTGCGCGATCGCCATGTAGATGCGCGGCATCAGCGGGAAGTGATAGGCCATGTGACATTCGTCGCTCTGGCCGAAATATTCCTGCACGTCCTCCGGCCATTGATTGGCCTCGGCGAGCAGGACCTTGTTCTTGGAGTAGGCGTCGAGCTCCGCCCGCAGCTTCTTGATGATGGCGTGCGTCTCCGGCAGGTTCTCGTTGTTGGTGCCGTCGCGCTCGCAGAGATAGGGAATGGCATCGAGCCGGAAGCCATCGACGCCGGTATCGAGCCAGCGCTTCATCACCTGGATGATCGCGCTCACGACGCGGGGATTGTCGAAATTGAGATCCGGCTGATGCGAAAAGAATCGGTGCCAGTAGAACTGGCCGGCCTCGGGGTCCCAGGTCCAGTTCGACTTCTCGGTGTCCGTGAAGATAATTCGCGTGTCCTGATATTTCTGGTCGGTGTCGCTCCAGACATACCAGTTGCGCGCGCTGGAGCCGGGATGGCTGCGGCGGGCGCGCTTGAACCAGTCGTGCTGGTCGGAGGTGTGGTTGACGACGAGCTCGGTGATGACCTTGAGACCACGCTTCTTGGCCTCGGTAATGAAGCGCTTGAAGTCCTTCATGGTCCCGAAATCGGGATTGATCGAGCCGTAGTCGGCGATGTCGTAGCCGTCGTCGCGGCCGGGCGAGGGATAGAACGGCAATAGCCAGAGCGCGGTGACGCCGAGCTCCTGCAGATAGGGCAGCTTCTCGCAGAGGCCGGCGAAATCGCCGATGCCGTCATTGTTGCTGTCGGCGAATGCCTTGACATGCAACTGATAGATGATGGCGTCCTTGTACCAGAGCACATCGCCGTCGAGATCGGTGACGGGGAGCTCGATTGTATCGATGGAGGACATCAGGTTCATGGGGCGCCCCCTGTCGTCCGGCCGCGAATCGTGCAGCCGAATTTGGTCCTTCCAACGCTGAACGCAACAGGGGAGACCGCGCCGGACCCGGCGCTCTCGACATTTCCGGTTTGTCTGGTCACGGTGATGCCATTGACATGGAACTGACGTCCCGTTTCGTTAGCAGAAAGGAGACGCGTACCCCAATAAAGCCGTTCACTTGTCATTGGTTCCATGCGGAACCGCCGATAGGCGAGGGCGTTGGAAACTTCTATCCTGTTCTCCCTTCTGGACAATTTCGCGACACAATGCCTCCCTTGTCGCGTGCAAACTGCGTGCCGAATGGACCTCTTCAACCAAGCTACCAATCTCGGAATCCTGACCGAATTCACCGACGGGCAGGGCCAGCGCCACGTCACCGACGAGGCTGCCTTGAAAATCATCGTAGGCGCCTTCCCGGCGCGCACGCCGCGGCGGCTGGTCGATGGCCCCATCGTGATCCGCTTCGGCAAGCCGGCACGGACGGAGCTCCGCGAGGGCCTGCAACTGCCGGTACGCTGGTCGGTCGAGGCCGGAGGCGGGGTGTTCGCCAAGGGCGCGGCAGATGATCGCAGCCTGGTCTGGCCGGAGAATTTGCCGCTCGGCATCTACCGGCTGAAGCTTACCGATGGATCAGGACAAAGTGAAGAGACGCCGCTGATCGTGGCGCCGGATCGGGCCTATGGCGGCGACTTCGATCGCGCCTGGGTGATCGCGGTGCAGCTGTATAGCGTCCGTTCGGCGCGCAACTGGGGCATGGGCGATTTCACCGATCTCGAAAGCCTGATCCGGCTCGCCCATGCGCTCGGCGCCGACGGCATCGGCCTCAATCCGCTGCATGTGTTGTTCGACGACCGGCCCGGCGATTGCAGCCCCTATTCGCCGAACAGCCGCCTGTTTCTCAACGCGCTCTATGTCGATGCGGAGAATATCCCGGGCTATCAGCCGATTCCCGATGGAGATGCAATTGCCCGGCTGCAGCAGAACCCGACGGTCGACTATGTCGGCGTCGCCGCCTCGAAATGGCGGGCGCTGCGCTCGGCTTTCGCGAAGTTTCTCGCCAATCCCGATCCGGTGGCGTCAGCGGATTTCGAAGCCTTCCGCATCGATCGCGGCACGCTGTTGCTGGGCTTTGCCTGCTTCGAGGTGCTGCGGCATCGCTTCAAGACGCCGTGGTGGGAATGGCCGGAAGAATGGCGGCGGCCGGACATCAAGAAATGCGCCGAGCTGCTCGTCGGCCCCGACCAGGACGAGGTCGCGTTCGTCGAATTCGTGCAATGGGTCGCCGACCGCCAACTAGGTGCCTGCAAGAAGCTTGCGGACCGGCTCGGCATGAAGGTCGGGCTTTACCTCGATGTCGCGGTCGGCGTGCAGGCTGACGGGTTCGATGCCTGGAACGAGCAGATTGCGATCTCGCGGCATTTGGGCGTCGGCGCGCCGCCCGATCCGCTCAACACGCTCGGGCAGAACTGGGGCCTTGCCGGCTTCAATGCGGCGGGCCTCGAGATGAGATCCTTCGAGCCGTTCCGCGAGATGCTGCGCGCCTCGATGCGCCATGCCGGCGCGATCCGGCTCGACCATGTGCTCGGCTTGAAACGGCTGTATCTGGTGCCGCACGGCTTTCCGGCGCGGCAGGGCGCCTATGCGCAGATGCCGCTGGAAGCACTGTTTGCGGCAACGGCTCTCGAAAGCGTCGCGCAGCATTGCGTCGTCATCGGTGAGGACCTCGGCACGGTGCCGGAGGGCTTTCGCGAGCAGATGGCCGATTGGGGCATCTGGTCGTATCTGGTCGTGATGTTCGAGCGCGACGATGATGGGCGCTTCCGCAGCATCGACCGCTACCAGCCGAACGCGCTCGTCACCTTCAACACCCACGACCTCTCGACCTATTCCGGCTGGCGCTCGTTCAGCGATCTCAAGATGAAGCGCTCGCTCGGGCTCGATCCCGGCGAGACCGATGATGAGCGCTGGCATGCGCTAGGTATGCTCGACGAGGTGCTGCGCCAATACGACATCCACCAGAACGATCTCTATTCGGTCGCCAAATTCCTGGCGCGCACGAAATCGCGCCTGATGGCGATCTCGCTGGAGGATCTGCTCGGCGTGATCGACCAGCCCAATATCCCCGGAACCGTCGACGAGCATCCGAACTGGCGCCAGCGCCTGCCGGTGTTGCTCGAGAATATTGCCGCCGCGATCGACGTCACCGCGCTGAAGCAAGCCACCCATGAGCGGATGCGGATCGATAATTGATGGATGAGTAGCGTTGCCGCTAGCGATCGAAGATTATGGCTTGATCGGCGACTGCGAGACGGCGGCGCTGGTCGGCCGTGACGGATCGATCGACTGGCTGTGCTGGCCGGCCTTCGATTCCGATGCCTGCTTTGCCGCGATCCTGGGCACCGAGCGGCACGGCCGCTGGCTGATCGCGCCCGAGGGCGAAATCAAAAAGACCTCGCGCCGCTACCAGGGCCGGACACTGATCCTGCAGACGCGCTTCGAGACGGAGGAGGGCGTGGTAGAGCTGATTGATTTCATGCCGCCGCGCGGTGAGGCTTCCGATGTCGTGCGTCTGGTGCGCGGCATCACGGGCCGGGTGAAAATGCGGATGCAGCTCGTGATCCGCTTCGGCTTTGGCGTCGATATTCCCTGGGTGAGGCGGACGGAAGACGGCTCGGCGCTGCTGGCGATTGCGGGGCAAGACATGACCGTGCTGCGCTCGCCGGTCGAGACCCGCGGCGAGGACATGACGACGGTCGCCGATTTCGAGGTGAGCGCGGGCGAGACCATTCCCTTCGTGCTGACCTACGGGCCGTCGCATCTCGACCCGCCCGATGCGATCGATCCGGAGATTGCGCTGAAGGAGACCGAGGAGGTTTGGGAGGAATGGTGCAGCCGTTGCACCTATGAGGGCGAACATCGGGCGCTGGTGCTGCGCTCGCTGATCACGCTCAAAGCGCTGACCTTTGCGCCGACCGGCGGCATTGTCGCGGCTCCCACCACCTCGCTGCCGGAAAAGCTCGGCGGCGCGCGCAATTGGGATTACCGCTTCTGCTGGCTGCGCGATGCCACCTTCACGCTGCTGGCGCTGATGAACTCGGGCTACACCGAGGAAGCGATGGCCTGGCACGACTGGCTGCTGCGGGCCGCCGCCGGCGCGCCCGACAACATGCAGATCATGTATGGCATCTGGGGACATCGCCGGCTGCTGGAATGGGAAGCGGCCTGGTTGCCGGGCTATGAGGGTTCACAGCCGGTACGGATCGGCAACGCTGCGCATGCGCAGCTTCAGCTCGACGTCTACGGCGAACTGATCGACGCCTTCTATCAGGCCCGCATGGCGAAGATGGACTTCGGTGAGGAGACGCGGGACCTAAGCCGTGCGGTGCTCGAGCATCTCGCCGAAGTCTGGAATCAGCCGGACCACGGCATTTGGGAGCGGCGCGGGGAGCCGAGGCATTACGTCTTCTCCAAAGTCATGTGCTGGGTCGCCTTCGACCGTGCCGTCAAGGGTGCAGAAAATTACGGCTTCAAGGGTCCGGTGGACGATTGGCGCCGTCTGCGCGACAGCATTCATCGGGAGGTGTGTGAGAAAGGATTCGACAAGAGTCTCAATTCTTTCGTCGATTCCTATGGATCGAAACTGTTCGACGCCAGCGTGCTGCTGCTGTCCGGAGTAGGCTTCCTGCCGCCGACGGATCCGAAAATCCTCGGCACCATAACCGCAGTCGAGCAATACATGATGCGCGACGGCTTCGTGCTGCGCCACGACCCGCGCGAGATATCGCCTGATGAAAAGCAGCCGATCGAGGGCGCATTCCTGGCTTGCAGCCTCTGGCTCGCGGACGCCTATGTGCTGGCGGGTGAGCTGAAGAAAGCGCAGGTGCTGTTCGACCGCGTCGTGGCCATCGCCAACGATCTGGGTCTGTTGGCGGAAGAATATGATTCAGGCCCGAGGCGCCAGACCGGCAATTTCCCGCAGGCGCTGACCCATATCGCGCTGGTCAACACCGCGCATAATCTTGACGAGGCGACGAAGGCGAGTCAGAAGCCGGCGATGCAAAGGTCGAAATAATCTGTCGTCCCGGGCAAGCGAAGCGCGAGCCTGGAACCCACGGCCGTCATTGCGAGGAGCGAAGCGACGAAGCAATCCATATCTCAGCAAGCTGCGAGTTGGATTGCTTCGCTTCGCTCGCAATGACGACTACAACGGCCTGCGAAATTAGGCCTTCTGGTTTTCGCTTAAAACCACCTCCATCGCCTTTGCGAACCCGTCCTCTTCATTCGTGGCCGTCACGCGCTTGGCGTGCTGCTTCACCTCATCGCTGGCATTGCCCATGGCAAACGACATTCCACTGACCTCGAACATCGCGACATCATTGTGCATGTCGCCGATGGTGGCGACCTCGTCGGTCGAAATCCCGAGCCGCTGCGCCATCGCCCGCACGAAGGTGCCCTTGTTCTGGCCCGGCGGGGTGATGTCGAGATAGTAGTCCTGCGAGCGGATCGCCGTTGCCTGCGTGCCGAGCGCTTTCTGCATCTCGGTTTCGCAGCGCGCGAGCAGGGCGAAGTCATGCGACGAGCCGACCACCTTGCAGGCACGCGAGACGAACGGTGTGAAGTCATCGACGATGGTCGGATCGGCCTTGATCGCACGTTTTTCGTTGGGGACGTAGGGGCCGTCGGGGTGTTTGGTGAGCCACTGATCGTTGGTGAACAGCCAGATGTCCACGCCATATTCGGTGAGGAGTTCGAGGCTCTTCTGCGCGGCAGAGGCGGGGATCAGATGCTGCTCCACCGCATTCATGCCGGGATCCACGATCGAGCTGCCGTTGAACGGGCCGACCGGGAGCTGGATTCCGAGCGGCTCGACCAGGAAGCGCATGCCGATGGCGGGGCGGCTGGAGGTGATGGTGAAGCCGATCCCGGCCTGATGCAGTCGGCGCACGGCGGCCAGGGCCGCTTCGGTCAGGGTCTTGTTCTTGGTGAGTAGCGTGCCGTCGACGTCGGACACCACGAGTGCGATACGGGTCATGATGGGCTCAATTGGCTGATGATACGATCGACGATCACCTCGACCTCGGCGTCGATGGAGACCGTCACCGGCCGCTCGTCCGGCGTCGGCGGCTCGAGCGCCGCAAACTGGCTGATGAGCAATCCCGGTGGCATGAAATGTCCCTTTCGGTGGCTGAGACGGTCCGCGATCAAGCTCTGCGTCCCGTCAAGATAGACCAGCCGGACGTCCGTTCGTCCCTGCATCAGAACATCGCGATAGCTGCGCTTCAGCGCGGAGCAGCCGATCACGATATGCTCGCCGGCGGCGCAGGCACGGTCGACCTCGGCGGCGATCGCCTTCAGCCAGGGCCAGCGGTCTTCGTCGGTCAAAGGATGGCCGGCGCTCATCTTGGCGACATTGCTGGCGGGGTGGAATGTGTCGGCGTCCTCGTAAGGCCAGCCAAGCCGCGCCGCCAAGGTCTCGCCGATCGTGGTTTTACCCGCCCCGGACACGCCCATCACGATCAGCGCGCACGGCGATTGGTCAGTGGCCACCAAATCCCTCCGGAAGCGCGGCCGTGTCCACCAGCCAGACCGTCTCGCCGTTGGAGCGCGCGCGCGAAGCCGGCAGGTTCTCGCTGGAGAGGACGCGCGTCAAGATCGCGCGTTTGCTCGCTCCCGCCGCTTCGAACAGCATTTCGTGGCAGGAGGCGAGGATGGGTAACGTAAGAGAAACCCGCGGCACGAAGGGCTCGACATTGGCCTGGGGCACGCCGACTACCCATCGCGTTTTCTCCTCCACGGCAGGATAGCCCGGAAACAGCGAAGCGGTATGGCCGTCGGGTCCGACACCCATCAGCACGAGATCGAACAGGGGGCGCGCCGGATCGAGCGTGCCTGTGCCGTAGAACAACTTCAGCTCGCGCTCGTAGCGCGCGGCGGCTTCATCCGGATTTGCGGTGTCGGTCGGGATCGGATGGATATGGGAGAGAGGCGCGAAGCGATCGAGGAAAATGCCGCGCGCCATCGCCATGTTGTTTCTGATGTCGCTGACCGGCACAAAGCGCTCATCGCCGATGAACCAGTGCACGCGATCCCATGGAATCTTGCCGTGATAGGCGTCGGTCGCCAGCAGCTCATAAAGCTGCTTCGGGCTCGATCCGCCGGTGAGGCAGATCGCGATCCGTCCGCGATTTTCCGCGATCCGCGCCAGCAGCAGCTCGGCGGCGGCCTTGGCGAGCACCGCCGTATCGGCGACCGGGATGATCTTGCGGGGATCGGCGGCTGCCATCGTCAGGTCAGCTTGCGCCAGCTGCGGCCGTCGCGGGCGAGCAGCTCATCCGCTTCTTCCGGCCCTTCGGTGCCGGCATCGTAGATTTTCAATCCCTTGGCGCCGGCTTTCTTCCAGGCATCCAGGAAAGGCTGCACGGCCTGCCAGCCGGCCTCGACGCTGTCGGCGCGCTGGAACAGGATGTTGTCGCCGATCATGCAGTCATAGATCAGCGTCTCGTAGCCGGTCGACGGCTCGGCCTTGAAGTAATCCTTGTAGCGGAACTTCATCTCGACGCCGTCGATGTCGATCGACGGCCCCGGCACCTTGGTGTTGAATTGCAGCTCGATGCCCTCGACCGGCTCGGTCGAGATCACGAGATAGTTTTGCGAGAGCTTGTCCACCGGCGTGTCCTGGAACATCGCAAATGGCGCCTGCTTGAACTTGATCGCGATCTCGGTGCGCTTGATGCCGAGGGCCTTGCCGGTGCGCAGATAGAACGGCACGCCCGCCCAGCGCCAATTGTCGATGGTGAGTTTCAGCGCGGCATAGGTTTCCGTCGTGCTGCCGGGCTTGATATCTTCGGTCTTGCGATAATCCTCGATCTCGGTGTCGCCGACCTTGCCGCCGCGATATTGGCCGCGCACCGAGTTCTTCAGCGCCTCCTCCTCGCCTTGGGTCTGGATCGAGGACAGCACCTCCGCTTTTTCCGAGCGCACCGCATGGGCGTCGAACCGCGCCGGCGGCTCCATCGCCACCAGCGAGAGCAACTGGAACAGATGGTTCGGCACCATGTCGCGCAGCGCACCGGTGGAGTCGTAGAAGCTGCCGCGATGGCCGACGCCGAGCTTCTCGTCGACGGTGATCTGGATATGGTCGATATGGTTGCGGTTCCAGATCGGCTCGAACATGCCGTTGGCAAAGCGCAGCACCAGGATGTTCTGGACCGTTTCCTTGCCGAGATAGTGATCGATCCGGTAAATCTGCTGCTCGTCCATGAGCTTCAATAGCTCATGATTCAGGTGTTTGGCGGATTCCAGATCGGTGCCGAATGGCTTTTCGATGATGATCCGCCGCCACGCGCCGTTCTCGGTCAGCATGCCGGTGCGGGCGAGGCCCTCGGCAATCGGCAGGAAAGCATTGGGTGGGGTCGCGAGATAGAACAGGCGGTTGCCGCCGGTCTTGCGCTCGGCCTCGAGCTTGTCGAGCTCTTTGCTCATCGCATCCATGGAGGCGGGATCCTTTGGATCAGCCTCGATGCAGGTGACGCAGGAGAGCAGCTTGTTCGCCAGCGTATCGTCGATCTTGCGGGCCGAGAACTGATGCAGGCCCTTCATCAGGCTTTCGGACAGTTGCTCGCTGGTCATGCCCTTGCGGGCAATGCCGACCACGCAAAAATTATCCGGCAGAAGGTTGCCGGCGAAGAGATTGTAGAGCGCCGGGATCACCAGGCGATGAGCGAGGTCGCCGGTGGCGCCGAAAATGACAAAGCTGCAGGGATCGGGTTTGTGACCGTTGGGCATGGTGCGGGCCTTTTAGCCGGACTTCTTCGGCTCGCGGTGGCCGCCGAAACCGGCGCGCATCGCAGAGAGGATCTTCTCGGCAAAGGTGTGCTGCTTGCGTGAGCGGAAGCGCGCAAACAGTGCTGCGGTCAACACTTCAGCCGGCACGGCTTCGTCGACCGCGGCATTCACGGTCCAGCGGCCTTCGCCGGAATCCTCGACAAAGCCGGAGTAATTGTCGAGCGTATGATTCTCCGCCAGCGCAGACGCCGTGAGGTCGAGCAGCCAGGACGGGATCACGCTGCCGCGCCGCCAGACTTCGGCGATATCGGCGATGTTGAAATCGTAGCGGTGGTCCGCCGGCAGCGCATCGATATTGGCGTTCTTGAGGATGTCGAAGCCCTCGGCATAGGCCTGCATCAAGCCGTATTCGATGCCGTTGTGGATCATCTTGACGAAATGCCCGGCGCCGACGGGGCCGGCGTGGATGTAGCCTTGCTCCACACGCGGATCGCGGCCCTCGCGATTCGGTGTTTGGGGAATATCGCCGGCGCCCGGCGCCAGGGCCTTGAAGATCGGATCGAGCCGGTCGACGACAGCCTTGTCGCCACCGATCATCATGCAATAACCGCGCTCGATGCCCCAGATGCCGCCGGAGGTGCCGACATCGAGGTAATGAATGCCGCTCTCCTTCAGCTTCTTGCCGCGGCGGACGTCGTCCTGCCAGAAGGTGTTGCCGCCATCGATGATCACGTCGCCCGGCTCCATCAGCTTGGCGATCGTCTCGATCGTCTCTTCGGTGATCCGGCCCGCCGGCAGCATCACCCAGGCGGTGCGCGGCTTTTCCAGCTTCTTGATGAAATCCTCCAGCGCCTTGGCGCCGGCTGCGCCGTCGGCGGCCAGGCCCGCGACCGCCTTCTCGTCCTTGTCGTAAACGACCGTGGTGTGGCCATGCTTCATGAGCCGGCGGACGATGTTGCCTCCCATCCGCCCCAGGCCAATCATTCCGAGCTGCATTGTCGACCGCCTTTTTTAATTCAACGCTTCGGTGATGGCGGCATCCAGCGCTTTCAGGCCGGATGCAAGATCGCCCTTTAGATGTACGCGCAGCGCGCGCCGGCCGCGCTCGGTGAGCACGTCAAAATCGCCGCGCGCCTGCGCCGCCTTGATCACGCCAAAGCTCGCCTTCTGGCCGGGCACCGGCAGATCCTTGGCGTCATCGGCGGTGATCTGCAGGAACACGCCGCTGTCGGGCCCGCCTTTGTAAGCTTGACCAGTCGAGTGCAGGAAGCGCGGGCCAAATTCGGCGCAAGTCGCAACGTGACGCCGTTCGCCCACTTTCAGTCGCATGTCCTGCAGCAGGTCGATGTGGTCGGCGTCGCGCTCGATATAGGCGAGTAATGCAACATAGTCGTCGGCATGGACGCGGGAGAGATGCGCCTTGACCCACGAGCCGAGGCTGCCGTCGGCGCCGAGCTTCCGCAAGGCTTCGACGTTGGCTTCGTCTGTGTAGAGATCGGCTTCGCTCGAGGACATCGCGGGCTTCTCGGGCGGCAGCTTGCCGGTCTTCTCGAAGGCCGCGGTCAGCTCGCGGGTCTTGATCTTGGCGGATTCGACGTCCGGCTGGTTGAACGGGTTGATGCCGAGAATCGAGCCCGCGACTGCGGTCGCCATCTCGAAGCGGAAGAACTCCTGGCCGAGATGGTCGATCGACTTCATCACGATGCGCGCCACGGGATGGCCGGCCTGCTCCAGCGCGGTCAGCTTCGCATCATGGGCGGCATCGTCTTCGCCTTCGGTGCGGATGTCGATGAAGAAACGGTCCTTTCCGTACAGCGACACGTCGCCGAGAGGCTCGCCGTCGATCGGGATCAGGCCCTTGCCTTCCTTGCCGGTCGATTCCGCGATCAGCTGCTCAGTCCAGGCGCCGAAATCGGCAATCTTCCTCGAGGACAGGATCGTCACCTTGTCGCGACCCTCGCGGCCGGCCAGTCCCATCGCGAGACCGAGCTGCACGCCCGGATTTTCATGCGGCGGTACGTCGGCGCCGCAGGAGCGAACCATCGACAGCGTGTGGTGGATCAGGCTGCGGACATCGATGCCGGCGGCCGCGGCTGGCACGAGCCCGAACGGCGACAGCACCGAATAGCGCCCGCCGATCGTGGGCTCGCCGTGGAAGGTGCGGGCAAAGCCCTGTTTGGCGGCCACCTTCTCCAGTGACGAGCCGGGATCGGTGACCGCGATGAAGCGGTGACCGGCTTTATCGGCGCCGATTGCCTTCGACACGCGCTCGAAGAAATAGTCCTTCATCGCGTTCGGCTCGGTAGTGCCGCCGGACTTGGAAGAGACGATGAACAGCGTCTTTGCGATGTCGACCTTCTTCTCCATCGCGCGTACCTGCGCGGGGTCAGTCGAGTCGAGCACGTGCAGCTTCGGGAAACCCGCCTTCTTCGGGAAGGTTTCCGCCAGCACTTCAGGCCCGAGGCTCGATCCGCCCATGCCGAGCACGACGGCGTCCGAGAAATTCTGGCCCTTCACGCGCTTGGCAAAATCCTCGTAGTCGGCGATGTCGGCGTCTTCGGGGCTGGTGAGCCAGCCCAGCCATTTGTTCTCATCCTCGCCGGTCCAGACCGACTTGTCCTTGTGCCACAGCCTGCGGATTTTGGCGGTCGCCCGCCACTCCTCGGTGTTCTTCTCGATGGCCTTCGCAAGGCCGACGTCGAGCGCAACCTCCTGCGGATCGATGCCGTCGCCGAGCACGGTGGCGCGCTTGAAAGCGACCGCGCCGTAAAGCTTGTCGGCGGCATCCGCAAACTGCTTGACGCCGTCCTTGACCAGCTCGGTCGTGATCGCATCGAGCGAGATGCCGGACTTGTGCAGCTCGTCGAGTACCTGCCGCGCGCCCTCGATATCCTCTTCGAGACTGTTGCGCAGCTTGCCGTGGTCGCGGAAGGCATCGAGCGTTGCCGGCGGCACGGTATTGACTGTGTTGGGGCCGATCAGCTCCTCGATATAGAGGACGTCGCTATAGTCCTTGTTCTTGGTGCCGGTGGAGGCCCAGAGCAGGCGCTGCGGCTTGGCGCCCTTGGCGGCCAGCTTCTCCCAGCGGGAGCCGGCGAACAGATGCCTGTAATCCTGATAGGCCATCTTGGCATTGGCGATGGCGATCTTGCCCTTCAGCGCGGCCAGCCGCTCTTTCTCGCTGGGATCATTGGCCTTGGCGATCTTCTCGTCGAGATGCTTGTCGACCATGGTGTCGATGCGGCTGACAAAGAAGCTCGCGACACTCGCGACATGGGAGGGATCGCCGCCCTTGCCGACATATTTCTCCAGGCCCTTGAGATAGGCTTCGACGACGTCGCGATAGACGGCCTGCGAGAACAGCAGCGTGATGTTGACGCTGATGCCTTCGCCGATCAGGCGCTCGATCGCGGGCAGGCCCTGCGGCGTCGCCGGCACCTTGATCATCAGGTTCTTGCGATGGACTTCCTTCCAGAGCCGCTTGGCCTCCGCGATCGTGCCGCTGGTGTCCGTGGCGAGATAGGGCGACACTTCGAGGCTGACAAAACCGTCATTGCCGTGGTGCTGGTCATAGACCGGGCGCAGCACGTCGGCGGCGTGCTGGATATCCTCGACGGCGAGCCGCTCGAACAGAGCGGCGACCGGCCGGTCGCCGCTCTTCAGCGCCTTGCCGATCGGAGCGTCGTATTCGTCGGACGAGCCGATCGCCTTCTCGAAGATCGAGGGATTGGAGGTGACGCCCTTGACGCCGTCGCTGTCGATCAGCCCCTTCAAATCCTTGGCGATGAAACCGCGGGCGAGGAAGTCCAGCCAGACCGCCTGGCCATGATTTTCGAGTTCTTTGACGGGGTTCATGTGCCTGTTTCCGTTCGAGCTGATGCAAATCCGATTCCAGCGTCAGGTTCTGGCCGGAGGGAGGACTTTGTCAATGAAGGCCTCTGCGGGGCTGAGGTGCCGGATGATGCTGGTGCCCCCGGAGGGGATAACGCAGATCGCCATCATATCGATCCGGTGTGGCAGGCGGATATCGCCCATCCCTTTGATCTTCCCTCTGAGTTGGGCCTGTTGATCTAATGGGCAATAGACGCTGCCCTAAAATTGGTCGAAAAACGACACGAATCTCGCAACTTAGACGTCATTTTCTGCTAGGTTCGATCCATTGCTGAGCACTTAGATTTGATGATCCGGCCTGTCCAGGTTGCCATGAACCCTGAACTGCCTGACGATATTGAGATCGGATATTCGAGCTGGCGATTTCTTCCCCCGATTGGGTTCGCCCTCGCGATGATGTTCTTGAGCACGGCGCTTGCTCTCGATTGGGTTGTCGGAGGGCATGATTTCGTTTGTCGAATCGTTGGTTATACCGGCGTCGCTTTCTTCGGCCTGCTGACGGCGAAGTTCGTTTGGGCGCCGTTCAAGGTGAGGGCACCGGTGCTTTACGTCAGCCGCTACGGCATCCGTGACCTGCGCATCGCCAACGAGTTCATCCTTTGGGAATCGGTTGCCGATGTTTCGGCTTGCCGGCTCGGTCGCCAGAGCTTCGTCGTGCTCAAGCTCGCGCCGGCGGTGGAGCGGCGTCTGTTCTGCGTCGACACCGCACCGGCGATGCTGACAGCAAACCGGGCGCTGGGCATCGACGGTGTCGCCATCAGCCCGGCCGGGCTTGCCATGGATTTCGACAATTTGCTGAAGACCTGCTCAGCCTATTTTGCCGCGGCAAGCCAATCGGCAAGCCCGGCGCAACCCGGCTGCGTCGCGTCCTCGCGATGGACGCCGGGCTACGCCTGAGCAGGTTTTAACGAAAGCCGGGCGCTCACGGGCGCAGATAAAGATAGCCCTGTGACTGCAACTCGGCGATGCGCACGACGCCGCCCTTGTCGGCGGCAACGAAGCCGGGCAGCAGGTCGGCAAGACCGATCTTCTGCGATCGCATCGTGTTGCCGCAGGCGGCGAGTGCAAGTCCTGCCTTGGAGAGCCGGCCCACATGCTGAGTGAGGTCCGGCGTGGCCTGTGCGGATTGAAACGCGCGCAACGCGGGGCCGTGGACGACCAACGCGATCGTGACATGGTCGGGCCCGCCGACCCCATCGAAATGGTTCTGGATGTTGCCGATGACGAAGGAGACCTTGTCGAAATCGCTGAGGTGATAGACCACCTTCAGCATGTCCTGTGACTTGTCTTGCGCCGGGCTCTCAGTGGCGGCGCCGGCGCGCGAGGCGGCAAGGGCGGCGCCAACCGCGGTGACGGCGCGGAGCAGCATATTCCGTCGATCCATGTCATTCCCCCTTATTTGTGCTGAAGCGACGCCAACTCCTTGTTGCCGGGGAGCAGCTCGGCGCATTCGCTATTGTCAACGCGATCGGCGCGGAACACCTTGTCGTCGGTGCCGCCTTCGAGGGTCAGCTCGTCGCGCTTGGGATGCTTGCGATCCCGGACGCCGATGATTTCCAGATGCACGATCGCGGATTTGTTGTCATTTGACATGGCGATATCGAGACCGCCGCCGCCGCATGCGATGTCGCAGGTGAAGCGGATTTCGTTCTTGCCGTCCTCGTCGGTCTCATGGCCGCAAGAGCTGCCGCCGTCGAAATTCCCGGAGCGGTCGCGAAGCTGGAAGCCGGCCTTGTAGGCATAGCTCGTCGGCTCGCCCGCGTGGTTCTCCGCGGTGACGAGCAACTTGATCGCGGTGACCTTCTGCTTGCGATGCTGCGCCAGATGGCTGGCATCATAGCGCCGCACGAAGCAGGCGAAGGCCTTGTTGCCGACGGGGCCGGCGAACACCCTGCTGTCGAACGCCTTGGCCTTTGCCGGATCGATGCCGTCGTCGTCGGCATGGGCGGCGAGGGGTGCGGCAGCGGCGAGCGCCGCGAGGAGCGGCAAGGCGGTCAGGAGTTTCATGGCAAACCACTCGAAAGGCGTTTTCGAGGGTTAGTCGCAGCCGGGCCCCGGGCCGTTCAACGGCCCGGGCGGGACTTGGTAAATGCGATCAGCGCAAGGACGCGTTGATCTTTTCCAGCGCCGCCGAGCCGGGGCAGAGGACGTCTGCTTCGAGCGTGTTCAGCGGCGTCTCCACCGTGTTGAGGTGGGAATGCAGGTCTTCCGAGTCCGGATCGACGTACAGAAGGCCGGTGACGATCTGGCCCTTTGCGGCGTGCTTCTGCAGGAAAGTCTGGGCGCCGAGGCGGTCATGCGCGTCGTAATCGGCGTCGATCTTGCGCAGCGCCAGCCGCGAGCCGTCATGCTGCTCGACGATCTGCACCGTGCCGGGCGCGTAATCGACCGAGATCGGATCGCGGCCGACCAGCACATCGAGGCGGTTGACCGCATCATTGTGCTCGCGGACATAGTCAAAGCTCTTGGTCGAGCCGGCGTGGTTGTTGAAGGCGATGCAGGGGCTGATCACGTCGATGAAGGCCGCACCCTTGTGCTGGATCGCGCCGGCGATCAGCGGTACGAGCTGGCTCTTGTCGCCGGAGAAGCTGCGCGCGACATAGCTGGCGCCGAGTTGCAGCGCGATCGCCACGAGGTCGATGGCGTTGTCGGTGTTGAGCACGCCCTTCTTGGACTTCGAGCCGCGGTCGGCGGTGGCCGAGAACTGGCCCTTGGTCAGGCCGTACACGCCGTTGTTCTCGACGATATAGGTCATGTTGACGCCGCGCCGGATCGAATGCGCGAACTGGCCGAAGCCGATGGAGGCGGAATCGCCGTCGCCGGAAACGCCGAGATAGATCAGGTCGCGGTTGGCGAGGTTGGCGCCGGTCAGGACCGAGGGCATGCGGCCGTGCACGGAGTTGAAGCCGTGCGAGTTGCCGAGGAAATAGTCGGGCGTCTTCGAGGAGCAGCCGATGCCGGAGATTTTGGCGACGCGATGCGGCTCGATCGAGAGCTCGAAGCAGGCTTCGATGATGGAAGCGGTGATCGAGTCATGGCCGCAGCCGGCGCACAAGGTCGAGATCTTGCCCTCGTAATCCCGGTGGGTGAAACCGAGCTCGTTCTTCTTCAGGGCCGGGTGATGGAATTTCGGCTTGGCAATATAGGTCATGACACGGCCTTGCGGAGAGGAGTGACCTTGAGATGGTCTTGATGGTCGCCGATCGCTTTGGCGATGAAGCGGGCGGTGATCGGCGTGCCGTCGTAATGCACGATGGGGATCAGTCGCACCGGATCGATGCCGTTCTCATTGACGATGAGCTGACGCAGCTGGCTGTCGCGATTCTGCTCGACCACATAAACGAAATCATGATCGGCAATGAAGCTCGCCACGCTCGAGTGGAACGGGAAGGCGCGGATGCGCAAGCGATCGAGCAGGTGCCCGCGCGCTTCCAGCAGTCCGATCGCTTCGTCCATCGCCGGCGCGGTCGAGCCGAAATAGATCACGCCGGTCTTGGTCGGCTTGGCCGCATTGGCCTGTAGCGGCCGCGGCACGAGATCCTGCGCAGTCTCGAACTTGCGCACCAGCCGCTGCATGTTGTCGGCATAGACCGGGCCTTCTTCCGAGTAACGCGCATACCTGTCACGCGAGGTACCGCGGGTAAAATAGGCGCCCTTGGTCGGATGCGTGCCGGGATAGGTGCGGAACGGGATGCCGTCGCCGTCGACGTCGAGATAACGGCCGAAATCGCGGCCTTCCTCCAGCATCTCCGCGGTCATGACCTTGCCGCGGTCATATTGCCTTGCGTCGTCCCATTTCAGGGGACGGCAAAGGCGGTGGTTCATGCCGATGTCGAGGTCGAGCATCAGGAAGATCGTGGTTTGCAGCCGCTCGGCAAGATCGAACGCCGCAGCCGCGAATTCAAAGGCTTCCGCCGGGTCCTCGGGAAACAGCAGCACGTGCTTGGTGTCGCCATGCGAAGCATAGGCGCAGGCGATGATGTCGCATTGCTGGGTGCGGGTCGGCATGCCCGTGGACGGGCCGGCGCGCTGGATGTTCATGATCACGGCCGGAATCTCGGCGAAGTAGGACAGGCCGATAAACTCCGTCATCAGCGAGATGCCGGGACCTGACGTCGCGGTGAAGGCGCGGGCGCCGTTCCAGGAGGCGCCGATCACGATGCCGATGGAGGCAAGCTCGTCCTCGCCCTGGACGATGGCGTATTTGGCCTGGCCGGTCTTGGGATCGTGGCGCAGCTTCTTGCAGTGGCTGGTGAAGGCCTCTGCGACCGACGACGACGGCGTGATCGGATACCAGGCGCAGACCGTTGCGCCGCCATAGACGGCGCCGAGCGCGGCCGCGCTGTTGCCTTCCATGAAGATGCGGTCGCCGACCTTGTCGGATTTCTTGACGCGCAGGCCGATCGGGCATTTCAGGTTCTGCAGCGCCCAGTCGCGGCCGAGATGCAACGCATGGATGTTGGAGGAGAGCAGCTTCTCCTTGCCCTTGTACTGCTCGCCGATCAGCTGCTCGATCAGCTTCGGATCCATGTCGAGCAGGGCGGACAGCGCGCCGAGATAGATGATGTTCTTGAACAGCTGGCGCTGGCGCGGATCGGTATAGGTCGAGTTGGTGATCGCGGTCAGCGGCACGCCGATGATGGTGATGTCGGCGCGGAATTTCGACGTCGGCATCGGCTTGGTCGAATCGTAGAACAGATAGCCGCCGGGCTCGATCGAGGCGACGTCCTTGTCCCAGGTCTGCGGGTTCATCGCCACCATCATGTCGAC
>Ga0210384_10002097_pt1 | contig 25004 bp, 23 predicted proteins | sample IncBWH2MmetaG_FD_160574 | JGI IMG/M metagenome (GOLD analysis project Ga0210384, IMG submission 160574) | Forest soil microbial communities from Barre Woods Harvard Forest LTER site, Petersham, Massachusetts, United States - Inc-BW-H-2-M | ecosystem: Environmental > Terrestrial > Soil >...
ACTCACCGGGGGAGCTTGTTTTGTTCGTGTCCCCCGTCGGCCTGCGGCCTCCTCCTCCTTTACCTCACAAAACAAGCTCCCCCGCCTCGCCGTGCCACGCATGGCGTGCCGGCAGACAACATTCGCGGGGGAGGAATCCGCGGGTCTTTTGAAGGGTGTTTGGCATCGTCGGGCCATCGAGGCCGCGACGATGCCTGCGGCCAACGTTGATGCGGGTCGCCGGGTCTGACGCGAAGCGCGAATCGAGCTGCCGGCGCTACTTGTCGTGATGGACGATCGGCACCGCCTCGTCATTGCGCGCGCAGTCGCGGAATCCCCCCCTGAGACAGCTCATCGGCCAGCCTGGATCCTGCGACTGCGCGCAGGATGACACCGTTGGCGAAGGGACGTCACCTTCGTCGGTCACGAGAAGGAGCGCCGGCGTCGCGACGCCAAGTTCGCGTCAAACCCGATGGCGCGTGGAAACGCCGGCCGTGGGCATCGTCGCGGCCTCGATGGCCCGACGATGCCAAACAACCTCAAACAAATTCGTGAACTCTTCCTCCGCGAATGTTGTCTGCCGGCCCGCCGTGCCCGGCACGGCGAGGCGGGGGAGCTTGTTTTGTGAGGTAAAGGAGGAGGAGGCCGCAGGCCGACGGGGGACACGAACAAAACAAGCTCCCCCGGTGAGTCGTGCCTGACCCAGCGCACCCCGCAAAGCGAAGTCCGCGGTTTGGCGGATTCCGAGTCGCCAGACCACCCACTGGCACTGCCCATTTGCGCATGCCCAGTGCGTTCCCGCAGATCGGCGACGAAGCATGAAAAAGCCGCCTCGCGGGCGGCTTTCCACGGACGCAGGAGGCGCTCAGGCCACCTTGACGTTCAGTTCCTTGACGGCCTTGAGCACTTCCTCGACGTGCCCGGCCACCTTGATGCCGCGCCATTCGGCCACCAGCATGCCGCTGGCGTCGATCAGGAAGGTGGAGCGCTCGATGCCCTTCACCTTCTTGCCGTACATGATCTTGTTCTTGACCACGCCGAACATGTGGCACAGCTTCTCTTCGGTGTCGGCGATCAGTTCGAACGGCAGCTCGAGGCTCTGCTTGAACTTGTCGTGCGACGCCATGTTGTCGCGCGAAACGCCAAATACGACCGCGCCGGCCTTGACGAACTCGGCGTGCATGTCGCGGAACTGCATGGCCTCGGTGGTACAACCCGGCGTGTGGTCCTTGGGGTAGAAGTACAGCACCACGGCCTTGCCCTGGAAGGCATGCGGCGTGAACTTGACGCCGCGGGTGGCCAGTGCTTCGAATTCGGGGAGCGCTTTGTTCAGTGCAGGCGTCATGTAGGGTCTCGGTCGAACCGTCGGTCGATCTGGGTGCGTGACGTGGTCAGGGTCTGTAGCCCCGGCTCGAGATGACATCGAGTCGGGTCAGGCACAACCATCGATTATAGAGTGAACTGCCCATGTACCTCGTGGGGGGCGCCCCGGGCATGCCCGGCGGGGCCTGCTCGCATGGGCAAACCGCGCGGGAGGCGCGTGTTTCCGCGGCGTGAAGAGGACTTGGAGCTCAACCGCCCGGCGCCAGCAGGATCGCCGCCACGACGCGCCGGCCTTCGTTTGCGAGCACGGTGTACGTGCGGCAGGCGGCGCCGCTGTCCATCGTCTCGACGCCGATGCGGCGCTCGATCAGGCCGCGATACAGCGCGGGCGACACGAATTTCAGCTTCGGGCCGCTGCCGAAGATCACGACTTCGGGGTCGTACTCGAGCAGGGCGTCGAAATGGGCCTGCGTCAGCTCTTCCACGCGGCGCGCGTCCCACGCCCTGGCCTGCCCGACCCACGGCACCAGCATGCTGGTCGAATGGACGTCGGCGTTGATGCGCAAGGTATCGACGTCGTAGTGGGTGATGTTGTTCACCCCGTCTAGCGTGTCGGGCTGGAATTTCACGGTGGGATCCTGGGGTGGGGAAGGGGCTGCGGCGGCGTCGAGCCGACCGTGCCGATTATAGGAAGGCGTCCCGGATGGACATGTCGAGGGGACCTTGCCGGGCACGTAGCGAAATGTCACACGGCCTCGCTCAAATGCGTACGCGGCGCCTCGCCTGACGAGGCGCCGTTCCCCCGCCCACAAGAACCTAGTTGGAGCTTCCATGTCCCTGATCCGCCATCGGCTGGGTGCGCTCGCCTGCGCCGCCGTCCTGTCCCTCGCCGGCGCGGCGCACGCCGCGACCTTCGACTTCTCCTACACCTTCGCGCCGGACGGTACCGGCTACGTCAACACCGTGACGGGCTCGGTGCAGGGCACGCAGGCCGGCAACTTCGTCGAAGGCCTGCACGACTTCCAGCTGTGGTACGACGGCATCGCGTTCACCGGCGTCACGAGCGTGACCAGCCTGGACGGCGGCGCCGCCCGCCTGGCCAGCGTCGCGGCGGACAACAACCTCGTCTTCTCCAACGACGACTTCTCGTTCACCTTCGGCTTCGCACAGGGCTACGGCGACAACGGCGAGCAGCTGGTCTTCGCCTCCGACGCGAACCTGCTCGAGCACAACGCCGCCTCCGACCTCGGCGCGACGTCGTGGTCGCTGACCGCCGCGCCCGTGCCCGAACCCGCGTCGATCGCGCTGATGCTGGCCGGCCTCGGCCTGGTCGGCACCGCCGCCCGCCGCCGCGCCCGCTGAACGAGGAACACACCATGAACAAGCACAGCCGCTTCCCCGTTTCCGCCGTCGCCTCCGCGGTCGGCCTGGCCCTCGTGGCCGGCGCTGCACACGCGCAGAACGCCTCCACCGTGCGCGGCGTCGTCGCCGGCACCTACTTCACGCCGCCGTCCGGCGCCGTCGCCAGCACCACCGTGGCCTCGGTCTACCAGGGCGTCACCGTCTGCTTCGACACCAACGACAACGGCGTATGCGACGCCGGCGAACCGAGCACCACGACGGCCGCCGACGGCTCGTTCACGCTGGCCACGCGCGCGCTGGCGCCGCTGGTCGCGCAGGTCTCCACGCTGGCCACCAACGGCGGCAACGCCGTGACGCAACGCAACGTGCTGCGCGTGGCGGCCGAGCAGATCGCGGCCGCCACCGTGAACCCGGCGCTGCCGGCCAGCGTGGCCGTGACGCCGCTGTCCACCGAGATCGCGCGCACCATGGAAGCCGACGGCCTGGCCTTTGCCGCGGCGCGCCAGAAGCTGGCCACCCGCCTGGGCGTGACCACCGCGCAGGCCACCAGCGACACCAACAAGCTCACGGGCGACGCGCGCCGGGCCGTGCTGGCCGAGTCGGTGATCCTGACCAGCCGCTTCGGCCTGGCCGCACGCATGGTCGACCGCGGCGACGTGGCCTCGATCAAGGACGCGCAGACCGCCGCGATGAACGTCGAGGGCATCCCGCGCTACGACCACATCTTCATCGTGATGCTGGAGAACAAGGCCACGTCGTCGATCAAGGGCTCGGCCTACGCGCCGAAGATCAATGCGTACCTGAACGCCAACAACCAGTTCACCAGCTACTTCGCCACGGGCAACCCGAGCGAGCCGAACTACACCGCGCTCGGCGGCGCCGACGACTTCGGCATCACCGACGACGCGCAGTGGAACTGCGACGCCACCGGTCCCAACGCCGTGCAGGACCTGCCCGTGCCCGACAAGACCCAGCCGGGCCTGGCCAGTTCGCCGTTCGCAGCCACCTGCACGCAGGCGGCAGCCGTCAACCACAACATCGTGGGCCGCCCGAACCTGTTCAACGCGCTGACGGCCAACGGCATGAGTTGGCGCACCTACAGCGAGTCCATGAACCCGGGCCAGGACGTGCGCACCGACAGCGTCGCCGACCCCGCCGTGCTGGCGCACGACGACATCTACCCGCCGGGCACGCTGGCGGGCAACACGACCCAGGTCGGCAACCCTGCCCTGATCCTGCCGTTCCCGGCGGGTGCCTACAAGACCAAGCACCACCCGGGCATGGCCTACCAGAACGTGCGCAGCGCGCCAGAGTTCAAGACCAGCAACCGCACGCTGGGCGGCGGCCAATGGGATGCGGCGCTGAAGAACGGCAGCGCGTACGCGGTTCCCGCCGGCTACGACCTCGACCAGTTCGGCACCGACCTGCAGTCCGGCGACATCGGCAACATCAACTTCGTCGTGCCCGACCAGTGCGACGACATGCATGGCATCGCCGTGGCCGGCACGCTCAACGGCAAGTCGGTGACCGCCAGCGACTGCAGCAGCGTCGCCAACAACGTGCCCGTGGCCACCGGCGGCAACATCATCGCCCGCGGCGACAACTACGTCGACTATCTCGTCAAGAAGATCGAGGCCTCGCCGGTCTGGAAGAACGACAGCAAGCGCGTGGCCATCGTGCTGATGTTCGACGAAGGCAGCGCGACGACGGGCTTCAACTCCTGCTGCGGCTGGAACCCGGGCAACAGCACGGTGGCCAAGCCGCTGGTGCAGAACCCGGACGGCACGTTCTCGGTGGACGCCTCGGTCAACAACTACACCAGGGGCAACCGCGGCCACGGCCAGAGCGTGTTCGGCGTGATCACCAACCAGGCGAACGCGCCCAAGCAGGTGCAGGACTCCGACGTCTACAGCCACTTCTCGTTCGTGCGCACCTTGCAGGACATGTTCCAGCTGGCCGATCCGGCCGTGCCGGGCTCCTACATGAACCGCTCGAAGTACACCGAGTCGTTCATTGCAGCCAACATCCTGAACCTGCCCGAGTACGCGTCCAGCGCCGACACCCACTTCGACTCGGTGCGTCCGATGAACCACGGCTACGTGATTCCGACGTTCTACCAGCAGAAGCAGTCGGCCGACCGCAGCACCCCGCCGCAGGTGGGCCCGGATGCGAACCAGACCAACGTCTGGGCGCTGAAGTAGGCGCGCGTCCCTGCCTGGCTGGATGGGCCGGTCGCCGCGCGACCGGCCCTTTCGTGTTCGTTTCGAGACCCCGTTCCATGATTCTTCGTGATGCTCTTGCGCGCGCCGGCACCGTGCTGGCGCTGGCGCTCGCCGCCGCCGCGGCGCAGGCCGGCGACCTGAGCCCACTGGCCCGGCTGGGTCAGCAGATGTTCTCCGACAAGACGCTCTCGGCGTCGGGCCGCCTCGCCTGCGCGAGCTGCCACGACCCCGCGCACGCGTACGCCGCGCCCAACGGCCTGCCCGTGCAGGCGGGCGGCGCGCGCATGACCCGCGCCGGCGTGCGCGCCGTGCCGTCGCTGCGCTACAAGGAGGCCACGCCGCCGTACGCCGACATGCTGGACAACCCCGACGGCATCAGCACCCCGGGCCCGGGCGGCGGCCTGACGCAGGACGGCCGTGCCGCCACCCTGGCCGAGCAGGCCCGCATTCCGCTGCTCAACCCGATCGAGATGGCCAACCGCCGCCCGGCCGACGTGGTCGCGCGGCTGCGCAAGACCGCCTATGCCGGCGCGTTCAAGGCCGTCTTCGGCGAGCACGCGTTCGACGACAAGGCCGCGTTCGACAACGCCACCAGGGCGCTGCAGGCGTTCCAGCTCGAAGACCCGAGCTTCCATCCGTACAGCAGCCGCTACGACCTCTATGCCGGCAACAAGGTCGGCGGCACGATGTCGCCCGCCGAGGCGCGCGGCTTCGCCGTCTACAACGACCCGGACAAGGGCAACTGCTTCGCCTGCCACTACAACGGCGCCGGCCTGAACGGCAGCGTCGCGCTGTTCACCGACTTCACGTACGCGGCCATCGGCGTGCCGCGCAACAGCGCGATTCCGGCCAACCGCGATCCGCGCTACGCCGACCTGGGGCTGTGCTCGCGCCCCGACCACCTCGGCAAGGCCAACGAGCGCTACTGCGGCGAGTTCAAGACGCCCACCTTGCGCAACGTGGCCACGCGCGGCGTGTTCTTCCACAACGGCCGGATGAAGTCGCTGGCCGAGGCGATCCGCTTCTACAACACGCGCGACACCGAGCCCGAGCGCTGGTATCCCACGGTCGACGGCGTGGTGCGCAAGTACGACGACCTGCCGCGCCGCCTGCACGGCAACATCGACACGCAGAAGCCGCTCGACGGGCGCGCCCGCGGCAGCCAGCCGCCGATGACCGAGCAGGAGATGGCCGACCTCGAGGCCTTCCTCGAGATGCTCACCGACAAGGACGTCGTGGCGCTCATCCCCCGCCACGACCCCGCCGCGCCCGCGCTGCCGGATCGCGCCGCGGCCGGCGCCATCGTGCGGCGCTACCTGGCCGAGCACGGCGACTTCTGCCTGGGCAAGTCCGACTGGCCGGTGGACATCAGCGCGATCGACGAGCGGGCGCGCGGCCGCGACGTCGTGCAGATGCCCGTGCTCGAGGCGCTGGGCCTGGTGCGCGCCAGTCGCGCCACCGTGATGCGGGTGGAAGGCCCCGGCCTGGACGAGGACGCCCCGGCCGCCGCCGTGCCGGTGGACGTCACGCGCTACGAGCTCACGCCCGCGGGCGAACGCTTCATGCGCGACCGTTCCGAGCTGGTGGCGCGGGCCGATGGCGACCGCGTCGTGCGCGTGCGCGACCTGTGCGCGGCGCACCTCGCGCTGGCCGACGTGGTGGCCGTGGCGCCCGGCGACGGCGCGAGCGGCTTCGTCGCCACCTATACCTACCTCGCGCAGCCGGCGCCGTGGGCCGTCGATCCGGGGTTCCAGCGCGCGTTCCCGATGGCCGCGCGCGTGCTCGGCGGCGAACGCCGCATGCAGCTCAAGCAGGCCTTCGCGTGGGTGGACGGGCAGTGGCGGCCCGCGGGGCTGGCCAACTGATCGTCGCCGCGCTGCCGGCGCCGGGGTGGCCGGGGAGCCACTGGAAGCCTTCGCCATTGCACAAGGAACTGTTCACCGAGGGCGGGCGCGGCGTCGCGGGGGCCGCCTATGAGAAACTTGGCGTCCTCCATGCATCCACAGGGATACCGGCCGTGAAGCCGATTGCCAAGTCCAGCAAGCTCGCCAACATCGGCTACGACATCCGCGGCCCGGTGCTCGACAAGGCCCGCCAGATGGAGGACGAGGGCCAGCACATCATCAAGCTCAACATCGGCAACGTGGCCGCGTTCGGGCTCGAGCCGCCCGACGAGATCGTGCAGGACATGATCCGCAACCTGCCGCACGCGGCCGCGTACACCGATTCCAAGGGCCTGTTCGCGCCGCGCAAGTCCATCGTCCACTACACGCAGGAAAAGAAGATCGCCCACGTGACGGTGGACGACGTCTACCTGGGCAACGGCGCCTCCGAGCTGATCGCCTTCAGCATGAACGCGCTGCTCGACTCGGGCGACGAGGTGCTGATCCCGTCGCCCGACTACCCGCTGTACACGGCCGTCGTCGGCCTGTCGGGCGGCACGCCCGTGCACTACATGTGCGACGAGCAGTCGGGCTGGATGCCCGACATCGCCGACATCCGCCGCAAGGTCACGCCGCGCACCAGGGCGATCGTCGTCATCAACCCGAACAACCCCACCGGCGCGCTGTATCCGGTGGAGGTGCTGCAGGAGATCGTGGAGGTGGCACGCCAGCACGAGCTGGTGATCTTCGCCGACGAGATCTACGACAAGACCCTGTACGACGGTGAGACCCACACCAGCATCGCCTCGCTGGCCGACGACGTGCTGTGCGTCACCTTCAACGGCCTGTCGAAGAACTACCGCTCGTGCGGCTACCGCGCCGGCTGGATGGTGGTGTCGGGTGCCAAGAGGTACGCCAAGGACTACATCGAGGGCCTGAACATGCTGGCCTCGATGCGCCTGTGCGCCAACACGCCGGGCCAGCTGGCCATCCAGACGGCGCTGGGCGGCTACCAGAGCATCAAGGATCTCGTGGCCCCGGGCGGGCGTCTCGCGCGCCAGCGCGACCTGGCCTACGACCTGTTCACGCAGATCCCGGGCGTCACGGTGGTCAAGCCCAAGGCCGCGCTGTACATGTTCCCGCGCCTCGACCCGAGGCTGTACCCGATCGCCGACGACCAGCAGTTCGCCTACGAGCTGCTGGCCGAGGAGAAGGTGCTCATCGTGCAGGGCACGGGCTTCAACTGGGCCCAGCCGGACCACTTCCGCGTGGTGTTCCTGCCCAATGCCGACGACCTCACCGAGGCCGTGTCGCGCATCGCGCGCTTCCTCGACGGCTACCGCAAGCGCCACGCCGCCTGACCATGCGCAGGCCGTTCGCCTCCGTCCTCATGGCACTGGCGTGTCCGCTGGCCGCGCAGGCGCAGACCCTGGTCATCAAGGACTGGCAGGCGGTCTGCGACAACACGCGCACGTGCCGCGTGGTCGGCTACCAGCGCGACGGCGACGCGGCCTGGATCTCGGTGCTGTTCACGCGGCAGGCCGGAGCTCGCTCCGGGGTCTACGGCGAGCTGAGCGTGGGCGGCAACCCCGACGCCGCGCCGGCGCCGGCCAGCGTCAGGCTCACGATCGCCGGCAAGCCGGCCGGCACCGTCGCGCTCGAGCGCCAGAGCCACCATGCCGCGCTGGCGGGCGGCGTCGTCGAGTCGCTGCTGAAGGCGCTCGTGGCCAATGCGCCCGTCACGGCCACGTCGGGCAAGGGCACCTGGCGCCTGTCCGGCGACGGCGCGCGCGAGGCACTGGAGAAGATGGACGAACTCCAGGGCCGCACCGGCACGACCACGGCCATCGTGCGGCCCGGTTCCGCCGGTGCCGACGCCATCGTGCTGCCCATGTCGGCGCCCACCGTGCGCGCGGTGCGCATCGGCGCCGCGCGGGCGGGCGACGACGACCTGGCGGCGCGCATCGTCACGATGATTCCGCACGACGACGACTGCCCGATGCTCGACGACTCGCAGTCGCGCCAGGGCCAGGCGCCGCGGCTGTGGCATCTCGACGCGAACCGCGTGCTGGTGAGCGCCCGATGCCATGCCGGCATGGACGACGCCGGCGCGGGCTACTGGATCGCCAACCTGCGCCCGCCGTTCGCGGCGCAGGCCGTCACGCTGGCGGGCACCGGATTCGACGGCGCGAGCACGCTGACGTCCGCGCAACGCAGCCGCTGCGGCGCCGACCAGACCTGGACCTGGAACGGTTTCCAGTTCGAACTGACGGCGTCGTCCGGCAGCGGCCTGTGCCGCGGCGGCTCCTGGGACCTGCCATTGGTGATCACGCAGGTGATCCCGGCAAATTGAGCATGCAACGAGAGGTGAAATGAAGATGAAAGCGATCCAGGTCGGCCTGCTGGGCATCGGAACCGTCGGTTCCGGCACGTACAACGTCCTCACGCGCAACCAGGAGGAGATCCGGCGCCGTGCGGGTCGGGCGATCGAGATCGCCATGGTGGCCGACCTCGACGTCGCGCGCGCCAAGGCCATCGTCGGCGACCACGTGAAGGTGGTGGCCGACGGCCGCGAGATCATCGCCAACCCGGACATCGACATCGTCGTCGAGCTCATCGGCGGCTACGGCATCGCCAGGACGCTGGTGCTGGAGGCGATCGCCGCCGGCAAGCACGTGGTCACCGCCAACAAGGCTTTGCTGGCCGTGCACGGCAACGAGATCTTCGCGGCCGCGCACGAGAAGGGCGTGATGGTGGCGTTCGAGGCCGCGGTGGCGGGTGGCATTCCCATCATCAAGGCGCTGCGCGAGGGCCTCACCGCCAACCGCATCGAGTGGATCGCCGGCATCATCAACGGCACCACCAACTTCATCCTGTCCGAGATGCGCGACAAGGGCCTCGACTTCGACGTGGTGCTCAAGGAGGCGCAGCGCCTGGGCTACGCCGAGGCCGATCCCACGTTCGACATCGAGGGCGTGGACGCCGCGCACAAGGCCACGATCATGAGCGCCATCGCGTTCGGCATCCCGGTGCAGTTCGACAAGGCGCACGTGGAGGGCATCGTGGGCCTGCAGGCGGTCGACATCAGGCACGCCGAGGCGCTGGGCTACCGCATCAAGCTGCTGGGCATCACGCGCCGCCGCCCCGACGCCGGCGGCATCGAGCTGCGCGTGCACCCGACGCTGGTGCCGGCCAAGCGCCTGATCGCCAACGTGGAGGGCGCGATGAACGCCGTGGTGGTGCAGGCCGACGCCGTGGGCACCACGCTGTACTACGGCAAGGGCGCGGGCGCCGAGCCCACCGCGTCGGCCGTGGTGGCCGACCTCGTGGACATCACGCGCCTGCACACGGCCGACCCCGACCACCGCGTGCCGCACCTGGCCTTCCGCGCCGATTCGCTGGCCGACACACCCATCCTGGGCATCGCCGACGTCGTCACCTCGTTCTACCTGCGCCTGCGCGTGGCCGACGAGGCGGGCGTGCTGTCGCGGATCACCACCGCGCTGGCCGAGCACGACATCTCCATCGACGCCGTGCTGCAGCGCCCCAGCCCCGACCCGAAGGCCGGCGAGCAGGATCTCATCATCCTCACGCACAACACCGTCGAGGGCAAGATGCGCCAGGCGATCGAGAAGATGCAGGCGTTGCCGACGGTGCTCGCGCCGATCGTGTCGCTGCGCAAGGAAGACCTGGCCTGACCATGAAGTACCTCAGCACCCGGGGCGACCAGACCCCGCGCAGCTTCAGCGAGATCCTGCTGGAAGGCCTCGCGCCCGACGGCGGGCTCTACCTGCCCGAGCACTACCCGAAGGTCGACGACGCCGCCTTGTCGCGCTGGCGCGGCCTGTCCTATGCCGAGCTGGCGTTCGAGATCCTGTCGCTCTACATCGACGACATTCCTGCCGCCGACCTGAAGGCGCTGGCCGCGAAGACCTACACCGCCGCGGTGTTCGGCACCGAGGCCATCGTGCCGCTGCGGGCGCTGGAGCCCGGCGTGCAGCTGGAGGCGCTGTCCAACGGCCCGACGCTGGCCTTCAAGGACATGGCGATGCAGCTGCTGGGCAACCTGTTCGAGTACGAACTGGGCCGCCGTGGCGAGACGCTCAACATCCTGGGCGCCACCTCGGGCGACACCGGCAGCGCGGCCGAGCACGCGATGCGCGGCAAGAAGGGCGTCAGCGTGTTCATGCTGAGCCCGTACGGCCGCATGAGCCCGTTCCAGCAGGCCCAGATGTTCAGCCTGCAGGACGAGAACATCCACAACCTCAGCGTCGAAGGCGTGTTCGACGACTGCCAGGACATCGTCAAGGCCGTCTCCAACGACCTCGCGTTCAAGCGCAAGTGGCGCATCGGCACGGTCAATTCCATCAACTGGGCGCGCCTGCTGGCCCAGGTGGTGTACTACTTCGCCGGCTACTTCCAGGCGACGAAGACCAACGCCGAGAAGGTGAGCTTCGCCGTGCCCTCGGGCAACTTCGGCAACGTCTGCGCCGGCCACGTCGCGCGCATGATGGGCCTGCCGATCGCGCAGCTGGTGGTGGCCACCAACGAGAACGACGTGCTCGACGAGTTCTTCCGCACCGGCACGTACCGCGTGCGCGGCTCGGCCGAGACCTTCGAGACCTCGAGCCCGTCGATGGACATCTCCAAGGCGTCCAACTTCGAGCGCTTCGTGTTCGACCTGCTGGGCCGCGACGGCGCGCGCACCTGCGAACTGTTCGGCGCGACGCTGCAGCGCGACGGCGCGTTCACGTTGTCGGCCGACGAGAAGGCGCGCATCGCGGGCTTCGGCTTCGTCTCGGGCAGCAGCACACACGCCGACCGCCTGGCCGCGATCCGCGACACCGACGCGCGCTTCGGCGTCGTCATCGACACCCACACGGCCGACGGCCTGAAGGTGGCGCGCGAGCACCTGCAGCAGGGCGTGCCCATGCTCGTGCTGGAGACCGCGCTGCCGGTGAAGTTCGCCGACACGATCGAAGAGGCGCTGGGCCGCAGGCCCGCGCTGCCGGCGGCGCTGGCCGATCTCGAGTCGCGCCCGAAACGCTTCACCGTCGTCAAGGCAGACGTGGACGTCATCAAGGCCTTCGTCGAGGCGCACGCATAGGGGTGCCAGAGTCAGGACGGCCGTGGCGGCGACGCTCCCGGCCGGTGCCTGGCCCCGATCGCGCGCCATTGCCGCCCATCTCGTTGCATCATTGGCGTTCCATGACCGCACCTTCACCGCCCCCTCCGGCCCGCGGCCCGCTCATCAGCGCCGACGACGCGCTCGCCCGCCTGCTCGCCGCCGTCTCCCCGCTGGAGCGCACCGAGAACGTCGCCACCCCCGACGCCTGGGGCCGCGTGCTCGCGCAGGACGTCGTCTCGCCCGTGAACGTGCCGCCCGAGGACAACAGCGCCATGGACGGCTACGCCATCCGCCTGGCCGACCTCGGCGGCGCCGCGGGCACGCTGCTCCCCGTGAGCCAGCGCATCGTCGCCGGCCGGCCCGGCCAGCCGCTGGCCGCCGGCACCGCGGCGCGCATCTTCACGGGCGCGCAGGTGCCCGCCGGAGCCGACGCGGTGGTGATGCAGGAACACTGCGAGGCCATCGCCCCCGGCACGCCGTCCGGCGCCGTGCGCGTGAACGAGCTGCCGCCGCCGGGCATGGCCATCCGTCGCCAGGGCGAGGACGTGATGAAGGGCCACGTCGTGCTGACGTCCGGCCACCGGCTCGACGCCGCCGCCATCGGCCTGGCCGCCACGGTGGGCATGGCACGGCTGGACGTCGCCGCGCGGCCGCGCGTGGCGCTGTTTTCCACCGGCGACGAGCTGGTGATGCCCGGCGAGCCGCTGCCGCCCGGCGCCATCTACAACTCCAACCGCTTCATGCTGGGCGCGCTGCTGCGCGGGCAGGGTTGCCTCGTCACCGACCTGGGCAACGTGCCCGACCAGCTGGCCGCCACGCGGGCGATGCTGCGCGAGGCGGCTCAGGGCCACGACCTGATCCTGAGCTCGGGCGGGGTGTCGGTCGGCGAGGAGGATCACCTCAAGCCGGCGCTGGCCGCCGAAGGCCGGCTCGACCTCTGGGCCATCGCCATCAAGCCGGGCAAGCCGCTGGCGTTCGGCGCGGTGCGCCGCGAGGGCGGAGAGACCTGGTTCATCGGGCTTCCCGGCAACCCGGTCTCCAGCCACGTCACCTTCACGCTGTTCGTGCGGCCGGTGCTGGCCCGGTTGCAAGGGGCGCAGGCCACGCTGCCCGTCGGCCTGCCGGTGCGTGCCGATTTCGCCTGGCCCCGGCCGGACAAGCGGCGCGAGTTCCTGCGGGTGCGGCGCAACGACGCCGGCGGGCTCGACCTGTACCGCAACCAGGGCTCGGGCGTGCTCACCTCGCTGGCCTGGGGCGACGGCCTGGCCGACATCGCGCCGGGGCAGGCCGTGCAACCCGGCGACCTGGTGCGTTTCCTATCGCTGGCGGAGTTGGCGCCATGAGGCTGACGCTGAAGTACTTCGCGTCGCTGCGCGAGGCGCTGGGCCCCGGCGGCGCGCTGGAGTGGACGCCCGAGGGCGAACCCACGGCCGCCGCGCTGCGCGCGTGGCTGCGCGCGCAGTCGGACGCGCATGCGCGGGCGCTGGCACCCGGGCGCGCGGTGCGCGTGGCCGTCGACCAGGCGCTGGCCGACGAGGCGGCACCGCTGCGCGACGGGGCCGAGGTGGCGTTCTTTCCGCCGGTCACCGGGGGTTGAACATGCCGGCCCGGGTCCGCATCCAGGAGGCCGACTTCGACGTCGGCGCCGAGCTCGCCGCGCTGCAGGGCGCGCGCACCGACATCGGCGCCGTCGCCAGCTTCACGGGCCTCGTGCGCGGGCACACGCGCGAGGACGACGTCTCGGCGCTGACGCTGGAGCACTACCCGGGCATGACCGAGCGCGCCATCGAGGCGATGATAGGCGAGGCCGAGGCGCGCTTCGGCGTGCGGGAGGCCGTGGTGATCCACCGCGTCGGCCGGTTGCTGCCGGGCGAGCGCATCGTGCTGGTGGCCGTGGCCGCCTCGCATCGGCGCGAGGCATTCCAGGCCTGCGAGTTCCTGATGGACTACCTGAAGACGCACGCGCCGTTCTGGAAGAAGGAGACCACGCCGCAGGGCGAGCGCTGGGTCGACGCGCGCGTGGCGGACGACGCCGCGCTGGCGCGCTGGGGCCTGGCCTCGGCCAACGCGGCGCCGGACGCGCCGGGCGGCGACTGATGCGCGGCAGGACGCGGCCCCTGCGACAATGCGCCGAGGCGGCCGCCCGCGCCACCGTTTCCCGCCCCCTGTTGCCGCGATGACCGTTCCCTCTCCCGTGCTGGCCCCCTTGACGACCTGGACCCAGGCCGCCCTCGTCTCCGTCGGCGGCGTCGCCGGCTGCCTCGCGCGCTGGCGCATGGGCGTGTGGCTCAATACGTTGCCCTGGCCGATCGCAGCCGGCACGCTGGCGGTCAACGTGATCGGCGGGCTGGCGATCGGCTTCATGCTGGTCGTCCTCATCCGCATGCCCTCGGACGCCTGGCGCCTGCTCGCGGTCACCGGCTTCCTGGGCGGCATGACCACCTTCAGCGCGTTCACGGCCGAATCGCTGGGATTGCTGATCAAGGGGCAGGTCGGCGTCGCCGTCGTGCACACGCTGGTCCACGTGTTCGGCGCGCTGCTGGCGGCCACGCTGGGCTGGACGATCGGCCGCTGGATCCTCGGTTGAGCCCGCAGCGCATGGCCGATCACCCCGAACCCGTTGCCGGCGTGCCGGTGCCCGAGCTGGCCGCGAGCGAGCTCGCCCCGGACGAGCTGCGCCAGGCGCTGGGCCGCTTCGTCACCGGCGTCACCATCGTCACCTGCCGCGACGAGCACGGCGCGCCGGTGGGCCTGACGGCCAATTCCTTCAACGCCCTGTCGCTGGATCCGCCGCTGGTGCTGTGGTCGCTGCGCGAGGCCAGCTCCACCATCTCGGCGTTCACCGGCGCGAGCCACTTCGCGATCAACGTGCTGGCGGCCGACCAGGTCGACCTGTCGCGCCGCTTCGCGCGGCCGTCTAGCGCCAAGTTCGACGCCGGCGAGTGGACGGACGGGCAGGGCGGCGCACCGCTGCTGGCCGGCTGCGTCGCGGTCTTCGAGTGCCGCCGCCGCAGCCACCACGCGGCCGGCGACCACGTGCTGTTCATCGGCGAGGTGGAGCGCATCGGCGGCTCGGCGGCTACGCCGCTGGTCTACCACGCGGGGCACTACCGCACGCTGAAGGACGCGGAGTAGCCTCCGTTGCAAGGCGCGGTTCGGCGCCGCCTTGATCCCGCGCATTGATCGCGGCCGCCGCAAGGTCCACACTCGGGGCGCGCTCCGGCAGCACGTTGCCGGCGCTTGAAAACTCATCCGCCGCACCCATTTGCGTGGCAGTTTGAAAGGATTTTCAAGATGCGACTCGACAAGTTGACGACGGCGTTCCAGCAGGCCCTGGCCGACGGCCAGAGCACGGCCGTCGCACGCGACAACCCCTACGTCGAACCGGCCCACGTGCTGGCGGCCATGCTGGCCCAGCCGGACGGCCCCAAGTCCCTGCTCGACCGCGCCGGCGCCAATACCGCCGGCCTGAAGACGGCCATGGACGGCCTCGTCGCCGGCCTGCCGCAGGTGCAGGGCGGCGGGCAGGTGTCCGCCAGCCGCGAGCTGCTGCAGCTGCTGCAGCAGGCCGAGAAGGAGGCCGGCAAGCGCGGCGACCAGTTCGTCGCCAGCGAGATGTTCCTCGTGGCGCTGGCCGACTCCAAGTCCGACATCGGCGGCGTCGTGCGCGGCCACGGCCTCACGCGCAAGGCGCTGGAGGCGGCCGTCGACGCGGTGCGCGGCGGCGCCACCGTGGACTCGGCCGAGGCCGAAGGCCAGCGCGAGGCGCTGAAGAAGTACACGCTGGACCTGACCGAGCGCGCGCGCAAGGGCAAGCTGGACCCGGTCATCGGCCGCGACGACGAGATCCGCCGCGCCATCCAGGTGCTGCAGCGCCGCAGCAAGAACAACCCGGTGCTGATCGGCGAGCCGGGCGTCGGCAAGACCGCCATCGTCGAGGGGCTGGCCCAGCGCATCGTCGCGGGCGAGGTGCCCGAGACGCTGAAGAACAAGCGCGTGCTCGTGCTGGACATGGCGGGCCTGCTGGCCGGCGCCAAGTTCCGCGGCGAGTTCGAGGAACGCCTGAAGGCGGTGCTCAAGGAAGTGGCCATGGACGAAGGCCGCATCATCCTGTTCATCGACGAGCTCCACACCATGGTGGGCGCCGGCAAGGCCGAGGGCGCCATCGACGCGGGCAACATGCTCAAGCCGGCGCTCGCGCGCGGCGAGCTGCACTGCATCGGCGCCACCACGCTGGACGAGTACCGCAAGTACGTCGAGAAGGACGCCGCGCTGGAACGCCGCTTTCAGAAGGTGCTGGTGGCCGAGCCCAGCGTGGAGGCGACCATCGCCATCCTGCGCGGGCTGCAGGAGAAGTACGAGGTCCACCACGGCGTGGAGATCACCGACCCGGCCATCGTGGCCGCGGCCGAGCTGAGCCATCGCTACATCACCGACCGCTTCCTGCCCGACAAGGCCATCGACCTCATCGACGAGGCCGCGGCCAAGGTCAAGATCGAGATCGACTCCAAGCCCGAGGTGATGGACCGGCTCGACCGCCGCATCATCCAGTTGAAGATCGAGCGCGAGGCCGTGCGCCGCGAGACCGACGAGGCCTCGCAGCGCCGCATGGGCCTGATCGAGGAGGAGATCGAGCGCCTGGGCCGCGAGTACGCCGACCTGGAGGAGATCTGGACGGCCGAGAAGGCCGCGGCGCAGGGCTCGGCGCACCTGAAGGAGGAGATCGACAAGATGCGCTTCCGGATGGAGGAGTTGAAGCGCAAGGGCGACTTCAACGCCGTCGCCGAGCTGCAGTACGGCAAGCTGCCGGATCTGGAGAAGAAGCTCGCCGAGGCGCAGGCCGTCGAGGCCGGAAAGACGAAGTCGGCGAATGGTGAAGGGAAGGCGCCGCAGCTCCTGCGCACGATGGTGGGCGCCGAGGAGATCGCCGAAGTGGTCGCCCGTGCCACCGGCATCCCCGTGGCCAAGCTGATGCAGGGCGAGCGCGACAAGCTGCTGCAGATGGAGGCCAAGCTGCACGAGCGCGTGTTGGGCAGGACGAGGCGATCAAGGTCGTCTCCGACGCGATCCGCCGCTCGCGCGCGGGCCTGTCCGACCCGAACCGCCCGCTGGGCTCGTTCCTGTTCCTGGGCCCCACGGGCGTGGGCAAGACCGAGCTGTGCAAGACGCTGGCCGGCTTCCTGTTCGACAGCGAGGATCACCTGATCCGCGTGGACATGAGCGAGTTCATGGAGAAGCACTCGGTGAGCCGCCTCATCGGCGCGCCGCCCGGCTACGTCGGCTACGACGAGGGCGGCACGCTCACCGAGGCGATCCGCCGCAAGCCCTACAGCGTGCTGCTGCTCGACGAGGTGGAGAAGGCGCACCCGGACGTGTTCAACGTGCTGCTGCAGGTGCTGGACGACGGCCGCCTCACCGACGGCCAGGGCCGCACGGTCGACTTCAAGAACACGGTCATCGTGATGACCAGCAACCTCGGCTCGCAGATGATCATGCAGATGGCCGGCCAGCCGTCGGAAGAGATCCGCGACGCGGTGTGGGAGGAGGTCAAGGCGCATTTCCGCCCCGAGTTCCTCAACCGCATCGACGAGACGGTGGTGTTCCACGCGCTGGATCGCGCCAACATCGAGGCCATCGCCAAGATCCAGCTCGCCACGCTGGAACAGCGCGTGCGCAAGATGGACATGACGCTGGAGGTGTCGCCCGCGGCGCTGCGCGAGCTCGCCAAGGTCGGCTTCGACCCGGTGTTCGGCGCGCGGCCGTTGAAGCGCGCGATCCAGCAGCGCATCGAGAACCCGGTGGCACGGCTGATCCTCGAGGGCCGCTTCGGGCCCAAGGACGTGATCCCGGTGGACGTCGCGGACGGCGAGTTCAGCTTCGGGCGGACGGTGCACTGATGGGGGAGGGGTCTGGCTCGCGCCAGACCCTTTCGCCGAAAGCCGACGCCGGTTCGGGCGCGTGCCTGACCCCGATCGTGGACCAAGCCGTTGATCGGGGTCAGGCACGCCGAATCGCGTCAGCCGACCTCGCTCACGCCGACGGCCCTGGCGCGATTCGGGATGCCAGACCCCTCGGATTCCGACACCACCCACGCCGCCACCGTGCGCACGGCCGCGCGCGGCGCCGCGTCGGCCTGCAGCAGCCAGTAGGCGTAGTCGGTCTCCGTGCGCGCGGGATCGACGGCGACCAGCCGGCCGTCGTCGAGCAGCGGCTGCAGCAGCGGCAGGCGCCCCAGCGCCACGCCCTGGCCGGCGAGCGCGGCCTGGATGACGGTGTCGTACTGGTTGAAGCGCAGCATCGCGCGCGGCTTTGCGCCGGGCCAGCCGCGCCTGTCGAGCCAGGTGGCCCAGCGCAGCCAGGCGGGGCGCAGGTGGCCGCGCGGCGGATCGATCTCCAGCAAGGTGAGCCGGGCCAGCGCCTGGCGCGTGCGCAGCGCGTCGGCGCCGAAGGACGGGTGCGCCACGGCGACCACCGTCTCGCCGAACAGCCGCCGCGCGTCCGGGGTGGGCGGCGTGTCCGGCGCGTAGCGGATGGCCAGGTCGATGTCGTCGTTGCGCAGGTCCGCCACGCGGTCGCTGGCGGACACGCGCAGCTCCACGCCCGGATGCGCGGCCTGCAGGCGGCTGAGCCGCGGCAGCAGCCACAGGCCCGTGACGCCGATGCTGGCGCTGAGCACCACCGGCGCGGCCTCGCCGCCGGCGCGCAGGTCGCCCATGGCGTCCTGCAGCTGTTGCACGGCGCCGTCGGCGCTGCGGAACAGCCGCTCGCCCTCGGGCGTGAACGCGATCGCCCGGTAGCCGCGGGCGAACAGGCGCACGCCCAGCTGCTCTTCCAGCGCGGCCACCTGCCGGCTGACGGCCGACTGGGTGAGGCACAGGTCTTCGGCCGCGTGTGTGATGCTCATGCGCCGGCCCACGGCGACGAAGCCGCGGACGAGATCGAGCGAGGACAGCTTGACGAGAGGCAGTGACATTCCTTGAACGCATGCGAAGCGGCGGATTGATCGATTGAAGCACGGGCCGCGATGTCCTTCAATGGCAGCACCGGCCTTCCTGCCGGCAGACTCCTGGAGCCCCGCATGTCCCTCGCCGTCCCGCCGTCGAACGCGCCGCCGCCCGCCTGGTGGCGCGAGCCCTGGGTCATCGTCCTATGCGGCGGCGCCATCATGGGCCTGTCGCTGGGGGTGCGCTACGTGCAGGGCCTGTTCCAGCTGCCCATCGTGGCCGACCGCGGCTGGACGCGCGAGACCTTCGCCTTCGCGCTGGCCGTGCAGAACCTCGCCTGGGGCGTCGCGCAGCCCGTCACCGGCATGATCGCCGATCGCTTCGGCGCGGCCCGCGTGATCACCGCCGGCCTGGTGCTCTACGCGCTCGGGCTGGCAGCGATGACCCGGGCGGTCACGCCGCAGGCCTTCGTGTGGAGCGCCGGCGTCTGCATCGGCGTGGCGCTGTCGTGCACCGCGTTCGGCGCGGTCTACGGCGCGCTGAACCGCCTGTTGCCACCGGAGCGGCGCAGCTGGGCGATGGGCCTGGCCGGCGCGCTGGGCGGCTTCGGGCAGTTCGCGCTGGTGCCGATGGCGCAGTCCGCGATCGCGGGGGTAGGGTGGGGTGGCGCCTTGCTCGCCCTGGCGATGGCGATGGCCGCGCTGCTTCCCTTGGCATGGCCACTTCGAGAGACACGAGAGACGAGCGAGCCGGCAGTTCCCGCGTCGGCACCCGCGCCCAGCCTCGGCGCCGCGCTGCGCGAGGCCGCCGGGCACCGCGGCTTCTGGCTCATGAACCTCGGCTTCACGGCCTGCGGCTTCCAGCTGGCGTTCATCGCCACGCACCTTCCCGCGTACCTGCTGGACAAGGGCCTGCAGCCCGCCGACGCCGTCGCCGCGCTGGCCATCATCGCGCTCGCCAACACCGTGGGCACCTATGTCTTCGGGCTGCTGGGCGCCCGCCTGCGGCGCAAGAACGTGCTGTCGGCCATCTACCTGGCGCGCACGGCGGCCATGGCGTTGTTCGTGCTGCTGCCGCTGAGCGCCGCCAGCCTGTATGCGTTCGCGGCCGTGATGGGTTTCATCTGGCTGGGCACGCTGCCCCTGACCAACGGGCTGGTGGGGCAGGTCTTCGGCGTGCGCTACATCGGCACGTTGTTCGGCTTGGTGTTCTTCGGCCACCAGGCCGGCTCGTTCCTGGGCGTGTGGCTGGGCGGCGTCGTCTACGTGCACACCCATTCCTACGACGTCGTGTGGCTGATCGCGATGGCGCTGGGCGTGCTCGCCGCGGCCCTGCACTGGCCCATCGACGACCGCGAGTTCGCGCGCGAGGGCGTGCCGGCGCGCGGGGCCGCGTGAGGCGCGCGCTGGCGTGGGGCGCGGGCGGCCTGGCGTTCGCCGCCGGCTGCGCCCTGCTCGCGGCCGCCTGGCTCCGCCCCGACAGCGTGATGGCGGTGTGGGCGCTGGCGGCGTTCTGCCGCTGATCGCGACTTTCACAAACTGAAGGTAGGATGCGTGCACCCCTATCCGGGAGGCCTCGGCCGATACCCCTCACCGCATGCGAATCTCCAACGCCCAGTTCGACCTGATGGTCGCGGATTACTGGCGCCAGCGTGTCGACGGCGCGCTCCGCAAGTCCGTGCCCGAGTACCGCGGCGCCAGCCAGGCGCTGCGCGACGACTTCCTCACGCTGGCGCTGGACGACGCCGAGGACGCCGGCTTCGTCACCGAGCAGGGGGCCGCCGGCTACGTGCTCGGCGCCTGGTACCTGGAGCCCGGCTTCGAGGCGCGCAGCGCGTTGCTGTCGGCGCTGTTCAAGAGCGGCATCCCCGAGTTCCGTCGCCTGCACGCGATGAACGCCTGGGTCGGCGCCACCATCGCGGCACCCGGCGACCCCGCGGGCGCCGACGACGCGTTGCGCAAGGCCTTCGACATGACGCACGCCTGGGGCCGCGGCGCCGCCAGGCGCGCCTGAGACACGAGGGAACGCATGGGACTTCGCGACTACATCAAGAGCAAGCTGGCGGACAAGCTCGCCGATTCCAAGGCCAAGGAGATGCAGGCCGGCGCGGCCGCCAAGACCGACGCCATCCGCGCACAGGATTACGATGCCGCACGGCAGTCGATGCTGGGTGACTTCGCCAACACGCCCATCGCCGGCTGCCCGCAGTGCATGGCCAACGCCAAGGCGCAACGGCGCGCGGATCGCCTGAAGCTCGTCAACGACTCCATGCTGAACTGCCCCGAGCACGCCGCCGAGGCGCAGCGGCTGCGCGGCGACATGGACGAGGTGGAGAACATGCGCTGCGCCAAGCAGGTCTACATCGACAACGATCCAAACGCGCCGGCCGACCTGAAGACGGGGGCGCCGATCGGGTTCACGAAGGCGACGCCGGAGCAACTGGCCGACATGGGCCTTGATCAGGATAAGCTCACCCCGCCCGGCAGCGACTTCAAGGCGGCGGTCTACATGAAGGATCCAGCCGTTTGGGGCGACGACATGGAGCCGCCCACCATCGTGGCATTTCGCGGTTCGACGCCGGCTGACGAGGATTGGAAGAACAACTTTCGCCAGGACGCCAACATGGACGCACCATACTATCGGCGAGCAGTCGATATCGGCAACACGCTGGCGGACAACGGCACGGACGCGCGCTTGGTCGGACACTCCCTGGGCGGGGGCCTTGCCAGCGCGGCGCAGGGCGGCAGCGGGCTGCCGGCGTCTACCTACAATGCGGCAGGTCTCAATTCGTCGACGGTTGCGAACTACAGCAACGACGCCAGCCACATGGCGGCGGATCCTGCGTCGATCACGGCCATCCGCGTCAAGGGCGAGGTTCTCACCAAGACGCAGGAAAGCCTGTTCGGCTCCAAGGGCCTGTCGCTCATGGCCAACTCCGCGGTCGGCACGAAGCGGGACATCGATCCGGTGCACGACCCTGCCTACCTCGATGCGTTGAAGGCGGAGGGCAAGGCGGCGGCGGGCGACGACTATTCCACCTACCTGCACGGCATGGACGAGGTCATCGGCTCGATGGAGAAGGAGAAAACGTCGGATGAGGCCACGCTGAAGGCGTGCGCGGCGAAAGCGTCTCCATGAACCCGGGATCCATCCGCATCCTTGCAAGGCGATGGCGGCTGCCCATCGTCGTGCTCGCACTCATCTTGACTGGAACAGAACCAATGGCCCTGCCTCTGCCGCCCTCGTTGCCCGCGCCGAAGTTCAAGCTGGATGAGCCGGCAAAGTACTTCGCTGACGCCCTGACCCAGGAACTGCTGGCCGCTGCGCTGGCCGGCGACATCGCCCGAGCCAAGGCGGCCATCGGTCGCGGCGCATCGCCCGATGCCGAGGGGCCCAAGGACAACCCCTACAACCACCTGAGACTGCTTCACTACGCGATTGCCGCGGACAGTGTGCCGGGCATCCGCACGCTCCTGGCGATAGGTGCGGATCCGCAGGTCGACACGCTGGGGGCCGCCGGCTTGCCTCTATTGTTCGCCGAGACTTTGGACAAGCCGGAGTTGCTGTCCCTCATGCTCGACCTGCGGCCCGTCGACACGCTGGCGCCACGCACGAAGAAACTGCTCATGTTCCATGCCGTGGCCGAAGGCCGACCCCGATGTCTGGAGGTCGTCATGGCCCATGGTGTACCCATCGACTATCCGGATGACGCGGGCAACACGGTCTTGATGAGCGCCATCTCCAGCCAGGACTACGATCTCGCCGCCTGGTTGATGGAGCAGGGTGCCTCCGTCACTTTCGTGGCGCACGATCGGACGATCGCCTGGAGCCTCGAATTCCATCTGGCCAAATACAAGCCGGGTTCGCCGCCGTATCAGAAGGTACTCGTCCTCAAGCAGATGGCTGAACAACGCGGCGCGCAATTCCCGGCCAAGAGCCCGCAGCAGCGGCGCGAGGAGCGCAAGGCAGCGTCGTCGGGCGGCTGAGCGCGGTGGCGGCGCTGTCTGATTCATTGCCGAGGTCTTGGCGGCGTATCGCCGTCGCAGCCGTTCTCGCACTGACAGGATCGCTCACCATGGCCGCACCCATGCCTCCCTCGACGCCCGCGTTGAAGTTCAATCTCGATGCGCCCTCCGCCTACTTCGATGACGCGCTGACGCAGTTGCTGCTGGCCGCTGCATTGGCCGGTGACCTCGAGAAGGCCAGGGCCGCCGTCGCACGCGGTGCGTCGCCGGACGCCGAAGGCCCCAAGGACAACCCGTACAACCATCTGCGCCTGCTTCACTACGCCATCGCGGCGGAGAGCGTCCCTGGCATTCGCACGTTGATGGCCGTCGGCGCGAACCCGGAAATCGACACGTTGGGGTCGGCGTCGTTGCCACTGCTGTTTGCGATGAACCTGGACAAGCCGGAGTTGCTGTCCTTGATGCTTGACCTGCATCCGGTCGGCACCCTCCAGCCGCGAACGAAGAAATTGCTGATGTTCCGGTCGGTGACGGTTGGACGTCCCCGCTGTCTGGAAGTCGTGATCAGGCACGGCGTTCCGATCGACTACCCGGACGACACCGGCGCCAACGTGTTGATGGACGCCATCGATGCGCAGGATTACGACCTGGCTGCATGGTTGATGGAGCAGGGGGCCTCCGCGACCCTCGACGCGCACGACCGGACGGTTGCCTGGAGTCTCGAGTTCCATCTGGCCAAGTACAAGCCGGGTTCGCCCCCCTACCAGAAGGTGCTCGCACTCAAGCAGATGGCCGCACAGCGTGGCGCGCAATTCCCCGCAAGGAGCCCCAAGCAGCGGCGCGAAGAGCGCAAGGCCGCCTCCGGTGGCTGAAGCGCAGGGGTGGTGATGCCCAGATCGATCGTGGCCTTGCTTCTCGGGTGTCTGACGATGGCGCACGGCGCGGCGCGGGCCGACCAGATCTATTCGGCAGGCGAGACGTTTTCCGAGCCCGAACTCGGGCTCGTGCTCGACATCCAAGCGGGCGACGAGGCGGCGGCACGCAAGAAGATCGCGGCGGGACTGGATCTCGACCAACCGGTGGCACCGCCGGCGACGTTCGATTTCAAGCGGATCTTCGGGCTCTCGCCGCTCCAGCGAAAAAGGGCTGACGCGCTGACCCCGGCACCGTCGGGCGGTCGCGCGGATGAAACGCTCACCATCCTCAATTTCTTCATCGCCAACGATGACCTGCCGGCGATTCGCCTCGCGTTGAAGCTGGGGGCGAATCCGAACGCCAAGGGAAGTTTCTACTTCGACTCGTTTCGCTTCGCCTCCGAGTTCGAGCGGGCGGACGCCCTGGATATCCTCCTTCAGGCCATTCCGTTCTCGAAGATGACCGACGCCGAACAGGCCCGGCGCCTTGCGGACCTGCCGAAAATCAAGACCGTCAACCACTGGTTGTCGGAAACGGAGTATCGACTCGATCCGACCTTGTTGCGGGTGGCAAGCAAATACCATCCGAACTTCAACCTGCAGATGCCCGAGCGCGGCGGCGGCACCTTGCTCACCAGCAACATGAGCCTGTCGGGCTATGAAACGGTGCTTTGGCTGCTCGAGAACTCCGAGGTCGACGCCAGGCTGCCTGACGGACGGGGCCGGACGGTCGCGAGCATCACGGCCGAATGGCTCCGGGGCGTGAAGGCCGATGACCGCCATCGCAAGATGATGCTTCTGAAGATCAAGGACGCCCTCGCCACGAAGGGCATTCCGGTCGATTGAGGTCGCGTTTCCCGCAACTGGCCGATCGACGACGGCGCCGTGGCGCGCAAGGCTGCCGCCGCGTCGTCACGCGGTTGAAACAGTGCCGTGGCAGGCCGGCCGCAAGGGTTTGGCGCAGTTCGTAGAATCGTCGCGTCGAACGCGGCAGGATCGGGCGCTCGGCACCGCCCCGCAGCCGTCCCGAGACCTTCGTTCATGTCCACCTCGTTCGCCTCCGCCGCCTCCTCGCGAGAATCCTCCCCGGGCAGCCCCGTCGTCATCGTCGGCGCCGGCCTCGCGGGCCTCACCGTGGCGCTGCACCTGGCGCGCCACGGCCGCCGCGTGATCGTGCTGGCCAAGCGCGGCCTGAGCGAGGGTGCCACGTCGTGGGCGCAGGGCGGCATCGTGGGCGTGCTGGGCTCGGACGACTCCATCGAATCGCACGTGCGCGACACGCAG
>Ga0210384_10002098_pt1 | contig 24993 bp, 11 predicted proteins | sample IncBWH2MmetaG_FD_160574 | JGI IMG/M metagenome (GOLD analysis project Ga0210384, IMG submission 160574) | Forest soil microbial communities from Barre Woods Harvard Forest LTER site, Petersham, Massachusetts, United States - Inc-BW-H-2-M | ecosystem: Environmental > Terrestrial > Soil >...
GCGCCCAACAATCCAAGACAGCCAGATCGCCCGGCAGCAAATAAACCTCCGGAGCCGGCGCCCAACAATCCAAGACAGCCAGATCGCCCGGCGGAACGTCCAGCGCCATCCAACAACGCTAATCAGCCAAACAACAAGCCGGCACCTGCAGCTGCTGCACCGCCGCCCAATCGTCCTGCGGATCGCCCAACGGGGCATGCCGCAGCTCCGCAGTTGGACAATAAGCATCAACAGGAGCAAGAGCAACTTCGCGCGAAACAAGACCAGGAGCGGCAGAAGGTTCAGCAGCAGCAAGAGCAGGAGCGCGCAAAGCTGGAGCAGCAGCACGCCGACCAGGCTAAGAAGCAACAGGTGGAACAGCAGCACCAGCAGCAAACGCAGCAACTGCAGCAAAAACATGCCACAGAGCAGAAACAATTGCAGGAGAAGCAGCAACAGGAGCGCCAGAATCAGAAACCTCAGTAGAGCAGCCATCGTCCAGGGGAAATCTCTCATCCCTGGACCGCAGTTCGCAGTTTAGCTCGCGCGGGCGAACCCAACCGCGCGAGCTAAGCTGAGTTTTTTTCTGCCAATCCCGAAATCTGTGTCATCAGAGCATCGCTCTAGTGTGGTCAGTAGTTCCCTATTCATGAAAACCTGGCTTTTTCGCTTGCGTTTGTTCTACCGATTCTGTGTGCACTCTCCAGCGCCAAACACTTTCGCGCCCATTTGACGTATGTAGATGGCTAAGGCAACTCTCCATTAAGGCTACAGGATTCCCACGATGGCCGATGGAAAGTAACGACCGCTAGTCTAGACGACGTAATTTTCAATGTTTCGGTGGCCAGAAATCCGAAACAGGAGACTAGCTCTTGAAAGACAATAAAGTTAAGGACGCGTTTGTTGATGAATTGCGGGGTTTTTACAACCTCGACGATAAGAACGCGCATCTGACTTACATTCCCATGGAAGCAAGATTTAATATCCGTTCAATTTCCATACCATTCTTAAGGAGGCCACGCATGAAGCATCCAATCCATTATTTCGTTCTGATGTTTGCATTTGCACTTATCGCGCCGGGACTGTTCGCGCAAACGGCTTACAAGTCCGGTGGTTTTAGTGATCACGTTAATCTCGGAGTCTACGGCGAATTTTTTCAAATGGACCAGACCAGCATCAATCTCGGTGGATTAGGTGGCCGCTTTACGGTGAACCTGACACCGCATATTCAATTGGAAGCAGAAGCAGGCTACGATTTCTCACGAGTTTTCACTGAGCAGTTCAACGATGGAGGCGGCGTGCAGGTATCGCGTACCAACCTCCGCAAGCTCGATGGATTGTTTGGGCCGAAACTGCTGACCAACAAGGGCCCCGTTCGACTGTTCTTAACAGCGAAGGGCGGAGCCGTTGCATTCGGCCTCGACCACCGGCCAGCAACCTTCGACACTTTCACTAGTAGTGTTGAAGATCTACGGGCGGACAACGTAATCGCGGTGTTCTATCCAGGAGCCGGTGTGGAAGCCTTCTGGGGACCGATCGGCCTTCGGCTGGACGTGGGAGATGAGATTTATTTCGCGAATCACGCGCACAACAATCTTCGCGTGACGTTCGGCCCAACGATCCGCTTTTAAGATCTCGAGTACATTTATCGCGCGCCTCTGTCACTGTTACAGCGGGACCTGTTTGGCCTTTACGCCAGCCGGTCCCGCACAACGGCAGAGCTCTGTGCTCACCGCTGCGCATTTGCTTGGTTTGTGGATACAGCGCGCCCTGTAGTTCGTCTAAGGGATTCTCTGTATTGTCGAATGAGGCTCATTTAGCGACGATGTGGGTGCGGATTCGCTCCGCGAGCCGAAGTCACTGAGGGCTGAGGGGCTTTGATTAATAAGGGTTTACGCTAATCGTTTCTTTTCCCTTCCTCCCTCGTATACCGAATTATTTCAACGGAAAGAAAGGTTCCGCAGATGAGTACTCTAGCTGCACCCTATTTCAGAGTTGAGACTCCCCAAGCAGACTATTTGACGACTGAAGACGCCGCGACATCCGCCTCGCCTGCTGTCCTAGTCGCAACGGTGGATCCTGAAATTCGCAGCGGCTTGGCCGCACTGTTGGATGCCAGTCATGTAAAAATCGTGTGGGCGAAGTCGGTGAAGGAGGTGCGGAGTGCCCTGGCGAGGGAAAGCTTTTCGGCCTGCTTTTGCGGTTTTTGGCTCGCCGACGGCACCTATCGCGAGGTAATGAGGCACCTGAAGTCCCGCCCCGTAGAAATTCCCGCAATCATCGCATGCCCACCGAAATGTCCTAACGAATCCAGGGATTACCTTGCCGCGCTCCATATCCGCGGATTTGATTTCATTTGCTACCCCTATACTGCCGAAGACCTCCAGCGAGTGCTAGGATCCATCAAATCGCCCCAGCCCGCATCAGAGCACCCCTACACCTCGAGGCGGCGCTCCGGGAATGAATTCTCTTACAAAAGCAGCCTGCGCAAGGCGGGTTAGCCTGTAAACCGCGGATGCGGTCGCATCTGTGCGAATTGTCGACAGGGAGTCTCTTCCAACCAATCCTGAGTATTCCTGGATATTATCGGGTGTGGTTTACTACGGCTGTGCCGAGAGGCTCGCGAGGGTTACAATGATGTCCGAACCCAGCGTGGCTGATAGCTCTCAATAGTGAACATGTTTGTCGTCTCCGTTCACTATACGATCGGACGTGAATTCGCCTCGGATGACGGTGGAAATCAGACTTCCCTCATTCTAGTTGCCCGAAAGCGTTTAGTGGAATATGCGGGCTAGGAGTCGCTAAGACTTCACAATGGCAACTGTTCAGCCACTGATTGCTGTTCCAAAGATCGAAGAACCGATTCGTGCCGAGCTATTTAGCCCCGAACGATTGGAGCAACACGCTCAGACGCTTGCGGCTGCCCAGGAGATCAGCGACAGCACTGACGAAGGACAGCCGCTGCTCCCGCGAGTGCTTGAGAACGGGCGTGTTCTTCTGGAATATTACCGGGCCACAGCGCAGGCTGTTTCCCACGAGCAATCCATCACCCCGGCAGCAGAATGGCTGGTCGACAATTTCTATATTGTCGAAGAACAGATTCGAGAAATCCGGGATGATTTGCCACCAGGCTTCTATCGAAAACTTCCAAAACTTGCTTCAGGCCACCTGAAAGGGTATCCGCGAGTTTTCGGCGTTGCCTGGGCATTCGTGGCTCACACGGACAGCCGGTTCGATCCAGAAGTGTTGCGCCGCTTCATAGCCGCGTATCAGAGTGTGCAGCCGCTTACCATCGGGGAATTATGGGCCGTAGCTATCACTCTCCGAATGGTTTTGGTCGAAAACCTTCGCCGGATTGCCGAACGGATCGTCCAGAGCCGCGAAGCACGTCAGGAAGCCGATACTCTCGCTGATAGCCTTCTGGGCGCTGGTGGTCAATCGTTAGTCTCCCCCGCAACCGTGCTGAGGCGGTTTGAAAGGAAACCCTTGGATCGCGCGTTTGCGGTGCAGCTAGTCCAAAGGTTGCGCGACCTGGACCCCAAGGTTGGGCCGATTCTCCTCTGGCTGGATGAACGGCTGGCGGCACAGGGATCAACCGCTGAGGAAATCGTGCGCGCCGAACATCAGGATCAGGCAGCGATGAGCGTCACGGTGCGCAACATCATTACAAGTATGCGCCTGACATCCGCGTTTGATTGGCAGGAGTTTTTCGAGAGCGTCAGCTTGGTAGATGAGGTGCTGCGGGAGGGGAGCAAGTTCGGTGCGATGGATTTCGCAACACGGGATCAATACCGTCACGCTGTCGAAGACCTGTCCCGCGGCTCCAAACATTCCGAGGTGGAGGTGGCTGAGCGCGCGGTCTTGTGCGCAAAAAAAGCGCGGCGGGAATCATCCACAAATGGTGAGCCGAGCGACGATCGGGTGATGGAGCCTGGGTTCTACCTTGTGTCGCGCGGCCGTCGGGAATTTGAACGTGAACTCGGCTTTCGCGTGCCCTGGCGCCGATGGGTCTTGCGGCTGTACGTTCGAGCCGCCGTCCCCGGCTATATTGGAACCATCGCGGTGTTGTCCGCAATCATCCTGGCCTTTCCGTTGGTGCACGCCTACGAATTGGGAATCAGCTTGAAGTACATTGTCCTATTTGGGTTCCTGGGAGTAATTCCGGCTTCACATTTGGCCATCGCGCTCATCAATCGCGTGGTAACGGATTTATTAGGGCCGCGCACGCTCCCTCGACTGGACTTGCGTGGAGGTGTGCCGAAGGAACTGCGCACGATTGTCGTGGTACCCACTCTTCTTACATCGCAGGAAGCAATCAAAGAGCAAGTGGAACGGCTCGAAGTCCACTATCTGGCGAATTCCGATGGCGATCTTCGTTTTGCGCTCCTCTCTGATTGGACAGATGCGCCAGCGGAGGTTGTCCCTGGCGATGAGGACCTCCTTGCTGCTGCTGCCAACGGAATTGCCGGTTTGAACGAACGCCACGGACCAACGCCCGAAGGAGGAAATCGTTTTTACCTCTTTCATCGGAAGCGTATGTGGAACGAGAGCGAGCAAGAATGGATGGGGTGGGAGCGCAAGCGCGGAAAGCTGCACGAGTTCAACCAGCTTCTGCGCGGGGCTTTGAACACGACGTTCTTACCCAACGACGAACGCACTCTGGCCGACATCGCGGGTGTTCGCTATGTGATCACGCTCGATGCGGACACTCGCTTGCCTCGCGAGACAGCCTCCCGCCTGGTGGGAACCATGGCGCACCCCCTGAATCGTCCCCGGTTCAGTGCTACGGAAGGACGCGTCGTTGAAGGATACGGAGTGGTGCAACCGCGCATTACATCTTCGCTGCCGATGGAGCGAGAGGCCACGCTTTTTCAGAAGGTTTTTTCGGGGCCCAGTGGAATAGACCCTTACGCGTTTGCCGTCTCCGACGTCTACCAGGACTTGTTTCGAGAAGGCTCCTACACCGGCAAGGGAATATACGATGTGGACGCTTTCGAGGCCGCGCTTGCGGGCAAGGTGAAAGAAAATACTTTGCTGAGCCACGATCTGTTTGAAGGAATCTTCGCGCGGGCGGCCTTGGCCACAGATATAGAACTCTTCGATGATTTCCCGTCGCATTACGAGGCTGCAGCCGCCAGGCAGCACCGATGGGCGCGGGGAGATTGGCAACTGCTCCCCTGGATTTTCGGACGTGGTGGGCTGTCGAAGGAGGAGCGAAAAAAAATAAAACTCCCGGGGTTGAGCCGGTGGAAGATGTTCGACAACCTGCGGCGCACACTCCTCGCGCCGAGCATGTTCCTGACATTGATTGCCGGATGGCTGGTTGCCGGGTTGTCTCCATGGATGTGGACGCGCTTCATTCTGGCGACAATTTCGATTCCTGCGCTCATGCCTTTCCTGGCAGGACTGAATGCCCGTCTGGCTGGAATTTCAAAGCGCACGCACATTCGCGGAGTGCTTTCAGATCTTTCCCTGGGAGCATGCCAAATCGGGCTGACGGTCACGTTTCTGGCGCACGAGGCATGGCTGATGTTTGATGCCATTGTGCGCACCTTGGTCCGATTGTTTGTCACGCACAAGAATCTTCTTGAGTGGGTGACGGCGGCCCAAGCCAAGCGGAAAGTGGATCTGAATCTTTTCGGCATCTACCGCCGGACAGTCGGGAGTGTATTGTTGGCTCTGGCGGCCTTCCTGGTCGTGCTGTTCGGCCATCGTCAGGCCCTCTATGCCGCCGTACCGTTTGTCATGTTGTGGTGCGCGGCCCCCGCTGTAGCACAGTGGATTAGCCGGCCGCCGAAGCCGGTTGATGAGGAACCGTTACCGCAGGCGGACGCCTTGTCGCTTCGTTCGATTTCACGCCGCACCTGGCGGTTTTTCGAAAACTTCGTCACCGAAGCGGATAGCTGGCTTCCTCCCGATAATTTCCAAGAGGACCCGAAGCCGGTGATTGCGCATCGGACCTCACCGACAAATATTGGTTTGTACTTGCTCTCGACGCTTGCTGCACGGGACATGGGATGGCTGGGTACGAGAGACGTGGTAGATCGCTTGGAAGCGACTTTCCAGACGATGGGGAAGTTGGAACTATTTCGAGGCCATTTCTATAACTGGTACGAGACACGCGATCTTCGCCCTCTGGATCCGAGATATGTGTCCACTGTTGACAGTGGAAATATCGCGGGGCATCTGCTGGCGCTAGCAAACGGTTGCCGCGAGCTCGTCGAGAAATCGTCTATTGATCAGAATGCTCTCTCCGGGATTGAGGACACCATTCGTTTGCTGCAAGACGCGCTGAATCAAGTTACCGACAGTCGTCGTACGCACACGGTCACGCTCAAGCATTTGAGAAATGAAGTTCGAAATCTTGTCAGAGTAATTGAACGGGTGTCCTCCGACGCGGCGAGTTGGGGAACCCGGCTGGTTGAATTAAGAGCGCGCGCTCAGACAATTGCAGACATTGCGGGAACTCTAGCCCAGGAACTGGGCGATCCCGCAGAGTTCGAGTTGCGCGCGTGGGCTGATGCGGTGAAGGCCTGTGTCGAAAGCCATTACCGTGACGCTGTAACCCTGATTCCGTGGTTGCGTTTGCCGCCGGCTGAGATTATGAGGATGACCGCGGCGTCCTCAAGCCAAGCTCCTACCGAATGGCTTGCGATAGAGCCCTTTTTTCAAACAATTCCCTCCTTGCGGGAAGCTCCTGAACGTCTAGAAGCAGCGATTCGCGAGCTTGAAACACTGTCAGGCAAGTTCGCGCCGGACGGCTCTAGCAATCAGGAAATCCTTTCGCGGATCAACACGCTGGCGGAAGCAATGCGAAGTTCCAGCAAGGAAGCAGCGGCATTAACGCGCCGTCTGCTCAGCATCGTTTCGAAGTCCGAAGAATTCTTCGAGGCCATGGACTTCACCTTCCTCTATGACAAAACGCGGAAACTTTTTTCCATCGGCTACCGTGGCTCTGATGGAACATTGGATCCGAATTGTTACGATCTGCTTGCCTCCGAAGCGCGGCTTGCAAGTTTCATCGCAATTGCGAAGGCAAATGTGCCATCCGCGCATTGGTTTCGACTCGGCCGCGCGCTGACACCTGTGGGACGCGGTTCGGCTCTCATCTCATGGTCGGGCTCCATGTTCGAGTATCTTATGCCCGCTTTGGTGATGCGCTCACCCGCAGAAAGCCTGCTGCGGCAGACCTACACGCAGATTGTCATTCGCCAAATCGGGTACGGCAATGAGCGTGGCGTGCCCTGGGGGATGTCAGAGTCGGCTTATAACGCGCGAGACCTCGATTTAACCTATCAATATTCCAGCTTCGGGGTACCGGGGCTGGGATTGAAGCGGGGGCTCAGCCAAGACCTGGTGATCGCGCCTTATGCCACTGCTCTCGCGGCGATGATCGATCCATCCGAGGCTGTCGAAAATTTCACAAAGCTGACGCGAGCTGGAGGCCTCGGATCCTACGGATTCTACGAGGCGTTGGATTACACCAGCACGCGCCTTCCTGAAGGACAGGATGTAGCCATCGTGCGCGCGCATATGGCGCATCACCAAGGGATGTCCCTCATTGCTCTTGCCAATACACTCCACAATGGCGCGATGCAAAGCCGTTTTCATGCGGAACCAATTGTGCAGGCGACGGAATTGTTATTGCAAGAACGCACACCTCGAGGCGTGTTGGTGGCGCATCCTCGCGCTGAGGAGGTATCCACCCCAGGCCAAATTCGAGAATTAATCCCGCCTGTCGTTCGGCAGTTCAAGACTCCGCACGACGCTCTGCCGCGAACGCAACTGCTCTCGAATGGACGCTACGCTGTAATGTTGACTGCTGCAGGCTCGGGCTACAGCCGGTGGCGCGATATTGCCATCACACGCTGGAGAGAAGATCTAACCAGGGATTGTTGGGGCACATATATTTTCCTCCGTGACGAGCAAACAGCAAACGTTTGGTCCGCCGGATACCAACCGTCTGGTATTGAGCCGGAGAATTACGAAGCTGTCTTCTACGAGGATCGCGCGGAGATTCTTCGACGGGACCGCTCACTCACTACGACGCTCGAAGTGGTGGTTTCCTCCGAGGACGATGCCGAGGTTCGCCGCGTTTCCATTTCCAACATGGGCGTGAGGACACGCGATATTCAGGTGACATCCTTCGCTGAATTGTCACTCGCGACTCAAGCAGCGGACTCGTCACATCCGGCTTTCTCAAATCTGTTCGTGGAGACAGAGTACGTGTCTGACGTCGGGGCGCTGCTAGCTACTCGACGCAAACACTCTGAGAATGAACCTCCTGTCTGGGTTGCCCATGTGCTTGTGGCGGAGGCGGAGACGACCGGTGACTTGCAGTTCGAAACGGACCGGGCAAAATTTCTCGGCCGAGACCGTAGTCTTCGCAATCCCATTTCGATTATCGACGGGCGGCCGCTGTCGAACACCGTTGGTTCGGTGCTCGATCCTGCGATGTCTCTCCGCCGCACGGTGCGAGTGCCTGCCGGCAAGACCGTCCGCTTGACCTACTCGACGGTCGTGGCCTCGACGCGAGAAGAAGTGCTGGCACTGGCTGACAAGTATCATGACCCGAAAATTTTTGAGCGTACTCACACTCTTGCCTGGACCCAGGCACAGGTCCAGCTTCGTCACCTGGGCATCAGCGTCGAAGAGGCACATCTGTTCCAACGCGTCGCCAATGCCGTGCTTTACTCGGATTCTACATTGCGGCCAAGCACCGATGTGCTCACCAGAACTCCGCTCCAAATATCCACGTTGTGGGGACAAGGAATCTCCGGAGATTTGCCGATTGTTCTCGCGCGCATCGACGACGCCGAGGATGTCGATCTGATTCGGCAACTGCTCCGCGCGCATGAATACTGGCGCATGAAACAACTAGCCGCCGATGTTGTGATTATTAATGAGAAGTCGGCTTCCTATGCCCAGGACTTGCAAGGGTCTCTCGAAGCGCTCGTACGCGGCAGCCAACTGCGTCTGTCTCCAGACACGAGCTCCGTGAGCGGCAGAATCTTTCTTTTCCGAGGTGACCTGGTATCGCCGGAGACCCGCGCTCAACTTCAGAGTATCGCGCGAGTCGTCCTTCTCAGCCGGCGGGGGACATTGGCCGAGCAGATAATCCGAGCACAATACAGAGAAACGACCGTGCCACCCCTCCGTCCACCTCGGGATATAAAGTATCCCGAGGTACAGGCGCCACAACCCAACGTGCAGTTTTTTAATGGCTTTGGTGGCTTTGCCGAGGGCGGTCGAGAGTACGTAACGGTTCTGGGGGAAGGTTTGCGAACTCCTGAGCCTTGGATCAACGTGATTGCAAACCCGTCATTCGGATTCTTGACATCGGAGTCAGGTTCCGGTTTCACCTGGTCACTGAATAGTCATGAGAATCAACTCACTCCCTGGTCGAACGACCATGTAACTGATGTTCCGGGAGAAGCGATCTATATTCGGGATGAAAGCAGCGGAGAGGTGTGGAGTCCAACTGCGCTCCCAATTCGCGACGAAGGTGCCACATATGTCGCGCGCCATGGACAAGGTTACAGCCGGTTTCAACATTCGTCCCGCGGGATTCAGTGCGACTTGGTGCAATTCGTTCCGCCGGAGGATCCGATCAAGATCTCTCGGCTGATTCTACAAAATGATTCGGGGCGTGCTCGCCGACTGTCCATTACCGCGTACGCTGAGTGGGTACTTGGCAGTTCGCGCGCCGCGACGGCGCCATACATCGTCAGCGAGCTCGATTCTGAATCAGGCGCGCTGTTTGCCCGAAGCTTGTGGACCGGCGAATTCGGGGGACGGATCGCTTTTGCCGATCTCAGCGGGCGCCAAAATTCATTCACGGGAGACCGCACAGATTTCCTGGGCCGCAACGGCGGACCGGAACGCCCGGCAGCTTTGGAGCAAGCCGGGCCACTCTCACGAAAACTGGGGGCTGGCTTAGATCCCTGCGCGGCCTTGCAAACCACCGTGGAGCTTCGTCCCGGTACGCGCACGGAAGTCGTTTTTTTCCTCGGGCAGACAGAGAATCGGGAAGAAGCTCGGAAACTATTGAATCGATACCGCCTAGTCAACCTGAATGAGGTTTTCAAAGACACCGCCCGGCTCTGGGAAGAAGTGCTGACGACGGTGGAAGTGAAAACTCCGGACCCGAGCATGGACTTGCTCTTGAATCGTTGGCTACTCTATCAGGTATTGTCCTGCAGGGTGTGGGCTCGGGCGGCGTTCTATCAATTAAGCGGTGCTTACGGTTTTCGCGACCAGCTCCAGGATGTCATGGCTCTAGCGGTCGCCAAGCGGGGGGTGGCACGGGAGCATTTGCTTCGCGCTGCTTCGCGGCAGTTTGTCGAAGGCGATGTGCAGCACTGGTGGCATGTCCCGTCCGGGCGCGGAATCCGCACGAGAATGTCTGATGATCTGCTGTGGTTGCCGTACGCGGCAATCAATTACATTGAAATGACAGGCGATACGTGCATCCTCGATGAGCTTGTTCCATTTCTTCAGGGAGACCTGTTAGCAGAGGGCCAGAAGGAATCATATTTTCAGCCTGTCACTTCAGAAACGAAAGGGACTGTATTCGAGCATTGTGCACGTGCGCTCGACCGCAGCTTGTCGGTTGGTAGCCACGGTTTGCCCTTGATCGGAACTGGAGACTGGAATGACGGCATGAACCGCGTTGGCCAGGATGGAAAAGGGGAGAGTGTCTGGCTCGGTTGGTTCCTGCATACGGTGCTTTGGGAGTTCGCAAAAGTCGCGGATGCGCGTGGCGAGCACGGGCGCGCGGAAAAGTGGCGCCTGCATGTCAGCGCGCTCAAGGCTGCATTGGAACGTGAAGGGTGGGATGGCGACTGGTATCGCCGCGCCTATTTCGACGATGGAACGCCCTTGGGCTCGGCCCAGAACGCCGAATGCCGTATTGACTCCATTGCGCAATCCTGGGGAGTCATAAGCGGAGCTGCGGAGCGCGGCCGGGCTATCAGAGCGATGGATGCGGCGGATAAGCAGCTCATAAAACGCCGCGAAGGGCTCATCCTACTGCTTACCCCTCCCTTCGATCACGACTCCCACGATCCCGGTTACATCAAGGGGTATTTGCCCGGCATTCGGGAGAACGGCGGGCAGTATACGCATGCATCCGTCTGGACTTTAATTGCCTTTGCTGCTTTGGGAGACGGGGACAAGGCCGGCGAACTATTTCGCATGATCAATCCCATCAATCGAACAAACTCGCGAACGAATGTCCAACGATACAAAGTGGAGCCGTATGCCGTGGCAGCAGACATTTATGCGGAGCCACCCCACGTGGGCCGGGGGGGCTGGACTTGGTATACAGGCGCGGCCGGCTGGCTGTATCGCGCGGGCATCGAATGGATTCTAGGGTTCCGCGTGCGCGGTATGTCGTTCAGCATCGATCCTTGCATCCCGCGGGACTGGCCATCCTATTCGATTGTGTTTCGCTATCATTCCGCGGTTTACAACATCAAAATAGAAAATCCTTCAGGGGTGGCGCGCGGTGTGGCGCTCACAGAACTCGATGGAAGATTGCTTGCTGGCTCTGCCTCCATTCCGCTGACTGACGATGGAAGAGTTCACAACGTCAAGGTTGTCCTGGGCTAAGTAGCGAGCGCAGTTTGAGATGTAGTTATGCGGTCTTGCTGCCCGAAACCAATAGAACGATTCCACCAACAAGCGCGATACCTCCAACAATGGGTGGCAGCGGAATAGTCTTATGTTCCGTCTCAGTCGCCTGAATCGGGCCGATGTCCAGCACCTTCTTGTGAGTGGTATAGGTAATGCCCTGGTATGCGAGTGCGAGCACTCCAAGGATCACCAGGATCAAGCCGATCATGGGTACTGTTTTCATACATTCTCCTTGCCGCGACAATGATACGGCGATGCGTGATCCCTCGCTTGAGCACTTCAGACAGGGGGCACATTCTACGGCCGAACAAATCAAGATGGCCATACAGTCATTTCACTAATGAAGATAAGAGTTCACTGTAGGTGAGTCGATTCCTCAGAAGATTAGAGTCCACAATTTCACTGCGATCCCCGACCGAGTGCCGCACCGAATACCAGATTTGCAAGCGCTATCTCAGGCCTATCCCCTATTCCGCATTCGTTGAAAGTGCGTTGTCATCTAAGCTGCCGCTCCAAAACATGTAATTCACTCTGAGGAGGAACCATGAACTGGGATCAAGTGGAAGGAAAATGGAAGCAATACAAGGGGCAGGTCAAGGAAAAGTGGGGGAAGCTGACCGACGACGACCTCGACGTGATTGACGGCCGACGCCAACAGCTCGTCGGCAAATTGCAGGAACGTTATGGCACTGCCAGGGAAGTGGCCGAGAAGCAGGTGGACGAGTTTGCAAAATCGTTGAGGGAAGAAGAAGTGACAGCAGAGGAGAGAAAGGCTCGCCGAGCAGGCCGAAGCTAAATCGCGGGCGCGCCGATATTTTCGCGAGACGCCTCACTGTCGGAGAGTATCACTTCGGCGAGGCGTCTCGCTTTTTTCATCGATGGCAAGGCAGTTGAAATCGCCCGTCATCCCCTTTAAACGTTGGGTTATTCACGCTGACGAACTCATGCCTGGCTAGTCGATCCGGCAATTGAATTCAGATGCGGCTGATTTGCGAGTAATAGAGGTTCTTCAAATGAAACCGACCCCCTTGCCAACGAGAAGCCGTCACGAGGTCGGTCCCCGGGAACCCTCCCCAGCACTTACGAAGCGTACCGAAGAAGAAAAAGTTGAAGAGCGCGTCGCGATTGGCGCTCACATCGTATACGAAACCATCCGGCGTGAAGGCGAGGAGGAACTCAGGCGGTCATCTTCGGCTCTGGCCTGGTCGGGACTTGCGGCGGGGCTTTCGATGGGTTTTTCGCTGGTGGCGGAGGGTCTCCTGGCGGCTTATCTACCTGATCGTCCCTGGACCCCACTGTTCTCAAAGCTGGGCTATAGCGTGGGTTTCCTCATTGCCATTCTGGGGCGGCAACAGCTATACACTGAGGCAACGCTCACTGCGATTATCCCCTTTTTAGCGCACAAGAAAATGAGCACGGCCGTCAAGGTGGTGCGCCTCTGGGCGGTCGTCCTGCTTGCCAACCTGGTAGGAACATATCTTTTTGCGCTCTGCATCGGCCGTGCTTCGATATTTGATCCGCACATTCAACAGGCGCTCATGGACGTGAGCGGCGGCCAAGCGAACGCCGGCTTCCCGACCGTCCTCTTACGCGCAATTTTCGCAGGATGGCTGATTGCACTGATGGTCTGGCTCCTCCCCGGCGCGGAAACAAGTCGAGTGAGCATCATAATAATCATCACTTACCTGATAGGTCTGGGGGGATTCAACCACATCATTGCAGGCTCTAATAAGTTTTACTACCTTATCGTGATAGGAGGAGAAACATGGAGGAATTACCTGGTTAGATTTTTCATTCCCACTTTGATCGGTAACATCATCGGCGGGGTGTCGCTGGTCGCCTTCCTGGGGCACGCTCAAGTAGTTTCTGGCAAAAAAACATAATCGAGGGAGTTTGCTGTTTACGTTAAGCCGTGGGTGAGGTTTTCTTGAGAGGGTGTTTTGGGACGGTTGCGGCCTTATCCGCTTCAATGGTGATCTCAACCTCTGCGCCTGGTTTCAAAGCGACAGGCTTGCCGTTCTCGTCCGTTAGATTATTTTCAACGCGAATTTCTTTGTAGAGTTCTTCGGCCCCCTCCACTGCAATTTGTGCTTTCTCAGGCCTGACATTGGGGACTTCCGGAATTATCTTTTCGACTGTCCCGGGAAGCGTCACCGATGGCTTCTCTGAATTCTCCTCAGTTTTCTGAAGCTTATCGCTCATTTCGTCCCTCCTCTCCAAAACAGGATGATAATTCTACGCTAATACTCCCATACGGTACACATCCGCAAGGACATAATCCAATACCAAGGAGCCGAAGTACTTTAGGGGATGGACAGAACTAAGGCATTCACCGGATAGACTCCCGCAATTGAATAGCTAGACTCACGGGCTGGGAAGACGGGTGAGGCAGTGAGTCGCTAACGTTGTCTTGGAGCTCAAATTAGGGCTAAAGGGGGCGTACGAAGCTTGGATCAAACTCGCAGCACGGCGCAGGAGGTAGCACCGCTCAGTGCGCAAGTCAGCAATGCGGACCTGAGACGGACTTGTCCTGAGTGTGGAAGCGAACGCATCTCCAGAGCTCATCGGCGAGGGATTTTCGAGCGTCAAGTTCTTCGCGTAGTACTGTTGCGACCCTATAGATGTTGCGATTGCTATCGGCGATTTTATAGCCGTTTTTCCCAGTAATTCGGCCTCGAGTGCTGCACCCTCCCAAGGCTGTCTCAACTAACTAGACTTGCCGGTAATATTGGCGCGAGCCTCACGATTACTCGCCCCCAGAAGCGCTTCGATCATGCCAACCATTGGGAATGCATTCGTTTTCGACACTACCGATCGAATGCCGACCTCAAGAGCATGCCTCTCTAAGTCCGCGCTGGCATGCTGGGTAAACAGAACTATTGGGACTGCCGGCGCAATCATCGACATACGGCGAGCGGTCTCTATCCCATTTATGCCCGGCATTTGAAAATCCAGAATCACTATGTTGGGCTGCAAATCCTTAAACATCTCGACCGCAGTAAGACCATCAGGAGCCTCGCCACAAACCTCCCATTCTGGGTTTGCTTGTAACACCGTGCGAAGTGACCGCCGGACAAGGTCGCTGTCGTCAACGATCAAGAACCGGGTGCGCGTCAAAACCGTTCTCCGGGTTTGGCCATCTGAAGCGCAGCAGTGAGGGCGCAGGTTTGTCCAGGCTGCCTGGCTATTGAAGTCATACGCTAATGGCCATCACGTTAGCGACGGGCAGCGCCGCAGTGACAACCGTGCCCTTCTCACTCGATTGAATTTCCAGGGTGCCTCCGAGCTCCCTCACCCGCTCCCGCATTCCACTCAGCCCCACACCGTGATTTGTCCCCGCTGATAAGGAGGTCTGTTTTGCGAAGGATATGCCTTTACCGTCATCGGAGACCTGAACGGTCAGCTGCTTGTCCTGCGATGAAACGATCTTGACACACGCTGTCTTGCTTTCGGAGTGGCGGTACACGTTGGTCAGGCACTCCTGCACGATGCGGAAAATTGAAATCTCCACGCCAGGCGGAAGCCGTCCGATGTCCGGCGAGAGTTCCACGTTCACGGTAACCCCGCTTCGCTCACCAAAACCCTCTGCGAACACTTTAATGGCGGGCAGGAGTCCGATTTCGTCGAGAAGAGGCGGATGAAGTAGATGCGAGATTGTGCGCGTCTCTTTCGATATCTGTTCCACCAGTTGCGAACTTTGTTGGAGAGCGTCGGCAGCCTCGGGGCTAAGCTTCTGAGCTTCCTGGGCCACCAAGCCGTTGTTCATGGAGAGTGCGGCGATCAATTGCCCAACGCTGTCGTGTAAGTCCCGCGCAATTTTCCGTCGTTCTTCATCTTGTGTCGCAATCAGCCGCGCGGAAAGTGCGCGAAGATCCCGGTTAAGCATCTCCAACTGCTGGGTCTTCCGGTGCAAGTCCGCGAAAATACGCACCTTCGCACGCAACAATTCCGGAATTATGGGGACGGAAACATAGTCCACTGCGCCACGCTCGTATGCCTTAAGCCGATCCACGTCCGTGAGGTGAACAGCAGAAATGAAGATGATGGCAGTTTTCTGAAAGCGCGGATGCTGCCGGATCATGTCCGCAAGTTCAAAACCATCCAGCTCCGGCATGCTCACGTCCATAAGCACGACAGCAATATCTGTTTTCAGGAGGTGGTCTAACGCCTCTTTCCCCGACAGCGCTTTGATCAGATTCTCGCCCAGCACGCTGAGAATAGCTTCGTAAGTAAGCAGCTTGCTAGGCTGATCATCCACCATAAGGATGTTAACCTTTTCCTGCTCACTCATAGTCTCTCACTCTCCTTCGATGATTATAACGCACCGCTCTCAAATCGAAATTCGGCCACGGAGATCACCGACCCCCTCGCTACCGGTGAAACCACATTCGCAACGCGGACAGAAGTTGCTCGGTATTCACCGGTTTTGCCAGATACTCAGAGGCACCGGCCTCGAGGCACTTTTCACGATCGCCCTTCATCGCCTTTGCAGTCAAAGCGACGATGGGAAGGCGCCGGAACGATGGGTTTCGCCGGATAATCTGCATGGTCTCGTAGCCGTCCATATCCGGCATCATGATGTCCATCAACACGATCGCTACATCCGGAGTTGATTCGAGCGTGGCTATCGCTTCACGGCCAGTCCCTGCCGTGAGCACCGTCATTCCGCGGCGTTCGAGTACGCTGCTGAGTGCAAAGATGTTGCGCACATCATCGTCCACAACCAACACCTTCTTCCCTACCAGAGCCTCATCAGAATGGTGCAAGAGCTCGAGCATCCTCTGCTTTTCTATAGGGAGTTCCGTGACCACGCGATGCAGGAACAACGCGGTCTCATCCAGGAGCCTTTCAGGTGATTCGACACCCTTCACCACTACACTGCGGGCCAGAGTGTGCAGCCGGGCATCTTCTTCCGGAGACAGGTCCTTGCCCGTAAACACAACTACAGGCAAATGGCTGAGTGAAGGACTGTCCCGGAACCGCTCCAATATATCGAAGCCGGACATATCAGGAAGACGCAAGTCGAGCACCACGCAGTCGAAGGGCTGCTCCTCGATTGCGGTAAGCGCCTGTGAGCCTGTTGCGGCAATCTCCACGTCGATGTCGTCATAACCCAGTAGCTCGCGGATGCTGAGCTGCTCGGCAGGATTGTCTTCCACCACCAATAAACGCTTGCGCCTCGGCATCGTATATTCTTTGATGCGGGCGAAAGCTGATTCAAGTTGCTCGGGCGTCGTCGGCTTTGTCACATAGGCGAACGCGCCCCGTGCCAGGCCGTGTTGCTTGTCTTCATCCAATGTCAACATCTGCACGGGGATGTGGCGCGTACGCGGGTCCTGTTTGAAGTGGTTCAGCACGGTCCAACCCAGCATGTCCGGCAAGAAGACGTCGAGTGATACCGCTGTCGGGTGGAATTCATGGGCTAGCGCCAGAGCCTCTGCGCCACGTGAGGCGACAATAATTTTGAATCCTTTGTCGCGCCCAAGATCGCGCAACATGGTTGCAAAGTAGGGATCATCTTCGACGATCAGAAGCACTGGGTCGTCTTGCTGTAACGCTTCACGGTCGTCCGGAATTGCGATCGGCTCAATCGAGCGTTTGGATGCCGCCACCGCCGACATCAGGCCAGGCGAAGGGATTGCCGCTGCTTGGGAGTCTGACCCAGTCACCGCCGAAGATGGACCAACATAGGTTTGAGGCAAGTAGAGAGTGAAGGTGCTTCCTTCATTCGGCGTGCTGCGTAACTGGATCTCACCTCCCAACAATCCTGCAAGTTCCCGGCTGATTGCCAATCCGAGACCTGTGCCGCCATACTTGCGACTCGTGCCCGCGTCCGCCTGTTGGAAAGCCTCGAAGATGATTCGCTGTTTCTCAGCGGGAATGCCGATGCCTGTATCGGTAACCTCGAACGCAACCACAGAAGCGGATCTGCCCAGAACCGGATGGCCTTCGCTCCAACCGCCATCGGCGGCGAATACGGACAGTCGGACCCCGCCTTTTTCAGTAAACTTAAATGCATTGGAAAGCAGATTCTTCAGAACTTGCTGGAGACGCTTCGAGTCCGTGACCAGGCTGCGGGTCAAATTAGGATCCGTCTTTACTTCGAACTCCAGCCGCCGATTCTCGGCCTCGTGCCGGAAGGGCCGAGCGATCATATCGAGCAAGCTCGAGAAAAAGACTTCTTCCGCCTGCACCGAGACGGTGCCCGATTCAATCTTTGAAAGATCCAGAATATCGGAAATCAGGTTTAGCAAGTCCGTTCCGGCGCCGTGAATCGTGCGTGCAAATTCGACCTGCTTGGTGGTCAAATTGCCATCAGGGTTGTCGCTGAGCTGCTGACCCAAGACCAAGATGCTGTTAAGGGGCGTGCGCAGCTCATGCGACATGTTGGCAAGAAACTCGGACTTGTACTTGGAGGTGAGCGCCAATTCCTTGGCTTTCTCTTCCACGGCGCGGCGTGCCTGCTCGATTTCCTGGTTCTTGCGCTCCACTTCCACGTTTTGTTCCGCAAGCTGCTGCGCTTTTTGAGCAAGTTGCTCGTTGGTCTGCTGCAACTCCGTCTGCTGAGTCTGAAGTTCAGTGGCCAATTGCTGTGATTGTTTCAGCAATCCTTCCGTCTGCATCGTGGCCTCAATGCTGTTTAGCACGATGCCGATGCTGGAGGTTAATTGCTCGAGAAATGCCAGATGCGAGGCCGTAAAAATGCTCAGCGAAGCCAGCTCAATTACGGCCTTCACGCGATCCTCGAAAAGAATGGGAAGCACGATCACATTTCGGGGCACAGCCTGGAATAACCCCGAGCGGATGGGAACCGCATTCGTGGGCACATCAGTAATGAGCATGCGGCGCTTCTCTGCAGCACATTGTCCCGCCAGCCCTGTTCCCACGCGCAGATGATTCGGATGCCCGTCAAGATCGCTATCAGCGAAGGCCGAGAGCAATACCATGATTCCGGATTCTTCCGATTCCATCTGATAGATGACGCCTTGCTGAGCGTTGACGAGCGGCGCTAACTCCGACAAGAGCATCCGCCCCACAGTCGTCAGATCTCGTTGCCCTTGCAACATGCCGGTAAAACGCGCGAGGTTTGTTTTTAGCCAGTCCTGCTCGTTGTTGCGATCCGTTGTGAGGCGGAGATTGTCGATCATCGTGTTGATGTAATCCTTCAGCTCCGCCACCTCACCGCTTGCTTCCACCTGAATAGAACGAGTCAGATCACCCTTCGTCACGGCGGTGGTTACTTCTGCGATTGCGCGCACCTGGTTGGTCAGGTTGTCTGCGAGGAGGTTTACGTTACCAGTCAAGTCCTTCCAGGTGCCCGCCGCCCCAGGCACGTTTGCTTGACCACCAAGGCGGCCTTCCACACCTACTTCGCGAGCCACTGTGGTTACTTGGTCGGCAAATGTAGCCAGAGTGTCGGTCATGTTGTTAATCGTGTCGGCCAGCGCGGCCACTTCACCCTTGGCGTTCACCGTCAATTTCTTTGTCAGTTCTCCATTGGCGACGGCGGTCACGACCTTCACAATTCCGCGCACCTGCTCGGTCAGGTTTGCGGCCATTACGTTCACGTTGTCAGTGAGATCCTTCCATGTACCCGCCACTCCGGGAACTTGCGCCTGGCCGCCCAGCTTGCCGTCGGTTCCCACTTCGCGCGCCACGCGCGTTACTTCCGCAGCAAAAGCATTCAACTGGTCCACCATCGTGTTGATCGTGTTCTTCAGCTCAAGAATTTCACCCTTCACGTCCACGGTGATCTTGCGCGACAAGTCGCCTCTCGCCACCGCCGTGGTCACCTCCGCGATGTTGCGCACTTGCCCTGTCAGGTTGCCGGCCATGGCATTCACCGAGTCCGTAAGATCCTTCCAGGTACCGGCCACTCCCGTGACGTTCGCCTGACCTCCCAATCGGCCTTCGCTGCCCACCTCGCGCGCCACGCGCGTTACCTCGGCTGCGAACGAACGCAACTGTTCGACCATGGTGTTCAACGTTTCTTTGAGCTGCAGGATTTCTCCTCGCACGTCCACCGTAATCTTGCGTGACAAGTCGCCGCTGGCAATCGCCGTCGCCACTTCGGCGATATTGCGCACCTGACCCGTCAAGTTGCTGGCCATGAAATTCACGTTGTCCGTCAGGTCCTTCCAGGTTCCTCCAACTCCAGGCACCTGCGCCTGGCCGCCCAGTTTCCCTTCCGTTCCCACTTCGCGCGCCACGCGCGTCACTTCGCCCGCAAACGCGTTGAGCTGGTCCACCATCGTGTTGATCGTGTTCTTCAGCTCCAGAATTTCGCCCTTCACGTCCACGGTGATCTTGCGCGATAAGTCACCTCTGGCCACCGCCGTGGTCACCTCAGCGATGTTGCGCACTTGCCCCGTCAGGTTGCCGGCCATCGAGTTCACCGAGTCTGTTAAATCCTTCCAGGTTCCTGCCACGCCGGGCACGTTGGCCTGTCCTCCCAGGCGACCTTCGCTGCCGACTTCGCGAGCGACACGCGTCACCTCGCCGGCAAACGCGTTGAGCTGGTCCACCATGGTGTTGATCGTTTCTTTTAGCAGCAGGATTTCGCCGCTCACGTTTACCGTGATTTTCTTGGAGAGGTCCCCGCTGGCGATAGCCGTGGCCACTTCTGCGATGTTGCGCACCTGACCCGTCAAGTTGCTGGCCATGGAGTTAACGGAGTCCGTGAGGTCCTTCCAGGTACCGGCGACGCCAGGTACCAGCGCCTGACCGCCGAGTTTTCCATCGGTGCCGACTTCGCGCGCCACGCGGGTCACTTCAGACGCAAATGACCGCAGCTGATCCACCATGGTGTTGAGGGTGTCCTTCAATTCCAGGATTTCGCCTTTCACGTCCACGGTGATCTTGCGGGACAGGTCGCCTCTTGCCACGGCCGTGGCGACCTCAGCAATGTTGCGGACCTGACCTGTCAAGTTGCTGGCCATGAAGTTCACGTTGTCCGTCAGATCCTTCCAAGTGCCCGCCCCAGGCACCTGCGCCTGGCCGCCTAATTTCCCTTCTGTTCCGACTTCGCGCGCCACGCGCGTCACTTCGCCCGCAAACGCGTTGAGCTGGTCCACCATGGTGTTGATTGTGTTCTTCAGCTCGAGGATTTCGCCCTTCACGTCCACGGTGATCTTGCGCGACAAATCGCCTCTCGCCACCGCCGTGGTCACTTCAGCGATGTTGCGCACTTGTGCGGTGAGGTTGCCAGCCATCGAGTTTACTGAGTCCGTGAGGTCCTTCCAGGTTCCCGCCACGCCGGGCACGTTCGCCTGACCTCCCAATCGACCTTCGCTGCCAACTTCGCGGGCCACGCGCGTCACTTCCCCGGCAAACCGGTTTAATTGGTCCACCATGGTGTTGAGTGTTTCTTTGAGCTGCAGGATTTCTCCTCGCACGTCCACCGTAATCTTGCGTGACAAGTCGCCGCTGGCAATCGCCGTCGCCACTTCGGCGATGTTGCGCACCTGACCCGTCAAGTTGCTGGCCATGAAGTTCACGTTGTCCGTCAAGTCCTTCCACGTACCTCCCACTCCAGGCACCTGCGCCTGGCCGCCCAACTTCCCTTCCGTTCCCACTTCGCGCGCCACGCGAGTCACTTCGCCTGCAAACGCGTTGAGCTGGTCCACCATCGTGTTGATCGTGTCCTTCAACTCAAGAATTTCACCCTTCACGTCCACAGTGATTTTGCGTGACAGGTCGCCTCTGGCTACCGCCGTGGTCACCTCAGCGATGTTGCGGACTTGTGCGGTCAAGTTGCCGGCCATGGCATTCACCGAGTCCGTAAGGTCCTTCCAGGTTCCCGCAACACCCGGCACGATGGCCTGGCCTCCAAGCTTGCCGTCTGTGCCGACCTCGCGCGCGACGCGCGTTACTTCGGATGCGAACGACCGCAACTGGTCCACCATCGTGTTGATGGCTTCTTTCAATTGCAGAATTTCGCCGCGCACATCAACGGTGATTTTACGAGACAAGTCGCCGCTCGCGACTGCCGTGGCCACCTCGGCGATGTTTCGTACCTGCCCGGTCAAGTTGCTGGCCATCGAGTTCACGGAGTCAGTCAGGTCCTTCCACGTGCCCGCAACGCCGGGTACTTGTGCCTGTCCACCGAGCTTGCCGTCTGTACCCACTTCACGCGCCACGCGCGTAACCTCAGCCGTGAATACGCCAAGCTGTTGAATCATGGTGTTTACGATTGTGGCCGAACGCAGGAACTCGCCTTCAAGAGGGCGCCCATCGACATCCAGTTGGACCGTCTGCGTTAAATTTCCTTTCGCGACAGCGGCAATCGCGCGCGTCACTTCAGTCGTCGGTCTCAGCAAATCGTCCACCAGTGTGTTCACCGACACTTCCATCTCGCCCCACGCGGCATTCGGCAGATGAAATCTCATGCGCTCTCGTGTTCTTCCCTCTTTACCCACAACCTGCCCGACGCGTTTCAACTCCTTGGCCATTTGTTCATTGGCCGTCACGATGTCATTGAACGTGTCGGCGATTTTTCCAGCCAGCCCAATCCAATTTCCTGGCAGGCGAACGGAAAAATCGCCCTCGCGCATAGTTTGGAGGCTGGCCAATATCACGCTGAGATCCGCGGGCATAACCTCGGTGCCGGAAATTGTTTCACCGTTAGTTCTTGCATGCGGTCTAGTCGGCGTGTCGCCAATTGGTTTGTCGGGTTCGCTTCTCTTCATCCTCGCCTCCAGCCTGACAGATCATCTGCGGTGCGAAATTGCGGACCAACGGAATTTTTCGCCAGTATGAGTGAATACCGTATTGACTTTAAGTATCTTTCCATGACCATGCAATGCATGCAGTTCTGCATGGGCTACAAACATCACATTCCAAATATGTTTAGCGAGACTTCCACCGAACTACATTTCATACCATAAACACATCCGCACTCCTCTACAGTGATTAGTGTATATGTGGTGGAACCCTTTCATCTTTGGTGACAGCGTGTCGCGCGATTGATACTTGCTCCAAGGGTAGATGTAGTGCGGACTTACGGGCAGTTGTGGGTGAGCGTGGCCGTGGCCGTGCCTCCTAATAACTGATAGGAAGCCCGTCTAATCCGTTAGCCAGATATACAGAAAACTTCTAGATTGGTGTGAGTGGAAGCTGACCGAGGTCTGTTCTTGTGATTCACTTAACGGCCATTTCTAGTCAGCCCTACAGGATTTCAGGAATTGAACTCGAATGCCGTTGGCGCAATCGTGGTGCTGATACTGGCGGCCGAGTCCTAACGGAGTGACTGCACACGGTAGCCCGAGCGGGCCTTTGCAGTTTGACCGACTTGGAAGCTGCCCCGGCCGCCAGGTCCACAGTGATCCCCAACTGGAGTCTCCCGTTGGAATCGCATACATTCCTAATAAAAAGCAGCCTAGTGGGCGCATGCGGGGTAGAAAAGAACTTTTCAATTTGACGTGAAACAAGAATGGAGTGAAGCAGTACACCGTGGTTTATGATCATCGGAAAAGAAGCAAAGGGCCGCGACGACCGTGCGGCCCTTTCTTCGGGTATGAAGCCGCGCATCAGCTCCCCTGCGTGCGATCCTTCTTATTCTCCTTCTTGCGCTTTCCTCGGTCGCTTCGCTGTTGACCGCCCTTCTGTCCCTCATTTCCTTCTTCCTGCTGCTTCCGCGGGTCTTTCACTATGTCAGACGCCATGCCGAACCTCCCTTTTCAGATATATTTCCTTGAATCGATGCGAAGTTAAGACGTGGGCTGTCAAACACGCTCCACCCCGCAATTCCGCACGAACAGCAGCCAGCCTATAGTTCAGTTTCCCGTGAAGAAATCGGCAAATGCTTGTAGAAAAATCTAATTTTTGACCGTAGAGGTCAAGCACGACGCCGAACTCTTGGTAAACCCCCGAATCAAGTCGTCCGAAGTACTAAGACTTCATAAATGGATGTCCTTGTCACGATTAGGGGGCCTCTACAACCCGAAATACGATGATTGCCTGCTTCTCATAACCTCCTCGAAATGCAAAATTCATGGGGCTGTTTACATCTACCCAGGGAGGTTTTCTCAGTGCGAAAAGTGTTTTTTTATTTTTTGATTGTTCCACTCATATGCGGTGCTCTCATCGGCTGCGGCGACGACAGTCGCTCGACGCATCCCAATGCAGTTCCCATCGTCTTAACGATGCAAGATCAACCACCCGTCGGCCTCACTGTGCTTTCCTTTACAGTCCAAGTAACCGGCGTTTCTCTTCAAGGCACCGCCGGTCAGACGGATGTCTCATTGCTCTCGAATCCTGTGACCGTGAATTTGTCGAATCACGTGACTTTGAGTACGCTTCTGGCAAACACCAGCGCGCCAGCAGGCACCTACTCGGGAATCACTATCACTTTCTCCAATCCCCAACTAAGCTTGTTGAATAGCTCGGGGACCACCTTCACCGATGGCACTAACAATTGCTCGAGCAGCAATATCACCACCTCGCCCTGCACACTTTCTCCCGCACTCGTGCAATCCTCTGTCAACATTACAACTTCGCCGTTCCCGCTCACACTCGTGGCCGGTACACCCATCCACATGGCGATCGATTTCAATACCGGTTCCTCCATCACTAACACCACGGGTACTCTGTCTATCACTCCGAGCGTGACGGTGACCGTATCATCCACTACAAATGCAGGTACAAATAACATCGCTGACTTCACGAATGCGACCGGGCAAGTAACATCCGCGTCCAACAATCAGCTGGTCGTGACCGATCTCTCCACCGGCCAATCACTGACTCTGGCCTCCAATTCCAGCACCACATTCACCGGCTTCAATACTTCCGCGACCTGCACCACCGCAAATACCTTCGGTTGTCTGCAGGCAGGACAGATCGTCAACTTCAATTTCGGAATCTCCGGGGCGGCAGGATCAATGCCAACTCTGCAGACCGTCAATCTTAATTCCGGGATTACAAATGGCCTGACGGGTACGGTGGTTGGAGTTAATGCACAGACTAACCAACTCGAAGTGCTCGTTACCAGCGAGACCCCGGCTTTTCAGAACCAAAGTTCCGGACTGAAGGTGGGGCAGGTCGTGTTCGTCAACCCCAGCCAAACCGCTGTTTTCGGCGTACAGGCTAACGGCCAAACGATCCCTGCGGGTCTGACCTTCGCTAGCATCAATGATGTCGCTGTTGGTCAAACCGTTCTGCTGGATTCAACCGGGTTCACTGCTGGAACAGGCGGCGCTCCGGGAGTTTTGACCACGGACAATGTGACGCTCATGCCTTCTCAGCTCGGCGGGACAGTCGGCACATTGAACTCCTCCAACCAAAGCTTCACGATGACCGGGTTAGATGGCCTCTTCGTCGAGAATGGAATCCCCTTGGTGACCGTCGATACGGGTACCGGCACCGTATTCACCGGTGTCA
>Ga0210384_10002101_pt1 | contig 24951 bp, 21 predicted proteins | sample IncBWH2MmetaG_FD_160574 | JGI IMG/M metagenome (GOLD analysis project Ga0210384, IMG submission 160574) | Forest soil microbial communities from Barre Woods Harvard Forest LTER site, Petersham, Massachusetts, United States - Inc-BW-H-2-M | ecosystem: Environmental > Terrestrial > Soil >...
GAGCGCCATGCGGGTCGCCCCGAAATATATCTTTGTAACGGGCGGCGTGGTTTCTTCCCTTGGCAAAGGCGTTGCGGCGGCTTCGATGGGCTGCCTGCTTGAAAGCCGCGGACTCCGAGTCACTCTTCAGAAGTGCGATCCCTACTTGAACGTTGATCCCGGCACCATGTCTCCTTACCAGCATGGTGAAGTGTTCGTCACCGACGATGGCGCGGAAACGGATCTGGACCTGGGCCACTACGAGCGCTTCACCTCGGCGCACTTGACCCGCGCCCACAACTGGACCACTGGCCGCATCTACGAGTCCATTATCGCCAAAGAACGTCGCGGTGATTATCTAGGCAAGACCGTGCAAGTGATCCCGCACGTTACCGACGAAATTAAAGCCGCCTTCCGTAAGGTGGCGGACGATGTGGACGTGGTGATCGTCGAAATCGGCGGCACCGTGGGCGACATCGAGTCGCTTCCATTTCTGGAAGCCATCCGCCAGATGCGCCTCGAGCTCGGTCCCGAAAATGTCGTGTTCGTTCATTTGACGCTGGTGCCCTTCATTTCCACAGCGGGCGAGCTCAAGACCAAGCCCACGCAGCACAGCGTGAAAGAATTGCTCAGCATCGGCATTCAGCCCGACATTTTGATTTGCCGCAGCGACCGTCCTCTTGGCAGCGACCTCAAGGCGAAAATCGCGCTGTTCTGCAACATGGCTGAGCCGCGCGTCATCTCCGCGCCGGATGTCGGGAATATTTATGAAGTGCCGATGTCACTTGCCTCCGAAGGACTTGACGAGCAAATTTTGCAATTACTTCACCTGGATGCGCCGCCCCGCGACCTGAGCCGCTGGCTCGCCATGCTCGAAACGCTCGAGCATCCGCAGGGAGAGGTACGTATCTGCGTGGTCGGGAAATATGTGCAGCTCGAAGACGCTTATAAGAGTCTGCGCGAGGCGTTGATGCACGGCGGCCTGGCAAATCATCAGCGCGCGGTGATCGAATGGGTGGAGGCGGAGGAACTTGATTCAACCGCGGAGGCCGACCGTCGCCTGCGCCATGCCGACGGGGTTCTGGTTCCGGGCGGATTCGGCAAGCGCGGCATAGAGGGAATGGTTCACGCCATCACTTATGCGCGCGAGAAAAAGATTCCGTTCTTCGGCATCTGCCTCGGCATGCAGTGCGCCACCATCGAATACGCGCGCCAGGTATCGCGTCTCGAACGCGCCGACAGCACTGAATTCGATCCTTCGACGCCGAACCGCGTGATTTACAAATTGCGCGAGCTTCTCGGCGTGGATGAAATGGGCGGCACCATGCGGCTGGGCGCGTGGCCCTGCAAGCTCGAGCCGGGCTCTTTCGCGCATAAAGCCTACGGCACGCTCGAAATATCCGAGCGCCATCGCCACCGCTATGAATTCAATTGTGAGTACGAGGGGACGCTCACGCGCGCCGGATTCCGCATCACCGGCCGCACCCCAGATGGTGTGTACGTCGAAATCGTGGAAGTACCCGACCATCCGTGGTTCGTGGGCTGCCAATTCCATCCCGAATTCAAGTCCAAGCCGCTCGCACCGCACCCGCTTTTCGCCGCATTCATTCGCGCCAGCCTCGAGAATCGACGTCACCGCCTGAGCGTTGCCGCTGAAAGCCGCACCGCGAATCCCGCAGACTGATTCGGAGATAATGACACCGGGCTCGGCGGGAGGTTTTCTTACGCCGGCCTTGCAAATCTGGATTCGAAGGGCGAACCGGAAGCCCGGCTGAATGTCCAATGGATTGCGCGAAATTGCACCAATGTCACTTTCATGGTGCTGGCTTTCCGGTAATGCCTGGCCAGGCTCATGGATTGGGTGTTCAAAATGCTGATCGAAGCGAGCGTCCGGCAAATGCCAATGTCGCGAGCGTACGCATTCACAGCCGCATTCACGGAACTTTGTATTCCACGTCCGCGCCACTTGGGATGTACGAAATTGCCGTACTTCACAGCCTCGTGCGGCTGGACCAGCCAGGTAATTCCGAATGCAAGCTCCACAAAGCCGCTCGAAAAGCTGAGCCACCCGTAGCCCGCCGGCTCTCCCGCTAGGTACACGATTGCCAGAGCGTCGCCCCGATCCAGTCGGCGACTGATCTCATCCGGGTCGAGTTCTCCGAGCGCAGCCACCTCAGTTTTGGCCTTAGCGCTATTCAGCTGTCTGGTGTACAACCTCGCCTCGGTGATTTCCTGTGAGTAGGCCTCCGGCAGCGGCTGTTGCGCCACATCTGTCACGAAAATGTAGAACACGTGCCAGTACACAACAGGCCGCAGGAATTCGCGCACTGCCAAGACCAAAAACAGGAAGGGCCCCCTCCAGCGGAGGATCTCGCTTACTCTTTGCCATTTCCCGGGAGGCCGTTCTGTCATCATTGTCAGTATTTTACAGAGTCCAGAATGACGGCCGTCGCGCAGCTTGGTCTGGATTTCGTATCACTCAACCCGGGTTGGCCGAAACCCGAGGTGGGACGGGTTTTTTTTCAGGCCGCTAGAGCTCGTGCAAATGCGTGCAAACCCAAAAAGGCTGTCGCGTTGCACCATCGGAATTGGGCCGGGCTCGGTGAGACAATTTGTGAAACGTTCAGCAATTTCCTGCGACGCAATCGCCAATCATTACGCCGCTGTGCACGCTGTGAACCTGGATCGGGTCGACCAGCCTTTCTATTTTGACCTGGCCGGCCGTTCCGCGGCCCCGTGGTCCAAATCGGCTGCGGCACCGGCCGCATGTTGGTTTCCATCGTGTGACGTGGATCGAAATTCTTGGCGTAGATGAATCCTCCGTCATGCTTCTCTCTGGTTAAATCGCGAATGCAACCTCAGAAGCCTCGACGGCGAGGAGCCTGCCGGCGAAGGCTTCAACCCATTGCGACTGCCAGGGCGTTGCAATTGCATGCAAACCTGCATAGGCTTGGGCGTTCTGCACAAGGGGGGCTTGCGTCGGCATGACGGAAAAGGGGCAGTTCTCAGTCGGCAAAATTCGCCTCGGCCGGGGCGCGTCGATGTTTTTGATCGCCGGCCCCTGCGTGATTGAGAGCGAAGCCCACGCGCTGGGTATGGCGGAACGACTGGGCGCGATCGCGAGCGAGCTCGGCATTCCGTACATCTTTAAAGCGTCCTACGATAAGGGGAACCGCTCATCAGTTTCGTCCTACCGCGGGCCCGGCTTGCGGGAAGGCTTGAAAATTCTTGCCAAAATCAAAAAACGGACTGGACTACCAATCCTGACCGACGTTCACGACGTTTCCCAAGTCGCTCCAGTCGCCGATGTGTGCGATATTCTCCAGGTGCCCGCATTTCTCTCGCGGCAGACGGATTTGCTTGTGGCCGTCGGCAAGTCCGGGCGCGCGGCCAATCTGAAGAAGGGACAGTTTCTCGCACCCTGGGAGATGGGCAACGCCGCCGAAAAAGTGGCCGGCACGGGAAACGAAAAAATCATTCTCACCGAGCGCGGTAGTTCTTTCGGTTATCAAAATCTCGTGGTAGACATGCGCTCGTTCCCCATTCTGCGCAAGCTCGGCTATCCGGTCGTCTTCGACGTGACCCATTCCGTACAATTGCCCGGCGGAGAAGGGAAGTCGAGCGGCGGGCAGCCCGAATTCATCGAACCGCTCGCGCGCGCCGGAACTGCCGCTGGTGTGGATGGAATATTTCTGGAAGTTCACGACAATCCTGCGAAGGCTCTTTCGGACGGGACCAACGCGCTGCCGCTGAATCAATTCCGTCAGCTGCTCGAAAAAATCAAGCAGCTCTCGTCGCTGGTACGCGAATGGGATTCATCAGAGAAGACGAAATGAGCTCCCCGAAAGATCTGAAGACGACATTGGCGACCGCCAAACGTGTGCTTGGTATCGAAGCCGATGCCATCGCCGGAATGATCGAGCGTCTCGATGAACGATTTGAAAAAGCCGTCGAGGTACTCCACCAGTGCAAAGGCAGAGTAGTGGTCAGTGGCCTAGGTAAATCGGGATTGATCGGCCGCAAAACCGCCGCCACATTTGCGAGCACCGGCACGCCGTCGTTTTTTCTGCACGCTGCCGAAGCGCTGCACGGGGATCTGGGAATGCTCACGGACAATGATGTGCTGCTGGCGATTTCCTCGAGCGGTGAAACGGAAGAACTAGTCGAGCTGGTGGAAGCCGCGAAGCGGCTCGGGATTCATCTGATCACGCTCACCGCCAACTCGCGTTCAACTCTCGCGAGCGCGAGCGATGTTGTGCTCGATATCGCCGTGAAGGAAGAAGCCTGCTCACTGAATCTCGCGCCAACTGCATCTACCGCGGCGGCCATGGCGATGGGCGACGCGCTCGCGATTGCGTTGCTCGAGCGACGGGGCTTCAAGGAAGAAGATTTTGCGGCGCTTCACCCAGGGGGTCGGCTAGGCAAGAAGTTGCGCCGCGTGGAATCCTTGATGCACTCGGGCGAAGATGCTCCGCGAGTGCTGCCAACGGCGAAAATGCCGGAGGTAATTTACGAGATGAGCCGCAAGGGCCTCGGCCTCACCGCTGTGGCCGACCCGAACGGGCGCCTGCTCGGAATCATCACCGATGGCGACCTGCGACGAATGATGGTGAAGAGCAAGGAAAATGTCCTGGAGCTGATCGCCGCGGATTGCATGACGCGTAACCCGACCACTTTGGCGCGCACGGAACTGGCGGCCAGCGCTCTCCGCGTGATGGAAGAAAAGAAAATTACGTCCGTGCTGATTGTAGACAGCGGCGGCCGCCTGGAAGGTGTAGTCCACATCCACGATCTGTGGACGCTGCAACTATTCTAATGACTCAAGAGCCCAATGATTCGCGAAATTGATTTTCCATCCAAGGTTCTGCGCCGCGCGCGCAAGATCCGAGTCCTGCTGATGGACGTGGACGGCACGCTCACGCCCGGCTACGTCTGCCTGCAAACGTTTCCGGACAGCAGCGTCGCGGAAATGAAAATGTTCAACGCCCACGACGGCGCCGGCGTCAAGCTTGCGAGCATTATGGGGTTAAGGACCGGACTGATCACCGGCCGCGATTCTCCTGCCAACGCGCGGCGCGCCCGTGAAATGGGCATGGAGTTCGTGATTCAAGGCCAGCCTAGAAAGCTCGAGTCCTACAAGGCGATTCTTACCCGCGCAGGTGTAACGGATGATGAGGTCGCTTACATCGGCGACGATTTGCCGGATCTGCCACTGCTGGGGCGGGCCGGGCTTGCCGTGGCCGTTGCGGACGCGGTTGTCGAAGTGAAACGCGTCGCTCATTACATCACCACGCTTCGCGGCGGGGAAGGGGCGGTGCGCGAGGTGGTGGAATTGATTCTGAAGGCCCAGGGCAAGTGGAAGAAGGCGATCCCGCAGGCCATCGCGTGAGAAACCAGGCGCGAACCGAAATCGCCCGCGCAACTACGGGTTCGAATGTGCCCTTCGAATTTCACCGGACATCTGCATCACCCATTTCGGCGGATCCGGATTGTGCTCAGCGTCCGTCGCCTGGCCGAACGCGAGCTTCCAGCGATTCAGCCAGGAGATTCCTTCAGCGCTGATGTATCGGTCGGGCGTGGAATACGCCGGGTCGGCCAGCGCTTGTTCGAGCGAAACAAATTTGTAGCCGCGCTGTTCGATTCTCGTGAGCAACGCGTCAAAGATCTCGGCGTTCAATTCGCTGTCGTGGGTTAGAAGTATTTGCGGAATATCGCGGCCGAAGAGATTTCGCGTCAGGTCTTCAAAATAATTGAACACCGTGTCCATGTATTCCAGATATTCCCTCTTTGTTTTTTCCGCCAGCTTCTTATCTTTTGTCTCGATGGCGTATCCAAGAATGTCGTTGAACATCCAATCGAGGCAATCGAATGTGACCGGAGCTACTTCATAGCCGCGTTCTTTCAAAAAGGCTTCAAACGCCGCCTTCGTTTCTGGCGTCGGGCCGGTGTTGAGAAACGGATGGCGAAAGTATTTTTCCGTCCGCCCGTGCGCACTCATCACCGTGCGTGTGACCACCTCGCCATGAATGGTGTCGTCTTCGAATTGCTGCAGCGGCGTGATTTGAAAGTCGGAATGCGCGTAGGTGTGATTTCCAAGCGTCAAGCCCGCGTCCAGCCAGTCCACGAGCAGCGCCGTGCGCGCATCGCGCTCGCCGGGAATTTGCAGCTTCCATTCATTGACGAACCCAATCGCGGGAACATGATGCGCCTTGAGAATGGCTGGAATTGCGTGATTCATTCGCTGCAGTTGTTTCAGATCGCTCATCGCATGGTCCGTGCCGGGCTCGGCGCCGGGCAAATCGTCGACAGTGATGACCAGCATTCGTTGTGGCTCCGGCCGGCCTGCTCCTTTTCCGCGATGGAGCCCGGCGGATGCAGCAAGCGAAATACCCAGAGCCATCAGCACCGTCATGAAAGATGCCCAGGAGAGTTGTTTCCTGTTCATAAAAAAGCCTCACCATGCAAAAGAACCGGTTAGGTTTCAGAATGCGAAGACGCAGACATTCTGCCTCAAGTTGGCTCAGGAAAGAGGCGGGAATGAAACTGGAGCGGGAGAAGGGAATCGAACCCTCACCTCTAGCTTGGGAAGCTAGCGTTCTGCCACTGAACTACTCCCGCATAGGCTAACGCTGAACGCAGGATAGCACCGCGGTCCGAGAACAGGCAAGGACACCCGGGGGAGCGGATATTCATTGGGGAGGAGAGACGACCGACCCCCCGTGAGCAACTCGAGATATATTGCATCCAACGCCAGGATCGCGCATCCTATCGAAAATATGCGGCCCAGTTGGCGGGCCGAGCGTTGAAGCGTCTGACCCTAACCCTCAGAAACGAACAGGAGAAACAATGAAAAAGGTTCTTCTTATTGTGATGATTGCCGTTGCAATGGCGTCCCCCGGCTTTGCGCAGACCGGCGCCTGGCAGGTTGATCCAGCGCATTCGAGTGCGCAATTCGTGGTGCGTCACATGGGAATCTCAAACGTCGAGGGCGCTTTTACAAAGATCACCGGCACCGTACAGCTCGACGAGGCGGATGTAACGAAGTCAGTAGTGAACGCGACGATTGACGTTGGCTCCGTGGACACGCGCGAAGCCGATCGCGACAAAGACTTGCGCAGTGAGAAGTTTTTCGATACGGCCAAGTTTCCCACGATGACATTTCAATCGAGGAAGATTGTGCGCGGCAGCGATGGCAAGTTGAAATTGACCGGCGATTTGACACTCCACGGCGTCACACGTGAAGTGACCTTCGATGTGGATGGCCCCTCGCCTGCGGTTAGGGATCCCTGGGGAAATACGCGCCGCGGCGTGTCCGCGTCGACAAAAATCAATCGCAAGGATTTTGGTTTGAATTTCAACGCCTTGCTGGGCACGGGGGAGATGGTGGTGGCCGATGCGGTGACGATTACTCTCGACGTTGAGTTAGTGAAAAAACCGTAGTGCACGCGGCCTGTCTCACTCGACCGCGGGGACCAGCCGGCGGTCGAGTGTAACGGCAGCGAAATACGAGCAGCGCGCGAGTTCACCGCGGCACCAGTCGGAAGGGCTTGCGGTGAGCAGAGAGGTGATCGCTGCGACGATTCTGATTATCCGGTAGTACAGGCCGACGGCAGCGATTTCGGTTGAGTCATCCCCCGGGTCCGGCGCGACGCGCACGAGTACCATCAAACGATCGAACTCCGAGGGAGCGGTTGAGTCCGCTGTTAACCCCATGAGGTCCTGTGCTGCTCCGGATAGCTCCACCTTCGAGTAGGTGGCGAGCAGTGTCCGGCAATAGGCAAAGGAAAATTGCCCCAGTGCCGCGATCACAAAGACGAAAATGAATGCCGAGGTAAACATAAGTTGTCCGTGCCTAGATTTAGTGCTGGCCTCTTTTGGTTTCCTACACGTCGGGCCCAATCTTAGGATTTCAGCCCTCCAACACGATGTTCTTGTCCTAAGTCCTTGCAGCTGTTCGCGCGCATAAGACTGTTCTCTCCAGGTACAGGCTCGCTGAAATCCGTCACAGAACTGGTAGCAAGCGGCGGGCCACACAGGGTCATTCGGCTATACAGAGTGACGGCGCGTCCCATCGTTAGCAGTTAGAAGGTCTTAATGAGGGTGCGCCATCTCTAGGAATGCGTAGAAAGTAGGATCAGATAGGCCTAGAGATGTACCGCTTTGAGCCAGTGTGTTCCAAGCGCGAAGTGGCAAGGCGCAAACCCGCGGACCCCCGACTCAAAACCAAGGTACTTAAGGAGCTGGCGCTGTAGCTTTTCGACACTCTTGCAGCCAGTGTCATTGAGTTCATCTGTCGCGAGCGTCCGTGTTAGAGTGGGCGGCCTGGAAGGCTGTCAGCATTGGTGACAAGCAGGAGGGGAATTGGCGTATCGAGATTTGCGGGACTTTCTGCACACGCTGGAAAAGAAGGGCGAGCTGAAGCGCGTCTCGGCGGAAGTGGACCCGATTCTGGAGATCACCGAGATATCCGATCGTGTAGTGAAGGCTGGCGGACCGGCGCTGTTGTTCGAGCGGCCCAAGGGCTCGCGGATTCCTGTGGTGACGAACCTGGTGGGCACAGAGCAGCGCATGAATTTGGCCCTCGAGGTGGACTCGCTGGACGAAGTCGCGAGTCGTGTGCGGTCATTTATTGACGTGCAGTCACCGCAGGGTCTGCTTGAAAAAGTGAAGATGCTGCCAAAGTTGGCGGAGTTGGGATCGTTTTTCCCGAAGTCGGCGCGCAGCGGGGAATGCCAGGAAGTTGTCCGCACAGAAGGTTTCTCGCTGAACGAATTCCCCATCCTTCAGTGCTGGCCGCAGGATGGCGGACGGTACATCACCTGGCCGATGGTGATCACGAAGAATCCGGAAACGGGTAAGCGCAATGTGGGTTGCTATCGGATGCAGGTTTTCGATGAGCGCACCACCGGCATGCACTGGCAGACGCAAAAACACGGCGCGGAGCATTTCCGGAACGCGCGCTCGAAAGACCGTGAAGGCAAGCTAGAGGTAGCGGTAGCGATTGGGGCGGACCCGGCCACGGCGCTGGCCGGCATTTTGCCCGTGCCGCCGGACATGGATGAGTTCCTGTTCTCCGGATTCCTGCGGCGCGATCCAGTTGAGTTAGTGACCTGCAAGACTGTGGACTTGGAAGTTCCTGCGAACGCCGAGATCGTCCTCGAGGGATTTGTGGAACTGGGGGAGATGCGGACGGAAGGGCCGTTCGGCGATCACACGGGGTTCTATTCCCTGGAAGGGCAGTTCCCTGTTTTTCGTATCACCTGTATCACGCATCGCAAGAATTCGCTGTACTTGACGACCATCGTGGGACCCCCACCGCAAGAGGACTTTTTCATCGGCCACGCCATCGAGAGGATTTTCCTGCCGGTGATGAAGATGCAATACCCGGAAATCGTGGATGTCGCCATGCCGGCTGAAGGTATTTTCCAGAACCTGATGATTGTCGCCATCCGGAAAAGCTATCCCGGCCAGGCGCGGAAGATCATGAACGCAATTTGGTCGCTCGGTCAGGCCATGTTTACGAAGGTGGTGCTGGTGGTGGACCACGACGTGAATGTGCAGGACGGGCGCGAGGTTGTTTGGAAGGCTCTGTGCGCCATTGACCCCGAGCGAGATATCCAATTCGTGCTGGGCCCGGTAGACACGCTCGACCATGCTGCGCGGCGGCAAGATTTCGGCTCGAAGATGGGCATCGATGCCACACGGAAGTGGCCGGAAGAGGGTTATCAGGGGCGGTGGCCGGATGAGATCAAGATGGACGTAGCCACGCGGGGCCGCGTGGACGCAATTTGGCATCTATTGAAACTGGACCGCACGAAGGAAAAGTAAACTGAAGTCGCAGTTCGAGACGCATCCGGGGGTGGCATCGTTTTGCCTTGCTCCGACGCGTCAAACACCCCTACCTGTACTTTCACCTGTCCTTTTTTTCCTACCTGTACCAATGGACTGGGTTTTAACCAAAAGCACACAGAGGAAACACGTTGCTTGACAGTGTCCGCCGCGGATGCAATAAACGGAGAAAGCAATACGTACCGGCAGTATCAGTAGTACTGGACTGCAATTGCTGGTGAAGAGCTTCTGGGGTGTGGGGCTGAAAGAAAAGCAAAGGCCATTTGGGGCCATTCAGGAAAAAGCCAAGCAAAGAACTGCAGCGGAAACCGTCCGGCGCGAAGCGGGACGGGGTGAGGAGTGAGGGGCCGCGCGATGTTCAATCTGGGGAAAACGAAATCATTGATCGGTTTGGATATCGGCTCCAGCTCCGTGAAGGCTGTGGAGTTGAAGAAGACCAAGACCGGGTATGAGCTGGTGAGCAACGGGCTCGAGGCACTGGCACAAGATACGGTTGTGGACGGCGCGATCATGGACGCCCCCTCGGTAGCCGAAAAGATCATTTCAATCTTCGAGAACCAGAAGATCAAAGTGAAAGACGTGGCCACGTCGGTTTCGGGCCACTCGGTGATTGTCAAGCGCGTGAGCATGCCCTTGATGACCGAAGAAGAGTTGTTTGACAGAATTCAAGCGGAAGCCAGCCAGCACATCCCGTTCGACATTGCCGACGTCAACCTGAGTTACCAACTCCTGGAAGCCAATGAAAACCAAATGGACGTGTTGCTGGTGGCAGTGAAGAAGGACAAGATTCTGAATCACACGAACGTGCTGGCGCAGGCAGGGAAGACTCCCGTGGTGGTGGATATTGACGCCTTCGCGCTGCAGAACTGCTTCGAGGTGAATTACGAACCGGACCCCTCGCAGGTAGTGGCGCTGCTGAATGTGGGCGCCAGCGTGATGAACATCAATATCGTGCGCGGGTGGACGCCACTTTTCACGCGCGACGTGTCGGTCGGCGGCAACCAATACACTGACGCACTGCAAAAGGAACTCGACCTGAGCTTTGAGGATGCCGAGAAGCTGAAGATGGGCGGGACGCTGGCGGGGGTCAGCGAGGAGCAGCGGACGGCAATCCTGCGGTCGGTCTCCGACATTCTGATTTTGGAAATCCAGAAGACCTTTGATTTCTTCCGCGCCACGGCCAGCGGCGAAAACATACGTCGGATTTATGTTGCCGGCGGGACAGCCCGTGTGCCCGGATTGCTCGACCTGTTGAAGGAAGAGTTCGCCATGCCGGTCGAGGAGCTATACCCATTTCGAAAGATTGCAATCAATCCTGGGCGTCACGATGAAAGCCAGTTACGGGAGTTGGCGCCGCGCCTGGCAATCGCTGTGGGCCTGGCGCTGAGGAGCTTTGACACGCCATGATCCGGATCAATTTACTGGGGCAGGCTCGCCCGAAGGCTGCCAAGCAGACCGTGCCGCTGGAGGCTACCGTCCAGTTGTTGTTCCTGGCAGTAGCGTTGGGACTGGCGCTCGTGATTCTGTCGGTGACCTATCTGCAGCAGAAAAAACAGTTGGACGCCGTCAATAAGAAAATAAGCGATCTGCGCTCTGAAAAAGCGACGTTGCAGCAGATCAAAGCGGACGTGGACCGGTTCGAGAGCCAGAAGACCGAGCTGCAACACCGAATTGATGTGATCGAGACGCTGCAGAAGAACCGCACCGGCGGCCAGGAATTGCTTCAGATGGTGGCGAACACGGTTGTGCGTGTGGACTCGCTGTGGCTGACGTCACTCGAGCGTAAAGGCGATACCCTGGACATCCAAGGGCAGGCCGGGTCCATCAACGCCGTGGCCAACTTCATTACGCAGTTGAAACGGTCGGGATATTTCGGAAAAGTGGAAATCAAGGAAGCCAAAGAAACTGACATTGTCAAGACCACCCAGACTTTTGGGTTTTCAATGACTGCGGACGTGGTACACGCGCCACCGTCTGCAGGCACGGCCCAAGCGCAGCCCACCGGTACGGCACCGCCAGCGCAGCCTGCGGCCAAGGGGAGGAGCTAGCGATGGCGACCTCATTTCGTGATTGGCCCTGGCCACTGCAAGCGCTCTTCTATATAGGGCTGGCTGTGGTCGTGGTGCTGGCTGGTTTCTATGTGCCGATGTCGCCGGTGCGCAATGTTCGGGCGGACCTGGAAACGGCGAATGCGACTTTGAAGCCATTGCAGGCGGAAGTGGAAAGCCTGCGCGTGTACAAGCAGCGCAGAGCTGAGCTGCAGTCAGAGATGGACGCGCTCCAGAAGCAGCTCGCCACACTCCAGACGATCGTTCCGGAAGAGAAACAGGTGGACCAATTCATCCTCATGATTCAGGCCGCGGCGGCCAGCGCGGGGGTGTCGATTCGGAAGTTGACAGCCAAGCCGATTGCGAACAAGCCCTACTATTTCGAGATGCCTTTTGATATCGAGGCGGATGGGCCGTATTTCGCAGTGCTGGACTTCTTCGCGCGGCTCGGACGGCTCTCGCGAATCATCAATGTGGGCGACCTAAAGCTGGCGGGAATTTCAGGCAGGAGCGGGAATTTTCACATGACGCCGGGAACTTCGGTGTCGGGAACATTTACGATAACAACTTTCTTCACACAAGCGGCAGAGACTCCCGCAGCCGGAACATCTGCTGCCGCGACGGCAAAACGGTAAGGCGATGACGATGACACTGGCTAAGACAACCGCAAGAATGTTGGCAGCGCTGGCATTGTCACTTTGCCTGGTCTCCTGGGCCGGAGCGCAGGACAAACCGGCCAAGAAGTCAGCGGGCAAAGGGAAGCACGCGACTGCGAAGGCTGCTTCGACGGCCACAGCGCCGCAACCGAATGCGCAGGCAGCGCCGGACGGGGCGAAGGCGGAGCCGGCAGTCGCCAAGCGGGATCCGTTTGAGCCACTGGTCAACGAGAAGCAGCCGACGCATGGACCGCTGCCGCCGGGAAAAGCGGGCCTGATTATCGCCAGCGTGCATGTGGACGGAACGGTGAAATCCCCGAGTGGGATGATCGCGGTGGTTTCGAATCCGGAGCAGCGGGTGTACTTCATTCGTGAAGGTGACCGACTGTACGACGGCGAAGTGCAGAAGATTGGTTTGGATGGCGTGACATTTAAAGAAAACTCAAAAGATGCCTTCGGGAAATCGGTGGAACGAATCGTGACGAAACGAATTTATCCGAGTGCAGGAGAGCAGCAATGAGGATCATGTGGCGGGCGTGGGGATTGGCAGCACTGGTAGCAGCCAGTCTGATTCTGACAAGTGGACCACTTTCGGCGAATGAGGGGCCGGTGGTGCATGTAAAAGCGGTGGTGAAGGACGGGTCTGTGCGGCTGGAAGCAACAGCCAGCGGCCCATTCGAGTACACCACCTATCGCCCCAGCGAGAGCCTCTACGTGCTCGACCTGAGCGGAGTGACGGCAGGGGACCAGCCTGGCGCGCGCGTGGTGTCTTCCGAATTAATCAAGAGCTATCGGTTGATCACCTACGCGTCGGGGCAAAAGCCGATCGTCCGCCTGGAGATTCTGTTGAGCCAGGGCGTGGAACCGCATGTTGAGCGGAATGATCCGCAGGGTTTGACGCTGCTTGTATCGCGCCCATCCGCAACAGCGGCTCCCGCGGCGGGTCCCGAGCATTTCACAGCAGCTCCAAAGATCACGGCTGTGACAGCCAAATCAGCGAGCAATGCAACGCCAGGAACGACCTTCGAATCCATCAATCAGGTGAAACTTGTCCGGAATGGAGAACAGACGGAAGTAAACGTGATCGGTTCCGGCCACCTGACCTATCACGCGGCGCGGCTAGAGAACCCGGAACGCCTGGTGCTGGATTTTTCGGGATCGCATCTGAAGACTCGAGAAAAGCAGATCGCCAGCAATCTCGATCCGGTGCGAGAAATTCGCTTGGCCCAGTTCAGCCCGGAAACCTCTCGGATTGTAATTGATCTGCGTGAACCCGCGCGCTACAACATCAATGCGGCTGGAAATTCCGTCACCGTGGTATTTGCTCCGAAGACTGCCGTGAAGGGCGGAGCCGTGAAATCAACGCCCGCCGAATCCCCTTCGCACCTGACCACTACTAAGGCGGAAGCGCCACAGTCTTCCCCAGTAGTGACGGCCGCGGCTACAGCCGCTCCGATTCCTGCGCCGGATACAGTACTCCCCGCGGCGCTGACGCAGCCGACTGCCATGCTGGCGAGTCCATCTGCTGAGCCGGAAGCCAAGCCAGCCATTCCGGCGCCTGCCGTGGAAACCCCGGCGGTTCCCGCCTCACAGCCGGTAGCGGCGAAAGAGACTCCCCATCCGCTCGTGAACGGGCAGAGCCCTTCACCGGCGCCATCGGGAAAGTACTCCGGAGAGCCGATTTCGGTGAACCTGAAGGATGTTGACCTGCGTGACTTCTTCCGCTTGATTCATGAGATCAGCGGGCTGAACGTTGTTGTGGATCCGGCGGTGAAGGGGAACCTTACCATCGTCCTCGACGACGTACCGTGGGATCAGGCTTTGGATATCGTGCTGAAGAACAACAGCCTGGATAAGCAGTTGGACGGTAACGTTCTCCGGGTGGCTACCAAGGAGACTCTGAAGAAGGAAGCCGACCAGAATCGCGACTTGGCCAAAGCCCAGGCAGAGGCGGCGGACGTGGTGACCACGACTCGCGTTCTCAGCTACGCTAAGGCTTCTGATCTAGTGACCACACTGAAGAAATTCCTCTCTTCGCGCGGCGATGTTCTGGCTGACAGCCGTTCGAACACGTTGATCATTCGCGATATCCCGAGCGTGCTGCCGGTTCTCGACAACCTGATCAGGCAACTCGATCGCAAATCACAACAGGTGGAAATCGAAGCGCGAGTGGTGGCTGCGAACCGCAACTTCTCCAGTGAAATCGGCACCCAGTTCGGTGTTGCGACAGCATTCAATGGTATCGGGAGCATCCTCGGTGGCGCCGGCGGCGTAGGGACCAGCCCCATCACTAGAAACTTTCCGCCACTGCCCGCTCCTCCGGTAATCGTCGGCTCAGGCGGCAGCACGGCAACCAGTGGCGCGATACCTCTGAACACGAACCTGGGTGTGGGCAGCCCGACCAGCGGCATCAGCTATTCGTTCTCGGCGAAGAACTTTGCGCTCGACTTTATTATTACCGCGGCGGAGCAGAGAGGCGTAGGCAAGCTACTCTCGAAGCCGAAGGTGATTACCCAGAACAACCAGAAAGCGACGGTCAAACAGGGTACCAAGATTCCCGTGCAGACCATCGTGAACAACACAGTTTCCGTGCAATTCGTGGATGCGGTGCTGCAGCTTGAAGTGACGCCGCAAATCACAGCCGATGGCACGATCTTCATGGACGTGGTTGTGACCAACGACCAGATTGACCAGGCCATCCCGCGCGTCCAGGGTATTCCTGCTATTGATACCCAGGCGGCAGAGACCAAAGTGCTGATCGCCGACGGTGGCACAGTGGTCATCGGGGGAATCATCGTTTCGAACCAGCAGACCGCCGTTTCTCAGGTTCCTTTCTTTGGCAGCCTGCCCGCGGTTGGCAACCTGTTCAAGCACACGACCGTCAGCTCGAGTTCACAGGAATTGCTGTTCTTCCTGACACCGCGCATCCTGCCGATCTAGACCTCGAAGGCAGCGTAGCGGAGGACTGACGGGGAGACGTGACGGCCAATCAAGCGAATGGACCTTCAAGCCGGAGCCGAATCGATCGGCTCCGGCTTTGTTTTTCCCGCCTGAAGGCTGATGCGTTCCTGGTTTCCCACCTCCCGAACATCCAGTATCTTTGCGGCTTCACGGGTAGCGCTGCTCTGTTCTTGGTCGAGGCATCTGAGAGCACGCTTTACACCGACACCCGCTATACGTTTCAGGCACGCGAAGAGGTCACCGGAGCGCGGGTGAAGATCGCCCACCGCGGGCTGATTGATGCACTGGGAAACGACTTGCGCGCGCGACGTGGACGCAGGCGCGTTGCTTATGCTGCTGCGCACGTTACCGTGGCGCAGAAGAGTGCGCTGGAGGCGGCGGGGGGAAGCGGAATCCGGTGGGTCAGTGGAGGGGATTCGATTGAGCGGCTCCGCGCGGTGAAAGACGCCTCGGAACTCCGAACCATGCGCGAAGCCGCGATATTGATAAGCGAAGTTGTGGCTGAAGCAATTCCTCTAATCAAGCCGGGAATCTCTGAGCTCGAGCTGGCCGCCGAAATCGAACACGCCATAAAACGGAAGGGCGCAAGCGGTCCATCCTTTGAGTCCATCGTCGCATCGGGCACGCGGTCGGCATGGGCGCACGCACGCCCTACGTCCAAGCCACTCAGGAAAAACGAGTTGGTCGTCATGGACCAGGGTGCTATACTGCGCGGCTACTGCAGCGATTTGACCCGCACCGTCTTCCTCGGACGGGCTAGTGCGAAGGTGCAGCGGCTCTACCGCGCCGTCCTGGAAGCCCAGGAAGCAGCCAGAAGCGCCATTAGGCCCGGCGTGACGGCTGGTGAGGTGGACGCGGCAGCGCGGCGGGTGCTGAAAGGTTACGGCCTGGCCAAGTGTTTCACGCACAGTACGGGCCACGGACTGGGTCTGGAAATTCATGAAATGCCGCGGTTGGGGCGGGGCGAAAAGACACCGCTGGAACAGGGAATGGTCGTCACGCTTGAGCCGGGGGTATATCTAGATGGGCTGGGCGGGATCCGCATCGAAGACGAAGTTGTGATCACACCTACCGGCGCACTAAATTTGACAACTGCGAAGCGGGATTTTGTCGAACTCTAAATGACGAAGAGAACGAACCCAAGACCACCCACAGGAAAGCGTCCCGGTGCAATCGATCTGGCTGAAGTCGAGCGTCTGCTGGCATTCATGGATAAGCACGGTCTGGAAGAATTTGACTACGAACGCGACAACCTGCACATCCGTCTAAAGAAGCACTCCCTGCACGCGCAGGGGGCATTCCGGCCCTTTCCTGCGCCCGAGATCCATGTGGCTGGCGGTAGTCACTCGTCGCAGCAGGCAGCCCCCGCTGCGACCGCCCCGCGCGAAGCTGCGGCCGATGCAGGGCGCTCAGACGACCTGCACGTGGTGAAGTCTCCGATTGTGGGAACCTACTATGCTTCGGCGAGTCCCGGCTCTGAACCCTTTGTGGCGGTGGGCGCGCACGTGGAAGCCGGGCAGGTGCTTTGCATTATCGAAGCTATGAAATTGATGAATGAGATCGAATCGGACGTGGCGGGAGAAGTGGTGCGGATATTCGTAGAGAATGGCCAGCCGGTGGAATACGGTGAGCCGCTGTTCGGCATCCACCCGCACCGGAAGAAGTAAATCCTCTTGCTCCGAGCAAAATGTTCCGAAAAATTCTGATTGCCAACCGCGGCGAAATTGCGCTTCGAATCCTGACTGCCTGCAAAGAGCTTGGCGTTCGCACCGTTGCCATTTATTCGGAAGCAGACCGCAATGCCCTTCACGTCCGATTTGCAGATGAAGCCATCTGCATCGGCCCGCCGCGTAGCAGCGAAAGCTACCTGAACATTCCTTCGGTAATCAGCGCTGCCGAAATCGCAAATGTGGATGCGATTCATCCCGGCTATGGTTTCCTTTCCGAGAACGCAAATTTTGCTGAGGTGTGCGAAGCCTCGCATCTCACTTTCATCGGACCAAGCCCCGATACGATCCGGCTGATGGGCGAGAAGGACAAAGCGCGACAGGAAATGGCGGCGGCGGGCGTACCGATTATTCCCGGCAGTCCGGGCATCGTGCCAGACGAAGAAGCGGCCAGGAAAATTGCCACGGAGATCGGTTATCCGTTGATTGTGAAAGCGGCGGAGGGTGGGGGCGGGCGTGGCATGCGCGTGGTCCGTGAGCAAGGGGACCTGATGCCTGCGTTTCAAACCGCCCGCACCGAAGCCGAGCAGGCTTTCGGCAGCCCCAATGTTTACATCGAAAAGCTAATCGAGCGGCCACGTCATATCGAATTTCAGGTGCTCGGGGACCGGCATGGCAATGTCATGCATCTCGGGGAGCGCGAATGCTCGATTCAGCGCCGCCACCAGAAGCTGCTCGAGGAATCTCCTTCGACCGTCGTGGACACGAAGACCAGGAAAAAGATTGGCGACCAGGTGGTGAAGGCGCTCCAGAAAATCGGCTATTTCAGCGCCGGAACCGTCGAATTCTTGCGCGAAGAGTCCGGCAAGCTCTATTTCATCGAAATGAATGCGCGCATTCAAGTGGAGCACCCTGTCACGGAGATGGTGACTGGCATCGACCTTGTAAAATCGCAGATTCGAGTCGCGGCTGGCGAAAACCTGGTCGACGTGGTGGGGCCGGTGGAGTTTCGCGGGCACGCGATTGAATGCCGCATCAATGCCGAAGACCCGGTGACGTTTACTCCCTCAGCTGGTCGCATAACTGCGTTCCGTGTGCCCGGTGGGCCGGGGATTCGCGTGGACACGGCCGCGTACGCCGATGCCGTGATTCCCCCCTATTACGATTCGCTGATTGCGAAGATCATTTCCCACGGCCACGACCGGGCGGAAGCTATTGCGCGAATGTACGGGGCGCTGGGTGGCTTCGTAGTCGAGGGTATCAAGACCACGATTCCGTTGCACAAGCGCATCCTGACCGACGCGGATTTTGTGGCGGGAAATTTCGATACTCATTTTCTCGAGCGGTCTTCCTTCGCGGCCGCAAAATAACCCGGAGACGGGGATTGTTTCCAGCGCTCTACGCCATCCTCGATGCCAGTCAGGCCACAGCGGACAACGCTTCGCTGGGGCGGATTTTGGGCGAGCAAGGCGTCGCATTGATTCAAATCCGCGACAAAAAAGCTCCCACACGAGAAATCTTCGAGGCATCAAGAAAACTGGTGGAGGCGCTTGATCCGAGCCGGGTGCTTGTGATCGTTAACGACCGTCCGGACATCGCCGCGATGATTGGTGCCGGAGGGGTCCACGTGGGCCAGGAGGATCTTCCAGTGGAAGGGGCTCGAAGCATCTGCGGAAACGCTCGCTGGGTGGGGGTTTCGACACACAACCTCGAGCAATTGCGCGAAGCGGACCACAGTTCGGCGGACTATATAGCCGTGGGCCCTATTTTCCAGACAGCCACGAAACAGAACCCGGATCCTGTGGTTGGGCTGGAGCTTCTCCGCGCGGCGCGTGGCATATCGAAGAAACCTCTAGTAGCAATCGGGGGAATCACAATAGAATCCGCCGAGGCGGTCTATCGAGCCGGGGCCGACTCGGTAGCCGTGGTGCGTGATCTGATATCCGCACAAGATCCGGCGCGGCGCGTGCGGGAGTATTTTGCCATCGCTACGCGGGTTCTTTCACGCCGCGCAGAAACTGCTTAGGCGTTACGGTTAGGACGAGCATTTTCATTGAAGGGAGGGAGATTGCGCATGGGCAATCTGCTGGCAAAGAAGCCGATGGATTGGCTGCTGAACGAAGCCAAAGCCACGGGGGAACACACGCTGAAACGCACGCTCGGACCGGTGTCGCTTACGGCGCTCGGTATCGGTGCCGTGATTGGCGCGGGCATCTTCGTGCTGTCTGGTTTGGGCGCTCACTACGCCGGACCGGCGCTGATGCTTTCATTCGTCCTCTCCGGCACGGGCTGTGCCTTCGCAGGGCTGTGCTATGCCGAATTCGCGGCGATGATTCCGCTGGCCGGTAGCGCCTATACGTACGCTTATGCGGCCCTGGGTGAACTGATCGCCTGGATCATTGGCTGGGATCTGACGCTTGAGTACGCCATGGGCGCAAGCACAGTCTCCTCTGGATGGTCGAACCACTTCATCGAGCTCTTGAATGGCTTCCATTTGAAGATGCCACTGTGGCTTGCCTACGACCATTGGACGGCACTGAACACGGCTCAGAGCATCGTGGCGCGGCAGATGGCACACAGTGCTGATCCGAGTCTGGTGGAAGGGACGAATGCGTTTCTGTTGAAGGTCGGCGACATTATTAGCGCTCAATCACCGCAATTGATTCAGCGGGCGCACGAATTGGTCAATGCGCCGCGCATATTTGGAATGGAGTTCGGATTCAACCTGCCGGCATTCTGTATCGCAATAGTGATAACGACGATTCTGGTTATCGGGATCAAGGAAAGCGCCACCTTTAACGCCGGGATAGTCGCCGTCAAAGTGGGAGTTGTTCTTTTCATAATCCTGCTGGGGATGCGCTACGTCAATCCCGACAACTGGGGTCACGACTGGTCCACATTCGCTCCCATGGGCTTCTCCGGGATCGGGGCCGGAGCGGCTTACATCTTTTTCGCTTACATCGGGTTCGATGCCGTCTCGACGACAGCCCAGGAAGCAAAGAACCCACAGCGCGATCTGCCCATCGGCATCATCGCCTCGCTGGCGGTGTGCACGATCCTGTACATATTGGTCGCGGCCGTCCTAACGGGGTTAGTACCCTGGCGAGAGATCAACATCGAAGCGCCACTCGCAGTTGCTTTCCTCGACCGGGGGTTGACCAAAGCCTCTTATTTGATAACCGCAGGGGCATTGGCAGGACTGACGAGTGTGATGCTGGTCATGCTGCTGGGACAGACAAGGGTGCTTTATTCGATGGCCAATGACGGTTTGCTGCCGCGAAAATTCTTTGCCGCTATTCATCCCAGGTTCCGAACGCCATACAAGAACACGATTCTCGTGGGGCTTCTGGCGGCGGTGGTTGGGAGCACGGTTCCGATCGCCGATATCGGTCGGATGGTGAATATCGGCACGCTGCTTGCGTTCGTGATCGTATGTGCCTCCATTCTGGTTCTGCGTAAGACTAATGCCGGTCAACCGCGGCCATTTCGCACGCCGTGGGTGCCGGTCGTCCCTCTATTGGGAATCCTGTGTAACGGCTACATGATGTATAAGCTCGGCTGGATCAACTGGGCGCGGCTGATCGTCTGGTTGGGAATCGGCCTGGTGGTTTATTTCCTGTACAGCCGCAAGCACAGTCGAGTGCAGCAGAACGACAGGTCGGCGCTCTAGATTTCTCCCCGTTGTCGGTTGAAGGCGAACGCGCTGCTTGATCTTTGAGATCGTAGTTGCAGACAATGGAAGCGTGCAGATCGTCTGGAAGGGCGCCCCTCGTCAACGGTTACTGTGAACCGAATTTCTCCTTCTCGCCTATTGGTGTTCATTCGGCGGACTTCTCTGCGCGATCGCATTGCGTTCGCGGTCCTGGTCCTCTATGCAATCGCCGCTCTTGCGGCCGCGCACGGGATCACACTCCCGCTCTCGTCCCTGTTCGGGTACTTTGCATTCGCGGCTGCGGTCTATTTCTGTTTTCGCTTGCTGCCGTGGGTGCGCAACCAACTTCTCTGGCGGCTACGCAATCGGCTGATCGTCGCCTACGTGTTCATAGCTGTGGTTCCGGTGGTGCTGCTGCTCACCATGGCCGGTCTTGCTGCGTACGGCCTCTATCTGCAACTGGGCGCTCACCTGCTTCAGGACGATCTGAACGAGCGCACCAGCATGATTGCTGCCGACGCGGATACAATTACCGGAGCCATTGAAGACGCAGTGCCCCGCAAGGCCGCTTCACTGAGCGAAGAATCGCTGCGGGCCTACCCGGGAGTGGCGAGTGTGATAGCCGCGGCGCGAGTTAACTGGCCGGAGCTCCGCGTGCTGCCGAATCGTGGTCAGCACCTGTTGAAGGCGGGCAATGGACGGCATTACGCCGGTTTGGTGGAAATGGACAAAAGGCTGTGGCTGGCTTCAGCGGAGAGCCGCGACGGCGCGGCCGGGCCGATTACTGTTTTGGTGGGGGTGCCGCTGACGCCGGCGGTGCTCGACGGCTTGTCGTCGGACCTGGGGCCAGTCTATATGGTCTTGCTGGAGTCATCGGGAAAGAAGACGCCCGAAGAATTCGGAATCAATATCGGCGACCGGTCGTATATTGTCGGCCAGCAGATTTCCAGTAAGAAGCGCGTTCTTGCGCCGGCGGCGAACTGGTTCGATATGCGCGTGAGCGGAGCTTCCACGCTCGAAGCCGCGCGTGCGGAGCCTCTAGAGTCTCCCTCCACCTCGCCCGTCCTGGCTTCGTTTGCGCTCCGGCCCTCGGCGGTAAACCACAAACTGCTGACTTCAGTGGGAGCCGTTGGTCCGTTGCTGGTGGCCGTGATTGTGATTGTCGGAGTGGTGTTTCTGATCCTGGAGCTGGTGGCGCTGGCCACAGGTGTGGTGCTCACAAGGACGATTACCCGTGCCGTGGGTGATTTATATGAGGCCACCTTATGGGTGCGCCGGGGCGACTTCACGCATCGCGTGCGCGTTCCCAAACGTGACCAACTGGGCGCACTGAGTGAGTCGTTCAACGAAATGACCGCTTCCGTTGCGCAATTGATCGAAGAGCAGCGCCGTCGACAGCGCCTGGAAAATGAGCTCTCCATCGCGCGCGAAGTGCAGGAGCAGCTTTTCCCGCGCTCGCTTCCGTCGGTGTGTGGCTTGGAACTTGCTGCGATTTGCCGCCCTGCTCGAACAGTGAGCGGCGATTATTACGATTTCATTTCACTCGGCCCCTCGCGCCTGGCCATTGCGCTGGCGGACATCAGCGGCAAGGGTATTTCGGCGGCGCTACTGATGGCCAGCTTGCAGGCCGCGCTGCGAAGTCAGGCACAAATCGCCGGCCATGCTGATCCCGCGGAACTGGTTGGGCGCTTGAATGCCGGCATGTTCAAGAATACTTCCGACGATCGCTACGCCACTTTCTTTTACGGCGTATATGACGCCCAGGCTAAGACGCTGACCTATACCAACGCCGGGCATCTGGCGCCATTCTTCGTCACCAAAGCAGGAGTGCAGCGGCTCGAAGAGGGCGGAACGGTCGTGGGGCTTTTTGAAGAATTCGCATACGAGCAGAAAACCCTGCAAGTTGAACCGGGAAGCGTGCTGGTGGCGTTCAGCGACGGCTTGACCGAGCCGGAAAATGCTTTCGGTGAAGAGTACGGGATGGTGCGGCTCGAGGCTGAAATTTTGCGGCAACGCAATGTGACTGCCCAAAAAATGGCAGAAGACCTGATTGCAGCATCGGAGCAATGGGCCGGTTCAGCGGAGCAAGCCGACGATATCACCGTGGTCGTCGCGCGCATGTCGTAGGACGGAAATCTCTCGAGCCTAAGCGGAAGCTGGTAGAGCATCACCGGCGATTTCATTATACTGGCGAGTCATTTTGAGGCAGGAGCAAGCGTGTCGTTACGGCAAAGAACAGCGCTGATCACCGGCGGAAGCCGCGGAATCGGCAAGGGAATCGCGCAGGGTCTGGCTCATGAAGGCGTGCGCGTGGCGATCTCCTACCGATCAAATAAGACGGCAGCGCAAATGGCCCTGCGGCAAATCCAGTCCTACGGCTCGGAATGTTTTGCCGTGGAAGCGAACGCCACTGACCCACGGATGGTTCAATTCTTGCTCGATAAGGTCCTCGAGCGGTTTGGGAGCCTGGATATTCTGGTGAACAATGTGGGTGAGTTCAATTGGAAGCCGGTAGCAGAGACGACGCTCGAGGAGTGGAAGGCAGTATTTGAGTCGAACCTCTACAGCGTGCTTTATACAAGCAAGGCGGCGCTGCCAACCATGCGCCGGCAGCACTGGGGACGAATCATCAATCTCGGCGCGGTGGGCGCAGAGCGCGCGTTCGGGCAGGGCACGATTTCGTCCTATGCGGCGGCGAAGGCTGCGGTAGTCTCGTTCTCGCGTTCTTTGGCGATTGAGGAAGCCAAGCATGGAATCACCGTCAACGTGATTAATCCTTCGAACATTGACGAGAAGGAATTGACCATTGACGAAGCGCGCCGCTTGCACGATACGCGATTTCCTATTGGCAGACCGCCATCGGCTGAAGATGTTTCGACGGCAGTGAAATTCTTCGCCTCCGATGCTGCCGATTACATTACGGGGCAGGTGTTGAACGTAAGCGGGGGATGGATGTTGTAGGTGAAGGCGCAATCCGCCACACGCCACAGGGCCCAATGAGTCCCAACTGATGAAAATTCTTACCGCGGCGGAAACCAAGGAAGTTGACCGCCTAACCACCGAGCGCCTAGGTGTGCCGAGCCTCACGCTGATGGAGAATGCTGGGAAATCTGTGGTGGCGTTCATCAAGCAGCGATTTTCGAAACTGGGGCGGCGTCGGATCGTGATTCTCTGTGGGAAAGGAAACAATGGCGGCGATGGCTTCGTGGTCGCGCGCCATCTGCTGGAGATGGGCGCAAGAGCCGCCACATTTCTGCTTGCTGAGGCGGCGGAAGTGCGTGGGGACGCAGCGGTGAATTTGAAGCGCTGGCAGGATGCTGCGCGGGAATTGCGGATCGTTCGTGATGGGAACGGATGGCAGGCGGCGAAAGCGGCGGTGGCCACGGCGGACATCATCGTTGATGCGCTGTTGGGCACCGGCGTCCGCGGCCCCGTGGAGGGGCTGCTGCGCGAGGCCATCGAGGAAGTGAACCGGAGGAGGCCGGAAGCAGCCGTGGTGGCGGTGGATATTCCTTCAGGTCTTTCGGCGGACAGCGGTGAAAAACAGGGCGCAGCCGTGATGGCGAATTCCACCGTCACATTCACGGCGCCCAAGATCGGTTTCTTTCTTGGGTCAGCCGCGCGGAATGTGGGGCAACTGGTCGTGCGAGATATTGGCTCGCCAGTGGAATTGGTTGAGGAGATCGGCAAAGGCGCACTGCGTTGGCTCGAGCCGCGTGAGCTCACTCAGTTTGCGATACCTCGCGACCCCGAGGGACACAAAGGTAACTACGGACATGCGTTGATCGTCGCCGGGTCAGTGGGAAAGGGTGGCGCGGCAGTTCTGGCATCCTGGGCAGGGCTGCGAGTTGGGGCTGGACTCATCACGGTGGCCACTCCCGAACCCGTCGTCCCCATTGTTTCAAGCCACACCCCGGAAGTGATGACCGAGCCGCTGCCGGCAACAGAGACAGGAAGCATCTCTCTACGCAGCCTTGAGTACGACCGGTTTGAGAATCTTCTGCAAGGGAAACGCGCGCTGGCAATTGGTCCGGGGCTTTCTGCACACGGCGAAACAGCTCAATTTGTTCGCACCATTATCGCGAAAAGGCTGCCGCTTCCGATTATTCTTGATGCTGACGGATTGAATGCGTTCGGAG
>Ga0210384_10002102_pt1 | contig 24950 bp, 17 predicted proteins | sample IncBWH2MmetaG_FD_160574 | JGI IMG/M metagenome (GOLD analysis project Ga0210384, IMG submission 160574) | Forest soil microbial communities from Barre Woods Harvard Forest LTER site, Petersham, Massachusetts, United States - Inc-BW-H-2-M | ecosystem: Environmental > Terrestrial > Soil >...
GCGGAAATTGTTCGGGAAAATACATGCCCAGGAAAAACATCGAAACCGGCCAGAGGAGCGCCAACAAGGGGGCGACTCCTAAAGTCTGAAACGTCCCCACCAGGCGCCATCCCGGGCCCCAGCTTTGAATGTTGTGCACCCCCAGAAGTTCTGAGAAGCCGAGCAGCACCGCGAGCAGCAACCACGCCAGCATGTCTCTCGGTCTCGCCAGAACCACCCAGCAACCCAGCAGGAGACAGACCGACGGCATAACGACGCCCACAAGAACATTCAGCACAAAGTCCGGGATTCTGCTCTGACCTGACGTCACCGGCAGTGCGACCGTATGCACACCCGCGGCGGAACGAACGCTCACGTCAACATTTTGTCCCGGCCGTGCCTGAGCGATGGCGCTCGCGACCACGGAGGTTCCAGTGTAGGGTTTTTCGTTGATTGAGAGCAGCACATCACCACGGTGCAATCCCGCCTTCTCGGCCTCCGGTGAAACCGTTTCCAGAGATGCGCTGGCCGTCGCCGGTTCAAACGAGGGCACATTTATCTTTTCGCCCGGCAAAATGTCGATCGCCACGCGCAACTGGTAGAACAGCACAAAGAGCAAAAACACCGCCAGACCGACATAACGGAAGATCGGCGGTTTCGTCTTGCGCGTGGAAGGCGGCGTTAGCATGCGGGTCCGGGGACCGGATGATTCTACCTTTTGCGAGCTGAATCAGAAATGCTGCCAGAGCTCCCGTCTCATTACGCGCGTATGTTTTCAGAACAAATTCATTTGCCCGCCAGATTCAACCTCGGGAGCAGGATGCGATCGCTGGCTGTAACGGTCGTAGTCGCTGCGGATCCGGTATTTCTCGCGCAGTCGCGCCATGAGGTGCGAAAGCCGCTTGCGATACGATGCCGAAAGAAACGCCCGATCCTTGTAGCGTAGCCGGTAGCTTTCGACCAGTTGAGGAAACTCCTTCTCCAGAAACGGCAGGAACACAGCCGCCGAGCACGGCTTCAGGAACAAGGAATTGGCGAAGACGTATTTTCCGCCCGCTTTGGCTACGGCTCGGACGAGGGCCTCCAGATCGCGTGGCGAGTCGGTGATACCGGGAAGCACGGGCGCGCAGATCACGCCTGCCGCAACTCCCCCCTGGTTCAGCTTTTGCATGGCCTCCAGCCTGAGATCGGGACGGGGCGCTCGCGGTTCCAGAATGCGCGCCAAGTCCACCTTCAGCGTGGTGATGGTTACGTTCACAAACAAACGGTTGTTTTGCGCAATCTGCCGGAGTATGTCGATGTCCCGCAGCACGAGATTAGATTTCGTCACAATGCCGAGTTCAAATCCGCGATGCCGGGCGAATTCCTCCAGAATCGCGCGCGTCACTTCAAAGCGCCGCTCCGCCGGTTGATAGGGATCCGTAGCCGTGCCGAGCGCAATTTCTTCTCCCGGCTTGACGTGGTGAAGTTCCTGCCGCAGCAGCTCGGCCGCATGTTGCTTCACGAAAATCTTCTGCTCGAAATCGACACCGTCGCGCATTTCCATGAATTCGTGGGTGTAGCGGGCATAACAGTATTTGCAGGCAAACTCGCATCCACGGTAGGGATTGATCGTCCAGGTGAAGGGCATGCGCACCCCGGTGCAACGATTGAGCAGCGAACGCACCGGAAGCGTGAAGTATTCAACCTCGTGCCCCTGCCGCAGGGTTTCTCCCTCCGAAGCCAGCCGAGCAATTCCCACAAGTTTGGGCTTGGGGTCGGGAAAGAGAGAAGGGGAGGCCATAAGCGTATATTCGCTTTTTATTCGCTATAGAATAACCCTCGATCACTGGTCGGTCAACAACTATTTTTGGCGGGTGGCAGGTTTCTGGGTGCCCCATCCAAGCGTTTTTTGCTGGGGTGGGGATTTTAGTCGCGGAGCAAGAAATAAACGAGGGTGCCCCATTCTTCCGCATTCTGTGTGTTCCGTCTCATGACATCCTTTACAAACGTCTCGGGACATCCCGTAAAGCATGTCATGGGACTGAACACCCCTGCGAGGGGGTGGAAAAATCCCTGTTTTGCATCTAAGATTACGGGCACGGGAAGCCTGGTGGAAACCGGGGAAACAAGCTGGTGGCGGAAAGAAACAGAGAAATGAATCCTTCGGATCTTGTGTCCGGAGGCTTATAGTCGCCTTGAAATTGAGGTGGGTCATGCCTCTGCGTATCGTTTGCCTGCTGTTAGTTGTTCCGCTTTTGCTGGCTATTCCTGTCGCTGCCCAGATTGATCACCGGGGAGCGCTGTCACTGACGGTGGATCCGCCTCGTCTAACCTTGAATGCCGGGGAGGAACAAAGGTTCTCTGCTCAAGTGAGGGGCGCGGCGGCGTCGGCGGCGATCGTTTGGTCGGTTCGGGAACATGGAGCGAGCATAAGCCAAGACGGAATTTTCACCGCCAGGGCTGTCGGAATTTATCACGTGATTGCCCTTGTTGTCGGCGACGGCACTATACTTAAGTCGGCTATCGCGAAGGTCACGGTGGTCGCACAGTACGATGGACCGGTCTTCCGCTAGCAACTTCTGCGCTAGCAGCTTCTGCGCTAGCGAGTTCTGAGATTGCCAGCAATATCGCGATGGAGCGAGGTATGGCTTCGGTTCGATCTTCGATTATTTTCCTGTTAATCGTCGTGAGTTCATTCACTTTTTCTCAGACTGCTCCTGCAGTCACTGCTTTGCCGGCCGATCCGTTGGAACTGGCAACCGGGGCCACGCTGAAGGTTGCGAACCCGGAAAACCGCGCGTTGGTTCTGAATCTGCTGGAACGGGCGCGGCAAAATGGAAGCGAGCTGTACGCCGCGGGCGGTCCCGCTTTCCATATCAAGGTTTCCTTCACCGCGAGCGGCCAAACCCCCTACACTGGCTCCGGCGAGATGGATGAGATTCACTATTCCCGGCAGACTTACTGGCGATGGACGGCGCGGCTCGGCGATTACTCGCAGATGCGGGTGTTTCAGTACGGCGTCCCTTACGATGAGAAAACGCCAGGCCCCATTCCGCTCCGTCTCCAGATGGTGCGCGGGGCGGTCATTTGGCCGATGGACAATGTTCGTCCGGGCACAATGATTAGGCTGGCGAGCGCGCAATGGCGCGGCATGGACGTCATGTGCGCTTTGCTTTCGGGAGGCGACGGTGTGGGCGCCGCGCAGGGGCGCCAGTGGCAGGAGCGCGAATATTGCGTGGACACGAACTCGGCGCTGCTGCGGATCTATTCCGATGCCCCCGGAATTTACACGGTTTACGATTACAATGACGCCCTGCATTTCCACGGACGCACGCTGGCCCGGCAGATTTCGATCGTGGAGAGTGGAGACACCGTGCTTCAGATCCACGTGGATACTCTTGAAGACGCCGGCCCTCCCGACCCCGCCTCGTTCACCCCCACGAAGGAAATGCTGGCGCGAGGCCCGGGAATCGTTTTAATCCCTGCGGTTTGGATTCCCGCATTCGCCGCGTCCCCCGCAGGACACTCCGGTAAGGCTGAACCGGTGGTTGTCCATGCCAGCACCGACGATCAGGGGAAAGTGATTGAGGCGGAAGTTCTGCAAAACTCGGATCCCAGTTTGAGCAACGCCGCGCTGTCAATGGTGAAAAACTCAACCTACCCGCCTCGGCGTCTAGCAAGGGGACCGGTGCAGACTGAGGTCTTCATCAACGTGGAATTTGCGGCTCCGCGGCAGACGGCGGCTCGCTGAAGCTTAAGTTCTATAAACCACAAAGGACACGAAATTACACCGAGGAAACCCAAAGACTCAGCGCTTGATGTTACCCCGCGTCCGTTGTGATTTTTATTTTCGCTGTTTCTTCGCTCCACTTTACAGCCTGTTACAATGCCTAGTCTCATAGAATTCAAGAACTTTTGGGACCATCAACACGTATCTATTGTTTAGTGTTAAGGCTATCGTACTAGCCGGGTCAAGAAGCCAGGAGTTCCAGGAGTGCAAGGTTGGAAGACGCGCAACTCGCCGCCATGCTGGTCCGCCGCTGTATTGCGGGCGATGCGGCTGCGTGGGAGGAAATCGTGCAGCGCTACCACCGGCGGATTTACAACATCTGCTACCGCTTTGCGGGCTCCGGTGACGATGCCCAGGACCTCACCCAGGAGGTCTTCATAAAGATGTATCGCACCCTTCAATCCTATGATGTCGAACGCGGCGCCTTCATGACCTGGGTAACCACGATCACGCGAAACCTGCTGGTCGATCACTTCCGCAAGAGCAAGCAGGACCGCATGACCGATTCGCTGGATACGCCGCCATCGGAGCACGAAGATGCCATGCCGCTGAGCGAGCAAATCCACGATAATGCCCTGACGCCGGATGCGCGGGCGCAGAGCCTCGAGGTCAAGGTAACGGTACACAAGGCGCTACAGAAGCTGTCTCCGGACCTGCGCGAAGCCGTCATTTTGCGGGATCTGCAAGACATGGATTACAAAGAGATTGCCACGGTGCTGAAGGTGCCGGAGGGAACCGTGAAGTCAAGAATAAACCGCGGGCGAGCGGAACTTGCGCGCCTGCTACAACGTACATATAAACAGGTGATGTGATGGCAGCGGAAAACAAGAACGGTATGCAGTGCGCCGAGTTCGACGCTCTCCTTAGCGAAGCCCTCGACCAGCGGTTGAGCGGCCATAGGCTGGAGAGCTTCCAGGCTCACGCCCGGGGGTGTCCGACTTGCGGACCGCTCCTGGCGGAAGCCGATGCCGGCCTGCGCTGGCTGCACGAACTCGTCGAAGTTGAGCCTCCAGTCACCCTGGTGAACAACATTCTGGCCGCGACCACAGGGATCGACACCGTTCGCCTGCATGGAACTGCGAAGGCTCAGGCGGAAAGTTCATGGCTTGATCGTCTGCAGGGTTGGGCGAACCTGGTAGTCAGCCCGATCCTCGGCGTTGCCAAGCAGCCGCGTTTTGCTATGTCGTTTGGCATGGCATTCTTCTCTCTGTCCATCACCATGAGCATGGCTGGAGTCAAGTTGGGCGACCTGCGTCACGCCGATCTGCGGCCCAGCGCCATCAAACGCAACTACTACGCGACTTCCGGCAAAGTCGTGAAGTACTACGAAAATATCCGCTTCGTCTATGAGATCGAATCGCGGGTGCGAGAGTTTAAACGAGCCACTATGCCGGTTGAACCCGCGCCCCAAGAGGAACCGAAAGACCGGCATCAACGGAACGACAACACCAGTGGACAGCCCGAACCCAGACAGGATCGCAACTACAGTCAAGAAGGGAGCCAGGTGATACTGGCCTCCTTAACGGATAACCCACCTGTAGTGATACTGGCCCCACACAGGAGGTTTTCATGAACTGCGCCAACCATCCCGATATTGCGCCTGTGGCGTACTGCCGCACATGCGGCAAGCCGCTATGCGCCAACTGCACGCGCGACGTGAAGGGGGTGATCTATTGCGAGAACTGCCTGGCGGATCGACTGCAGGGTGTGCAGCCGACAGTCGTGCCGCCGGCGGTAGGATTCGTTCCATCCACAGCCCCCATCACGCCGGGTACTGGACCAAACGCCGCGTTAGCAGGCATTCTGGCCGGATTCTTTCCTTTCGGCGTGGGCGCGGTTTACTGCGGTCAGTATGCCAAGGGGCTGGCGCACCTGGTGATTTTCACGCTGTTGGTGTGGGGCGAGTCGGTTACCGACAACGGTGGCGTGAATACGATTTTGGGCCTGGGTATCGCGTTCTTTTACGTGTGGCAAATCATTGATGCCGTGCGCACCGCCAAAGCCATTCAGATGGGGCAGCCCGCTCCTGACCCTTTCGGCCTGGCTCAGGCTTTCGGAGCCGCGGAACCTGTGGTGCCTGGACAACCGATGCAGCCCGCGCAGGCAATGGAAGGAACTCCCGCCCCCAGGATTCCCACGGCGGCCGTAGTTCTGATTGGTCTGGGTGTGCTGTTCTTATTGCAGACCGCGGGCGTCTTCGAGTTCGAATTGCACCGGGTGTGGCCATTCTTTCTGATTGGCCTGGGAGTGTGGATGTTTGCCGTGCGCGAGGGCCTGGTTGGTTCTCGGCGAATGTCTTATTGCCGCAGTGGCCGCAGACGAACCATGATCGGACCGGTCGTGTTAGTTACCGTGGGAGTTCTTTCACTACTCGAGAGTTACGGTGGCCCACGCTGGCACCGTACCTGGCCGGTGCTGCTGCTGGCGATCGGCATCACCAAGTTGCTGGAGAGCAAGACGCCACCGCCGACTCCACCCATGCCGCCCGGACCGGGGCCAACGGGCAGCGTGACGGGCGAGGTTCAGATGCCTCCCAGTGAGGTGAGAAATGGCTAGCTCGGTGCAGATTCCTCCGCCCCGCCACCGGCGTTCGTTCTCTGGTCCGATCATTCTCATCGCTCTTGGTACTGTCTTTCTACTCGGAACCATGGGCGTGCTGGACTGGCACAACCTCGGCCACTGGTTTGCCCACTACTGGCCGGTGCTGCTCATCATCTCGGGCGTGATCAAGCTGATCGAGTATCAGCAAGCACAAAGGCAGGGGACGCGGGTTTCGGGAATCAGCGCTGGCGGCATTTTTCTTATCATTGCCATTATCGTCTTCGGGCTGATCGCTACACAGGCTTCCCGACTCAACTGGGGAGAAATCGGCGATCACATCAACATCGACGACGGCGGCGACTTTCCGTTTTTCGGATCCAAATACAACTTCGACGATCAGATCGCTCAAACCTTTCCCGGCGGCGCCAGCCTCCACATTACTGACACTCGCGGCGCCGTGAATATCATTGCCTCGGAGGACGATCAGATCCGCGTCGTCGTCCACAAACGCATCAACGCCGAGAATCAGGGGGAAGCCGACAAATGGAACGCCGGCACGAAACCGCAGATCAACGTCAGCGGGACGGTTGTGACCCTGAACGCGAACAACCAGGGCGCCGGTGATCATTGGGTGGCAGAGGATTTGGACGTTACCCTTCCCCGCAAGGCTGCGATTCTGATCTCCACGCGCTACGGCGATGTCAGCATCGTCGGCCGCGACGGCAACCTCGACATCACCAGCGCGCACGGCGACGTCACCACTACCGACATTAACGGCAAAGTCAGCCTCAACCTGGATCACAGCTCAGCGCGAGTTTCGCAAGTGGCCTCCGACGTCTCCATCGAAGGCCGCGCCAACGACGTCTCGATCGAGGACGTAAAAGGCGCAGTCCATCTGGATGGCGAATTCATGGAAAGCGTGAAGCTGGCCAAGATCAGCCAGCCGGTGGTGTTCAAATCAACTCGCACCGACATGGATTTCTCGCGGCTCGACGGCGATCTCGACCTGGACTCCGGCGACTTGCAGGCCTCGGATGTAATCGGTCCCTTGCGCCTGAAGACGCGATCGAAAGACATTCGCCTGACCGGCGTCTCGGGCGATGTGCGGTTGCAGGATGAAAACGGCTCGGTTGAGCTGCGCATGAACAAAATGGGCAGCATGCAGGTCGACAATCGCAAAGGCGATATTCAGATTTACCTGCCGGACAAGGCGGGCTTCCAGCTGGATGCGCGTGCCCGCAACGGCGAAGTCGAGACCGATTTCGATCAGCTCAAGATTGACAATGCAAACGACCAGGCCATCGCCACCGGAACCGTCGGCGGAGGCGGACCGCACGTCGTCGTCAACAATGAGCACGGAACCATCGAGATTCGGAAAGCCTCATCCATCGTAGAGGCGCCGGAGAGTCCGAGTCTCCCCAAACCACCGGCAGCACCTCACGCGCCAGCAGCCCCGAAAGCCCCACAAGTCACCGAGAACTGATTCTGTCTTGATCGGGGCTGCCAGACCCAACCTTGCGGTCGGGCGCTGGCTTGCCGAAAAAGCCCGAACTCACCAGACCTTGCACACCTTCTCCGGCGGATTCACCATCGGCTGTCCCGCTTTGCACGAGAATGCATGCCCGAACTCCGGCATGTTGACGACCACACCATTGATGCGGAACTGCGCCGGAGAATGCGGATCGGTCATGGCGCGCACTCGCAGATCTTCGTCCCGCATGTTGGCACAATCCCATTGCGCAAAGCCGACAAAGAATCGTTGCTCGGGAGTCAGCCCGTCGATGGGGTGAAGAGTCTTATCCTTGGTCGCATCTTTCCAGGCCATGAGGGCCAGAATTTCGCCACCGAGATCAGCCACGTTTTCGCCCAGCGTGAGTTGGCCGTTGATGTGGACGTCATCGACCATCACATATTTTGAGTACTGATCGGCAACGCACTTGGTGCGCGTGTCGAATTTTTCCCGGTCGTCCTTGGTCCACCAGTTCTTGAGATTGCCCTTGGCATCGAACTGGCTGCCCTGATCGTCAAAGCCGTGGGTGAGTTCGTGGCCAATCGTGCCGCCGGTGTCGCCGTAGTTGGGGGCGTCATCCATTCTGGGGTCGTAGAGCGGTGGCTGCAGGACTCCGGCGGGAAAGTTGATATCGTTCATCTGCGGGTTGTAGTAGGCATCCACGGTAGTCGGCGAGATATCCCACTCGCCGTGATCGACGGGCTGGCCAATCTTGTTGATGTCGCGATGCTGCTCGAACACAGCCGCGCGTTGAATGTTGCCGGCGAAGTCGTCGTGAGCGATCCTTACCGAACTATAGTCCCGCCACTTGTCGGGATAGCCGATCTTGTTGCGAATTCCCGCCAGCTTGGCTAACGCCTGCTGCTTGGTTTCCGGACTCATCCATTCGAGCCCGCGAATGCGCTGTCCCATCTCTGCCTCGATGCGCGTCACCATCCCCAGCGTGCTCGCCTTCAACTCCGGCGAAAATACCCGGCGCACATACGCCTGTCCTAACGCCTCGCCCAGGTTGTAATCGGTGTACTGGACGCAGCGCCGCCAGCGCGGCTGCATCTCTTTGGCACCGCGAAGGTACTTGCGGTAGAACTCAAAATTCTCCTGCACGAAACTCGCAGAGAGAAAAGGAGAATACTGATCGGCCACATGGAAGCGCAGATAGTTCTTCCAGTTCTCCAGCGGTTCGCCGGTGAGCTCTGCGTTCACCTGCTTATAGAATGCGGGAGCGTCGACGTTGAGAATCTCAAACTTCGGATACTGCAGCGTGCTGTAGTATGCCGCCCAATCGAAATTCGGCGCCAGCTGATTAAGTTCCCCGAGCTTCATCTTGTTCTTCAGCTTGTAAGGGTCGCGGCGTTCCACGCGCGTCCAGGAAGCTTTCGCGAGCGCCGTTTCCATGCGCAAAATGGTTTCCGCATTCTGCCTTGCCGTCTGGGGATTGTCGCCAAGGAGCTCAAATATCTTCTGCACATGCTGGACGTAGCGCTCGCGAGTGTCTTTCGACTTGGCATCGTCTTTGGTGTAGTAATCGCGATCCGGCAATCCCAACCCGCCTTGGTCCAGATCGGCAATCTCCTGTTCGGAGTTGTCAGGATCCTGGGTTGAGCCGGCGACAAACAGAACGGTGCGGCCGAAGGGAAGATGCAAGCCAGCGACCAGCGGAGCCATGTCTCGCACCGACTTGAGGCCAGCAATGGCATCCAGTTGGGGCTGAATCGCAGCCGCCCCGCGCTTTTCGACGGTGGCCTCGTCCATGCACGATGCGTAGAAGTCGCCAATCTTCTGCGTGACCGCATCGCGCTGTGTAGTACCCGGTCCAGACTGCTCCAGAATGCCGCGCAAGAACAACAGATTGTCCTGATAAAGCTTGCCGTAGACGCTCCACGAAGTCTGGTCCGGCGGGATGGGGTTCTTCTTCTGCCATCCTCCGCACGAGTAGTGATACAGGTCCACACAGGGATCGACGGACTTGTCCATCGCGGTTAAGTCAAGGCTGGGAATGTACGGCAATGCGGGTTCTGCTTTGGCTGGACTACCAGGGCCGGTCTGGGCAGCGGCCAGAGATGCCGCGACCAGCGAGGTTACGCACACGACTGCAAAGATTCTCTTGATACTCATCTTCGACCTGGATCCTCATGGTTCTTATCAGGATATGGCTTCAGCCATATCGTAACAGTCCTCAACCCATCCCCGGCTTTTAGCCGCTGTTTCTCTAGGTATGGGATCTGGCTTCCTCAATCGATTCTGTCGACCTTGGAGAAACCGGTCAGTAGCTTCGCATCACGCTCGCGGCGTGATAACTTTCCCCGGTCCTGGCTTTTCTCGCGGCCCCGAAACCCGCGAAACCGCCTCCGCCTTCGCCGGCGTAATGTGAATCGACGAGCGGTTGCCCACCCGGAGGAAGCTCAACTCGCGAGCGGCCAACAGCGCGTTGATCGCTTCCTTCACTCGCGAGCGCGGAACGAAGTTGCCGAAGAACGATTCCATCTCCTGCTGATCGGCCGCGACCACGCAATCCAGATATTTCGTTATCAACGCCGAGAGCGATTCTCCCACCGAAAGGTTGATTCCGGCCCGCACCGCATCCGGCGACCAGCGATACAGCACATCCCAGAACGCGCCTTCGGCCGGATTGTAGTCGACCCGCGTGATTCGCAATCGGGACCACAACTCCCCCAGCGCGTGATCGAGAGCCACAAACGATACGCTGCCGCCCAGCACATCGCGCATTTTTTGTTTAGAGATGGGACCGTCGCGACGGATCAACTCAAACGCGTCGCAAGCCAACTGGGAGTAATCCGAGTGCGGCTTCGGCCTCGGCGACCGCTTGGGATCGCGCTCTCCCACCAGCGCATAAAAATAAGGAAAGATGGAAGCGGCGACTAGGAAGGCATTGTCCGGATCGAACCGATTGGCTTCGTAAGCCGCGCGTTCCCGCAACAGCCGAACCATCATCTCGGTGGCTTCCTGCGCCCGCGGGTCGGCGAATGCATGCTGCCAGGTGGGCAACTGCTGATCCGACCCAACCCAGGCTCCAATGAATGTGGGTACGAGTGCCTGCTGCCGCATGGGATACATCATGCAAAACCCAACCGACTCGAGAAACGAGCGCGCGTCGTCAAACGCGCGCACCGCACGTCCGTCCAGGCGCCACTTCTCCCGCCGCAGTTGATCAAGATCGGTCATAAAAGTATTAGACCACACCGAACAGAGATGAAAAACATTGCAGAGTGTGTGAGCGCGAGAGAATGGGCGTACACTGATGCCGATTTCGGAGCTCGGAGGGGGACTCCGGTTCAGAGCAGGAGAATTGCGATGAGAGCGACACCTCTAGGCAAGGAAGGGCGCTCTAAGGCTTAATTTTGAATATTACTCCGCAGCCGCTAGCGGAGCATTGGACACCCCCACGAAGTGCGGTCCCATAAAGGTTGCCCGCCGCGTCTCGAATTAGGCCCGACGACGGTATCTTACCATCGGATCCGGAGAATCTGTGTAGGACCGTTTCCTTTCCTACCGGACTTAGCTTGAATACCACTCCGCAGCCTTGGTGGTTAGATCCACAAGAAAGGTTTCCGCCGAACTGGGTGGTGCCATACAGATTTCCCTTCTTATCCATCACAACAGGTCCCAACGGATTCGATCCGTCGGCGCCCCCTGAAAAGGAATACAGCGTTGAAAAGTTCTTGCCCGTTGTGTCAACTTTGAACACCGTTCCAGCAGCTGTAGTACCACTAATTGTCGTGCCATATAGATTTCCCGCTCGATCGAGAATCAGTCCGGCAGCCAGTTGCCCTCCGTCCGCGCCATTGAATGCGTGCAGCACGGTTTCCTGACCACTTGTGTCGAGTTTGAAAACAGTTCCAACCGTGTTGACCCCACCAGACATAGTCGTACCATACAAGTTGCCATCTAAGTCGCGAACGAGGGGTGCCTCCGGGTAAGCTCCATCTCCATTCGTGCCAGTAAAACTGTACAGCACAGTTTCGTTACCGGCATCCAACTTGAACACGGTTCCGGCAAAATTGGAGCCGCCACCTGCGGTAGTGCCGTAAAAAGTTCCGGCCGGATCGCGAATCAGCCCTGCTTGTGGATTTGATCCATCTGATGTTGGCCCTGTAAACACGTGCGGCTTAGTCTCCTTCCCCGCCGGACTAATTTTGTATACGAATCCAAGGCTAAATGGATGGCCGATGCCGTTCGGAAGTGTGCCCCATAAATTCCCCGCCGGGTCACGAACCAAGCCGGAATCGGGTCCCTTACCATCCCCTCGCTCACCTGTAAAGTTGTACAGTATTGTCATCGTGCCCGTGGTATCCAGCTTGAAGACGGTTCCAGCATCGTGCCCGGCGCCGCCGTGCAACGTCGCGCCATACAGATTTCCTGCTTTGTCTCTTGTTAGGCTCGCGAAGGGATTTGCGCCATCGCCCCTACCGCCAGTAAACGAGTGGAGCAGCGTGAAGGTCTGGGCCTGCACTCGCGAGGTGATGGCTAACGGAAACAAAAGCATACATACTATTAGGAGCGCTGTCTGGAGCGAAACGGCCCGTGTCAAGGCGCACATCGTTTTGAAACTCCGATCTGAGCCCATCTATTATATGCTCTTTGGGGCGGGGGCTGGCCCAAGCTTTCACCAACATTCAAAAGCGTGTGCCCTGTCCTTCTCGCGTTCTTTGCGAGGGGGCGGGGCTTTTAGATGACATCGGCTGGTGCCCCAAAAATCAGGCCTGGGGTCCCCCGCTGCTTGCGGCTTTTTCGCAAGCGGCGGGTGCTTGCATCACGCTGGCCGTCCCTCGCTCAGTCGCAGACGTCACGGGTGAGGTGCGAGATTCCCAATTTGGAACTGACTCCCCAGCCCACCCTTTTTCTTCTTGACCTCATCCCCTCAAAGCGATAACATAGAACCCTATCGATTATCTGCAAGATAATCTGCGATCTTTGACAATCTGGCATCGCTCGGCGAACCGACGATAACGACGGCGAAAACCCGTGCTCATTCGCCCAGTTCCACCCGCAGTTCCCAAAACGGAACCGCCGGCAGTCGGGAATCACCGTAACTGCAATGTTTTCTAGATTTTGCCTGTAACTACCTTTAGAACCATAGATCTAGAAGGCAAGAAAAATTCCGGTCCTTTGTTTTCTAGATTTTGCGCAGAAGAGAGCGTTTTTTTTCGGACTCGGCGGAAGAACTTAGATCGAAATGCCAAGCAGACGATCTTAGTCGCTTTAACTCGATTTTCGCTCAAACTTCAGGGGTCTATCGCAGACTAGATTCTTTTAAACGCTTTTTGAATGTCCTTCATGGAGTACCGCAGAACCACTGGCCGACCGTGAGGGCATGACATCGGGCACTCGGTCTTGGCCAGTTCTGCCAGCAGCCACTCCATTTTATTCTGCTGCAGCGGCATGTTGACTTTAATTGCGGCGTGGCAGGCGATGGACGCGGCAATCCGCGCCCGAACTTTTTCTATGTTCAGCGCCTGCTCTTCGCGAGAGAACTGGTCGAGCAACTCGTGCAGCATGTGCTCGATTTGCGCGGCCTCCACGCCTGCTGGAGCGACTTTTATGGCAACGCTTCGGGCTCCGAACGGCTGGTGGCCCATTCTAGTCGCGCTCTTTGCGACTAGAGTGGGGCCTCTGATGTGAGCGATGGCTCCCGAGTGGGTGGTTTCAATTGTTGATCCCGACCGACTAGCCGATTCTATCAAGCCCTAAATTCACTGTAACTAGGGAGGTTGCATCGTGGCGGGTGGCCCGGACCTTAGCTACCGCGACTGCCAGCGCCTCGGATTGCGCCTGCCGTGGAAACAGGCGATTGCGACAATCCGATGTTCCTGAACCTCGAAGAATATTCCGTAGGGAAATCGCCGCACTCCCGCACGGCGACGGCTCCGGTAGACAGCAGGGAATTGCAATGGATGCTCGGCCATGGCCTCAACCGTGACCTCGACCGCTCGCGCGAAACGCTCCCCAAGCTCGAGACGTATGTTGTCATACCATGCCCGCGCTTCCTGCAAATCCTCATTTGCCTCTGGTGTCCAGACGACCGGTAGTGTCACGGCTTCTTAAACAGCCCCGCCCTGACTTGTTCCCAGGGCATGACATCAGTAGGGTTTTGCTCATGCCGAGCGATGCGGTAATCGAGCTCTGCCCGTTGCGCATCCGTCAGTGATGCCGCGTCCGCTTCCAGGCTTTCCCAGACAGTATCGAGTAGTTCTGCCTTCTCCGCAGCGGAGAGGCTCTCTATCTGGTTTCGTAAATCGCTCATACGCCTATAACCCTAGCGCGGTTTCCCCGCTCTGGCAAGCGGCCGGGTGCCCGGCCTCAGCGGAAGGAATCACGTCGTGGGCTTGCATCACGCAGGCTGCCTCAGGCCCACCCCCTTGATTTTAAGGTCGAGGTGCCAGATTCCCAATTTGGAACCCACTCCGCAAACCGCCGCTTTCTCCTTGACCTCGCCGCCTCAATTGCGATAACATAAGAACATATATATTATCTAGAAGATAATACGCGATCTTTGACAATCTGACGTACCTCCGCTGTTCCCAAAATGGAACTGCCAGAGGCCCGGAATCGCCGTAACTCCCATGTTTCCAAGATTTTGCCTGTAACTACCTTTAGAACCATAGATCTAGAAGGCAAGAAAAATTCCGGTCCTTTGTTTTCTAGATTTTGCGCAGAAGAGAGCGTTTTTTTTTGATACCGCGGGAGAACTTAGATCGAAACGTCAAAGCAAGACGATCTTAGTCGCTTTAACTCGATTTTCGCTCAAGCTTCAGGGTTCTATCGCAGCCTAGATTCTTTTAAACGCTTTTTGAATGTCCTTCATCGAGTATCGCAGAACCACAGGCCGGCCGTGAGGACATGACATGGGGCACTCGGTTTTGGCGAGTTCGGCCAGCAGCCACTCCATCTTATTCTGCTGCAGTGGCATGTTGACCTTGATGGCGGCGTGGCAGGCGATGGACGCGGCAATCCGCGCCCGAACTTTTTCCAGGTTCAGCGCCTGCTCTTCGCGCGAGAACTGGTCGAGCAACTCGTGCAGCATGTGCTCGATCTGCGCGGCCTCCACGCCCGCTGGAGCGACTTTTATGGCAACGCTTCGGGCTCCGAACGGTTCGGCCTCGAAGCCGTTCTGGTTCAGCTCTTCGGAGATCTCCGCAAAGACAGCTTGCTGGGCGGGCGTGAGTTCGAGCACTAGCGGCATGAGCAGGCGCTGGCTTTCTACTTTCTGCGCCGCCCGTTGCTTCAGGATTTTTTCAAACAGCACGCGCTCGTGAGCGACGTGCTGATCCACGATCCAGAGGCCGTCGTGATTCACCGCGAGGATGAACGACTCGCGAATCTGACCCAGCGGCTTGAGCGACGCCAGCGAGGGCGCGAGGTCATTCTTCGCAAACTCGGAAGCGGCCTCAGGCTCGTCGGGAAGCGGCGGGGCGCAACTGTCGTTTTCTATTACTTCAGAAACTGCCAGCGGCGCGCGAACCAAAGACAGGGCGGCGTTGCCCTCGATCGCGATTCCATCGACGCCAAAGTGAAAGCGCTCATTGATGGGAACAGGCACCGGCGCTTGCAGGGCAAATGCTTGCGCTTCGACGGGAGCAGAAAGGGTGGGCCATGCCACTGAATCTGCCGGGGCGGAGCGCGATCCCGGAGTCAGCGAGGCACTCGCGGTGGGATGCGCGCTGATCTCCGCCATGAATTGCGGCACCGGACGCGCTTTCATCAGCGCGGCGCGAACCGAGTCGCGCACAAAGTCATGCATCACCGATTGCTGGCGGAAGCGCACTTCAGTTTTCGAGGGATGCACATTCACATCCACTTCGCCGCTGGGCATCTCGAGGAACAAGAGCACCACGGGATAGACGGTTGGCGGCAGAATGTTACGGTAAGCTTCGGTAAGCGCGTGCTGGATGAGCCGGTCGCGAATCAGCCTTCCATTCACGAACACATAAATCGAATTGCGGTTGAGCTTCTGAATCTCGGGCTTCGAAACAAAGCCATGCACCCGCATCTCGCCGGGCTCGGCCGGACCCTGATCTTCGTCTCCTTCGTGGCGCCGCCACGGCGGCGGGTGGGGCAAGCCGACGCGCTCCAAAGGCTGCATCGCGGCCACGGGAATGAGTTGGTCGAGAACATCTTTGCCAAACACCTGGTACACGCGCTCGCTGTATCCCGCGACCGGGGGCGCGACCAGGATCGCGTTAGTCGCGGAATGCAGTTCGAAGTGCTTGTCGGGATGCGCCAGCGCGTAATGCGTGACCAGCGACGCGATGTGCGAAAGCTCGGTGGACTCCGCCTTCAGAAATTTCTTCCGCGCCGGTGTATTGAAAAAAAGGTCACGGATGGTGATCGAAGTTCCCGCCGGCAGCCCCGCTTCTTCCACTTTGAAAATCTTGCCGCCATTGATTTCGAGCACAGTTCCGGAGTCCTCGTCGCGGTCGCGCGTCTCCAGATGCAGGCGGGAAACGGAAGCGATCGAGGGCAAGGCTTCGCCGCGAAACCCAAGGGTGGCCACGCTGAGCAGGTCTTCCGCATCCTTGATTTTAGATGTCGCGTGGCGTTCGAAGGCCAGCAAAGCGTCGTCTCGAACCATGCCCCATCCATTGTCGGTAATCTGGATGAGCTTCTTGCCTCCGGCTTCGACTTGAATCTTGATGCGAGTGGAACCGGCGTCGAGAGAATTCTCCAGCAGTTCCTTGACCACCGAGGCGGGCCGCTCCACCACCTCACCGGCGGCGATCTTGTTGGCAACGGATTCGGAGAGAACGTGAATGCGGCCCATGGTTGTTGGTCAATGGCAAGTTTCGCAGATGGGGGAGTACAAAGCAAAGGCCGCCACGGATTCACGCGGATGAGCACGGATGCAACGTCGCGCCTCAGCCCGCGCCCGTGTTATGTTTAATTTCTTTCTATTTTCACTTGGACAGCCTGAGACATGATCCGTTCGTATAAAGGAACTACTCCGACAATCCCGGCCTCGTGTTACGTCGACGAATCGGCGCAGATCATCGGGGACGTGGTTCTGGGCGAACACGCCAGCGTCTGGATGAACGCCGTGCTTCGCGGCGACGTGCATTCCATTCGCGTAGGGGCGCACTCGAATGTGCAGGACTGCAGCGTGCTGCACGGCATGAAAGAGCAGTACGGAGTCTTCGTCGGCGAATACGTCACTGTCGGACACTCGGTAACATTGCACGGCTGCGTGGTCGAGGACCGCTGTCTTATTGGGATGGGGTCGATTATTTTGAACGGTGCGCGGATCGGCGCAGGCTCGATCATTGCGGCGGGAACGCTGATTCCGGAGAAGACGATCGTCGAGCCCGGATCGCTGTGGACGGGGTCGCCCGGGAAGTTTCGGCGCAAGTTGGAACCGAAAGATCAAGAGAGCATCTTGCGCTACGCCAATAATTACTTGGGATACAAAGAATCGTACTTGGCGGAAAGAGAGTAGTATTCGGCCGTCAGCAGCCAGTGAGCTTTCGGCGTGCCAGTTAGTGGTAAGCGGTTGTCGCTTTGCAAACAGAATAGTCATCCTGAGCGGAGTGGCTGATTCGCGAAGCGAATCTGCTGCGGAGTCGAAGGATCCCGGCAATGCAGGATTGGTCGAGGATGCTTCAAGGCATTCTCACAGGCTAAGGGTTCCATGTGAGAACTCCCTGCCAGACCAATGATGGATTGGCGTAGTGGGGTCCTTCGACTGCGTTGGCGTCGCTTCGCGACGACAACTCCGCTCAGGATGACAAATTCATGCTAGAAGCTAGTAGCTAAAAGCCGAAGGCCCATGATCAAAGCCGTCCGAGGAACGCGCGATCTTCTCCCGCCGGACACGGCGTTGTGGAACTTCGTCGAAGCCACCGTCCGCGACGTGTTCCGCGTCTACAACTTTCACGAGATCCGCACACCGATCTTCGAGGAGACGCAACTCTTCGCCCGCAGCGTGGGCGAAGAAACCGACATCGTCTCGAAAGAAATGTTTAGCTGGGAAGACCGCGCGCGGGCGGAGAGCGAAAAGGGCCAGTCGTTAACCCTGCGCCCGGAGAACACCGCCGGAGTCGTCCGAGCGTACATCGAGCACAAACTTTGGGATCGTGGCTTGAACAAGCTGTATTACATCGGCCCGCAATTCCGCCGCGAGCGTCCGCAGAAGGGCCGCTACCGCCAGTTCTATCAGATCGGCGCGGAGATCATCGGCCCGGCCAGTGCAGGGAGCGAGTCCCCTGCGCGCGACGCCGAAATTCTGGAACTGCTGGCCACGCTCCTCGACCGCCTCGGCATCGAAAACTGGACACTGCAATTGAACTCTGTAGGCTGCCCCAATGATCGCGCTGCTTACAACGAAGCTCTGCGCAAGGCGCTTGAGCCGGTCGTCGGACAAATGTGCTCCGACTGCCAGCGTCGCGCCGTGACCAATCCTCTGCGCGTCTTTGATTGCAAGGTTCCCGCCGACCAGCCGATCATCGAAACCTTGCCGCGGATCAGCCAGTTCCTCGACGAGCCTTGCCGGAAACATTTCGAGCAAGTCCAGAACATCTTGAAGTCAGTCGGTGTTGAGTTTCAACTAAACGACCGCCTGGTTCGCGGCTTGGATTATTACAGTCGAACTGCGTTCGAGTTCACCCACGGTGCTCTGGGTGCTCAGAATGCGATTCTTGGCGGCGGGCGCTACGATGGTCTTTCGGAATCGCTTGGAGGGCCGAGCGCTCCCGGCATCGGATTTGCCATCGGCGAAGACCGGCTGGTGCTGGCTTTGAAAGAATCAGCGGAAGCGGTACAACGCAAGCCCGATGTCTATATCGCTCCCTTGGGCACCGGCATGGATCGTGAGGCCGCTCGCCTCGCCCGCGAGTTGCGCCGCCATGACGTGGTCGCCGACCTGGGCGATGAGACTTTTCGTTTGAAGAAATCTTTTGAAACAGCCAGCAAGTTGGGTGCACGCTTCATCCTGATTGTGGGTGAGAACGAAGTCAACGCTGATGTTTTCGCCCTGAAGAATCTGGAAAGCGGAGAGCAGGTGTTGGTTCCTCGCGCCGAACTTCCGCAGAAGATTCAATCGAACGCTTGAAGCGCCCATACCTGTCATTCCGAGCGAAGTCGAGGAACCTGTCTTTGGCCGACGCGAGCGAGAAAGCAGGTTTCTCGACTCCGCAGGGATCATCCGCATTCGCGGACGATCCTGCTACGCTCGAAATGACAATGCATAGGAATGCATCCCGCCGCAACGGACAGAATCGAACCCCCGCATTTATAATTTAGAATTCCTCTTTCACTTGAAAGGCATAACTTGCTCGACTTCTTAGGCGACCTGCAACGCACCCACCGCTGTGGCGCTCTGCGCGCCTCCGACTCCGGCCAACCGGCCGTGCTCATGGGATGGGTGAACCGCCGCCGCGACCTGGGCAACCTCATTTTTGTCGATGTCCGCGACCGTACGGGTATGACACAAGTGGTGTTCAATAAGGAGCGCGACCCGGCCATCCACGAGAAGGCCAGCCAGTTGCGCAGCGAGTATGTGGTCGCGGTGATTGGCAAGGTCAAGCAACGCGCTGCCGACACCTTCAACAAGAACATCCCCACCGGCGAAGTCGAGTTGATCGCGGAGGAGTTGCGCATTCTCAACGAATCGAAGCAGCCGCCGTTTCTTCCCGGCGACACGGTTCTGCCCAATGAGGAGATGCGGCTCAAGTATCGCTACATCGATCTGCGGCGCGACGCCATGCAGCAAAATATCGAGCTGCGGCACAAAGTTGCTAACGCGATTCGGAGCTATCTTTCGTCGCAGGGATTCTTCGAAATCGAGACTCCGTTCATGACCCGCTCCACGCCCGAAGGCGCGCGCGATTATCTTGTCCCCAGCCGGGTGCAGCCAGGATCTTTCTACGCGTTGCCCCAGTCGCCGCAACTGTTCAAACAGATTCTCATGATCTCCGGCTTCGACCGCTATTTCCAGATCGTGCGCTGTTTCCGCGACGAAGACCTGCGCGCCGACCGTCAGCCAGAGTTCACCCAGATCGATTTGGAAATGTCGTATCCGCAACCCGAACGCGTGTGGGAAGTAGTCGAGGGATTTCTGACCGCGGCGTTCAAGGCTGCTGGACATGATATTAAGTCGCCGTTTCCGCGCATGAGGTACGACGAGGCAATCCGCCTCTACGGCAGCGACAAGCCAGACATGCGTCTGCCCGCGATGACCGACGTGCGCGCGGCGTTCACGGTGGAGAATCTCGCGACGCTCGCTGTGAATCCCGGTCTTCCCGTTGTGGCCATCCGGATTCCAAAAGTCGGCGAGCTTTCCCGCAAAGATCGCGACGAAATCAAGCCGCTGTTCATTGCCAAGGGTGGCGCGAAGCTATTTGAAGACTTCAAGCGGCTGGAAAAGAATTTTCCCGAAGCCGCCGCTAAGATTCGGCAAGCAACCGGGGCTGAAGCGGACGACTTGCTCGTGGTCGTTGCCAGCGACGGCAAGCCGGCAGAGCACAAGTCTGAAGGCGGCGTGAAACCCGAAGTCAAGCAGCACGACCACGCCGTGTACACTGCTGCAGGCCTGCTACGCCTTACGCTCGCTCAGAAATATGCTGACCGGCATTCTGCTTTCAAGAAGAGCGGTGACCCGGCCAGAGATTTTCGCTTTCTCTGGGTCACCGATTTTCCCATGTTCGAGTGGGACGAGGAGGGCAAACGCTGGGCCGCCGCGCATCATCCCTTCACTTCGCCGCACGAACACGACATGGACAAGCTCGAATCCGACCCGGCTTCGGTGCGCGCGCTGGCCTATGACGTTGTTTTGAACGGCACCGAACTGGGATCAGGGTCCATCCGTATTCACCGTCAGGATATTCAGCGCAAAATCTTTCATGCTCTCGGCATGACCGAAGATGAAGCCCGCGCCCGCTTCGGTTTCTTTCTCGAAGCGCTGGAGTATGGCACGCCTCCACACGGCGGCATCGCGCTGGGATTGGATCGCATCGTGATGATCCTGGCCGGCGCCGACAGCCTGCGCGAAGTCATCCCGTTCCCCAAGACAGCGCGAGCCGTGGACTTGATGGTGGACGCTCCCACTCCAGTCAGCGAGTCACAACTGAAAGATTTGGGGATACAGGTCAAGAAGTAGTTTCTAGCGCGAGGCTACCATCCTTGCACCTGCACGCTCACCTGATAAGTCAGGTTGTCGGGATTCGAGACTGGAATGGTGAGCGTGAGATGGCTGTTAGCCAGCACCCGGACCGAAAAGGTGACTGCAATGGGGCCTGCGTTGGTTTGGGTCCCTCCCGTTCCTCCGTAGACCCGCAGGGGCGGAAGCCAGGGGCCAAAGGCTTGGCCAAGAACACATTTCTTGGGCGTGCCATTCTCATTCCAGGGACAGAGCCCGTTACCCAACTGCTCCGTTCCTACGTTGTCAGTCCAGGTGAAATAAGGGCTCACCGTATCTTTGACACCTGCCGAGGATGTCCCGGACATCGAGTAATAAACGGTGATCAGGTAGCTCCGGTCACTGGTTGGTGGCGTCAATAGGTCGGTCGTGCTCAGAGCCGTGGTGCCGGTGTAGGTTTGGCTGAAAACTTCGTGGATGGTTCCGGCCTGCAGGGGTGCGATCGTGAGTGTCAAAAGTGCAAGTAGTAAAGCGAATCTGCGAAACATGAAGCTCCCTTTCCGCTCCGAAAATGTATGAGTGGGATCGAAGCTATAACGGACAGCCCATGCTCACAAGTGCGCTAAAGTAGTGCCCTCTTTCGCAGGTAGTGGCGGGAGCCGGGCGAAGAATTGCCCGGCTCCGGCTTGCTCAAAACGCGTACTTCAGCGAGAACTGGATCAGCCGCGGGGTGCCCACGACTGAGGTGATCTGGGTGAATGAACTTGGACTTTCGACGTCGGTGGCCGACGGGTTGGCGAACGACGGATGGTTGAACAGGTTGAAAAAGTCGGTGCGGAAGCGGAGGGTCTGGCGCTCGGTCAGCTTGAAGGTCTTGCCGATCGTGAAGTCGATGTTCGTCTGTTTCGGCCCGATCACGCAGTTGCGGGGAGCGTTGCCGTAGCCGGTGGCATCTCCGGGCGCGCCGTTGGCCAGCGGTATCACCGCGTCCGGCATGTAGGCCGCGGGGTTCGCCCAATGGCCCAAGCGTGATTCGGTACTACCGGAGGTGAAGGCATTGGCACAACTGAATCCGGGGGCAAAGGTCGGCGTGGCGAGATTCGGGCTGCTGAGAGCGTAGGCGCTGCCTCCAGCCGAGTCGATCGGCGTGAAGGGCAGGCCCGATTGCAGGGTGAGCACGCCGCTCAACTCCCATCCTCCCAGCGCGCCGCCGATGATACCGCTGGCGTGCGAGAAGAACGGCAACTGGTAGACCGCGCTGGTAACGAAGCGCTGGCGACGGTCGAAGTCCGAGAGACCGCGGGAGTCGCGCGCGTTGTTCTGATCGTTGAAACGGCTGTCGAAAGCCACCGTGGCGTTTGAAACATCGTCGATCGCTTTGGAGTAAGTGTAGGCGCTCTGCCAGTACAGCCCTTGGGCGAAGCGGTGCGACAGAGTGGCCTGCAGCGAATTGTAGTGCGAATCGGAGTTAGGAGCGAAGGACTCGAATGCGCTGGGCGCCAGTCCGAGGAATGGGGCGCGCGCGTTGGCGTTCTCCGCCGTGGTATCGACGATCTGGCACGAATTGCCCGCCGCCCTTACGCCAGCGCAACTGACCCCTGGGATCGTAACCGGACTCTGGGGAGTGGCTAACGTCGCCTGATCAGGATCGAAGGTCGCACGCAAATGGCTGCCCTTAGTTCCGACGTATCCGAGCTCGACGTACCAGTTCCTGCCAATCTCATGTTGGATGGTGAAGTTCCACTGCTGGGTGGTGGCTGCGATCCAGTGCAGCGGAACCTGCAGACCGATAAAGCTGTTTACGTTGCCGGTAAAGCCTGGGCCGCACTGTTCTGGATTGGTCGACGCGTTTCCGTTTCCTAGCGTGCAACTCGGCGCGAAGCCAGTAAAGAGCGCAGCTCGGGGTACGAAAGTAGGATCAAGCACGCCCAGCGGAGGAATCCCGGTGAAACCTGTCTTTGGATTTGGCTGGAAGAGATTGGTGAGACTGCCCGCGCCCGGCAGGAAATTGACCGCGATGGGAAAGAATGGCGCGGAAAAGGACAGGTTATCCACGGCGCCCAAATCCTCTCGCACGCTGTAGATACCATAGCCGGCGCGGATGGTCGTGCTGTGACGGCCAAGAAAATCGTACGCGAAGCCGATGCGAGGCTCCCAAACCGTGGCGAATTCATTGTTCAGGGCGGCTCGATTGAGGGTTCCACTCAGGCCGGGCAGCTTGAATTGACTCACGCATGTCGGATAGACGAAGGGTTGCCCGGTTACGTTCGCCACCGGAGGATCCACGTTGCCGAGGTGGCACAGCTCGTCGTAGGGAGCGCCCACAAACTCCATGCGGAAGCCGAGGTTCAGAGTCAGGTTTCTGGTCGCGCGGTAGTCGTCCTGCGCGAACCAGGAGTAAGCCGGAATGCGGTAGTCGTGATTCCCTACGCCACCGCCGGCCTCACCGAAGAAAGGAGCGCCGGCCAGGAAGCTTTGCCAGTCGGTACCGAATCCCGTCGGACCGGCAAAGAACAACAATCCGTTGTCGGCGACGGGAAGGTTCCGGCGGATGGTGGTACGGTCCAGTTCCCCGCCGAAGCGCAATTGATGCGCTCCGTGGCTCCATCCCAGAGTGTCGAGCAAGACGAAGCTGTCGGAAAGTGCTTTTTGCAACTGCTGCGGAAACGGACCGAAGGCCCAGCTTCCGAAAGTAAAGCGATAGATATTCGCGTCGCCATTCGAGGTGGGAAGGTTGATTCCTACCTCCGCATTCGTGACGGGCGGCTCATTGTTCAATTTGTCGCTAATAATATTGACCCCGAATCGAAGCTCGTTCACGATCGTGTTGGAGAACAGATGGGTCTCCGTAACGCTGCCCACCCGGTTGTGCAGTGGAATGTCCAGCGGGAAATTCAGGTTGTTGGGCGTGGGTGCGCCGCCGGTCTGGATCTGGAAGGAATCTGCGCCGAAAGGTTGGAAGGTTTCAGAATCCGCCCAGAAGAAGCGAAACGCGACGCGATCCTTGCCATTGCGGAACTCGCGATCCCAATTGGTGGTGAACTGATTGTCCGTGAATTTGCCAGTCGTGCTCAGAATGAGCGGGCCATAGTTCAGTACGCCGTTGGTGAAACCCGGAGTCCCGGGCACGGTGGGGAGGAGATAGCCGCCACCTCCGGCTCCGAACTGATTGCTCTTAAAGTTCAGCAAGGCGAGGGCTACCGGATCAATGCTGGTAACACCTCCGTTGGGAAAGAATGTGCTGAGCAGGTTTGCCTGCGAGCGGTCTTGCGGAATCACTGGAATGCTGGTGTTGATGTACGTCCCCGGCGACGCCCCGCTGCGCTGCCGCGTGCCCTGATAGTTCACGTAAAAGTAACCGAGCTTCGCCTTGGAGCCGATCGGTCCCCCTAAGTCGCCGCCAAAAATATTCTGCTGGATCACCGGCCGCGGAAGACCGGCGCGACTGAGGAAAAAGTCGTTGGCATCGAGCACGGTGTTACGGAAATATTCCCAGGCATCGCCGTGGAAAGTGGCTGTGCCGCTCTTCAATGTGGCATTGATGTTGCCGCCACCGTTGCGCCCCTGAGTCGCGTCGTAGAGGCTGGTGCTGACTTTGAATTCCTGGATGGAGTCGGGATTCGGAAGAGGCGTATAGGTCAACTCTCCGAACGAATAATCGGCGACGGAAATGCCCTCGATCAGATAGTTATTGTTGTCTTCTCGTCCGCCATTGACGTGGATATACACCTGTCCGCGACCCAACTGGGAGGCGTTGTTCAAGTCGGAAGACGCGCCTGCCGAGAGGGTCAGCAACTGCTGGAAGTTCCTCGTCGCCAGGGGGAGATTGGTGATGGTTGTGCTGCCCAGCGACTGTCCTGTGGTTGCATCCGTGGTATCTACCTGGGCGACCTGGGATTGAACTTCGACCACCTCATTGACCGACTTCAGTTTCAGCCTGGCCGTCATGCGCGTGGTCTCGGTGATATTCACCAGGATGCCCGAGAACTTGGTGGTGGCAAACCCGGCGGCGCTCACCTGCACCGCGTAGGTGCCGACGGGCAAGAGGGTGGCGTTGAAAACTC
>Ga0210384_10002104_pt1 | contig 24931 bp, 52 predicted proteins | sample IncBWH2MmetaG_FD_160574 | JGI IMG/M metagenome (GOLD analysis project Ga0210384, IMG submission 160574) | Forest soil microbial communities from Barre Woods Harvard Forest LTER site, Petersham, Massachusetts, United States - Inc-BW-H-2-M | ecosystem: Environmental > Terrestrial > Soil >...
ACGGTTGCGTTGAGCGTCTGCAACTCCGACAGCAGCGTATCCGATGGCCTGGTCGCGTCGGTCAGGCTCTCAAGGATGGCTGCGAGGCGCTCTTGAGCGGTCATGATGCCCCCTTGGACACTGTTGTCTGCACGGACAGGACGGTGCTCCCTCCCTTCACCTTGTCGATCTGCGCCTGCTTGGCGACGTGCTCCTCGTAGAGCTTCTTCGACTCGGCCACCACGCCCTTGGCGAACTCCACGTCCGCATGTACCGGGTCGTTGGGATCGCCCGTCCTGTCCGCCGCCAGACGCTTCAGGGTTCGCAGGGACAGCTCGTCGGCGTCCAGCGTCTTCTTCAGAGCGACCTCGTAGTTGTGGTTGACGAGGAGGTGCGTCTGGTGGGCCACGTCGGACAGCTCGTTCAGCTTGTCGGTCGTCTCGCTATTGGCCGTCGCCAGCGTCTTTTTCACGTCCTGTGTTCCGGCAAGCGCGTTCTGGGCCGCCTGCTGCGCCTTCGTGGCCGCTTGCTGGGCCGAGGCGGCATCTGCCTTGGCCTGCTTCTGCGCCTCCGCGTCGGCCTCGGCCTTCTTCGTCGCGTCCCACTTTGCCATCGTCTGGAGGATCACTTGCGTGATGCCGGTGATGGCCGTCGCCACGAGGCCAATGGCGATGACGACCTGAGTAAAGGTGTCGGAAGTCGGCATGTCTGCGCCCTCACGTCAAGGCCCGCCGCGTTCTTCATCTTCCCGGCAACTGCTGCCCCTGCATGAACACCATCACCAGGACGATGAAAAGAATGAGACCAAGGATGCCCAGCAGTCCGCCGACGAACGGCCGGTCGGGGGCACTCCGGTAGAAGCCGTAACCGCCGCCCCAGCACAGGGCGATGAGCGTGACCAGAACAAGGACTAGCATCCAGAATGGCACTTGAATACCCTACCTTTCTTTGCACTACACAGGGCGTTCTTTGTCCGTCTCCATCTCCGCCGGCGTCGCCACGTCCACCTTCGGCGTTTGGAACCGCGGCCCCGGCGACTTCCAATCGCGGGAGTATCGACCCTCGCTGTTGGCCACCTGAAGCGCGACCGCCAGGCACATATAGTCCTTGACGTTGAGCGGCGCGCAAATGTGCCGGGTGATCCAGTCGCCCAGCTTGTACTCGATGGCCTCTGCAAGCTCTCCCGCTGAAGCGGCCGGTAGGTCGAACTTGATCCTCCTGAGTTCCGGGGCCACCGGGGCGAAGGCTGCTTCGAGGTCCTTCGTGTTGACCTTTTGAATCGCCATCTCGCCGCGGGCGATGTCCCGCGACCAGATGAGGTCTACTCGTTTGTCGGTCTTGTCGTCCCTCCTTTTGCCGAGGACCCACAGGCGGTAGACGATGCCGGCGAGTCCCGTGACGGCGATGATCAGTCCAGTTAAAGCCGAGACAAGGGCGGTCAGGTGATCCATTACGGTCCTTTGGGCTGGGCTTGTATCTGCATCTCGAAAAACCCCCGGCGACAGGTCCCGTCTTCCTCTCGCCCATCGCCGGGGGATGTTGCTCCCGGTTGCCCCCCTCGACGACCGGGATGCTCTCACTGCGGTAATGTCGCCGGCAGGGCACGACGCCCCAAGCACGCGCCTGCCGGCGCCCTCCGCACGGAAGGACTCACTGCCCGCCACACGCGGACTGCACGGTTGCGGCTGCCGCCGTGCCGGCGCCGTCTGCTCTTTTACACATGGCACCGAACGGGTTCTTGCGGTGCCGGTCCCATCCCCAGAGGAACAGACGGTAGCAGTACATGGGCAGGAAGTGGAGATAGACTCCCTTCCAGTGTTTGCCCCATGAGATGAAGAAGACCCGCTCACAGAACCACTGCGAGCGCTGACCCAAACATCGCATGAGGATTTCCTTGAACATTTCTCCTCCCTTCACTGTCCACGATGCCTACAATGCAAGCGTGAGATGGTGTTGCATCTCACGCACACACTCCGAACCTTTACAGGAGGTTAGAGCATGTCTCGTCCGAGAACGCGAATCGAAGCCATTTGTCAGCAGTGCGGTATTACGTTTTTCCGGTGGAGTCTCGGAAAGAAGGGCAAGGGCAAATTCTGCTCCACGGCCTGTCATCTCGCAGCCCGCCAAACACCCCTCGTTGATTTCATTCGGAGTCGTATCCGAATCGATGAGGCTACCGGATGCCATCTTTGGACAGGAGATGCAACAACGGCCGGGTACGGACTCGTCGGCAAGAGGCTCGTTGGCGATGGAACTCGCTACGCTCACCGGATTGTCTGGGAAATGGCCAATGGCCCAATCCCTGACGGCCTGATGATCTGTCACAACTGCCCTACGGGCGACAACCCCCGCTGTGTCAACACGGCACACTTGTTCCTCGGGACACAGACCGACAACATGCAGGACGCCAGCAAGAAACGACGATTGCGGTACGGAACCGGACGTTCCAATGCCAAGCTGAACGACTTGCTCGTCAAGTGGATGCGAGAGCGGTACGCCGTTGGCGACATTTCCACGCAGAAGATCGCAGACGAGGTAGGCGTCACTTACGCCACCGCTTATCTGGCCATCCACAAGAAGACTTGGCAGCATGTTGTCTGATCTCCGGTCTTCAGATCCCCGCCAAGCACTTGCTTGGCGGGGATGCAGCCTTCTCAGTTCCCGCCGCATTGGCTGAGAACCTGCGCCGAGGCAGCGCTGGAAGCGCCGTAAACGCTCTCGATCACAGTGGTTCTCTGGACCACGGGGAGCGCCTGCAGCGCGACAAGCTGCACCTCGGTCAGCTGCACCGTCGCACTGGACAGCACGGCGAAACTTTGCGGGATCAGCACGCGAGTCACGACGGCGCCCCCGCCGTAGCCGCCTCCGTCGAATGCGGCAACACCGCCTCCATAGCCGCCGCCGATGCCGTCAAACGCGGCGAGCCCGCCACCTCCGTAGCCGAACCCGGCAAGCCCGGCTGCATAGCCGCCAAGGCCGAACCCGGCACCACCGAAGCCAAAGCCCCTGCCGAATCCGAAGCCCCGGAACCCGCGGAATCCACGGCCACGGATGCCGCCCACGCCACGGCCGCCAATGCCGCGAATACCTCGGCCCAGCCCCACGCGCCCCAGACCACGACCAACGCGAGCGCCGGCACGCAGGCCAGCACGGGCACCGACGCGGGCGCCTGCTCGAAAGCCAGCGCGTGCGCCAACGCGGCCACCGGCTCGAGCGCCGGCGCCTCTGCCCACGCCACGCCCGACACCAGCGGCACCGCGTCCGCCGAGCCTGGCTCCGCCGCGAGCGCCGCCGATGCCGCGCCCGGCGCCTCCACGTCCACCGCCCCGGCCGCCCCGCTGGGCACTCACTTCGGCGGTCCACACGAGGGACAGGGCCACGAGGGCGACTGCGATAAAGGTTCTCTTCATAGGTCACTTCCTTTCAGGTTGCACCAACTCGTTCCGGTTACTTCTCTTCCTTCTTCACATACCGCGCTCCATCAAGGTCCTCAACGATGCAGTGGCCTTCGGGGATGTGCTCTTCGTACTCGTGCAGCTCATGCCCGCACCCCACGCAAAGCCCTGGCTCGAAATGGACCGGGCTGTCACACTCGGGGTTGTCGCAGTAGTAGAGCTTCTCCTGGCACATAGCCCCACTCCCGTCGTCAATTCCTCTCACCCCTCCACGCTGACGGCGAGTTTGCTGATGTTCACCAGTTTGCTCTTGGTAGCGTCAATGAGCTTGCAGTTGTAGCGGCGCAGGTCGTCAACGTCCTCTGCGCTGATCGTCTCAGGGCTTTCCACCAGTTCTGCCAGCTTCACGTCGGTCCCGAGAAGGACAAGCGTGTTGTGCAAGTGGTGAAAAAAGTCCTGCACGATCATTTGTTGGCCGCTCATGTCACGCTTCTCCCCGTCCTCAATTCCTCTCGCCCTTCCACGCCATCATTCCGTCCACCACGGCGATTGCCCCGAGCAGCACCAGCATCGTCAAGACCGCGTGCTGGTAGGGCGCCCCTTCGCCTGCCTTCGCCATTGCAGAGCAGAGGCAGAATCCAGACAGGAACGCGAAGGGATAGGTGATCAGACGCATGGACTACTTCTCCGGGCTTCAGCACGTACTTGACACCGTTGAGATTGCATCTTCATCTGCCCATCCCCGTGCAAGACGCCTCCGAATCGTCTCCCTGTGAACTCGACACCGTTCGTCTTCGGTCCATTCCTCCAGCGTCTTCGTTTCGCCAAACGCCGTGAGAAAACGATTTCGGCGGGTGTTACGGCTGTTTACCTTCCTTGTCACCCAGCGGCAATTGTCGGGGCTGTACCCCCTGTTGTTGTCCCTCCTGTCAATGTCGAGGTGCTTGACGTAACCGTTTGCTTCTGCCCACTCCCGGAACGTAGCGAAGGATTGCCACTCCTCGCAAACGGTGATTCCACGGCCTCCATACAATGGATAGGCTGGACTGTTGCGGTCTTGACACCGTCGCCGCATCCCCATCCAAACCCCATACAAGGGACTCCTCTGGCCAATCCTCGTTCCTCCGTGCTTCTCTCTTGACTTGGCGAGGGCCGAAACACCTTCCCGCCGAAGACAGCCACAACTTTTTCTGAGCCCCCTCGCCAGCGGGCTCGCGTCAGCCTTGCCTTCTTTGCCACAATCACACCGAACCGGGTAGTAAGCAGGAACTCCTTTTGTCCCTTTGACTCGATCTCCGATGATAACAAGGCGATTGAAACGGTCACCGATCCTCAGTACCTTGGACATGAGCGGCCTCCTTCACAGGCTGCGTCTGGAATCGCGGGGTGTTTACAGCGCCTCGCGGTTCCTCATTATACGCCTTATCAGATCACTTTTTGTCTGGTGGTTTTGCTTTTTCCAGAGCCTCCATCCGGGCGTCGGCTTTGTCGAGACGTTTGTTGATCGTGCCCAGGCTGGCACCGATTTTCTCCAGAGCAATAAGCAATTGTTCATCCGTGAGCTTGCCGTTGCCCTCCTTCTCGGCTCCCTTCGCTGGTTCCTCCTTCGCAGGCGGCGCGTCCTTGGCCGGGGGCGCGGCTGCGGGAGCGGTGCTGGGCACGATCGCAGCTCCGTATGGATTGCTTGCCGCGCCGGCAGTGTACAGTTCCTCGAAGACGACGATCTTCTTCACGACCGGCGCCACGATTCGCACTTTCTGCACGACCGGCACCGCCTGCACGATGACATTGCGCCGGCGGACGGCAACAGGACAGGCTTGGGCTTGACCGGAGACGGCGAGGGCAAAAACAAGGGAGTACATGGGTCACCTCTTGGGTGTGTGTTTGATTGGTCTGGTAGGGGTCGAAATCGCTCTTTCGTCTTCCCATCCCATATTGAGACGCTCTTGGAGTGCTGCCCTATTTGTTCGGCATCGCTCATCCTTAGTCCACTCCACCAATGATTTTGTTTCTCCGAATGCCGTCAGAAAACGACGCTGATCGCAGGACGGTTTGGAGATTGCGTCCTCGTCATGCCATCCTTTACGGACGCGGCCTTGGAGTGTGCTCAGAGACACTTGGCAGCGATCATCTTCCACCCACTCCGCTATCATCTTGGTCTCTCCGAACGCCGTTAGAAGGCGATGATACCTCTTGTTCCTGTTGTTTTCCTTTGTCGTCACCCACCGGCAATTTTCAGGGTTGTATCCATCGTCGTTTTGTTTGCGATCGATGGTGAGGTTGTCAGCATATCCGTTTGCTTCGGCCCATTCTTTGAACGCCGCGAAGCCCTCCCATTCCTTGCAAATTGTTATTCCCCTGCCTCCATAACCTTCGTAGGACCGAGTGTTGCTGTTGCTGCAACGATCCCACATGTTTGACCAAGTCTGATACAGACGGGTGTTCGTTCCTCCATGCGTCTTCCTTGTCTTGTTGCGGGCAGAGACGGCTTCTCTCTGGAGACAGCCGCAACTCTTCTGTGTGCCGTGGACAAGGTCCCATCCGCGAGCCATACCCTCCTTCCCGCAATCGCACCGAACTGGATACTTCGCTGGCCAGTTCTTCTTCAGGACTACCGGCGAGCCGGTCACGACAAGCCGATTGAAACGATCACCGATCCTCAGTATGCTGGACATCGCAGCCTCCAACTAGGTTGCACTTTGAATCGCGGGGTGTCACAAGCGCCTCGCGGTTCTTTATTTTACGCACCCAAGCTGTCCGCTATGCTGGAGCTTCCTCCTATTTTTTCGTATGACGACGTAACAACTGCATGATCGTTGGAAACAATTCCTCCACCGACTCCCGGCGGATGCCCAATGGATCGGGCTTGGCCAACAGTCCAGCCAGCGGCGGGTCGAGAGGCGGGTTCGTCCGCGCTTCCGTCAGCAATGCCGCTCTCACCTGCTCCTCGGTGTAGCCCGCGAGACGGGCTACGTCGGCCAGCAGCAGGTCGGCGTCGAGGTATTCACTGTGCAGGCGCTTGAACAACCGCGCCATCTCGGGAGCCTTCAGCCCGGTCAGGTCCTTGACCGCCTTCTCGTATCGCTCCTGATCGTCCTTGACGTGTTCCCCCAGTCCGGAGAGGTATTCGCGCTGATTGCGTTCAAGGCGGTCATAATCCGGGTCCGCCAGTAGGACCTTGAGACTCTTCGTGTCATCAGGGAGCCGATAAGCCTTCCGGGCCCAGTCTTCGATCGGCCGGATGCCTTCGATGTGACAACGGACACAGCTTGAAGCCAGATGTACACGCTTGTCGTTGTTTGGACTGGTGCGGTCGTGAGCGATGGTATCAGGTACGCTGTCCTGTGCTGTCCCGGCAGCATCAGATAGGTGCATCGCGAGTAGTCCATTGGGGAGGACACCGTAGATTTCCTCCGCGTCGTGTACGTAATCACTCCCCAGATTGCGGACGGCGTTCCGCTTGCCAAGGCTGTTGTTCACGTCCAGCGTTGCCCAATAGCCGCCGGTTATCGTTTGAAACCGGACGATCTGCCGATTGTTGATCGCCACGCCGGAGCGAGCCAGGATCGACCGCGTGACGCGCTCCAGTTCCTCAGCGAGCTTCTGGTCGAGCCCGACCCGGCGCTGGAACGCAGCACGGTTCGGCGTTCCCAGGAAGTCGCGGTAGCCTGTACCCTTGCGGCCGACTTGCTGGGAGGTATGCACGAGCCACCAGTCACCGCGAACAATGGGAGCCTTCGAGCCGGTCAGGAGCGTCAGGGCGGCGGTCACCTTCTCGTCGCCGTAGGACAGCACCGAGACGTTCTCGCGCTTCTTACTCCACACCTTGTATCGGCCCGCTGGCCACACCTTGCCGTCAGACGGATGCACGCCTCCCTTCCAGTCGATCACCTCGGACACGTCCACAAGCCGTCCTTGGATGTAGTGGTAGGGCTCGAAGTCCGCCAGCCGGTCCCACACCTTCGGGTCGATACCGGCGCGCCGCAGGTCGAGGGCAACGAGGTCGGCACCTACACGGTACAGTCGGAAGCGCTGGCTCTTCTTGGAGAGCGAGTTAGCCCAGAAGTCGAGGACCTTCCTCCAGTCAACGGCCTCCTCTTTCGGCACGACCATGTACCGCATGTGCCGCTGGTCGCCGGACGGACGACGGACGAGGTCCCGCAGCGCAGCCGCCTCCGCCTCGGCGGGTCCGGCAATGGCGATCGCCGCGAGGGTCAGCACCAGCAGTATCGATAGGAGTCGTCGCTCCATCACGTTCCCTCGTCACCTGTTCATTCGCGGGCGTTGTCTTCACGCGGCATGTGGAGGAGCTGTGCATTTTTAGCCAATTCCTCGTAGTAGCGCGTTCTCCAGTATTCAGACGACTGCCTCACAGTCTCGTACTTCTCCACCCACACATCGCGGTGCTTCGTAACAAAGTCCAGGTTCTTTGCCAAACTCGTACATTGCTCACCCGTCGCTTTGACCCCCCACTCGGAGTCCTCGGCCCGTTGCCTGTAGTGAATGGCTGCGAACGAACAGGCAATGCTGGCGATACCCAGACAGACGATGGTCAGACCAGACGTCCAGTTGCTTCTCATCACGTCTCCTCACCGATTGATGAACATGAACGTCTCGAACACCGCGCTAAGGAAGAGGCACGCGATGGACAGCACGGCCACCTCGCGCCTCTCCCGCCGCTCATAGCAGGCTATCGCCACCAGCGCGCCGACCCAGACGCCGGCGCCTGCCTCGTAGCTGCACGCCAGACTCAGACGGTGGCGGGGCACGGCCAGTCGTATCGCCAACAACAAGATCGTCGAGAGCAAGAGGAAGGCAACCAATCTCACGTCGGACCTCCCTTCACCATCGCCATCGCCTGGTCGCGGGCTTGCCGGAGGAGCGAGAAGCCATGCCCGAATCGCTCCTCCGGCGTCTGGTTGTCCTCTTCCTCGCCGGGCAGCGGCGGCAGTTTGACAGGAGCAGTCAACCCGATCAGGTACACGCCGAACTCCACCTTGAGTTGTTCGAGATAGGCGTCCTGAATGGCCTGCTCCTCGGGGCTCATGGCTTCCCCGGCATCGGGATCTTGCCCGCCAGAATGTCCTTCAACACCTGCTCGACCGCCTGCTCGCCGTACTTGGCGAGGACGGCTTCAAGGTAGTCCCACCACGGCGACAGGTCCGGCACGGTCAGCGAATCGGGCAATAGCGTCTCGAATGCCGCAGCAGCGTGTGAAATGCTGTACTTGCCCGCTGGCATCGCCGGAACCTTGCCGCGAACGACCAGCGGGATGCCGGCAGGCTTGGCACGCGACAGCGTGAAGCTGAACAGCGCCGACGACGGCGGAGGTGGTGGCGGAGGTGGTGGCGTTGTCGTACCACCGACCTGATAGCTGCCCACGTCCAGACCCGTTGGCATCGTGAGCGATGCGGCAGCACCGTTGACCGGGATCGTGCCCTTCGGCAATGCCGTCGTCACCGCCAGCGTGCCCGTCTTGCCTGGGGGCGGCGGCGGAGGCGGTGGAGGCGTCACACCTGCGAACGGGTCGTCGGTGGTGATGGCCGGCAGTGCCTCCGCCGCCGCGAGGAACGTGGTCCACGGCGAGCCGGACTGCCCGGTGAGCTTCTGCCAGAGCTGCGCCAGCGTGCCGGCGTCGCCCAACGCGACCATCGTCTGTGCGATCTGAGCCACCGTGTACTTCTGCGATCTGAGCCACGAGAGGAAACACATTCCGCAGCCGATGCTCGGATAGTCGCCGTCGCTGGGCTGGATCTTGTCGATCCAATTCGGATAGCCCGCCTGGACCCAGTTCTGTGTGCTGGTGAAGTCGGAGAGCGGATTGGGACCCGAAGGAAAGATCCCGTATTCGGCGCAGAGGCGGGACAGGGCCTCACCAGTGGACAGGCCGCAAAGGTTCGACCCCATGTCGCACTCGGACAGCTCGGCCTCGTACAAGGCCGAGCAGCGGGCGTCCTGACCGTAGGCGACACAGACCTCGATATTGCCGCCCGTGCTATAGGAGCAAGAAGCGTGATCTGCGCCACCAGTTCCGTCCGTCTGCCCGCCCAGCGCGAAGAGGATCACGTTGGCCTTGCCGCTGGTGCCGAAGAAGCCGACGTCCAGGGCGTTGATTCGCGTGGCGTCGGCCAGCAGCGCCTTGGCGTTCGCCATCGCCGGCGCACCGAGCGAGGCGTCCACGTAAACGGTCGTACGTCCGTCGCTGCTGGTGCCGACCAGTGTCGCGGTGCCGGTGAACGACGGCCACTGAATGCCGCCGGCGGCAACGGCTGGCCTGGCGGCAAGAGGCGCCGGCTTGGGCAGAGAGGGGTGTATGAGTCGGTGGGACTTGATCGTGCAGGTTGTGGTCACGTATCCTCCAATGTGCGTAGAGCGCCCGGTCGCTGCGCAGAGGATACATGGTTCGCCGGAAGTCGGGGGTGCTCCGTCAATGGAACGTCAGTCGAGCGTCAACGAATCGACGTGGATAGCTTGGAAAAGCGGGCAAAATGAAATGTGCTCCGTCAGACGAACGTCAGAGGAGCGCACAAAACGGAACCGGCCGCGCATCGCCTGCGCGGCCGGTGAAGGAAGGTGGGCGGGTGGGATCAGAACGGGATCTGTGCCTGTTCTTCCGGCGTCCGATCCTCGTAGGCTATGCCGGTGGGACCGCTTTCGGTTATCGCCTCGGCAGCGGCTTCCGCAGCCATCTCCTCTTGTAGCGCTTTCCAGCGGGCGATGCCATCGGGATGGTTGCCGTATTCCATCCAGGCGGTGGGGTCTTCATCGTGGTTGGCCTGACAGTCGGGACACAGGCCAGTGGTGCTGTGAATACAGGTCATCGTCGTCATTCCTCCTCGAATATGTCCGGCACCGGCTCGCGCGGTATCTCGTCGGGGTAGTCCATGCCGACCGCGCGGCAGGCTCGCCGCAGGCACCGCTCGCAAACGGCCGTCCTGGCGACGAGTTTGGCCGGGAGCGGATTTATCGTCTGCACTGCCAGCCACGCGACGGCTGGCTGTCCCTGGCATCCGTCACACTCGATCATTGCAGATCCTCCTCAGCGACCCTTGCCGCACGGGGCGAGGGGGTGGGGTTACCACGATGGAAGCTGCGGCTGATGCTTCACCACAAAATCTTCGGCCTCTTTAAGCCGCTCCTCCAACTCACCGATTTCGTCGTCCTTGTCGCGTTCCATCTCCCGCTCCTGATGCTCGATCTTGATCTGCACAAGCAAACACAAATCGGCAACGTCTTCCCGCGACAATCGCGACAGTGCCTTGCGGAGTCGGCAGACGAGACCGGAATCGCTCTGGTAAACCGAGTTCGCGAGCAAATCACGAATGGCCTCTTCCTTGTCGTTCGTCGTCTTCACAGATCACTTCCTTTCAAGTTGCACCGGCTCTTTGTAATGCCAAAAGAACTCTTCTTTGTGCCGATCAACATAGACGGCATATCCGATCGTCCATATTCCCAGGAGCCACAGCACGAGGAGGATTCCGAGATACTCCCACGTCTGGCTGTCCATCGTCATCTCCCTCACCCTCCCTCGCGGGCTCGTTGCTCCCCTCCGGTGCCCGCTGGCCGGAGGGGGCGGGGGTTAGCGTGCCGGCGTTCCATAGCCGGGGATGATGCGCTTTTCGGCCTCCTCTTCGCACTGCGGCGAGCAGGCGAAGAAACACGGTCCCTGCCTGGGGCCAGTGACGGTGCATTCGCGCGGAGTGAATGTGCCGCCGCAGCCGTCGCACGTCACTTCGCGCTCGCTGCGCAGTGCCGGTCGCCACTCTAGCTTCGGGTTCTCGTTCATCGTCTCATCCCTCCTTGCCGTCGCAACCGCGACGGCGGTGTTGTGTTCACTTCTTCCCGTTGACCAGGGCGTCAATCGTGACGCCCAGCCCGTCGGCCAGCTTGACCAAGTTCTTCAGTGACGGTTCGCGTCCGCCGCACTCGAACTGAGCGATGGCGTTCGGGTGCAAGCCGCACCGAACAGCCAGTTCGGCTTGAGTCAATCCCTTTGCCAATCTCACGCTTCGCAACTGTTCAGAGAACATCGTCGGCTCCGGTTCAGTCGGCGTGTCGGATAAGGTTTGCCGTCTTGTTCGACGGCAGGCGGTCTGTGTGCGTCACGCAGAAGCGGGGAACTTCTTCCCCGAGATCAACAGAATCGATAACGCCTGGGATCGGGCCGAAAGATCCCCAGACAAGGACGTGATCACCGACATGCAGTTCGCGCTGCGGAATTGCGAGGAATTCGTCGCGATCCATCTTGAGATAGCCATCAGCACTCATCTTCGTCTCCGTGCCAGGGGTTTCATTCCTCTGCTCTAATGGTAACACACTATTACGAGTCCGTCAAGCTCAGTACACGGATTTTTCCCAGATTCTACCCTCTCCCATTCCCCCACCTGCACAGCTCCCGCCACAACTCCGTCGCCTCGCCGTCCTGCCGCGTGCAACGATAGAGGAACCGACTCTCGCCGCGCAACGGCTCCTCGATCTCCGCAGCCGCGTCCTTGTGCCGTGCCCGGAAGCGGCGGAGCCACGTCTCCATGCAGCGCGTAGACCGGCCGAACATGCGTGCCAGCTCGACGGCGGAGGCGTACTGCTGTGTCGGCGCGGAGGGGGCCAGGGCAGCGCTCGCTTCCCGCTGGCCCGCATGGATGCGGAAGGGGCCAGCGCTCGAGTGAGAGCCGGGGGAGTGCCCGCCATCGTGGCGGTCGAGGGGGTTGGCTAAAGATCAAGTTACCGAAATGGGCAAGAAATGTCACGCTCTAGCTTTTTCGCTTCTTGAATCCCGATGGGCGGGTCAACGCCTCTGCAACGCTCATGCCCCTACGAACCCTACGTTCGATGCAACTCTTGGAAAGGCCAGTTTCCTTTGCCCAATCAGCAGCGATCATCCGACGGCCGTTATGCTCAAGAAAAACGTTATTGCGCCGATTGCGGGACTGTTCTGCCCTTGTCGCCCATCGGCAATTCCCCGGCTCGTAGTTGCCATCGTTGTCGATGCGCTCCAAGGTAAGGGATGAAGACGGTCGCTTGCCCATGTCGGCAAGAAATGCTTCAAACGATTTCGCCCAAGACGGACAGACGCCGATGCCGCGACCGCCGTAGCCTGGGTACGATGCATCTTGCGGATTGAGGCACCGGCGGCGCATGCTATCCCAGATCCAATACTCAGGATGGCTCTTGAGTGGCGGGCCATTCTTCCTTCTGTTGCGCTCTGCAAGCTCCTCACGCGCCAGGCACCCGCAACTCTTGGTATTGTTGCCGAGCGAACTGCCTGCGACTTTGCGTTCAGTACCGCAATCGCAAAGACAAAGCCAGGTCGATCTCTTGTTTGTCAGCCCAACGTAACCGAGAACGAGCAATCGGCCAAACCTCAACCCGGAGAGGTTCTTGAAACTTGTGCTGGCGGGTATCGGGACGAACCTGTCTTGAACGTGCGCATTGTCGGTCGTAGATTGATCGGACATGATCGGGTCCTCGGTTGACCTCATCGTGTAGAGCCCGTCAACGGGTAACGACCGTTGTTCGGGCTCGCTTATTGTACCCTGCTCACTGGTCGTCGAAAAGCCCCCGGTCCTTCAGGCAATGAGGACTTGCCCAGAGCCTTTCGCGAGCCGCGTTTTTCTTTCCTTCTTCTGACCTGTTACCGTATCCGCCGCTTGCCAGCCAAGCTGTCTCTGTCCATCCGTAGTTAGCGACCAATTCTTCATACCCGTCACCCTCATACCCGCTCACCACTACTCTCATCATCGGGTTGCCGCCACGCTCCTTGCAATAGGCCAGCAGCTCGTCCCTGATCTGTTCCGGCGTCTTGAGTGCGCTGTCAGACGCATAGAGCTTTGAGGAGCGGGATTTCTTCCGCCCCTTCTGGTGCCGGGGATAAGGCGGGTCTGCATAGATGCCGGTCATGCCAAGACGGGTAGTGACACTCTCGGAATCCATCACCCTTTTGAAATCCCCACAGCAAACACGGACAACACGGAAACGGTCTTGGAGTTGGCCGAACCAGTCGAGCAGCCAGGCGCGGCGGGCGGTGCAGGTGCCGACACTCCCATCCCACGGAGCATCGCCTTTCGCATGTATGCCATCACCGTACTTTGTACCTTGTCCGGGGCCACTGATTCGTGGTCTATGCTCACCGAGCGTAAACTCCTCTGGTGGGCTGGCGTTGACGCCGCGGCCCACATCGTAGGCGTCGGCCAGCTGGGGACGGCGGGTGTCGCCGGGATCACCGTGGACGCCGGGAAGTGCCGTGTCACCCTCGTTGCGTGGAGCGCTGGGGCGCTTCTGCCGCAAGTGGGACTCGCCCTGCGCGTGTATACCCTTGCCACGCGAGCCGGAGTTGTCGCCGGAGATTTGCGGAAGCTTCTCCGGCAGCTCCGTCTCTCCCTTCGCGTGGATGCCGTGTCCGTACTGGCCACCTCCGCCGCCAAGGATGACGCACCGCTCGCCGGAGCCGCCGGGTGGGCCGTTGGAGGCGGAAGGGCACGTTGCGTTGACTCCTGAACCTTCGCCCTTGGCGATCAGTAGCGGCATTTGCTTCCACTCCACGCCAGCATCACACCAGCCTGAACCGATCCAGCAACAGAGGCCCCAGCACCACCAGCCCGCAATCTTCGGATCGTAATAGTCGGGATCGCTCCGCATCTTCGCACGAAACGCGGCAGCGTCGTCAGAGAGGACAAGATACCTATGTCGTGCATGGAGATCCGCCTCATTCACGGGACCATCGGCGTAACTGACGACGGCCTCCGGGTCGTGCTTCGTGGCCCGCCAGAAATTCGCGATGTAGCAATCGATGTCGTTGGCCGTTTCGATCTTCGGCGGGTCCGGTCGAAGCAGCAGCGTTGCTCCGCTGTTGAAGAACGGCTCGATGAAATTATCCACGTTGCCCAGAGCCTTCCAGATGCGATGAGCGATCTTGCTCTTCCCGCCGAACGCTGGAAACGGTGCCTTCAGTTCCTTGCCCATTGCCCCCCCATTTCTCCGTGTATTCCGACCGTATCGGACAGTCGCGGTATCTGGTTCCACGTCGCGGACGCCACGTCCTTACCTCCCTCGCTCCTCTTCCTTCTCCCTCAGCGACGCCGCCGGGTAGGGTGCCGTCGGGCAGCAGTCCGCCTCATCTCCTCAACACCTGCTCAATGTCCGCCCAGTCTTCAGGTCGCCATTCATACGCCTCTGACCCGGCATCGCGGAGCGCTCCCAGCCATTCGCGCTGAGTCCGCGTCAGCTTGTTCCTCTTCACCTTCAACTCGGCAAAGATGCACCGGCCGCCAAGGCTAGCCGAACGCACGAGCACAAGGTCCGGAAACCCTTCCGGACTCATCCGCGAGTCGTGTGAATGGTAGTGACGATAGCCCAGACTTGCGGCCAGTTTGACCACCTCCGCCTGAAAGCGTTTCTCAGACCAAGTTTTGCGCTCAAGGGCGCGGTATTCCTCAACGGTGAGGACCTCAAACGGCACCGCCTTACGTCGCATCCCCATCGGCCACCTCCTTCTCGTATTCCTCCTCGGGCCTTCCGTGAGGCCAGCGACTTACATCGCTCCAGACTTCCCATCCACGAGCCGTATTCCAGGCGATTTCCTTGTCGATCGAGCAGCAGTTGTCCTCAGCCTTGCAGCCGCAATCTTGGCTGTAATCTTCCTTTCCCCACAACCAGAAACAGTCTGCATTGACAACCCATTCGATACGGTGGGCTGAGAACTCCGTCCCCATGTTCTCCTCTTCGCTCTTGTCATCCTCAAAGAGATCAAAGTTCAATGTAAGCCCAACGAAGGGAACAAATGGCAAGTCAACCTCACGGCTAAAAAGGCATTCGCCATCCTTTTGAATGACCTTCAAATACAGTGCGCATGTAAATAGCTGTTTCATGACGCCACCCCCTCCACCTGTCGCCGCCGGATCGCCTCCAGCAGCTCCTCCACGCTGGCCGCGCCGTCCTTGCCCACGACGGTCCAGCCGGTGAAGCGATTGACGAGATGCCCGCGACGGCAGGTCCGCGACCGCTCGCCGAAGAAGAAGATCGGCACGCCGGCGCCGGCCCAGAAACCTGCCTCGAAGAAATCGCCCTTGGTCGCCTGGTTGTGGAACACGACAAGGAGCGGCAGGTCGTTGCCGTCCCACCGGGGGACGCCGGCGGCAACGAGGGCAGCTTCCACGGCGGACCGGGGCACGGGTACGCCCTCGTCGGGCATGAGGATGATGTGGCCGTTACGGTGCATGCGGTTACCCTTTCTCCTTCTCCAAAGCTCTTGCCTTGATCTGCCGGGACAGCGCCCAGATTTCCGGCGGAATGTCGGCATGATCGAGACGATTGGGATTGGCGTAGCACCAGCCGGGATTCGCCTCGAATGTCTCGTCAAGGGCTCGCATGGAAAGGTACGTTGACGAGCTGCCGTTGGCCTCGATGTAGTCGATGGCACTTCCTCCCGCGGCCACTCTCTTCACGACGCCATACCAGACCCTGTCTCCGGCGCTACGGCGGATCACGTCGCCCGGCTCCGGCAGTCGTGGCATCGTCATCGCTTGGCCCTCACCACGACGAACTGAAGCGTCGGTCTTATCGTTGCCCCGCGGCGATCCTCAAACGCCACCAGCCCGCGCCGGCGCAACTCGCATAGGGCTGCACGGACGTAGGCATTCGACGTGCCGCTGGCGGTCAGCCTCGCCAGCCGTCGTTGAGTTATCGGCGTGCGGTTGAGGTACAGCTGGTACACGGCCAGCAGCACGCGGAAGTGGGAGCGGCAAAGAGGTCGGGTCATCCTTCTTCCCCCAGCTTGCTCCCCAGGTCCGCGATCCGTCTGCGTATCTTGCCGCTGACGCGCCTCTCCTGCCGGTAGCAGGCGACCACCTCCGCGTAGGCGTTCGCCAACTGTTTCCACAACAACGCCCGTCGCGCCGTCGCTTCAAACAGAATCCGTTGGCGCTCCGTGTCGGCGTTGTCGAACAGCTCCAGCACGGATTCGATTACGGCATCATCCGGTTTATCATTGGTCGCCATTTGGTTCTCCTTTCGTCGGTTAGTCGTCGGCCCGAGCGATCCACGCCGTCAGCCACTCGTGGAGTGCGGCGGCATCCTTGCGGTCAAGCCTCACTCCCGCCGATTCTGCACCCTCACAAACGGAAATGTATAGCCGCCCCGACGCCAGAGGACGCCCATCGACGGCCTGGAGCGTGTCGCCGTCAACGTCGGTCAGTTCCAGTGGGTCCATGTCACACCGTCCTTTCCGCTATCACCGTCCTGATCCATTCGGTAGCCTCGATGATCTTCGCGTCCGTGCGGACGTTCTTGCCCCGACGGATGCGGTCCTCGATCCACGCACGCACCGCCACGGTGGCCGACTCGTCGCGGCCAAGAAGGACGAACAGCATCTCTGTGTCGCGGGCTTTGTTCAGGCAGGACCGCGGGTCTGCAAGCTCGTCACGTTTGCGCATCATCACACCGCCCCTTCGTTGGTTTCAGGTCGATCGGGAACAATCTCCTCATCCTCCTCCGAGATGCACTCCATCGGGCAGTCGCACTCCTCGCAGTCGGGCCCGACTGCGTACAGCGTCCCGTCAGGCCAGTCGTCGCCGGCCAGCGGGTCGCAGACCACCACGTTGCCACAGCCGTCGCATTGCCAGGTCATGATGGTTCCTCGTCGAACATGGTTGTGTTCGTGGGCGCGGCTTTCTTCTTGCCCGTGTTCTTCTTCGCCGGCTCCTGCCGCAAGGCATACTCAAAGGCTGCCCACTGAGAAAGCAGGTCCAAATAATCTTTGGGGAACGCCGCCCACGCTGGCGGATCACCGGGAAACCGCACCAGTTCCATCGGCGCATCGAAGAAGCCGTGAGGGACCGCGTTTAGTGCTTCCTGCTTCGCCACGTCCTCCTCGCTCGGCATCTCGTCGATCAGCAGCGCCAGCAGCGCAGCGCGATGCGTGATGATCGCGTCCGTCTGTTCCGGTGTCAGCCTTGACGTCGGCGACACGAGGACCTTCACGCCGTTGGTGCGGACGGTCAGACCAGCGGCGCGAAGGGAAGCGAGAAGGGCGGCGGGAGTCATCACGCGACCTCCGCCGCGAACAGTTCGAGCTGTCTCGCTTTCGCGTAGGCCGCCAGCAACGCTTCGGTCTGCGGTTCCTCCATGCCATGTCTTTCACAGACCTCGAAGAACAGACCGCCATCGTAATCGTGATGGCGCATCTTCAGGACAGGGCGCTCGGCGTCGTCCGTCTTGCCGTCGTCGTCCACGAGTACGTGCGTTAGCTCATGATCCGCGATGGCAAGTTGTCGCTCTTCGGTGTGCTCTGGCCAGCTATCGCCGTCCAGGACGATCCGAATGTCCTCAGCACCGGCAACGCGGTCCGCGACGGACATGATCTTGACCGTCGCGAAGGCGGGTACGCCGTGGAGCTTCAGGGCGGGGCCTTTTGGCTTGCCGTCGTCGCCCACCTTGGCGTGCTTCATCAAAATCTGGACAGTGACGCCGGCCTCGACAAGCCGTTCGTGGTTGTCGCGCATGGCCTTCTCAAACAGCTTGATGACGGCGACGGGTGCGGGTTCGAGTGACATGATGCAGGGTCCTTTCGGGTAGAGGGCGAAGGGAAAGTTACGGACAGGGAACGGCTCCTTGATAGGGCCCGTGTGAATCGACGTTGGCATGGATGGTGATGAACGATCTGACGTCGGTCGGACGCCCGGCCTTGATCCATTCATCGCGGGCGCGCTTGTACTCCGCGCCGAGATAGCCGTCGCAGACGCCGATCTCGGCAAGGGCGATCCAGGTGTCGTTGAAGTGCTTCATTTCGGTGCCCCACTTTCTCCGTGCTCGAAACGGGCGGAACGGGCGGCGCGGTAAAACTCATGTATGCCGAAGCCTCGATAGGTCTTGATGAGCAGAGACTCCGTCGTCACTCGTTTTCCAGCGCGTTCATCTGCTCATCGGTACAGCAGAACTCAAGCCACCTGTCCTCTGGGTCAGTAACGATGACATAGGGGCTGTGAGTTACAAAGTAGGCCCGAGTCCAAATGAGACCTTTGCAGTGCTGGATCATCGGGTGAAGGGCGATCCCGAAGGTCGGTTCGGGAATATCCCCGAGAATGAGAAGACCACAGGCGTTATCGCCATCGCCTCGTTGAACGCCGTGCCGGTAAGGAGAGCATCCAGAGTGAGTGAAGCCGGGAAGAGGGCAATCAAAGTCAAGGAAGCTCTCCATATCCACAGCTCGGTCGCGCAATTGCTCATCGCTTCCTTTGACCTCTACCCACGTCTTGGATTCCGGCAGGTAGAAGTCGGGCAGGTATCGAATCACCTTCTCACCCTCGAATCGCTTCTCGTAACCCTCCACTTCATACCGCCAGGGAACACCCAGCGCATCGAAGAAGGTCGCCCACCTGGCCTCCAGCCGGGAGCGCATTCGATAGCCCTTGTAGTTCGTCTCGATGGCCTTGATTTTGTCGCTCATGATGCTTTTTCCTCTTGTTCGTCTTGTTACTCATTACGCGCATCTGGCCGTCTTTTGTGATTCATGTCGCTGTCCGGTGTCAAAAATCGTGGCGGACTTGGCGGACAAGAGTTAAGTTGTTTGTTTGCCTGCACTTAGCATCTGGCGGACAAGGTGGCGGACCAATGGCGGACTTGATTTTCGGCGGACTTGTCAAGATGCGCACTGAGTGCATCAATCTAAGTCCGCCATCTTGTCCGCCTAGCTCCGCCAGTGGGCCGGCGGAGTTGCAACCCCTTACTGCGTAACACTTGCGTTCTTGTCCGCCAAGTCCGCCGATATTTGGGTGGAGAGAGTTAAAAAGCCGTTTCATCGGGCCTCCCTTCAAGGAATGGCCAGTCCTCCGCCACGCTCCACACGTAAACGATCTTTCCGTTGGGTGGAACGCTCCGCGCGCACTCGATACCGGGCAGTTTGGTGCGTGCTTCGCGTATCGCGTGATCGCTGACGCCGTTCATTTTCGCCTCAGCCCAGAACTCATCCGCCAGCCAGCGGCGCTTCGTCCGGAACAGCTCGATGAGCCACTTGCGGGCCTCGATGGCTCGCGGCCGGCGAGCGTCCTGATTGGCCGCCTGGTCGGCGGTCGTATCCACCTCGCCCATCCATTCGACGTGGGCCATCTCGTCCGGCTCGAAGGCGAGCTGGTAGGACAATCCCTTGCGCTCCGGTCCGAGGTTGTTCTTCATCGGAACGAAGATCCGCCGTTCGTGGTTCTCCGGGTCGCGGGCAAACAGGTGGGCGCCACGAACGGCGTTCACCCACGCCACCGATCCCATCACCCGCATCATCGCTTCCATCTTCACGCCGCCCGGTTTTGTTACGTGCGTGTTGAAGACGATGGAAACGTGAGCGTTCTGCGCCAGTTCCTTCAGTGGCGTCAATAGCTGCCGAAGCTCCGCGTTCTTGTGGTCGTCAACCCCGCCCAGGTAGGCGGTCGGCGGGTCGATCGCGACGAATTGAAGACCTTCACCCACCGCCTGCATCGCTCGCCACAACAGCGTCAGGTCAACTAGCGTGAACTGGCCCTGTGCCTTGGTCGTCAAAAAGGCGATCTTCGTCAGGTCCGCGCCCGATTCAATCAGTCGCGGCACAAGAGTGTCTTCGGGGTCATCCTCTCCACTGATGAAGAGTGTTTGCCCTGGCTTGCGTCTCTGTCCCTCGCAGTCCGGCCACGGCGCGCCCGTTGAGATCCGCGCCGCAATGTCACACAAAACAAATGTCTTTCCGAGTCCGCCGATTCCGGCGAACGTGGTCAGCTTGCCAAGCGGAATGCGGTTGCTCCAGAGCCAGTCAATGTCCTTGACCTCAACCTGGCTTGCCCGGATGATGACAGGCTCATCATCTTGAATGGGAACATCCATCCCTTTCGGCTTGTGGCCATTGACCGTCGGTTCCGGCATTTGCCGCGGCTGGAGCTTGCCGGCCTCCAGGCCGGAGCGGATCGTGGGGCCAATTTCGGCATGATTAAGCCCGGCTCGATGCGCTGCCGAGGTCAATGTCTCGATCACCAAAAACTCGGCAAGCAGATCCGCGCCAACAAGTTGACCAAGAGAAAACGCAGCCTTGTTGAGTGCGTCGTTCCGTTCTCCTTTTGGGGCCAGGGCGACATGATCCGTCTCCAGTTCCAAAGCGCGCCGGCCATAGGCTGCCCGTCTATCTCCCAGACTCACCTTGCCCACGAACGGCCTGTATGGGCGGACTGGCGTTTTCTGGTCGATCTCCACTCCAGCAATCGCCGTGATTTGCTCCAGCAACACGATTTCCACGGGATCGGGGAGCCCTACCAGCCGGCAAATCCGATGGGGCCTCTCCGGCGTGTTTGGGCCCTTCCGTGCCCACGTTCCGGGCAGCTTCGACACGCGAGCTGCGTTGTGGACCTTCCTGTCTATGTCCACGGAAGGGCAGGAAAACTGTTTGTGCATCTCGTGGAGAAACCGGCGCAAGATCGCCTGGACAGTCGGCTCGCTGGGAAGATCGATCCGGTAGAGCAGATGCCAGCCGTTCCCCGAATCGATCAGCAGTGGAGACGGCCAGCCCTCATCCGAAAGGTAATCCATTACCTTTCGGGCAACAGCCGCCGCCGCGTCGTGTTCATCCTCGGTGCTGTTGCTATCCGTATCTTCACGGATCGCATCGCAATCGATCAGAAGCCAGCGACGTCGAAGCACCTTCTTCTTTGTTGTCGGCTCGTTCCTCCCTGGTGGAATCGGATTCAAACAAAAATACACCCCCTTCCCCGTACTCAGTTCCAGCGCGCATCCCACCAGCCCCTCAATGTCCGTGGAGGGCCGTACTCGTGACTGCCAGCCCAGGCCGCCGCGCAGCTCGATCGCGTGTTCGGGGTCGGCGAGCACCTTGAGTGCTCGCCGGACCTCGTCCTCGTCGATACCCGTGTATGCCCCGCTAATCTTGCCGCACAGCGGCCGTGCCGGAAGAGCCATGAGGATGCCTTCCCCTATTGCCGGTCCTAAAAGGGTGTTTCCTCGTCGCCCATCGTCGGCTGTCCCTTGCGTCCTGCTCCAGCCGCCACCGGCCCGTCGTCACCCGCCATGTCATCGTGCCCGTTGACTGCCGCGGCGTGCTTGGCCAGCTCCTTCCACTCCGGGCTTGCCTTGACCAGATCCGCGACCGTACTGCCATAGCAGTAGGGCAGCCAGTCGTGAGCGGGGACCGGCTCGGGGGAGCCGATCTCCCAGAAGATGGGCTTGTGGTATGCTGCGGGTTTGGCGATGTCCTCGCCCAAGGGTGAGACGCCCTTGATGACGACGTAGACCTTGTCCTCGCCGGCATCCTTGTGTATCACGTTGATGTAACAGGGCTTACCGAGGATCGCGGTCAGGTCGATGTCCTGCTCGGGTGCGAAATCCTTGCCGCGCCAGCTCTCCAGCGTCTTGACGAGCTTCGCCATCTTGTGAAATGACAGCGTGTAGCGCTCGCCGATGACGTGGGGCTCCTTGCTACCGGACTTCAGGCACTTCGACAGTTCCCAGGCGATATACACCTGCCGGACGGGGTCCAGCGATTCACCGTTGTACGCGCCGCGCTCTTGCGTGCCCAGGTCGATGACGGCGATGCAGACCGCCACGCGGTTGCCTGCCGGCGGCGCGTCGGTGCCTTTCATGCCGCCGCCGCCGGTGCTCGTGGTTGCCTTGCCTTTCAATGCACTCATGGTCGTTCTCCTTCGTTAGATGGGGCGATGTTTGTTGGTCAATTTATAGGGTACAACCCTACACCGTGATGTTACAGGGCTGTAACCACGGAAGTCAAGGGATAATCTGGGGAGATTTTCGCGAAGACCTACGATTTGAACAATTCGGGGAACTTCTTGCGAAGCAATCGAAGTGCGAGCCGGCCGGGCCGGAACTGATTGTTCTCCCAGGAGATCCAGGTGCGCGGCGTGACGCCGCACAGTTTGGCAGCTGCGCGCTGCGTCAGCCGGGGATCGCGGCTTTCGCGGAGAGCCCGGAGCTTGTCCGGCCAGGGGTTGTCTGAAGGCTGATCGGCCTTCTTGCGCTTTTTGACCATAAACATAGGGTATGTTCCCGGTTACAGGGTTGCAACTCGTTTCCATCGCTACTTCTCCGGTAGCCGCGCTGTCAGTGGTTTTCATCGCTTCAGTCCTCCAACGGGATGACCTGTACGGGCTTCACTTCCACCTTCGCCCGGTCCACCCGCCAACGTCGCGCCGCGTAGCTGACCGCCGCGAAGTCGTTGGCGCCCTCGGGAATCTCCTCGACGTCCTTGTGCCTGCCGACCTGCCGCACGAGGATGTAGACGCGCGGCCCGCCCGCGCTGCCGATGGCCAGAGGCTCGATCCAGACTTTCATCGCTTGCCTCCTTGCTTCCTGATACCTTCGTGGTTGCACCTCGGGCAGCCGGCGCCGTCGCAATGCAAGCAAATCGTCTCGTCCTCTGCACAGAGCAGGAAGAACCGGATCGCATCACCGCACTTCCTTGCCTCGTTGCGGACCGACATGCTCTTGTCTTCCGGCTGCGCCCGCAGGTCGCAGAGGCCAGCGGCTTCGAGGACGATCTCCTTCGCCAACTTGCGCAGCAAGTGTCGTGCATCAGCCGGCAGGGGAGGAGCGTTCCTCCCCCACTGATCGCAAAGCCGTTCGATCCGAACAAAAACCGTCTCTGGAGGGAACTCGGAACTCTTCATCGCCGCACCGCCTTCCGCCGTGTCTCGACGTCCGCCTCTGCCGCCACTTCCTCGTACCGGCAGTTCCACCGCTTGCCGAACGCCTCTGCCGCCTTCTCCGCGTCGAACCGCTCCTGCCACACCGTCGCCTGTGATGGCTTGTCCACGCACCAGTAGTCGCACGGGTGACCGCTGCCGCCCTGGCGGACCCACATCCAAGGGTCGCCGGGATGCAGACGCACGCACAAACGGTAGGGCATCTGGGACCTCCGTGTTCATCGTCTCCTCAGATGTAGAAGCCCTTACCGCAACGTCGGCAGTGCAGCTCGACGAAGTGATCGGGCTGGCCGTGAATGTCGTCACAGTAATCGTGGTAGTCGTCGTGCGGCCCGCGCCCTCGCGACATTTCGCACACGGCGCTGTCGGAAAGGTGAAAGCGGGCCAGGAACCTGAGCCAGAGTCTACGCATGGTTCACCCCAACGAATCGGGCCAGAGGGCCTGCTTCATGACGGCAACGCCAGAGCCGATGGTGAACAGCACCAGCAGCACGAGGAGAATCGGGATCGTTATGGGCAACAAGAGCCAGCACCACCATTTCATGACGGTCTCCTTCACGGTTGGGCGGTCAGCCCTTTCTTGTTCCACGGCACGCTGGCCGCTTCCACGCTATCGATGACCGCTTGCCAGTCGCCCTCGAAACGAAAAGCCCGGTCGTCCACCGTGCAGATGTGCGGCGGCTTGTCGTTGGTCACTCCATCGACCTCGATACGGTGCTTCCTGAGCCACTCCCAGATGGCGTCGATGCCGCCGTCCTGATGGCAGCGCGAGGACACGACCACCACGACGTACCGCTCGCGTAGTTTGGCGATGGCCTCGCGGGCGCCATCGGTCGGCGGGTCGGGGATGACGGCGGCGCCCTTCCAGCCGGATTGGTACGAATGGATTACTCCGTCGAAATCCAGAATGAGTGTCTGCTTCAAGTGCCTTCCTCCTTCAGATTGGCGAAATGCGGTTTGTGGTACTTCCTCGGTTCGCGCTGGGGCCGTTTGCTGGCCTCGTCGATCAGCTTGGCGATCTTCTCGGGATCGCCTCTCGTCTCCATGATCTTGTCGGCCAGCCACACCGGATCGGGAGTCCAGGCGATGAGGACCGACTTGTCCTGAGTGACGGCTGGACGGCCCTTCTTGATCTCCTCGATGTTGCATGTTTCGAGGATGACGATTTTCAGCTCGCCATCGGCCGATTGCATGTACAGCATTGGTCACCTGTCCTTCTGGGGTTCGTCCCCGGTTTGTTGACTTGCCGCCCACACGCCGGGGCTGACCTCGCGGACGAGCCCGGTGGATTGCAGGTGCTTGACCGCCAGCTCCAGGCTTATCCGCTGTGACGGCGTTTTTGCGAACATCCTGTCCTCGTCGCGACCGTAGACCTCGATGTACTGCTCTGTCGTGAAGCAATTCGTGTCATTACCCGAGAGGAGTTTCCTGACGGCGCGACAGCGCGTGTCCATCGCAAACATGCCCATGATCTCGTCCATCACGTCGCTACGTTTGTGGTTCGTGTTCTCGCTCACGTCGCACCTTCTTTCCGCACCGCCGGCTCGACGAAGTCGCAGTAGTCGCACAAGATGCAGCTCGGGTACACGGGATGCGCCGGCTGAGTCGGCCAGCGATACTTGCTACCGCATTGCGGGCACGGCAAACAGCCGTACATATTGGCGTTCGGGTCGCTTTCGTCGATGACATTCGTCGGCTTGCTCATTTCATCTCCCGTTCGGTCCAGCAGCTCGGCGCGAAAAACCTTGACGCTCTGCGGCGCCGTGATGCCGAGCCTGACAGTCTTGTTGTTGAGATCCACGACCTCAATCCAGACGATGCTGCCGTCGGGCAGGGGGCCGATACGGATGCGCTCGCCGAGTTTGCGGGACAGAACAAGCA
>Ga0210384_10002105_pt1 | contig 24928 bp, 24 predicted proteins | sample IncBWH2MmetaG_FD_160574 | JGI IMG/M metagenome (GOLD analysis project Ga0210384, IMG submission 160574) | Forest soil microbial communities from Barre Woods Harvard Forest LTER site, Petersham, Massachusetts, United States - Inc-BW-H-2-M | ecosystem: Environmental > Terrestrial > Soil >...
AGTGTCGTCCGACGTCGAGGGACAGCGCGCGGAGCCGGAGCGGAGCCCTGCGCAGCGAAGCGGAGGCGGAGCGCAAGGAACTGCCGCCTAACATGGGTCTTTGTCAGATCAAGTTCCAGCTAGAACACCTAGTGGAGACCGGGTTACTTCGAAAATGGGTGCTTGCTGGTTCGTTGTGAGGATTTTTCCCACTTCCCCCTCATGAACCAGCTTCCCCGCTGCCTGAAACGCCAGATTACGTTTCCAATCCTCGATTGTCGTCCCACGGATTAACATGCAGATTCTTGTCAATCTGGATACTGACGGTATCAGCGCTTACTAAGCCGTCGCGAACATTCCCACTTTTCGCTCAAATCCATTCAATGGTCTCCATCGTGATCTGCCAATTCGGGAGGCCCAGCCCACCGATTACTATCTCGATTCCTTGACGCTCCTGATTCTGGCGATACGGCCCCGAGCCCGACCAGCTATACTCCCCTCGACCCCCACAGAAGCGAGGCACCGATGAACAAGCTCCCACTCGCTATACTGCTACTGATTTCAACCTTCACCTGGGCAGCCGACCCAGACCCCGCCGACTACACCATTAACGTCCACGTCACCACATCGCGCCTGGTCCTTGAAGGCACCGCTATCGCTAGAACTCAAGTACTGAACGTCACCATCGACGGCAAGAAGTACGAACTGGAAGGCGGCGCCGTCAACGTATTACTAGCGCTCGGCAATTACAAAGCGAAGGTCGTTAAAGACGAGCATAAGACCGCATATGACTCTTCTCGGACCTACGAGTTCCTGTTCCCCGACCAAAAAACCAGAAAGTTCGAGGTGATCGGCCAAACAGAATAGTCATTTAGATTGAGTGGTTTTCCCAGAGCTCCGATTATCGGGGTCTGCTTTCTTAAAACCATCCGCCCGTTCGAAGTGGTTAACGTTTCCGCGGCCATCGCGGTTGCGTCGGATTGAGGGAGCCTCAGCGGAAACTGAGTTTCTGCGCCAAGGGAAGAAAAATACCTTCCTGCCACTCTTAATAAAGTCGATTCCTGCTACGCACAAAAAAACAACAAAGGCGACCGCTGGGCCACCCACAAAAATTCGTGCTCGCAACTCGTCACTTTCCTAGAGCCTTTTTCAAATCCCCGAGCAATTTCTCTGCCTCGTCGAGCTTTCGTAGCACTTGAACATCACCCTTCAAGTCGGCGAGTGTCGTCCAAGAATAGCGCCGAAGAGAATCCGAGAGTTGCTCAATGTCGCCCAGCAAGCCCATGTTTTTCTCGCCCGGAGTCGGGCCTAGCTTCCTTTGGGCGCTCTCAATGGTGCCTGTAGACGACAGGAACTCGTCCTTCGCGACCGGATCCTTCAAAATCTGGCGAAGCTTCCTTATGTCCTTGGAATTCGTAATCTCCTTCTCGTTTACTTTCCGAAGGACCACATCCATGACACTCGGGGTGAGTATCTTCCTGTTCAGGCTCTTGATTTCTCGCGCCCATGTGATCGAGGCGCCTGGCTCCGCTAGATTCGTTAGTTTCAGAGAGAGGTCGTAAATTTCAACGAGCTTGTCAAGTTCCCTGACCGTGATGCCCAAAATGTTGGCCGCACTCGCGCGTCCGACCAAGTTCACTAAGCTGCAGGCTACCATCTCTTTCTCTTTGGTGTCCCACTCTCGCCGCTGCCGGTGAATGTAGATCCAAACCCGGAGACGCTCGTCATCCGTCAAGGTACGATCCGTGATTTCCGCCGGCAACCGGCGATAGCGGTCTTTTTTTTGGATCTCGACGAGATTCTTGGAATTGGTCCACCGTCGATCGCCATCAATGATCCGGAATTTGCCTGGCAGCTCCGGATGGGGCTCCAATAGCAGCGGCTCAAAAATGCCCTCGTTAGCCTCTATCTGTCTCTCGAGCTCAGGGTCCTCCTTCGGTCCCATGCGAGGCTGCTTGTTATTCGGAAGCACATCACCGAGATCAACGAAATCCCGGTACGTATGCAGGATCGTTCGGCCTAGCCGGCGCTCGTGCAAATTGGAAGCCAGCGTTTGCTCCACTAGATTGCCTCTCGCTTTTCCGGGTTTGAAGCTACGGTCGGGCGCAACCTCGATTTGACCGTCATATCGATTTCCGCAGCACCACCGCCCTCGATAACGGCCGAGACGCCCGTTTCAATTTCGCGTAGAACGTTGAGCATTCGCCTTGCGAGCGACCCTCGATTCTTCCAAACCAGAGAGTGCGCCTTTTGTTCGTCTACGTCCACTTCGAGAATCTTATCTGTAAGTTGCGTCGCCTCGTTGAAGCGCCGTGTATAAGACTCCGAGGTGATCAGCTTATACAGGCGGCTCATTTTGTCGGCCTTAGACTGCATGCTAAGGCCTTGAATGTACATGGCAATCATCGCTTTGCGCAGAAGTTCGATGACGTAAATAACCCTGGCGGGACTGACAACTATCACGTTCGTCTCAATGCACATCTCCTTTTTTCCCGCCGGGAACGCATTTGTCGACAGAATTGCGTGCTCGGCTTGTGCCTCGATTTGATCATCCCGTAACTTTGACACGAATGCATTCTTCCAAGATTGGTGATTCTTGGAGTCAATTACAATCCGGCCGCAGCGTTGGCCCTTATGCATGACATCGTGGATGATGTCGGCTCCATTCTGGCCCTTGGGTACGCGACTTATGCGTCATCCCGGAAAGTCTCGCGCAACGCCTCATAAAGGTCGATTTCCGCTCCGTCACCAAGTTGGTTAGCTGTCTTTTTCAGAAGTTGTTGCTCCATCACATTCACTTTCTTTTGAAGCGCCTCGCGCTCGCGATTGAATTCCGCCTGCGTTTTCAGCACGGTCGCGTCCCGGTCTTTCTCCAAGGCTTCGCGCTGTTTCTGCAGTTCCTTCACGGATGCCTTCTCGGCATCTGCCTGTGCCCGCTTGCGAATCTCGACCTCACGAGCTTCGGCGTCTTTCAGCTTCCTGGCAGTAGCATCCCGTTCGGCAGTCAGCTTTTCCAGAGCACCCTTCTGTTTCTCTAGTTCCTTGGCCGCTGCTTTTTCGGCGTCGGCCTTTGCTTGCTTACGAATCTCGACCTCGCGAGCTTCCGCGTCTTTCAGCTTCTTCGCGGCCGCTTCGCGCTCCTCGGTCAGCTTTTCCAGAGCGTTCTTCTGTTTCTCTAGTTCCTTGGCGGCTGCTTTTTCGGCGTCGGCCTTTGCTTGCTTACGAATCTCGACCTCGCGAGCCTCCGCGAGTTTCAGCTTCTTCGCAGCCGCGTCGCGCTCGGCGACTAACTTCGCCACCACTTGCTCGTTTTCGGCCTGTAATTTCTTCTCCCTAGCTTGACGCTGTTTTTCGTAGTCCGCCGCGAATTGTTTCTGGAGTGTTTCCCGGATTGAAGCTTCCTTCTTGTCGAGCTTTTCCTTTTCTTGGGCCCGAATTTTTGCTTCAATGTCGAGGAACCTGTCCCTGGAGATCACCGAACTACACCATGGGCACCGTTCTGTCGCCTCCATATAGAGCCCCTATTCGTCTTAGTAATTAGGTCCTATTAGGACCTAATTACGCCCACTGTATCCCAATCGAGCTCCTTGTCAAGCACAAAATGCGCTCTCCCAACAAGATTCATCTCTCGCAATAAAAAAGGCGGCCGAAGCCGCCTTAGTAACCACCGGCGACTAGCCACTATTCGCTAGCTTTTTCCTTTGAGCATCTCCACCACCCGATCAAAATCCTCCAGCGAAGCATACTCGATCACGATCTTCCCTTTACCTTTCCGGTCGGCGATGCGCACCCGTACTCCCAGCAGTCTTTCTAGCTCTGTCTGGGCCGCGTGCACGTTGGGATCCTGCCACCGCGCCTGTCCGTTTTTTTTCGGCTCGAGGATGGCTGCGTTGGTTCGGTCAACCAGGTCTTTCAGTTGTGCCACCGACAAATGCTTGAGTACGGCTTCATCGGCGATACGATGAATACTGTCCGGATCACTTAATTGCAGTAGCACCCGGGCCTCACTGAAACCAAGCGAGCCCTCCGACAAATAATGCTGCACCATGGGCGGAAGCTTCAGCAGGCGCATGTAATTCGAGACCGATTCACGGGAGACTCCGGTCCGTTGCCCGATCTGGTCCTGTGTCAGGCCGAAATCGCGGCTCAGGCGGGCGAAGCCGTTCGCCTGCTCTAGGCAATTCAGGTCTTGCCGCTGGAGGTTTTCGACAATCGTCATCTCCGCCGCTTGCTGGTCGGACACGCTGCGAACCATCGCAGGGATGGTCGTCTTCCCCGCCAGCCGTGAAGCCCGGCAGCGCCGTTCGCCGAGGACCAGAACATAACGGCCCTCGGGCGTCGGACGCACCACGATCGCCTGGACCACTCCGTTGACCCGAATCGATTCGGCCAACTCAGCCAGAGCTTCCTTGTCGAAGACTTGCCGCGTTTGGTACGGGTTGGAGTCGATCTGGTCGAGCGAAATCTGCGCTACCGCATTTCCCGCTGCCCGCGCAGCCTGGGCCTGGACCTCGGGCAAAACCGCGCTATGTACAGCTCCCGCCGGTTGGACAGGCGCGGCAGATGGAACCGCAGTCCCCGCGACCATCCGCGGCCCCGCGGGCAGCAAGGAATCCAGCCCTCGCCCTAATGCTTTCCTCTTCTCCGGCGCTGTCGTCTTGTCGGTCGCCACTACATTCTCCGCAGTTGTCGTCATTTTTCCCTCATAGATTGTCATCCTGCGCGAGCACTGTCACGCCAATCAGCCCAACCCTGTCATCCTGAGCGAGTGAACTGCTCCGCACCGCGGAGCAGAGAGTGAGTCGAAGGATCTCGTGCTCCCCGCTAGTTGCCTCGAACTTAAATTGGAGTTTGGAATCAGCCGTCTTACTTTTCATATCGACATCCATCGATCTATATATCGATACATGTCGATATACTAAGCCGTCTTGTCCATCTCCTCCCCAGTCTTCTCCTGGCCCTCGGCCGTTTCCGGCGCAGCCACTTCCTGCGTCGGCAGATGATGCGAAATAATCTCCTTCGCCAACCGAATGTAACTCTCGGCTCCGCGCGATCGCACATCATAGAGCAGCGCCGGCTTGCCATGGCTTGGAGCCTCGGCCAGCCGGATGTTGCGCGGGATCGTGGTCTGGCACAGCTTCTCTCCAAAGAATCGCTTCAGCTCCGCCGTCACTTGCTGCGCCAAGTTCGTGCGTTCGTCGAACATGGTCAAGACCACGCCTTCGATCACCAGTTCCGGATTGAAGCTACCCCGAATGCGCTCGACCGTATCCAGCAGCTCGGACACGCCCTCCAGAGCAAAGTATTCTGCTTGCATCGGAATGAGCACCGCATCCGCAGCCACCAGCGCATTCAAAGTGAGCAGATCGAGAGCCGGTGGACAGTCAAGGACAATGAACTGGAAGCGTTCGCGCAAAGGCGCAAGCGCATCGCGCAACCGAAACTCCCGGCGCTCGCCTTCCACGAGTTCTAGGTTTGCGCCGATCAGATTCTTGTGTGCAGGAATGATCCAGAGTTGTTCAAGCCCGGTGGCCTGGAGCGCAGTGTCCGCTCCAGCGGCTCCCATCAGTAAGTGGTAAGTGCTGATTCTCTCCGGATCTTTGACCAAGCCGAGGCCGCTGGTGGCATTCGACTGCGGATCGCAATCGACAAGCAGGGTATCTACTTCCGCCGCAGCAAGGGATGAGGCCAGATTAATGGCAGTCGTGGTTTTGCCCACGCCGCCCTTCTGGTTGGCTACCGCGATGACGCGTCCCATTCAGATTTTCGGAGAATCTAGAGTTCTTGCAGCATAGTGCGAATTGATTGTCATTTGCAATGACGGATTTTGATGCAACCTAAGAATCAGCGATTTCGTTGAGCCGATTGTTGTTTTCTGACCGATTCCGGCTTGCATTTCCACAGAGTGTTCCACGTGGAACATTGTTCTGTCGTCTAGTGCCGTTGGCCTGTCGAATGTCCTACCAAACCGAGGCCGAGAATGTGAACGGTTTCAGTTTCGCGGAAACGTTCCACGTGGAACACTCCTTGATTTCGCTCGCAAGCAGAAAGAGAAAATCGGATCCCGGAGAAGCAGAAGAAGACACGTTTCTACAAAAAACATAAAAGAGGAAACCGGGCCGTCGGTAAAAGGGGCTTAGACTCTGTAAACCATCCCACTTGTAAGCCATTCCCGGCTGGGAAATGACCAACATCTCTGGTTCTGATGGCCGCATCTCCCACTTCGTGGTCTGATAATAGCAACCTTGATTCCTCAGATCCGAGAGGTCCCAAGCAGCAGTATCCGGTTGACAGAGAGTGGCACTTCGACGGGCGGAGACCATTGCACTTTGGGAGTGAGCTTGCAGACGAGGGCGAGCTGGGCTTGGCCGATGAGCAGAGCGAGACGGCCTTGGTTCTTGGCGAGGCGAACCGCCAGAGGTAGCACAGCGTCGAAGCGTTCAACGGCCCGGAGGGTAACGACATCTGCTTGGGTGGCCGGAAAGTCCTCAGCGCGGCCGGCGAATATATTGACGTGCGTCAATGTAAGCGCGCGGGAGACTTCGCGGAGAAAGACAGCTTTTCTTTGGTTCGATTCGATCAGCGTCAGTCGGACACTAGGAGCCCGGATCTTTATAGGCAGACCGGGGAAGCCGGCACCGGAACCGAGGTCAACGACGTGGACGGCTGACTCGGGCTCGGCTTGGGCAGGGTCGTCTGCGCGGGCCTCCGTCTCGCGGACATTTGGGAAGAGGTGGCGGGCGGCGAACAGAGATTCTCCGAAGTGGCGGCTTACGATTTCTTCCGGCTGGCGTACGCTCGTGAGATTCATGCGGGCATTCCAGCGGAGCAGTATATCGATATATGTCGATATATATATCAACTGGGTAGAGGACAGAACTGCAGATTCCTCGCTACGCTCGGAATGACAATCGTCGATTAGCGGAGAAAGAAACGGCTGCAGCAGCTCGGCAATGCGGGCAGGTTCCATGCGATTTCAGATTGTAGATTTCAGATTGCTGATTTGCGAATTGGTATCCAACCGCACTTCGGTGACCGATCCGCAGAATCTGTCGACGGCTTACACCTATGACGTGTTGAACCGCCTGCACACTCTGGCCTTCAACGGACAGAATCCCACCTTCGTGTTCGGCTATGATGCCCTCAGCCGGCGTAATTCGCTCACCCGGCCCAACGGCGTGAACACCACGTACACCTACGATCCGGCTTCGAGTTTGCTGTCAGTGCTGCACAAGCTGGGCACGACCACGATCGACGGGGCCAGCTACACCTACGACAACGCGGAGAATCGAAAGACCCGCACCGACAAGCGCCTAAATACCACGCTGACCTACGGCTACGACAACATCTACCAGCTCCAAACGGCCAAGCAGGGCTCTACGACCAAAGAGAGCTATACCTACGACATCGTAGGGAATAGGCTGAGTTCACTTGGCGTGACGCCCTACCAGTACAACTCGTCGAACGAGTTGATGTCGACCCCGAGCACGAGTTACACCTACGACAACAACGGTAGCGTGCTGACCAAGTCGGACGGGACGCAATACACCTGGGACTATGAGAACGAGCTGACGCAGGTCGCGCTGCCCGGCACCAGCGGGACGGTCAACTTCAAGTATGACCCGTTCGGGCGCCGGATTCAGAAGTCGTTCACACAGAGTGGCACCACCACGACCACGGACTATCTCTATGATGGCGCGAATCGCATAGAAGATGTGGACACCAACGGCAATCTGCTGGCCCGTTACGTACAGAACATGGGCATCGACGAGCCGTTAGAAGAGATCGCCTCGGGCACGACGAGCTACTACCAGCAGGACGGTCTCGGTTCGGTCTCTTCACTCAGCAACTCAGCTGGGGCACTCGCCAATACCTACACCTACGATTCCTACGGCAAACTGACCGCCTCGACAGGAACCCTCACCAACCCGTTTCAATACGCCGGTAGAGAGCTTGATTCAGAAACAGGCCTCTACTACAACCGGGCGCGTTACTACGACCAGAGTGTTGGACGATTCGTCAGCGAAGACCCGACCCTGTTTCGTGGCGGAATCGACTTCTATGCGTATGTCGGAAACAATCCGACGAATCGGACTGATCCCGACGGAATGGGAGACGCGCCTAAGAGCTGCGCTAAGGCTTTGGCGGATCTAGCGAAGGCGCAGGTCAAAGCCAGCGAGCGGTGGGCGGCGTTTGTCGCATACGGAGACAAGGAGCCGCAGCACGCAAAGCAGTTGGCCATCGCGCTTAAGAGACTGAATGACGCAATAGACGCTGTAAAGAAATACTGTAACTGTGATCTTCTCAAGGCGGAAGCGGCCGCTGCCCTAGCCGTCGCCGTGGCCCTGTACCAAGAAATAGCCGACACGATACGCCAATTTTGTTCACAGGAACCCTGTTTCGTACCATAAGGAAAATGAACAAAAATGAACGACAAGGTGAAAAGACGAGTGGAAGAGATTCAGGCGTCTGACGTCTTTAAACGCGCGAAGGAGATTCAGGCCTCAATGGTGGAATCCGCGAAATCATGCTTCGACGAGTCGGAACTGGGCCACTTGCGCGCGGTGATCGGGCTTACTGTGGAATTCCACGACTACTTGGAGCATGGTAGCGTCGAGATGGCGCGGGGCATAGGACAGATGCCTTACGTGGGGCTTACCCCGGAGGAGTTTCAAAAGGACTTGCAGAGTGCCAATACGGACCCTTCTAATAAGTACGATCTGGAGTACGCGTGTCAATCAATCCTTCCGGGAGTTGACTTTTTCTGTAGCCTGAACTCGGCCTACAGCAAACTGGACGGTGCGAGGAGCAGCAAGATCGAGTGGGACATGATCTCCTCCAGGGAGTCGTTCAAAGCTAATTTTGCTTCGATGTATAACCAATTCACTCAAGAGGCAAACTTTGAAAACAAATGCCGGCTCCTCTTAGATCTGTACAAACTACAGATCGTCTTTGCCGGTATCTATTATGACGACTAGGCGGGTGGCCCATCGATAAGAGCGAAGGTGTTGTCAAGGGCAAAGATGTCCTGAGCGGTACGCGAGCACCGTGTCTTTGCCAGAGAAGGTGGAGGACCAAGACCCTGGAAATCTCATCGTGAATCACTTTGCGGCGGAACGTCGTTCCACCAACCATCGATTCGACCTAACACTCGGCCATGATTCTGCTATGCGAACATCCCGCCGCGTGCGGGATGCGAGAGCGCCCAATCAACACTTACGGTCTAGCTTGCGCCCGGTGCCCCAGGTTCGCGCCCCGGTTTTGGGCGCTAACCTGGGCTTCCCTTTACCTTGGTGCTTGCCAGGTGTAAGTTCGGTTCATGCCTCGCGGTCTTCGCCGCTTTCAAGAATCCCGCCAATCGCATTTTGTCACGTTCAGTTGCTATCGACGTCAGCCCTATTTTGCAAGAGTCGAGGCCTTTGACTTGTTTGTTCATGTCTTGGAGGCGATGCGACGCCGCTTCCAGATGCGTGTTTACGGGTACGTCGTGATGCCGGAGCACGTTCGTTTGCTGATCAGCGAGCCGCCGCCAGCAACGCCATTGGCTGAGGCCATTCATTACCTGAAATTATCTTTTGCCAAACGGATGCGAAGTCTGCGAACTCCGTGTCAGCCGGGAAGGTTTTGGCAGAAGCGCTACTACGATCGAAATGTAAGAGACTCCCGCGAGTTCACGATCAAGCTGCGCTACCTGCATCGAAATCCGGTGAAGCGCGGCTTGGTGGTGAATCCCGAAGACTGGAAATGGGGCAGCTACCGGCACTATGCGCGAGGCCGGCGCGGTAAGGATCGAGTCGGAATGGACGGCCAGGGATCGGGAACAGCAGGCCAGCGGAACCGGCGCGACGAGGATATTTCTCCTCCCAGGTTAGCGTCCAAAGAACGGACGCGAACCTGGGGCACCCGGCAGGTGGAGGCGCGGGTTTCGGTCCCACCCTTGACCAAGAACGTCAAGGATGGGGCACCCCAAGGGTTCCCAAAGCCTGCTCCCCTGTAGGGTGGGAAAGCCAGGCCATCCGCCCGAATGCACCGGAGATGTTGGCGTTGAATGCCACAGGCGCTAAAGCGCGGGAGATCTGATCGCAAATGACGCGCGGCGCTGAAGCGCCGCTCTTCCACGTCACTACCATCGTCGTCACTACTATCGTCAAGTCGAACAACCGTGGGAGAGCCGGGCCACCCGCCCGGGGTTGAGCACTTTCTCAACAGCGCGTTGACTTGGCTGCAGAGTCAACCTAAGATTGCGGCCTGCGTGCAGCGCTCACTTCATGATTGATCAAACCATCTCGCACTACCGAATTGTCGAAAAGTTGGGTGGTGGCGGGATGGGAGTCGTGTACAAGGCCGAAGACGTCAATCTGCGCCGCTTCGTCGCGCTGAAGTTCCTTCCCGATGATGTCGCGCACGATCCCCGGGCGCTCGAGCGATTCCAGCGCGAGGCGCAGGCGGCGTCGGCGCTGAACCATCCTAATATTTGCACCATCCACGAGATTGGTCAGCACAACGGGCATCCCTTCCTGGTGATGGAGTTTCTGGATGGTATGACGCTGAAGCACCGGATTGCGGGCCGGCCGCTGGAGATGGAGACGCTGTTCGAGTTGGGCATCGAGGTAGCGGACGCGCTCGACGCGGCGCATGCACAAGGCATTGTGCATCGCGACATCAAGGCGCCGAATATTTTTGTTACCAAGCGCGGACACGCCAAGATCCTCGACTTCGGATTAGCCAAGGTTACGCAGGCGGGCGGCAGAGCTGCGTCGGCGGCCGCTCCATCAGAGGCGACGGCAGGCGTAAGCGTGGAGCACCTGACTAGTCCGGGGACGGCGCTGGGAACGGTGGCATACATGTCTCCGGAACAGGCGTTGGGGAAGGATTTGGATGCGAGGACGGATCTGTTTTCCTTTGGCGCGGTCCTGTATGAGATGGCGACAGGAGCATTGCCGTTCCGCGGGGAGACGTCGGCGGCGCTGTTCGACTCTATTCTGCACAGGGCGCCGACGGCGCCGGTGCGGCTGAATCCGGATTTGCCGGTGGAGCTGGAGCGCATCATTAATAAGGCGCTGGAGAAGGACAGGAATTTGCGTTATCAGGTGGCCGCCGAGATGCGGGCGGACTTGCAGCGGCTGAAGCGGGATACGGAGTCGGGACGGAGGGTGATAGAGGAGGAACCCGAACCGGCTGAAGCCGTAGCCGAGCTGGGCTCGGGCGGACAGCCGGGCGCGGCTGTTCCCAGGAGTGGGGCAGTTCCCCAGAGTGGCACCTCAGCGGCTAAAGCTGGAGTCTCAGAGACTGGAGATCGCAGCGCTGAAGCACTGCGCCACCCAAGAACGTTGGATGCCAGAGGGGCATCAGCTGACCAAGGAACTTCAGTTGACCAAGAAATCTCCGCTGAGCCACGGACTTCTGCCGGCACAAAAAGCTTCCCGCAAGCTTCGACGCGATCAGGGATTCCTCCGTGGAAGATCGCAGTGCCGGCGGCGCTGGTTGTGGCGGCGTTGCTGGCGGGAGGGTTCTATTGGCGATCCAGGCAAGCGGGCAAGCTGACGGAGAAAGACATCATTGTTCTCGCCGACTTTGCCAATACCACCGGCGATGCAGTTTACGACGAGACCCTCAAGCAGGCGCTGGCGGTGGATTTAGAGCAATCGCCATTCTTGAATGTGCTGGCGGACAACAAGGTGAGCGAAACATTGAAGCTCATGGGGCGTCGGCCGAGTGACAAGATCACGCAAGATGTGGCCAAGGTAATCTGTCTGCGCACCGGAAGCAAGGCGGTGCTGGCGGGATCGATTGCGAATCTGGGCGCCCATTACGCTATCGGGCTGAAAGCGACAAACTGCCAGAGTGGAGACTCCCTGGGCGTGGTCCAAGCGGAAGCGGACAGCCGCGAGCACGTGCTGAAAGCTGTGAGTGAGGCGACGGCGAGCATGCGGGAGAAGCTCGGTGAATCGCTGAGCTCGGTGCAAAAGTTTGACAAACCGCTGGAGCAAGTCACCACCCCGTCGCTGGAAGCGTTGCAGGCCTTTAGCCAAGGGCGACGGACATACAGCAACAACCAACCTGCCGCCATTCCATTTTTCAAAAAAGCGATCGAGCTAGATCCCAATTTCGCGCGTGCGTATGCTTCCCTGGGAAGGATCTACGCCAATTTGGGGCAATCCAAACTGGCGCTGGAGAATTTTAAGAAAGCATACGAGTTGCGCGACCGGACCAGCGACCGGGAGAAGTTCTATATCGCGTCCCAGTATTACAGCGAGGTTACGGGCGAGTTGGAAAAGGGAAACCAGCAGTACCAGATGTGGATCGAGGCCTATCCCCGAGACTTTACGCCGCACACGAACCTGGGCGTCAACTACAGCTATCTCGGACAATACGACAAAGCCGTCGAGCCCACCAAGGAAGCGATCCGCTTGGAGCCGGACGAGGTTCTCGCTTACGGCAATCTGGGAGAATTCTACATGGGCCTAAATCTCCTAGACGAGGCTAAGGCTACTTTTGACCAGGCCCACGCTCGCGGGCTCGACGATCCAAACCTGCGTCAAGGAATTTATGTTCTGGCCTTCTTGCAAAACGACGTCCCGGGAATGCAGCAGCAACTTGCGTGGGCTGCGGGAAAGCCAGGTGTGGAGGATGTTTTCTTGTCGACTCAGGCCGACACCGAAGTTTACTTTGGACGGCTAGGGAAGGCTCGGGATCTGGCGCGGCAAGCAGCGGAGTCCGCTCGCCACAATGATGCCAGGGAGACGGCCGCGCTTTGGGAGGCGTGTCAGGGAGTTCGCGAAGCAGAATTAGGAAATACGGGTCAGGCGCGCCAGTTGGCGAGTTCGGCCATTTCGGCAGAGCCGGGCCGCGACACGCAGATTATATCCGCATTGGCTTTCGCGCGCGCCGGCGATGTAAGCCGAGCGCAAGCGCAGGTCGACAAGCTGAACTCCGCCTTCCCACTCAGCACGATCCTGCAAGATTATTGGTTGCCGACGATCCGAGCCATGTTGGAACTAGACCGAGGAAATGGTGGCCGGGCGGTGGAGTTATTGCAGCCGGCTGCCATCTACGAACTCGGTAATCCAGCACCTCTGCAACCAGCAACGATGTATCCCGTTTATGTGCGAGGCCAGGCGTACCTGCTGGCAAAGAACGGAGCTGCCGCGACTGCGGAATTTCAAAAGATGCTCGACCACCGACAGATCGCATGGAACTTTCCACTGGTAGCGCTGGCACATCTTGGACTGGCGCGAGCGCGGGCCATGAGTGGCGATAAGGCGGGAGCGAAAACTGCCTATCAGGATTTCTTTGGGATTTGGAAGAATGCGGATGCGGATATTCCTGTTCTGCAAGAAGCCAAGGCGGAATATGCGAAGCTGCAGTAGTTGTCATGCTGAGCGGAGGGGAGCTTCGCGGGGCGAAGCTCCTGCATAGTCGAAGCATCCCTATTGGAAGAAGCAGTTGATCGGGTAGAGATTCTTCGACTTCGCAGAAACCCCTCGCAAGCGAGCGGTTCTGCTGCGCTCAGAATGACAAAAAGTTCAATTCAGTTAGCCAGAACCCTTTCGATGGCGGAACGGAGCGCGTCATATGGCATCACGCCCGGATGGTAAAGGGAGACGTGGCCGCTGCGATCGAGCAGGACGAGCGTGGGCGTGGTACTGGCGCCGTAGCGGTCGAAGTTCTGTTTGCTGACCGGGACGGGGACGGATTGGAGTCCGGGATAGAAATGCTGCCAGACGCGTCCGCTGTAGGCGAGTTCATCCTCCGGTTTGGCGTCCTGGCCTTGCGCCGCGTAGCCGTAGAGTTGAGTGGGCGCAACCACGGTCAGTCCCTTAGCGCCAAACTCGGAACTCAGGCGGGCGATGATTGGACCTTCGCTCTTGCAGTCAACGCACCAGTGGGCCCAGAAAAATAAAAGCACAGGCGAACCCTTAAGTTGGCTGAGAGGAACGGGTCGTGTGCCGAGGTATTGCGCGATGTTGAGCGGCGGCGCAGACTGTCCGGCGAGGCTGAGCAGGTTGAGGTTTTTCTGTAAACGGGCGCGAATCGAGGTGGTCCCGTAGGTGGCGAGGCTGCGCTTGAGTAGAGCTGCAGCTTGCTCCTGCTGACCCTCGGCGGCCAAAGCTTGCGCTCGAACTTCGATGGCGGCGCCGAGAGCAATGGGCAGATGAGGGTCGGAGTCAAGGGGATGTTTCAGAAGTTGCTGCCGGACCAGAGTTTCGGTCTGCTTGGCGTAAGATTCGGCGTGATCAAGCTGGTTTGCCTCGAGTGAGCCTCGCGCCATCCATGAAAGCGCTTCCAGATATTCCGGGGTGACGCCGTGCTGTGCGCGATAGGCTTGAAGTTCGGCCTCTGCGGCGGTGGAGTTGTTGTGGGCAAGCGAGCCGCGAATGTCCTGAATGATGTCGGCGAAGGAGGAAGAGGGCAGGAGGAGCAGAAGTATGAGGAGGCGTTGGGGCATGTCATCCATGATGACCGGGAACGACGAAAAGTTCCAGAGGAGGGGATAATCGGGGCAGAGGGAGGCGGCGAGTCTTAGAAAAATCAGGGCTAGAACCCAGTTCTCGGTTCTCCGTTTCCAGTTCTCAGTCCCCGGTTCTCGGTCCCCGGTATAGCCTGATGTAAGTGGCGGTAGACAAAAGGGTTAGTGTCTGATGGGAGGAATTCTGTGGCGATTTCAACAGGCGATAAGATAAAATCGCCATGCGTTTGATCTTGCGGTTTTTTTGCAGTTTCCAGAAACTCCCGCTCAACAGCGTGACCTGCCTGCGAAAGTCCTGCGAGGAATTCAGCGCTACATCACAGAAAAAAGGAACAAAGCAACACCATGGAAACCGGAACAGTAAAGTGGTTTAACGACGCCAAGGGTTATGGTTTTATTAGCCGTCAGAACGGCGAGGACGTATTCGTGCACTTCTCGGCCATCCAAGCGGGTGGATTCCGCAGCCTGCAGGAAGGTCAGCAAGTGCAGTTTGACGTGGTCAAAGGCCCCAAGGGGTGGCAGGCCGAGAATGTGAAGTCGGTGTAGACCACTGAGGGATCGTGGTTCGAAGAGGGGCGGCCGAGAGGTCGCCCCTTAATTTTGCGATCAAGAGTAGGGCGCAGGCAGGCCTAGCTGGCGTCGGTGCTGCCGCATTTGCTCTTGCTGGTGGGTCAAAATGCGGAGATTCGAACGCGGTCTGCCGGTACAGAGGAGTACGAACCCGGCATCTCGATCCTGAGGATAGTAGGTGGCTGAATCGGACTGATCGACGTCACCATCGTCGAGCAGGCGTCCAGCGCAGGTAAGGCATCGTCCCTGATGACAGAGAGCGGGCAAGTTGATGCCTGCGGCGAGTGCGGCGTCCCAGATATGCTGGTCGGAGCGCACGGAGATGGTTCGTTCCCCGTCTGGCAATAAAAGCGACACCTCAAAAGTGATCTCTTCTGGAATCCGATGTTCCTCCGCTTGCAGACAAAACAGCAGTTCCCTCGACTTCGCAGGATGATTCGCAACGGGAATCATCCTGCTTCGCTCGGGATGACAGTTACTTACGGGTTGTAGAACGCGGCGTTCTTGCTGTAGGGCGCGTGGCCAGGCTCGCCGCGGCGGAAGTGTCCGGATGGGATCACCTTGCCATCGCGTTCTCTCGCCAGCAGCTCGATGAACCAGGCTTCGTGCTCGATTTCTTCGTTAAGAATTCGGGCGGCCATGTCGTAGGTGCGCGGGTCTTTGCCGAAAGTCATGTCGCAAACCGCGCTCCAGCTTCGAATGGCACAGCGTTCGGATTCCATTAACAGAGTAAGAATGTTGACCACAGTCGGAGGGTTCGGCAGTTTGGCCGCAGTGCAACCGGCCTGATCGTGGAAGGCGGGGAGATCGTTGGGCAACTCGCCTCCCAGTTCGTAAATTCGCGGGACGATTAGTTCCCAATGAGCGCGATCTTCCAGCCGGGCGTCTTCGCAAATCTCTTTGTAATCTTCATATCCCGCCAGATGCATGCGAAGAATCGTGTAGTAGTAGTAGGTGCTGGCGAACTCAGCCGCCGCGTTGGCGATGAGCATCTTGATCAACTTTTCCACGTCGACGCCGCGCGCGCGAATGACTTCCACGCCGACGCGCTGGCTAACGTCTCCGTGTTTGACCACGTCTTTGTCTTTTCCGGGCATACGTCCTCCTTTTCTCACGGAGTGTAGCGCGGGGATCATCTATAAGTCTAAGATATAGTCTCTATCATTCTCATAGGCTCTGCCTCTAGGAAACGGGCGCGAAACTAATATGCAGATTCATCAACTTCGATATTTTTGCGCAGTGGCGAGGGAGGGTAGCTTTACTCGGGCGGCGGAGCACGAGCACGTGGCGCAACCGTCCCTTTCGCAGCAGGTGCGTAAGCTGGAAGACGAATTGGGGGCGCGTCTATTTGATCGGCTGGGGCGAACCGTGCGGCTGACCTCGTTTGGCCAGATCTTCATGCAGCGCGCGGAGGCCATTCTGCGAGAGGTGAGCGATGCCAAGCGCGAGATGGAAGAAATGGCCGGCAACGATCGGGGCAGGATCGCGGTCGGTGCAATCCCTACCGTTGCGCCTTATTTCCTGCCGGAGCGGCTGGCTAGTTTCGCTTTGAAGTTTCCTGAAGTTCGAGTCAGCGTGGTGGAAGAGATCACTCCAGTGCTACTCGAGCGCCTGCAGGAAGCTGCCATCGACATGGCGGTGCTTGTTCTGCCGGTGGCGGGAGAGCAGTTTTTGTGTGAGGAACTGTCGCGGGAGCCGCTTTATCTTGTAGTGCCGCGGCACCACCGGCTGGCGTCGAAGTCAGCGGTTCATCTCAAGGAGATCGAAGGCGATGCCTTCTTGTTACTCAAGGAGGGACATTGCTTTCGCGAGAACACGCTGGCGGCGTGCGGTCGGGCGCGACTGGAGCCGAACGTAGTCTTTGAAAGCGGGCAGTTTGCCACGATATTGGCAATGGTGGCCGCCAATACCGGCGTCTCGGTGGTGCCGCAGATGGCACTCGAAAAACGGGAGGGATGTCGTTTTATTCCAATCGCCGACGAGGGAGCATACCGGCGAGTGGGTGTAGTGCAACTGAAACAGCACTTCTGTGGCCGCGCGCAGCAAGCTTTCCTGCAGCACTTGCAGAAGAGCGTAGCGCTAGCTTCGATACCTACGCTGCGGCCGCCTGCTGCGCAGCGGTTAGAGAGTCAAAGAAGCGAAAGAATTGCTCGACGCGGGTAACGGCGAGCGCTTGATGAATCCGCTCACTGACTCCGACCAGGAAAAGGTTGCGGCCGTTCTTCGTATGAGTAACATAGGCACCGACCAAGGCACCGATCCCAGCCGAGTCCACGAAGGGCACTTTCGAGAAATCAACAATGAGTGTCTTCGAAGTGTCGGCCCTGACCTTGGACTGAAATTCGAACAGCGTGGCGAGAACGAGAGGACCGTTGAGAGACAGGATGCGCTGTCCATCCTGAGAACCGGCGACGTCTTCGATGACCAGGGACTGTTGTAGCATGGCGTGATATTAAGACTCGAGGCACCCGGCAATTGTTAACGCCGTGTTAATTTTGTGACGTCTAACCGAATCCGCGGCCAACGTGGGCAAAATCTATAAATCGGATTGTAGCAATCAAAGGGGTACGACGCGGGAGCGAACCATGGCATTGAAAGCGGGCGATACGGCGCCGGATTTCGATCTGCTGGCAGTAGAGGGTGAGCGGCAGTTCAAAGTCAGGCTGAGCGATTTCCGGGGGAAGAAGCTTGTGGTGGTAACTTTCCATCCTCTGGACTGGACTCCAACTTGAGCGGCGCAGTTGCCGGCGTTCGACTCGGACCGCGAGAAGTTCGCCGCGCTCGATGCCCAGGTCTTGGACATAAGCACTGATTCGATCCTCAGCCATATCGCGTGGCAGAAAAAGGAAATCGGGACGATGCACTTGCCGATGTGCTCGGATTTCTATCCTCACGGAGAAGTGACCCGGGCTTTCGGCGTCTTACGCGAAGGACCTCCGGTTCCGGGCATCTGCGAGCGGGCGGTGTTCATTGTCGACAGAGGCGGAACGATTAGGTTCGCCAAAGTGTATCCGCTAGACCAGACGCCGAATAACCGGGAGTTGCTGGAGGCGTTGGGGAAGATCAGTGCTTAGGGATCAGTGGTTGTTGACTAGTGGTTAGTGAAATGTGCTCGGGAATTGAGAAATCGACGGCATTTTTGACCTTTAGGCCTTCTGCTGCGTTCAGGTGCGACCGACAGTACGGTCACGAAGCCTCGGTCTTGCGCCAGGTACGGAGGTTGACGCCGTAAAGCACGATACAGAAAAGATTCGCGGGAACGAAGCCCAATTGCGCAGTCTTTACGCCGATGATGCAAATGATTGCGCTGTTCACTGCCGCCAGAGCCCAGCCTTGCCAGCATCTTCTTCCTACTAGAAGAGTTGAGAAAATCGTAAGCATGCAGGATAAATAGTCGAGTCGCAACACGAGCGAGAGCACCTCAGTTTTCATATCGACTATTTTGTCGCACAGTTGCGGCAGTGTCTGCGGTGGGCTGGGTGAAAACGTAACCTTGGTAACTTCAACGGGGAGGCGGGTTCGAATGCGGAGTGACTTTCACGTTCTCCAGCCAATACTCATCCGGATGGACAATGAGGTCGGCGCTGATCGAGTCGCCTGGCGATAGCTGTTCCAGCACGCTTTCGGGCTCCACTTTATAGGGCATGGTCATTGCTTCCATGAATCCGGGAATTGCCTCGGCGTCAACATTGACCATGTGAGATTGCTTGTCCACGGAGACGACCTTGCCCTTTACCGAGTAGCGCTTGGAGCTGCTATCGCTGGCTTTTTTGGATGGGCCGCAAGCAGACAGGACGAGGGCTACTGTCAATGCCAGCGTAACCGATGTCATATTTTGGAATACGACTTTCATAGTTATTTCCTCCTTAATCGTTATCTTGTAGCCGAGCATTCCCAGCGGTACTCTCCGCCACGGCAGCTAGTAGTGAAAGCGGTAGCGAAGTTCAACGTAGATCTCCCGTGGATTGTTCCAGTGAAATCCGCCGAAGGTCAGGCTGTTGTCGAGCAACAGATGACGGTTGGCCACGTTTAGGGCATTCACCGAGGCAGAGATGCGCTCGCCGAAGTCTTTGCCGAGTGTCAGATCGAAGGTCGTGTGTTGGGGCAGATGGGCTGGGCCACCGCTATCGGTAAAGCCGCTGCCGTAGTAGACATTCGTAGAGGCGAAGCTGCGCCAAGGAAGGCTGACGTCTCCACCTACGTTTAGAGTGTTGCGCTGGTCGTGGTCAAGCAGGAAGAGCGGGGTGGGCGGAGCGAAATTGGTGAGGCCTCCGGTAATGGGCAGAGCGCCTTCCGCGATCTGGTTGGAATAGGCGAGGTGAATTTGACCGCGGTGGGCGATGCGAGGCGAGCGCAGCGTGAGTTCCCATCCGCGAATAGCAACGCGGGCGATGGTGATGGGGAAGAAGAGATTGGATTCACCGATGTTGTTGTGGTCGAAGAAATTTGTGGCGTTGGTCTTGAAGTTGTCGGCGTCGAGCGTCCATCCGTGAAAGGGGATGGTCACGCCGAATTGACGTTCCTCGTCCCGTTCGCCGTTGAGCCGGATGAATCCACAATTATTGGCGTTGCACAACTGAAGCAGCGGACCAGAAACGGTAATGAGCGGCGGGGCCTGATAGTAATGGCCGTAGAAGGCGCGGAAAGTCCAGTTCAGATGGGGCACAGTGAGGGCCGCCCCGAAGCGTGGGCTGATGGCGGTTTCTGTAACGCCACCGGAGAAACGCGTAGGCCGCATGCCGGCCATTAACGTCAACCAGGGCGTCACCTGGAATTTGTCGTTGAGGAAGAAAGCTAGCAAGTTGCCGGAAGGATGTTCGGTGTCCGCGACGGGTGAGCTGCTGCCGTCGCTGAAGGTCACGCCAAAAAACTCATTGTCCCGTTGATAAAAACTGTACAAACCAACCTGGAAGTTATTCTTCGCCACATTCGCGCTGAAACTTGCTTGCCCGCCGCCATAGGTTGATCCGCGATGTTGGGTAGTGACGGTGGGAGTGTCATTGGACGAGCTGTCGTAGTTGGCGCGGTTGTAGTGATAGAAAGGCGAAATGGTCAGCAGCAGGCGCGAATTGAAAGTGTGGACCCAGGAGAAGTTCAGGATGGCATCGGACTCATGGTCCCCGTCGCGAAGGCCAGAGCTATTGAATTGCTGGTTTTCAGCGTCGTGCGGGTTGGGATCGTAAGGGATTTGATAGTAGTCCTTGCGCAGGGAGGTTATCAGCCGCAATTGGTTGGAGGGATCGACGTTGAAGATGATAGAGCCGAAGCCTCCGTAGCCATTGGCGGCGTCGTGAACAATCTCGGGAACCGGTGTCTGGATGCCGAGATTGCTGCGGTTCCCATTCACACTGGCATAATAAGCAAAGCGCTCAGTATGGCTGCCGAAGTTGACCTGATCGTTCGTCTGGTAGAAATTGCCTGCGCTAAGAACCAGTTCTCCTTGATTGTTGCGTTCAAAACCGGTACGAGGGACGACGTTAAAGACTCCGTAAGTCCGGTCACCGAAATCTGCGCTATAACTTCCACGGTTCGCTTCCATGTAGTCAATATCTTTGGGATCGAATTGCGGCCCAAGGTTCGAGGCGATATTGGTGTTGGGCACAGGAACGCCATCGATCAGCCAACTGGTCTGATGCCCGCCGCGAATGTGGAGCTGATCGTGCGTGACATAGGCTCCGGGAACGTAATTGGTAATCATGGCAAGACTATTAGTGCGCGCCGCTCCGGGAGTGCGCTCGATGTCGGTGCGGCTCACGAGCGTGGTGGGGGTGGCTGAATCGGTCGGGGCAAGCACCGGCGCCGCCGATACATTTACGGTTTCCTTCGCCCCCGCAAGGCGGAGTTGAAAATGCATTACCGGCTCCGTACCAGAATTGACGACTACGTTTTGCGCAACTTGAGTAAAACCAGGGTCAGCGACGGTGACGGAATACTCGCCGATGGGAATTGCATTGAATTGAAACGCGCCGTCCGCGTTGGTGGTGCTGGTGGCAGACCAAGCAGACGATTTCGCCCGTAGCATCACCATCGCACCTTGAACAGGGCGATGCTGGGGATCATGAACGATTCCACGGACCGAGCCGAAGATAGAGGCGGAGACGGTAGCGGCCAGTAGGAGCACCCCGCCAAGAAGTGGAACGCGACCGAAGCGCATAAGTTCTCCAATAGGTTGGTAGGCCAAGTACCTCAAGGGCTAAAGCCCTCGTGTAGCTGGCTGTTCACCTCAGTGCTGAAGCGCTGCGCCACCCAAAAGCTTGCTGAGCTACGCTGCCGTCCAGGTGCGGGCGGCTGCTCCACACATTCGGGCGGTGGAATCAGGTTTCTGCAAAGCGATCAGGTGATGGAGAACTGCGGCGGGGCGCGGACGGAATCCGAGCGATTGCCGCCGGTCGTCCGGTGAATCGAGCGGAGTTCGGATGGCAATGGAACTGAGGCGGGAGTAACACGGGCATTCGCCAGGGGCGCGAAATGCGCCCACAGCGAAACCGTCAAGGGACGGCAACAATCGTGGCGGCAGCAGTCGGGGCGAGATTGAATCTCAGGGTCACGCTGGCCCTCGCGCATAGGCTTGCGCAGGCAGCAGGCGTGGGGTTCCGGGGTGGAGATCGCCAGGGCCAGTGGAGCGAACGCGCTCACCAGCAGCAGGATCAGTAATAATCTGGCGGTCAAACGATGCACCGGGTTCACGTCCTTCTTAGACGTCGTCGCTAGAAATCGGTTTACCGAGCGAGGGATGGTTCCCTTTGCTTGTCCATCGCAGAAACAGTGTACAAGGGTCGCTTAGGGTGCAGCGTCACAAAATTGTCAAAGCTTGTACGGCTAGAGCGGGCAGGAGCGCGGCTGGCGCCTCACTTCACGCGGGAAACCTAGTAAAGCGAGGCAGTGCACGCCAGTTCCCTCGCCCCGCTGGTGAGAGCGCGGGGCGTCGGGATGACCTCTTTGTGGTTAGTGAATTGGGCGGGTTCGAATGGGTGAAAGGCTGGCCTCAGCCGACACTGGCGCCAGTTGAGCGGCTAAATTCCGCTGTGGTAGCATCGTAAGTTTTGATAGGGCGATTGGTATTGGCTTGTAAGCCGTGCTCTTCTTGAAGTCCTATTTATGATCTCACCCATACTCAAGAATCGGCTGGGACTGCCGAGCCTTCGCTCGGCCGGGCAAGTGATGGTCCGTCGTGGCGATTAAAGGAGTGAACCAGTGAAAGTTTATGAGGGCGCGAATATCCGTAATGTGGCGGTGGTGGGGCATGGGCATGCGGGAAAGACCTCGCTGGTCTCGGCCATGCTCTACACCAGCGGCGCAACGCAGCGCATGGGGCGGGTGGACGACGGCTCGGCGACCACTGATTACGATGACGAAGAGATCGCGCGCAAGATGTCGATCGCGGCAAGTCTGGCGTACGTGGAGTGGGGCAAAACTAAGATTAACATCGTGGATACCCCAGGATTCAGCATGTTTGTCCACGAAGCCAAGCTCGCGCTGCCGGTGGTCGACGCCGCCATTGTAGTGGTGGATGGCGTGGCCGGAGTCGAAGTGGTCACCCAACGAGTGTGGAATTACTGCGAGGAATTCAAGACACCCCGGCTCATCGTGGCGAGCCGTATGGATCGAGAGCGCGCGGATGCGGAGCGGGTGCTGGAGTCGCTGACTAACGCTTTCGGGCGTTCGGTGATTCCACTCGAGCTCCCAATTGGGAAGGAGAAGAACTTTCGGGGCGTCGTCGATCTGGTCACCATGAAGGCATACACCTACGAACTGGGTGGCAATGGCAAAGGGAAAGAAACTGAGATCCCAGCTGACATGAAAGATGCAGTACAGGCGGCGCACGAGAAGCTGGTGGAACTGGTGGCAGAGGGAAACGATGCGCTGCTGGAGGAGTTCTTCGACAAGGGGACGATACCAGAAGAGGACCTGATTCCGGCGCTGCATAACGCCATTCGCGAAGACAAACTCTTCCCTGTGATTTTTGGTTCAGGGCTGGGCAACGTCGGAGCGGACCGGGTGATGGACTTCATTGTGGATTACACACCGGCCCCGGCGGAGCATGAATGGGTGCAGGGCGAAGTTGCGGCTTCGGGCAATGGCGAACCGCCGCGGCGCAAAGAGGCGGACACGGAGCCGGTTTCGGTGTACGTCTTCAAGACGGTTTCCGACGCTTTTGCGGGGCGAATCTCCTACTTTAAAGTTTTCTCGGGCGTGCTGAAGAACGACGTCACGTTCCAGAACTTCGGCCGAGGCTCGTCGGAAAAGCTGGCACACATTTCGATCATGCAGGGGAAGACCGCCGTACCAGTGACTGAGCTGCACGCTGGCGATATTGGAGCGGTGGCGAAACTGAAAGACACGCTCACCGGCGATACCTTGGGAGACAAGAGTGCGCCGATTCAGTATCCCAAGGTCAAGCTGCCGGAGCCAGCAATCACATTTGCCATCGAACCCAAGAGCCGCGCCGACGAGGACAAGCTGGGGCCAGGTATCCATAAATTGATGGAAGAAGATGCCATGCTGCGCTTCTTCCGCGATCCACAGACCAAAGAATTCCTGATCGCGGGAACGGGACAGCAGCACATTGAAGTTGTGGTCTCGAAGATGAAGAAGCGCTACCACACGGAAGTAAATCTGAAAGCGCCGAAGGTGCCCTACCGCGAGACCATTCGTGGCAAGGCTGACGTGCAAGGGCGGCATAAGAAGCAAACCGGTGGTCACGGGCAGTATGGTGACTGCAAGATCAAGGTGGAGCCGCTGCCTCGGGGAGGAAATTTTGAATTTGTAAACGATATCTTTGGCGGCGCGATCCCGAAGAATTTCATTCCGCCGGTGGAAAAGGGGATCAAAGATGCCGCGGCGCGCGGCTATCTCGCGGGCTATCCAATGGTTGATTTCAGAGTGACTCTGTACGACGGGTCGTATCACGACGTGGATTCGAACGATTTGTCCTTCCAGATGGCGGGCCGGATTGCGTTCAAGAAAGCTATGGAAGTTGCGAAGCCGACCCTACTGGAACCGATAATGGCGGTGGAGATTACGGTGCCAGATGAGTTCGCGGGCACGATCATGGGCGATCTCAACAGCCGGCGCGGACGCATCCAGGGGATGGACAACAAGGGCGGTAATACCGTGGTGAAGGCGGAAGTGCCGATGGCTGAGATGCTGACATACGGCGCCGATTTGACGTCGATGACCCAGGGGCGAGGGAGCTTCAACATGGAAATGCATCACTACGATGTGGTGCCGGGGCAATTGCAGGAGAAGATCATTGACAAGGCGAAGGCGGAACGCGGAGAAGTAAAGGAAGAGGAAGAATAAGAAACTCGCACTAAAGATGGATAAACAAGCTCAATATTCCCAACTAATACAGAAACGAAAAGCCTGCCGCTTGTGTAGCGAACTTACGAACCCAAGTGTCTATGAAAATGGTGCTTTTGATAAGGAGGAACATATTGGCCCGTGGACACGATGGCAAGGCAATCTAGACGCGGAGTTGATGGTCATTGGTCAAGATTGGGGCGGGGAAGATTTTTACGTTACATATCGAGGAATTGGCGATGATGAGAATGCTACGAACAAAACGATTCGCGAACTACTAACGTTTATCGGAGTTCCTATTGAGCTACCTCAACGAGCACATGGAGGTTCACTTTTCTTCACTAACTCCATATTGTGCTTGCGCGCTGAGGGTCTGACTGGTCGAACTAAAGAGGGATGGTTCAAAAACTGTTCAAGAGTATTTCTCCGTCCGCAAATAGAGCTGGTAAATCCAAAAGTGGTAGCTACGCTCGGATTTAAGTTGTCCTAGCCACGACTTGATCTGACATTTCCGATAGAATGCGCCGGCTGGCGCAGAGAGGAGATGTCAGAATGAGCACCGATCAGAAAATCATCAAGCACAAAGTGGGACTGTTGAAGCTGGCT
>Ga0210384_10002106_pt1 | contig 24926 bp, 18 predicted proteins | sample IncBWH2MmetaG_FD_160574 | JGI IMG/M metagenome (GOLD analysis project Ga0210384, IMG submission 160574) | Forest soil microbial communities from Barre Woods Harvard Forest LTER site, Petersham, Massachusetts, United States - Inc-BW-H-2-M | ecosystem: Environmental > Terrestrial > Soil >...
CTGTCGGGGGGGGGGGGGGGGGGGGGGGGGGTGGGGCTGGATGGAGCTCTCGCCGCACGCCCGAATGCACGTGGGCTTCACCGAGAAGATCAAGAACCTGCTCAGCAACGCCGACTTCGGCCTGAACTTCAGCGTGCTCGTCCAACCCTGACCGCGGGTCCGCATATCCTGCTCCTGCCGCCGCCCCAAGCCCCGCGTCTCAAGAAGAAGGCTCCTTCGGGGGCTCCGACCTTGGCGGGGAGGGCGGAAAGTGGTGCTCAGGGTGCATCTCGTGGTGGAAATCCGCGGCCCTCCGCATCGGCGTCGCAAAGCCCTCGTCCCCTCCTCCTCCCGGCTTGGGGAGGAACCGATGGGCGGCGAGCAGCAACGCTGTCTTCAGCGTAGGGCTGACGAGTCCCACCAGCAGCGATCCGCCAATCACGACGATGGCGAGGGGCCTTTGGGCCTGGGCCCCCAGCCGGTTCGAAAATGCGGCAGGGAGGAGACCGCAGATGGCCACGGAAGTGGTCATGAGGACGGCGCGCAATCGGTGCCTACCGGCGTTCAGGACCCCCTCCTCCGCCCCCCGCCCCCCCGCCCACTCCCGCTGGGCGTAGGTGACGACCAGGATCGCGTCCTGAACGGCGATCCCGAAAACGGAGACAAACCCCATTGCTGCCGAGACAGAACTGTTCGTCCCCGTCACCAGCAGGGCCAAGAGCCCTCCGGTGCACGCGATCGCGATGTTGTAGAGGACGACGACGGTGAGAGCAGCGTTCCGGACCGCACTGTAGGCCAGGAAGGCAATCAGGGCCAGGGTGACAGGGACGACGATCAGTAGCCGCGCCCCGGCCTCCTTGAGCTCGTTGATCTCCCCCGCCCACTCCAGATGGGTGTCATAGGGGATCTCGACTTTGGCGGCAATCTTATGAGCCGCCTCCTCGATGACCCCAGCCAAGTCGCGGCCCCGGACCGAGAACTTGACCGGCGTGTAGCGACGCCCGTCCTCCCGGAAGATGACCGAAGAGCTGTCCTCCTCCGAGATGGAGGCGATCTGGGCCAGGGGCATCTGGGAACCGTCGGGGAGCCCGACCATGATCCGCCGGATGTGCTCGACATCCTGCCGGTAGGCCTCCTTCCAGCGCACGACGAGATCGAAGCGCTTTTCCCCCTCAAAGACCTGGGTCGTAACGGACCCGCCGATCGCGGCCTGGACCACGGCCTCCACGTCACCGGTGTTGAGGCCGTAGCGGGCGCATATGGCCCGGTCCGGTACGATCTTGACGCTGGGCTGGCCCAGGGAGCTGAACATCCCCAAGTCCTTCACGCCTCGGACTTCGCCCATGACGGTCACGGCCCCTTCGGCAATACGCTGATTGGCCCGGAGGTCTGGGCCGACGACCTTGACGCTGTTTTCGCCCTTGACCCCCGAGATGGCCTCCTCGACGTTGTCGGAAAGATACTGGGAGAAGTTGAACACGACCCCGGGAAAGTTCTGCTGAAGCTCCCTCGTCATGCCTTCGATGAGCTTCTCCTTGGTGAGCCCGCCCGGCCACTCCTCGGACGGCTTCAGGGGCGCGAAAAGCTCGATGTTAAAGAAACCGGAGACGTCGGTTCCGTCGTCGGGGCGCCCGAGCTGGGACACGACCGTCACCACCTCGGGATGGCTCCGAACCACGCCGCGCATCCGGTCCACGTACCGAGAGGAGGGGCCATAGCCGATCGAGTTCGGCAAGGTGGCACGGATCCACAGATTCCCCTCCTCAAGCTTCGGCATGAACTCGCGGCCGATGAACTGGAAGAGGATGACGCTCAGCACCACCGGCCCGAGCAGATAGAGCAACGCGAGCCGCGAAGTGCGGACTCCGAATTGAAAGAGGGGCTCGTACATCCTGCGGAAATGCCGCATGAGCCAGCTCTCGGTCTCGTAGTCCTGCACCCTCAGGAAGCGCCGGGCGAGGACCGGGGTGAGGGTCATGGCCATGAGGATGGCCCCGCTGATGGAGAACGCGTAGGTGTGGGCCAGGGGCGAGAAGATGACGCCCGACACCCCCGTCATGGTGAAGAGGGGGAGGAAGGCCACGCAGATGATCAGGGTGGAGAAGGCCATGGGGGTGCCGACCTCTGCCGCCGCGGCCGAGATCCGCACACGGAGGGTCCCCGCGGTACGGGTGCCCAGATGGCGGACGATGTTCTCTATCATGATGACCGTCGAGTCGATGATGATCCCGAAGTCCACCGCGCCCAGGGAGATGAGGTTGGCGGGCGTGCCCGTTGCCACCATGCCGCAGAAAGCCGCCAACAGGGCGAGGGGAATATTGACGGCGGCAATGAGACCGGCCCGGGTGTGGCCAAGGAAGAGCAACAGGATCAGGATCACCAGGCCCATGCCGAGGAGGAGGTTCTCGAGGACGGTGTGGGTCGTAGCGGCCACGAGGTCCCCGCGGTCGTAGTAGGGCTCGAGGTCCATGCCGGGCGGAAGGAGGTGATACTTCCGGATGATCTCAATCCGCTCGTGGATGCCCTTGAGGGTGGGGGCCGTCTGGCCTCCATACCGCATGAGGACGATCCCCTGGACCACGTCGGCCTCGCCGTCATGGCCGACTTTCCCCAGGCGCGGCTTCGGGCCCACCGCGACATCGGCGACGTCCCGCACATGGATGGGCACGCCCTTCTGAACGGCGGTGACGATGCCGCCGATATCCTCGACGGAGCGGATGAGCCCCAGGCCCCGGACGTCGAAGGACTGCTCGCCCAAGGCCAGTCGCTGGCCTCCGACGTTCTGGTTGGCCTTGGCGATCGCCGTCTGGAGCTGGGTCAGGCTGATTCCATGGGCAATCAGCTTGTAGGGCTCGACGTCCACGTGGTACTGCTTCGCTTCCCCCCCGAAGCTATTCACGTCGATGACTCCCGGAACTCGCTTGAACTCCCGCTCCAGGATCCAGTCCTCGGCGGTCTTGAGATCCATGAGGGAGTAGCCCTTGCCCCGGACGAAGTAGCGGTACACCTCACCGATGGCGTTCCACGGCGAGATGGAAGCCTGGACGTTGTTCGGGAGCTGGGTGAAGGACAGGCGGTTGATGACCTCCTGGCGGGCGGTCTGGTAGTCGGTTCCCCACCTGAAATAGCACTTCACGTCCGAGAGCCCGAAGAGGGACTGGGAGCGCATGTGGTCCAGGCCCGGGATCCCCGAGAGGCCCACCTCCAAAGGGAGGGTTATGTAACGCTCGACCTCCTCCCCGCTCAAGCCGTCGGGCTGGGCGATGACCTCCACGAGAGGGGGAACCGGGTTCGGATAGGCCTCGATGTCCAGGGCCGCGTAGGAGACGAAGCCCGCGACGATCAAGCCGATGGTCAGGAGCAGGATGACCCCGGGATACCTCAGGGCAAAGTCGACGACCCGGTGGACCATGGTCAGACCGTCCCTACGAGAAGGATCGCCCCCGAGGTCACGACTTCTTCGCCTGAGCTCAGGCCCGAAGTCACCTCGATGCTCTCAGCTCCCAGGCTCTCTCGGATTTCCACGCGACGCCGCTCGAAGCGCAGAGCGCCTTGGGGCGTCTCACCCTTTCTCACGAACACCACGCTCTGGTCCCCGAGGCGCAGCACCGCGGAACGGGGGACGGCTACCCTCCGATGGGTCTGGAGGCCAATGGCGGCGGTGGCGTACATCTCGGCGCGGAGCTCGCGCTCCGGGTTTGCGATGGAGCAGCGCACCTTCGAGGTGTGGGAGGTCGGGTCCAAGGCACCGGAAATCCAGTCCACCGTCCCGCGGAAGGCCTTGTCGGGGTAGGAGACCACCTTGACCGTCACGGTGGCGCCCTTCTTGATCTTGGGCAGGTCTACCTCGTAGACGTCGGCCAGAACCCACACCCGGTCCAATTCCCCGATCGTGAACAGCTCCACCGCCGTGCCTCCCGAGTATTGCCCCTGGACCTCCACGCCCGGGTTCACGGTCCGGGCCACGACCTCGCCGGCGATCGGGGCGCGGAGCACGTAGTCCTGAGTCACCCGGTCCTGGGCGTCAGGAGCCAGGAGCACGATCTTCTGGTGGGCTCGGTCCAGCTCGGCCTGGCCCTTGCGGTAGTTGTCCTCCGCGGACTCGAGGTCCCTCTGGGCTCCCGCGTGGGCCTCAAAGAGCTCCTTCTGGCGCTGGAACTCGCTCTGGGCCGCCGCCAGATCCGCCTTGGCCTTCACGTAGTCCGAGAAGGCCTGGCCGATGTCGGGCGAGGCCATGACGACAAGCGGGGCCCCCCGGTCCACGCGCTCCCCCAGCTGCGCCAAGACCTTGAGGATCCGGCCGTTCACGGGGGAGAAGACGTGCGTTACCCGCGCGTCGTCGAAGGTCACGCGCCCTGAAGACACAATGGTGTCCCCGACGTCTTCCTCCGCCACCACCTTGGTGGCTATGGCCGCCTTCTGGAATTGGTCTTTCGAGATCCGGGCCTCCCCCTCTGGCGGCGGAGCCTCGCTGTCATGGGATGTTCGACTCCCACACCCGCCTAGAAGGCAAAGCATGTAGGCGCCGACGAGTAGGTCTTTCTTCCAGTTCACTGTCTTAGCTCGGTGCCGACGGCCTGCTCCAATTGGAAGACCGACGTCCAGTAGTCGTTCAAGTCCTGCAGGCGTTCGATGTGGGTGGCGATGAGGGTCCGCTGGGCATCCAGGAGCTCAAGGAGCGACGCCGCCCCCTTCTCGTACTGGATGCCCACGAGGTCCCTCGCTCGCTGTGTCCGCTCCAGCAGCCTCGACTCCATGCGTTCCGCGCGGCTGCGGGCCCCTTGGAAGGCGGAGAAGCCCCCCGCCACGTCGCTCAGCACCTGGGCCTGAAGTTTGGCGTACTGCAGGTCTTGGGTCCTGTAATCCGCCTTTGCTTTCGTCACCTCACCCTGGTTCTGGTAGAAGAGGGGGACGGTCAGAGAGAGGGAAAGGGTCGTGGTGGGCGGCGAGATGGCGCTCTGCCCGCTCCCCTCCTTGAAGTAGGAGACACTGAGAGGAATGTCGGGGATTCTCTGCCGTTTCGCGAGCGAGAGCCCGGCCGCCGCACGCGCTTTCTGCGCACCCGCCGCTTTGAGATCGGGGCGTCCGGAGAGCGCGACTTCGAGCAAGCTCTCCCGGGAGGCCGCGGTCAAGGCCGCCGGCACACGCGCGTTCAGAAACTCGTCCCCCACGTCGAACTCCTGGGGCGTCCCCCTCACACCCAGAAGGAAAGCCAGGGTCACCTTCGCCTGTCTTAGGGCCTGCTGGGCCTGGTCGTTGGCTTGGTCCGCCTCCAGCTTCGCGCTTTCGGCTCGGGCCACGTCCGCCTCGGACACCGCACCCACCCGGTACCGGACCCCCACCAGCCGTAGCGTTTCGTCCGAGGACTGCTGGCTCTGGCCCGCGAATTCCAGGGACGCCTTGGCCAAGGCCGTGGCCAGGTATTGCTGCTTAACGGTGAAGGATAGGGTCCGCTCGGCGTCAACCCGCGAGAGCTTCGCCGCCTCCAGGGCGGCTTTGGCTACGCGCACCCGCAGGTGACGCTTGCCCGTCAGAAAGTCGAAGATCGCCCCTTGCTCCGATACGCTCGCCTGGTAGTAGATGTCCGAGCATCCGGGGATTGCGCATTGGGTCGGGTCGTACGTCGTGCTCTTGCCTTTCCCCAGGCTCACGGAGGGGTTGTAGATGGCGGAAGCGATCCGCTCGTCCCCCTGGGCGCTCTCCACGGCGGCGTCCGCGATGAGAAGATCAAGCCCCTGGCTCCGGAAGATCCGCAGCGCTTCGCCGAGGGTCAGCTTCGCGGGCAGCGTCACCGCCGACGGCACGCTCGACTCGCGGGGGCTGGCCGCGGGCCCTTCTCTCGGACCCGCCCAGCTGTTTGCGGAGACCAGCAGCTGGGAAGCCAGCAGAGCCAGGCAGACTCCATAGAGGGGTGTTCGGTCATGGGCCATTGCGACCTCCGGGTTTGCCGACAGATCCAAAGCGCGCCTCTGAGCACGGAAGGTGCCTAGCAGAGTCTTACCTAGGCGTGGGTGCGAAATCCGTGCGGTCCGTCGGCTCTTCGCCGGAGACCTGTGGTCCTGGACCCACACGCGTCTCTCTTAGGTTAAGGCGGCGGCCTTTCATTCTCTTGAGTCGCAACCAAGGATCTTTGCTCTTCTTCGCCCCGGCCTTTGCTTTTGCCAGCCCCAAGAGCTTCTCGACCAGCAGTCTCACGATTTCACCCAAGCTCTTTCCGTCTCATAACCGCCCGCGGGACGGTCGCGAGCGACCAAAAAGGGGTGGAGAGCGGTATCGCTCATCAACAGAGGGAGGCCCGGCCGGTACGGCGGCCGAGCAGTTTTGCGTGGCGCACAAAGGCCCGCCCCGCGACCATCGAAAGGCCGAAGCTGGAGGAGGCTGGCCGTAGAGAGCAAATCATGTCAACCAAGGCCCCGAAGGTAGCAACTCTTGAATGTACGCAGTGCGGTGCATTTCCGGAACCCTATCTTTCGGGCAAACCTCCTATCTTTCGGTCAGCCTGGCCGAGCCCGGTGGCGTCGGAAATCAAGGTGTTCGGGGACGTGCGATCATTGGTCCGTGGACATAGCCCGCGTCTATTCGGCGGACAAGCGCCTGGCCGCCCTCACCATTGCCGTCCTGCTCCTGGCCGCGATTGCCTTCGCGGACTGGTATACCCAGCCCTACCTTTCCATCGGTTTTCTCTACCTCTTCCCGATCATGCTGGCCGCCGGTTATCTCAAGCGCTGGCAGACCACGGTCCTGGCCCTCGTCTGTGCCGTCCTTCAGGAGAGCTTCAGCAACCTGCCCCCCAGCGATGCCCTGACCCGCCTCGTCCTCTCCTCGGCGGGCTTCCTCGGCACGGGAATGTTCATCGCCGAGCTTCTGCGCAACCGCCGGATCACCCAGCAGCACTTAGATGAGGTAGAGCAACAGGTCAACCTGAGGGAGCAGGCCGAGCAGCAGCTGCGCATCCTGGTCGAGACCAGTCCCGCGGCCATCCTAACCGTCGACGGCGAGGGTCACATTCTCGTCGCCAATGCGGCCGCCCAGCAGCTCTTCGCACCAGACGGGGAGCCGCTGGGCGGGCAGTCGGTCCTGGCCTACCTTCCCTCGCTCGCTCGGGTCGTGGCCTCGCCCGCCTCGCGCACCTACCGCGCGAGCCTGCAATGCAAGGGCACGCGCGCCAACGGCGAGGTCTTTCTTGCTGCCGTCTGGTTCTCGACCTACCAGACCACGGGCGGCCCTTGCTTGGCCGCGATCGTGGTCGACTTGTCCGAGGACCTGCGCAGCCGCGAGGAACTCAGCCTCCACCACCTGCTGAAGAACGCCCGCATCCTCATGAGTGCCGTTTCCCACGAGGTCCGAAATCTTTGCGGCGCGGCGTTGGCGGTGCACAAGAACCTGGCTCGGGTCGACTCCCTCCAGGGCAACCAGGACTTCGAGGCCCTCGGCACCGTGATCGAGGGCCTCGAGCGGATCTCCTCATTGGAGCTGAAGTCGTCCGACTCCGACGTGAGCGCGGTAGACCTGACCGCTGTGCTCGACGAGCTTCGGGTCCTCATCGAGCCCGGATACCACGACGCCGGGATGCAAATTCGCTGGGAGACCCCTCCCAGCCTTCCCATGGTTTGGGCGGACCGCTATGGACTCCTCCAGGCCTTCCTGAACCTGGCCCGCAACAGCCAGCGCGCCATGGAGAGTTCGGTTGAGAAGGTACTCTCTGTCTCCGCCCTCTCCGGGGGTGGGCCGGTGCGGGTCCGCTTCGCCGACAGCGGTCCCGGCCTCAGCTCCCCGGCGAGGCTCTTCCGTCCGTTCCAGCGGACGCCGGGCGGCACCGGCCTCGGACTCTACGTCTCGCGGAGCATCCTCCGCAGCTTCGGCGGTGACCTGGCCCACGAACCGAGCGAGCGCGGGTGTTGTTTCGTGGTGACCCTGGACGCAATGAGGACGGAGGAGGAGACAACCTCTAATGACGCCGTCGACGCCGATTCGCATCCTGCTCGTGGATGACCACACGCTCTTCAGGGAGAGCGTGGCGCGCCTGCTCGCCTCGGATCCGGACTTCGCCGTGGTCGGCGATTGCGCCGGCTCTGCGGAGTGCCTCCGCCTGCTGACCCGAACCCCGGTGGATGTGCTCCTCCTCGACTACGACCTCGGACAGGAGAACGGGGCGGATCTTCTGCGTCAACTCCGCGCCAACGGCTTCTCGGGCAAGATTTTGGTGGTCACCGCGGGGGTCACGCCCCGAGAGGCGTCCCAGCTGATACGTGGCGGCGTGGCTGGCATCTTCCTCAAACACGAGCCTCCGGCATCGCTTTGCCAGAGCATCCGCGCCGTAGCGGCCGGAAAGGTGTGCTTCGAGCAAGACCTTCTCGACCAGGCCGTGCAGAAGATGGCCGGGGAATCGAGCCACCCCGGGCCCAAAGAGCTGACTTCCCGCGAGCGCCAGGTGATCTCTTTCGTGCTCGACGGGCTCACCAACAAGGAAATCGCGGACCGGCTGGAGGTCTCCGAGACCGCCGTGAAGGGCACTCTTCAGCAGCTCTTCAAGAAAGCCGGTGTGCGCACGCGCAGTCAACTCGTGCGCGTGGCCCTCGAGAAGTACCGCGACGCGCTCTAGGGCTCGGTCTGGATGCTCGGAAGGGCGTTGCGAAAGTAGCGGATGACCTCCCGGGCCATGACCGCCCCGAAGGCCACCCGGAGCAGACGAGCGAAGCGGCTGCCGCGGGTGAGAAAGCCCGGGCCGCCAGGGGCCGCAGGCGCGGTCCCTCCGCGATCACCTCAGTGGCCGAAGCGGTAGACGGCTCCCAGTGACAGCCGGGGGTTGGTATCCCACACGCCTTGTCCGTGAAGAAGGAGCAGGTCGGCCTGGGCGCGGGCTGCCCAGCGCCGGGTGAACCCGTAGTCGGTCCCCGCTCCGAGCGCGCCGCCCCACGACGTGCTGCTGCCGCTCAGCGGAGGTGTCGTTATGCTCGTCCCCGTCCGCGCACCGCCCACCAGAACCTGCCCAAAGGGGCTCAGCCGACCGCGGGTCCATGCGAGGCGCGGCCCGGCAAGAAACGTGAGCTGGCTGAGATCGGCGCCCGCGAAGGAGCCGTAGTGTCCGCTCAAGTCGGCCGCGATCCGGACGGAGCCCCCGAGGAGTCCGCCGCCGAACGGGATCGCCCCCGAGACGTGCCACCCCTTGAGGTTGGCCTGGCCGGCGTGCGTGTAGGAGAAGCCGCCGAAGACATCGGGGCCCCGGCGAGGCGCCGCTTTGGACGGCCGTCGCTCGCCTGGCTGCGACTTGCGTGGAGGCTGAGCAGCCGTCGCAACGACGGGAAGGGTCAGCAGCGACAGAGCGACGAGGGCGCGTCTCATAGGGATTGCCTCTCTATTACACCGCGGGCTTGCCTCCTCGCGGCTGAATGGATCGGCCGCTCTCGACCGGACGGCCCGGCCGCAGCCTCGGGTCGAGTTTACGCGACTGGCCCCCGCCCCGTAAACCTTGTGGGCCCAACCCCTATCCCCGCCACTGGAGCGGGGAAGCGTGAACGGCACTTCGAGGACGCCGCTCCGACCCCACCGGGCGCGGACGTAGCAAGGCACACCCATTTTGAGGGGAGGGAGTCCGAACCCCTTTTGCTATCGAGAGGCTGACCTGCTATACTGCCGTTGCTAGTCGGTCGTTGCTCTGGCGTTTGGGATGGAGCCGCCCGCGGTGGGCGGCTTTTGTTTTTTGAACGCGCAGGCGACGTCGCTACTAAGCAAAGGCCAAGGAGGCCTGCACGTTCATGATCGAAGGTACAGTCAAGTGGTTCAACGAGTCAAAGGGTTTCGGTTTTCTGTCTCGCGAGGGTGGTCCCGACGTTTTCGTCCATCACTCCGAGATCAAGGCCGAGGGCTTTCGCACCCTCAACGAGGGTGACAAAGTCCAGTTTGAGGTCCAGGATAGCCCCAAAGGGCCCCGGGCCGCGAACGTGACAATCAGCCGCTAGACTCCGCGAAACGAACCATCTGAAGCCCGGGCCCAAAGGCCCGGGCTTTTTGTCGTTTGACTCCAGGAACGTGAGCTCCCTCACGTTCAGCGCCTCCGAGCCCCTCTTTTCTCGGAAACCCTTGTTTTCGCCCGGGAAAGCGCGTACAGTACGGACCGATTAACCGCTTTCCTGAGCCGCTGTCCCCCCTTCCCCGCCACTCTGGACAGCTCCTCGCTAAGCAACGAGGTTTCGCGCGGGGAAGGGAGCCAAACATGAAGGACGTGCTGTTGGATCGCCGGACGCATGTCTTGGCATGGGCCACTGTCGTCGTGCTCCTTTGGCCCCTTTTTGTCGTCCCGGGCGGAGCGCCGTGGTCGGGCATCATCTGGACTGCTGCGCTGGCCGGCTTGTTCGTCGTCGCTGCGACGGGGTTCGTTGGTAAGGCGCGGTCTCACCCCCTGAAGCTGAACGTCCCCCGCGTCGAGACCACGCCGCGGGCCATCGCCGATGGCCCTCGCGTTCGCCATTGTGGTGCCGGCAATCCCCAAACGGCGACCACGGTGTGTGCAGAGCAGCGGAAGGAGGCTTGATGCGCCGTCTCCGAGTCGCGATCGTCGACTTGCTCGAGAAGGGTCCCTGCAACTCCCTCTGGGCCCGGGCCATGCAGCCCAACTTTGCGAGCATCATGCCCCAGGTGATCGGGGTCTGGTGCGAACAGGCCGGTCACGACGTCACCCTCGTCTGCTACACCGGACGGGAGGACCTCACCCGCGAGCTGCCCGACGACACCGATCTCGTGTTCATCGCCTCCTACACCCAGACCGCCCACCTCGCCTACGCCCTGGCCAACATCTACCGAAAGCGCGGCACGGCGACGGCGCTCGGGGGCTCGCACGCGCGGTGCTACCCGGACGACGCCGCTCGTTACTTCGACTACGTTCTCGGGTTCACCGACCGGGCGATCATCGATGAAGTGCTGAAGGACTGCGCCCCCCACCGGCCCACCGGACTGAGGCTTTCCGCAAAGCGCCAACCCGCCCAGCTCCCCGGAGTCAGGGAACGATGGAAGTTCATCGAGGCCACCATCGCCAAGGCCTCTGTCATCAAGATCATCCCCATGATCGGGAGCCTCGGCTGCCCTTATACTTGCAGCTTCTGCATCGACGCCGCCGTCGACTACCAGCCCCTGGACACCTGCCAGATCCGCGACGACCTGCGCTTCCTGCTCTCTCAGGTCAAGCGTCCGATGGTTGGCTGGCATGATCCCAACTTCGGCGTGCGCTTCGACGAGATCATGACCACCATCGAGGCCGCCGTCCCCCCCGATCGCATCGACTTCCTGGCCGAGAGCAGCCTGTCGCTCCTCTCGGAGCCGCACCTCCAGCGGCTGAAGCGCAACGGGTTCAAGGCGATCCTTCCCGGGATCGAGTCCTGGTACTCTCTGGGCGGCAAGGCCAAGACCGGTAGCAGCACGGGCCTGGAAAAAGTCCGCCAGGTCTCCGACCACGTGAACACCATCCTGCGCTATGTGCCCTACGTCCAGGCAAACTTCGTGCTCGGCCTCGACGACGACGTGGGCGAAGAGCCCTTCGAGCTGAGCAAGCTGTTCGTCGACATGACCCCGGGGGTCTTCCCCGCCTACTCGCTGCTCTCCGCCTTTGGCCAAGCGGCTCCTCTCAACCTCGAGCTGCAGCGCGACGGCCGCGTGCTGCCCACTCCCTTCCACTTCCTCGACAACAACCAGGCTACCAACGTCCGGCCCAAGAACTACACCTGGCCCGCACTCTACGACAACATCATCGGCCTGCGGCGCCATTCATTCTCCTGGGGCGCCATCGGGAGGCGGATACGCGCCAACCGCGTAACCACCCCAGGCTTGATGAACTTCGTGCGTGCCGTATCGGAGGAGGGTTTCGGCCGCATCCGCCACGACTCCACCGTCCGCCGGCTCCTCGACCACGACACGTCCGTGCGGTGCTTCTTCGAGGGCGAGAGCGAGGTCCTGCCCACGTTCTACACGGAGCGGGTGCGGAAGGATCTCGGCCACTGGTGGGACGCCCTCCCCGAGGGGTCCCTTCGTCACGACCCCAACGCCTATCTCAAGGCACACGAAGCGGCCCAGGCTGGCCCGGCCACGTTCGCTGCCGCGCGACCTGGGGCGGTCGTGCGACCTGGGGCGGCCGGCATCTAGATGCCGCGCCGGTGACGCCACATCCCGTCGCCCGCTACATTCCTCTTCTGATCGAGGGTGACGAGCGGGGGCTGCGGGACCTCTTCCGAGGCCCCCCGCGGGTCAACGATCCCTACCTGGGCTGGGTCGAGGAATCACGCTTTGACCAGTTCGTCGAGAACAGCCACCAGAGGCTCCAAGAGCGGAACGCGACCGTCGAGCACCTCGCAACCACCGCCACCGGCGGCGGCGCCACCGAGGAGTGCATCCTGCACCTGGTTCGGTCCAGGGACATCGTTTCCCTGCCGGTGGCGATCTCGAGCGACACCTCGCCGGACGCTCGGCTGGACTCGATCCGAATCTACCACAGCATGCGGCCCCTCCTCGGTTTCCATCTCGTGCGCGCGCCCATGATGCCTGTCCTGGCTACGCTCGTTCTGCCCGACGTCGTCGGCCGATACCACGACTGCCTCGCCCGGGGTGACCTCCCCGGCATACTCGAGCAGTTCGCGCCCGAAGGCCGGCTGCGCGAGCCTGGCGGGACAATAGCCGTCCACCGCGGCGCCGCCGAACTGCGCCGGTTCTTCACCCTGCTTTTCTCGAACGGCGGCGGGCTCGGCCTCGAGCACTGCGCGATGGCCGACGGGGGCGCGTCATGTGCCTTGGAGTCTGTGCTCACGACCTGGGGCCACACGCGGCGCCCCCTCCAGGCCGCGGCCGCTGTCTATGAGCGGGCCGACACCGGGCTCCTGGCCGAGGTCCGGATGTACGACGACGTGGAATACTCGCTCCCGGGCGACTAGAGAGAGGGTTCAGCCGCCGGCGTGGGCGTCGGAGTGGGCGCGGGCTCGCTGAGCCCGGGCACGACACGCGGGTCGCGCAGCGGGTTCTGCCGGGGATCGAAGTCGGGATCGCGGCGGGGGTCGTGGAGCGGACCCACGATGTCCGTCGGCAGCCGCGTGGGTTCCGGGCTCGGCGTGGGACTGGGGGCAGGAGAAGGGGCCGTGGACGGCGTCGACTCCGTCTTCGTGGACGCCGTGCCGGTAAGTCCGCGACCTGCGGGGGCGGCGCGGCCGCTGGCTGCTCGATGTGGCCCATCAGCACTTCCCGCCGACTTTTCGATGTCTGTCACCACATCCGGTCCCGGCCCGCCGGCCCTAAACGCTACGAGCACTTCCTCGCCCGGAGCCAGTACGCCAACGTGCTGCATCGCTGGGGCTTCGACGGCAAATGTTTCTTCCTCACCCAACCCACCACCGCGCAGGGTAACCGTTCGTGCCTGCACATCGAACGCGACCACGCGCGCGTTTGCGTACCAGCGCGAGCCCGGCGTCGGCTCACGCTCGGGTGCATAGGCGGTCTGCGTTTCCGCCGTTCCCGCCTCGGTCAGGACAAGCAGAACGCTCGCAACCACGGTCAGACCCGCCATCCACACTTTTCTCCTCATAACGGCTCCTTTGTTCCTCGGGCCGCAGCCGTTTGATTGCGCCCGACACCCGTTCGCTGGTGGGCCATCGGACCGCCGCCACGCGCCTCGCGATCACCAGGAAGCAAGGGTCGTGCCCCGCCCTCAGAGTGGACTCCCATACTCTCGGCATGAGGGAGGGCAGGGCCAGTCGGGCTTGCCTGGCTGAGCAACCTCCGCGTCGAGCCTCGCCGAGGCTGTTGAGCTCGAAGGCGTTGTCGGCCCCCGACTGGTGACGGCATGCTTTGCGGCCGGCCGTGGCGACCCCGACGAGAGCTCGACTTAAACGCGTACAGAGGCCCTTTACCGCTGCAGACGTCAATGTCACCCGGTGGTCACGTCACCCAGCCGTCAGCTGTCGGTTCCCACCTCGCGTGCTTTCAGCCTCGCTTCTCTGGCCGGCGTCTTCACGACAAATGCCGCGGCCTTGGTCCGTCGTTGTGGAGAGCCGCCTCAGCGGAGCCTTGCCGTGAACGCGTCCAACGCCTCGTAACGCGATCGACGGGCATCGGGAGCGGCGTGGGTCGCATCGCCCAGATGCAGCACCTGGTAGCCGCTTTCCTTGTCATAACGGGGCCATTTCGGCAGGCCAGCCCCGTTCGGGTCCCCGAAGCGGGCGAAGTTGCTCCAGTAGGACATCATGAGGTCTGAAAGCTCGCCGTCGACCGCCTCCCAAGGCACTTTCGGCAACGAGGCCAGCGCACCGAAGACGTACTCGATCTCGCCGGCGTGGCGTGCGCCGATGTCCTTCGCGGTCACCGGGCGACCGTTTGCCTTCGTGTCGGGGGCGATCGGGATCACCCGGTCGAAGGAATACCGGAAGACCGGAGAATGTCCCGTCTCCAGGTGCATCTCGATCCACTTCCACGTGGCGTACCCTGTGAACATGTCACTGGCAAGGGAGGCCGCCGACTCGAGGGCTTCGGCGTCCGACGCGGCTGGATAGGCCCTCAGGATCGCCTCCGCGGTGTCGCCGAACCTCGCGCGAGTCCGATCAGCAAACGTCTTCGCCGTGGGTTTCTCGGCAGCCAGGGTAACCGCGGATCGGCTCTCATCGGCGTTCCACCCCGCGAGCAGCGGCACCCGGCTCTGCCTGCCCGCCGCAAAGGTCGCGTAAGCACTCTCGGGCAGCACGTAGCCGTCGATCGTCGGGCCGAACCAGGGCATTTTTCCGAGCGATGCCTTCAGGACGTCATCGGCCGACCGCGCTCGGAGGGCCGCCAGCGAGTCGGCGCCCAGAGACTCGCCAAACCGCAGGCCCGCCTCCTCGCTCGCGGCCAGCGACTTCGGGGCAAGAGGCCCATCACCGACGGTGAAGAAAGCGCCGCTCTCGCCGATCGCCCGCTGGAAGAGGCCGCGGGCGAGAGGCGAGGCCATGAGGGCGCTCACCGAGAAGGAGCCGGCGGACTCGCCGAAGATGGTCACGCGCGCCGGATCCCCGCCAAAGGCCGCGATATTCCTCTGTACCCACTGGAGCGCCGCGACCTGGTCCAGGAGTCCGTAGTTCCCCGACGCGCCGTGGCCCGATTCCTTGGTCAGCTCCGGGTGGGCGAGGAACCCAAACGCGCCGAGGCGATAGTTGATGCCGACGACGATGACCCCCCTTTCGGCCAATCGCTCGCCGTCCTGCCGCGGCTCCGACGCAGAGCCCGCCACGAATCCCCCGCCGTGGATCCAGACCATGACCGGCAGACTACTGGAAGGGGGCGTGGACGGCGTCCACACGTTGAGGTACAGGCAGTCTTCGCTCGGCTCGTCGCGAAAGACCATGTCCTCAAAGATCCGCCCCTGCATGCAGCGCGGGGCGAACCCGGTCGTCTTTCGAACTCCCGGCCACGGGGTCACGGCTTGCGGTGGCTTCCAGCGGAGGTCGCCCACGGGCGGAGCGGCGTAGGGGACGCCTTTGAAGGACGCGCCGTGGGAGACCGATGCCGGCGTGCCCTCGATGAGCCCCGCATCGGTCCGCACCCGTGCGCCGGTGGTTCCAACCACTGCGATCAGGGCTGCGAGGGCCATGAACTGCTCCCCTGACCAGAGGCCCCATCCTCTAGGCATCTTCTCCCCCACGCGTTCCACCCGATTGTGCCACGAGGAGCTCGTGCTGACTCTCTTTCGGCAGGCTTGGGTCGGGCTCTCTGCGACTTGAGTAGCCGACGCCGAGGATGCGCTTGGCCTCGGCGTCGGGTCCGTCGTCCCAACGAGATGGACGGTCTGGTGCGTGATACGGGATACGTCCTCGGAGTCGGCGTCCTCAAGGTGCCGTTCACGCTTCCCGCGGCGTCCGCCAAACGTAGGCGGGGGTCTCGACGCTCCACGTGCTTAACTTCCAGCCCCCCTGGCCGTAGCGCCCGTCATGTGGGCGAGTCAGGATGCCACGCTACCACGAACGGACGCCGAGTCAGGTCCAATGGCCTTGGGCAGCCTCTGCTCGGTCGCCACCGGCTGCCGGGGGTCGCGTTCGGTCAAGCGCTCCGAGGACGTCCTGGGGGTCCGAAAGGTCGCAGAGGGCGCGGCTAGGCGGTCAGCGGGACCCCTGAGTGACGCCCAGATGTCCCGCTGACCGGTTCGCACGATCAGGAATCAGTGATCTTCCTTGTCGTGAGCCGCACGGAGCTGCCCACGGATCTCGCCGCCGGGGTTGGCTACGGTGTGGACGTTCACGTACGCATCTCCCTGCCGGATGGCGTTGGCAAGGTCGCGAAGGTTATTGATGACGTGGGGACACGTCGATCCTGCTGCCGGAGGTATCACGTTGGCATCTGTAGCAGTGGCGTTCTCTACCCACCTTCCGTCCACGTCCCACCCGCGGTTATGGAATCCGGCCAGGAACACCACGATGGGACCATTTACCCCCGGGGGTGCGCAGTGGATGTGGGACTGCGTCACGCGCACGCCTTTCCGGACCGCCAGCTCGAACTGCAGCTTCGTCTCGTCCTCGTTGAAGACGATCTCGACCCTCCCCGTCGCATTGGTCTGGACGGCGGGGACTTCACCCGAGCCCACGAGCCTGGCTCCAAACTCCCGGTCGTCGTCAGCCCGGATCCCGCCCGTCCAAAGGACTGCGGCCAGCCCGACGATCAAGCTAAGAATTCTCACATTGCACCTCCGTTACCGACGCCTCGTAGGGCCTTTTCTCGGAGCAATCCACATGCCGCCGAGGACTAGCGGGAAATCTGAGAAAGTGCCTGATGCGGATCGAGTGGTCTTACGTCCGCCGTAAGCGCTTACGCTTTCCGAAGAGCCACGCTTCCTGCGATGCCCTGCCAGCGGGACTCGTATCAGTCCCCACGCTCTGCACGCGGGCCCCGCCGGAGACCCCGCAAAACTTCGCGCACGTCCGGCGCCTGCATGGGTTGACACTGTGACACTCGCTAAGGGAGTCCCTGACTCGAAGCACCGTGTTCCGGACAGGCGCGGGCTCGCTAACCCGGCACGAAGTGCGCCAAATCACCGCGGATCGACCTTGATATCTTCTGTCTAACTAGTTCAACCACAGCAAGATATAAGGCGTGGTTTCGCCCTGGCCGCCACGGAAGAGTTCAAAAAATTGCTTGACAGAGCTCCCCAGTGCCTTTATTTTGCGTGAGTTACTGGCTCTGGTTTGGCGAAGAGCCAAGCCGACGCGACGCTCATTCTGGGGCGAGGCTCCAGCGGATTTTGGCCCTGCCGGTCCTCGGGCTGATCTGCAGTGGAGGCCAGAAGCAGGCCTGACGACGAAAGGGAGCAACGCAGGAGGGTTGTCCGAAGAACGCAGCCGAATCATCTCGGTGAATGCCACTCTGAAGGTGTGCCGAACTGTGGAGTTTCAGGCGCTGGGCGGTTACTAACGACATGACAAGACTCACCGCCGGAGCGCGAGTATGGGGATCGGCTCGTTCCGGGCAGGGAAATCCTGGCTGAGCAGGCGCCTCGCCGGCCAAACAAGTAGCAAGGTCCTTGCCTTCTCTTCGCCGGAGGCGAATTCAATGAGCAGACTCATCTGCAGTTTGGCTGGCGCAGCGATCTTTCTGATGTCGCCCTTTTGCGCACTCGCTCAAGCCAGCCCTACACCCGTCGCACCCGTTCCCAACCCTTGCACGCGCTTCCAAGCCGGCAGCGTCGTCCACCAGCCACCCTCGCTGTTCAGTTCGAACGGAGTGCTGAACGTCAGGTTCTCTTACCAGCAGACGACAGATTCGCAGGGTAGATTGCTGCATTGCTTCATGACTGAGACCGGTATCGAGCAACCGACGTTGCAAGTGAATCCAGGCGATAGGTTGAACATCACCGTCACCAACAACACCCCTGCGTCAGACCTGGGGGAACCCTTCAATTCTCCGACTTGCGGAGACACCACGGTCGCGTTCACGCCGCCCGCTACCGGCATCACGTCAGTCGGTTCTTCTACGAATATCCACTATCACGGCACCAACGTGACACCCCAGTGTGGCGGGGACAACGTGACCAAGACGCTGATCAACTCGGGCAGCACTTTCCAGTACAGCTTTACGTTCCCGCTGGACGAGCCCCCGGGCCTCTACTGGTATCACCCGCACGTTCACGGTCTGGCCGAGCGTGACCTTCTGGGCGGGGCCTCGGGGGCACTGATAGTTAGCGGGATCCAGAACGTGCAGCCCGCCGTCCAGGGCCTGCGCCAACGCATTCTGGTCATTCGCGACCAACCCCAGCTGAACGGGTTGGCGGAAGCCGGAGGCAACTGCGGCAATGGCATTCCCTTCCAGGACCTGAGCGTCAACTACGTGCCCATTGACTCCCACCAGCAGCCGGACGGCACCGTTGCCTTTGTTCCCGCCGTTCTCCACATGGAGCCGGGGGAAACGCAGTTTTGGCGTGTTTCCAACAGCACCGCCGACACCATCCTCGACTTGGAGGTAGATTATGACGGCGTTCCCCAGACCCTCCGCATCGTGGGGATCGACGCTGTGCCCGTCAACTCGCAGGATGGCACCCAGCCCGGCGAGTTGATCCGCGTGACTCACTTCCGGCTGCCCGTTGCATCGCGTGTCGAATTCCTGGTCAAAGCGCCCGCTTCCACCGTGCAGGTGGCGCAGCTGGTCACCACGAACATCAATACAGGATCCCAAGGCGACTGTGACCCCACCCGGCCCATCTTCAATATCGCCTTGTCGGACACGGGAGGCCTGAAGCAGTCAGCCGCCGCCGATGATCGGGTGGGCGCGTTCACGCGCTTGAGCACCAGCCAGCGGCGCTTCGGAGGACTCAGCCTGGCGCCCGTGTCGGCTACGCGTGTTTTTGCGTTCAGCGAGAAGCAGCCCACCCAGTTCTTCATCACGCAGGTAAGCGCGGGCCAGGCAGAAACGGTCTTCGACAACAACAATCCTCCGGCGGTCGTTACCACCCAGGGGTCGGTGGAGAAGTGGATCGTTCAAAACAAAGCCCAGGAAAATCATGAGTTCCACATGCACCAGATTCACTTCAAGGTTCTCTCCCAAGACAACTTCGAGGTGAACGGAAGTACCCAAGCGCCTGCCATCAAAGGTCAGTACCTGGACATGATCGAAGTACCGTATTCGGACAACTCCGTAACTCCACTGCCACCGCTACCCCAGGTACAGCTGCTCATGGACTTCCGCGGGATGGACATCGGAGACTTTGTCTATCACTGCCACATCCTTTCCCATGAAGACCTTGGCATGATGGCGATTATCCGCGTGAACCCCAAGGAATAAGCCGGTATGGGTGCATGGGGGTCCTTGCTCCAGGCGCTCATGCACCGCCTGCGGCTTCAGGACAGACTCTGAAGCCGACTTTCTTTCCGGGCTCGGCCAGCGAACCGCATTTCGACGTGTGCTCAGCCGAAGAGATGTTCTTGTCGGAGCGCAGCGACGATGGCAGGACCCGTCATCGGCGATCGGCTGATCCGGGTCCCACTTAGGGCCATGCCACCGTCTGATCGGGTCGTCGGCCTCAGCCCTTGGAGGGCCAGGGGCATCGAGGGGCTCATGGCCTGTATCGCATTATTGGGGTCCTGATATGTCTTCTAACCGAGCAAGGGGCGTTTCAAAGCTGGCGTTAGGCGTTCTCGGTTTCTCCGCACTGCTTGGGGTGCCCGTGGGCGCCCGCCAAGTGGCGCAGCCGCCCGAAAAGGTGGAGCCGGGCCAACCTGCGCAGCATGGACAGCACGACCACCACCACTTGCACTTGCCCCTAGGAGAGGAGAAGTGCGAGCCAGCCTTCACCTATGAAGAGGGACCAAACGGTCCTAGCCATTGGCCGGGACTGTGCACGACGGGCAAGATGCAGGCCCCCATTGACATTCAGCACGCCGCCCGCCTGCGCATCTACGACCTCAAGTTCAACTATCAACCCGTTGACTTGGATATCATCGATGACTGCAACCAGTATCGGATCCTGGTCAAGTTCCCCGACAACTACTGGCTCACCGTCGGGAAGAAGCCCTATTTCCTCACCGAGCTTCACTTTCGCGAACCCGGGGAGAATGCCATCAACGGCAAAAGGCCGAGGATGTCCGTTCAGTTCGTGCACTTTTCGCCGGAGGGAGTATTCCTGATTATAGAAGTGCCGATTGTGGCCGGGAAGGAGAACCCGCTGATCAAAACTCTGTGGGAGCGCATCCCGGCTCCGGGCAAAGAGACCAAAGTCCAGGGCATCAAGATCAATCCGACCGATCTCCTGCCGGCCGACCGCAGCTTTTACCGATTTCCCGGATCGGCGACCACTCCGATCTGCAATGAGGTCGCGACGTGGTATGTCATGAAAAATGCGATTGAGTTGTCAGAGGCCCAGATCGCCGAATACGCGAAGCACTACCACAACACGGCTCGGCCCCTTCAGCCATTGAACGAGCGCCCGGTGGCGGAGCGCGAGTAATCGGAGTCGGCGTCCTCAAAGTGCCGTTCACGCTTCCCGCGGCGTCCGCCAAACGTCGGCGGGGGTCTCGACGCTCCACGTGCTTAACTTCCGGCCCTCCTGGCCGTAGCGCCCGTCATGTGGGCGAGTCAGGATGCCACGCTACCACGAGCCGACGCCGAGTCAGGTCCGATAGCCCTGGGCAGCCTCTGCTCGATCGCAACCGGCTGCCGGGGGTCGCGTTAGTCACAATGGGACGACCGGCTCCTATCGCGAGTTCGTAGGTTACGCTTGCGATCGGCTGACCGTAGCGCAGAGCTACAAGCGAAAGGAGCCGGCCGATGAAGGATATCCGATACGTGGGGTGGGATGTGGATTCGGAGAAGATCCTGGTGGCCGTGGCGGAGCCGGGAGGCGAGGTGCGGGCATTGGGTGCGATTCCGTACCGAGAAGAGTCCGTGCGGCGGCTCATAAGGAAGCTGGGGCCTGCGAAACGGCTTCGGGTGTGCTACGAAGCGGGACCCCATGGGTATGGCCTCTACTGGCTGCTGACGAAGCTTGGGGTGCACTGCGACGTGGTGGCCCCGACGCTGGTCCCGGTGAAGTCGGGAGACCGGGTCAAGACGAATCGCCGGGACGCAGAGAAGCTGGCGCGATGCTACAGGAGCGGGGACCTGACCGCAGTCTGGGTGCCGGACGCGGCGCACGAAGCCTTGAGGGACCTGGTCCGGGCCCGGGAAGTCGCGAAGAAGGATCAGCTGAGAGCGCGACACCGATTGGGTAAGTTTCTACTGCGCCGGGGTCTACGGGCAGCTGAGGGGGTCAAGAACTGGACGCTAAAGCACCTCCTGTGGATCAAGACGCTTCGATTCGAGCGTCCGGAGCAGGAGGCCACCTTCCTCGACTACCTGCACGAGGTGGAGCACCAAGCGGAGAGGGTGAAGCGGCTGGACCTAGCGATCGATCAGGCCATCGAGTCGGCGCCTGTGGAAATGCGCGCCTTGATCGTCGCGCTTCAGGCACTCCGCGGGATTCAGACGGTATCGGCGGCGACCCTGGTGGCGGAGGTGGGTCCGGTGTCACGGTTTGCTCGGCCCAAGCAGCTCATGGGCTACAGCGGAATGGTGTCGAGTGAGAATTCGACGGGTACCAGCGTGCGCCGGGGAGCGATCACGAAAACGGGTAACGCCCATGTGCGCCGAATCCTTGGCGAAGCCGCTTGGCATACCAGTATCGGCCAGCCATGTCTCCAGAGCTTAAGAAACGCCAGGAGGGGCTGAGCGAAGAGGTCAAAGAAATCGCCTGGAAGGCACAGCACCGACTGTGCTCACGTTATCGGCGCCTCACGGCCAAGGGCAAGCTCCGCCAAAAAGTCATGACGGCCATCGGACGCGAGCTCCTCGGGTTCATCTGGGCGATCGGGATACAGGTCGAAAAGGAACTCTCTCACAGGAAGCGGCCTGAGAAAGCCGCGTAGGACAACGGCGCACTGAAGGGAAAGAAAAGGACATCTCTTGGAGCAGAGTAGGCGTCGGTCGAGGAAAGCACGCCGGAATGGAGGATCCTCGATTGACCTATGTGGCAGGCCCCTGCGCCTGACCCACGACGTTAGTCCGAGGCAGCTCCCGACGGATCACGACCATGACGGCGAGCTTCGCGCTCGATCCGCGAATATCAGAGTGATCAACCGTCGATCATGCCACCTCGACCGCCGCTTCCTCTGCCCCAGGAAAAAGGCAACAGCGCAAAGTGGGGGTTGACCGGTCGTCCCATATCAGGTCAAGCGCTCCGAGGACATCTTCCCCTGCTGCAAGACGTTGTAGCCGAAGGTGGAGTCGCGGTCCGGGATACCGATACAGGAAGAGCCGAACCGTGCAGGAGATAACGCGCGTGCGAACTGGTGCTGGGCGAGGCTGTCTTCTAGTCGTATTGCTCTTGAATGTCTGGGCGGCATCCTCGATTGCGTCACAGCTATCGGATACCGCTTACCAGGCCAAGCGCCAAAGGGTCACCGAGCTTTTTGCCCAGGGCAAGCGCCTGGAGGCGCTGCCTCTCTTGGAAGAGCTCGTTAAAGCCAACCCGAAAGACGATGACACGCTGGTTGCCTTGGCCGCGTCGTTGGTCGATCACGCAGCAACGCTTGCCAATCAGGAGGCGGCGGGAAAGGAACGGCTTCGCGCCCGCGCTTTTCTCGACAAGGCATGGGAGCTGGGCAATAGGAGCCCGTTGGCGCTGAATCTGTCGGAACTCCTGCGACACCTGCCGGCCAGCGGCGCCATCCACTACTCTGACAACCCGCAAGTGGAAGAGCTGATGCGTGCTGGGGAGGCTGCCTTCTCACGGCGCGACTTCGCCGCGGCCGTCAACAACTATATGAAAGCCTCGGAACTGGAGCCCGCGAACTACGCGGCCGCTCTTTTCATCGGCAATGCGTACCACAAGCAGAAACAATTCGCCGAAGGCGCCGCGTGGTATGAACGCGCGATCCAGCTCGACCCGAATGTGGAAACCGCCTACCGCTACTATGCGGACATGTTGGCCCTGGGGGGTGACATGGCCAAGGCGCGGAAGATGTTGATTCAGGCGGCAGTGGCCGAACCGTATAACCGAATGGTCTGGCGCGAGCTGCGAGCCTGGGCAGACCTCAATGGCGCCCATATCAACGAGGTCTACATTGCAGTTCCTCCCGTGCCAGAGGACTTGCCGACCGTCCATACCTCGCCGGACGTGGCCAGCGTATGGGAGGCATACCGCAAGGTCAGGGCGACTTGGCAAAGCGGGGAGAGATTCGCCCAGCGCTTCCCTGCGGAGAAAGAAAAGAGGCACTGCCTGGCGGAAGAGTCCGAGGCTCTGGGGGCTGCGGCAGACGCGCTCGAGAAGCTCCAGGCCGAGGGAAAGATCGGGGGAGTGGCGACTCGTGACCAATCCCTCACGCTGTTGCTGAAGCTACGGCAAGCCGGGTTGATCGATGCTTACGTGCTGTTCAGCCTGGGCGACAGCGGCATCGCCCGCGATTACGGAGTGTATCGGACCAACAATCGCAACAAGTTAGAAGAGTACATGGACAAGTTCGTGGTACCGCCTCTGCGCTAGCAGTCCGCTGGAAATAGAGGCGTTCGCGCCGCACCCTCGGCTACCCGTCGACTTGGCCCCATCGTGGCTGTGGCCCCGTCAGCCTGAGGTTGCGCCGCGGGCGCGCGATCGCGCGCCACTGCTGGATCGAGGGGCAGGACGCGGGGATGTTGTAGTTCGTTGGCTCTCGCGAACCAACCCAATCGGCCGTCCACTCGCGGCGCTGAAGGGGGCTTCAGCGCCGACCGTTCCCTGGCGTCTGAGCCCCGGGTTAGCCCCACCCTTAGCGGGCTTTGACGGGCGGCCCATCACTGCGGCTTGGTGTCTTTCGTAAACTTTTCAGGCGCGGCGTCGAACACTTGCTTGTGGTCCGACGAGCAGAAGTAGTAGGTCTTGCCCTTGTAAGCCGACTTTGGGGCGTGCGCCGGATCGACATCCATCTCGCACACTGGACAAAGCGGATGCTTCTCCGTAGAGGTGCGTCCTTCAGCGTAGACCTCGTTCGAAGCCGGGTTCATCCAGCCTTGGCCCTGGTATTCCATCTGGTAGGCGGTATCGGTGGCGACCTCCCGGCCAAAATAGCGCTCAACGACGCGCAGCGCGAGGTCGATGCCGGACGAAAGCCCACCGGCCGTGGCGAGATTGCCTTCTTCCACGTACCTGGCTCCCCGCTTGAGCTGAATATCGGGGAACTCGACGGCGAAGCTGCGATACCCGTTGTGGTGCGTGGTGGCAGCCTTTCCTGACAAAAGGCCCGTCTTGGCCAGCAGAAAGGCTCCCGTGCAGACCGACATGGTCACGTCGGTGTTCCGCGTTGATTTGCGAATCCACTCCAGGGTCGCTTCGCTTCGCCCACCTTGGGCAGGGATGACAAGGACTTTGGGTGCGGGTGCGGTCGCAAACGTGTAGTCGGGGACGATCTTCATTCCGCCGCTGGCGCGGACGGAGCTGGTCGTTTCGGCGACGGTGTACAGCCGGAACGCATGGCCGTCGCGGCCGGGGAGGCTGACGTCCTGGAACACCTCCCACGGGCCGCAGAAGTCGATGACCACGGCACCCTCCGAAACCAGAAAAGCAACGGGGATTTCACCCTGGGCCGGGGGCTTGAGCGGAAGTGCTTTGGCGGGCACCGGGTTGGCGTCTGCGCCCTTCAGGGCACCCGCGTCCCCGGAGCGCCCACGAAAGGCCAGCCCCGCAGTCGCGGCCATCACACCAAATGCCGTCGAGCTCTTGATCAATTCTCTTCTCTTCATCGTGTCTCCACTGCGACCCAGGGTCGCATGCGTTACCGCCGAGACCCCTTCCGACGAGGTGCCTGGCGACCTTCTCCCTCCGGCACCGCCTCCCTCCGGCACCGCCTGGGACCCCGCCGTTCGCGCCGGGGTCCCGAGCCGCTTCAGCTCCAGCCGGCCTCGGGCCGACGGGCGGGGGCGCCCTGCATTGGGCTGATGGCGGCTGAAACGCTTCC
>Ga0210384_10002110_pt1 | contig 24914 bp, 13 predicted proteins | sample IncBWH2MmetaG_FD_160574 | JGI IMG/M metagenome (GOLD analysis project Ga0210384, IMG submission 160574) | Forest soil microbial communities from Barre Woods Harvard Forest LTER site, Petersham, Massachusetts, United States - Inc-BW-H-2-M | ecosystem: Environmental > Terrestrial > Soil >...
GGCCGGGAGCACCTGGTCGGCGAAGCTGTGGTAATGGGCGTCCATGACGTTGATCGGCATCTGCACGGTGTCGAACGTGAACTGGTGCGCGGCGGCCGTCTCGAGCATGTGGAGATGGATGTCCGGGCTCTTGTGGCCGGTGAAGCCGAGGTAGCGGACCTTGCCCGCCTGCTTCGCCGCCAGCGCCGCCTCGAGCGCGCCGCCCGGCGCGAAGATGCGGTCGGCGTCCGTCATCCGGATGATCTCGTGGAACTGCAGCAGGTCGAGGTGATCGGTCTGCAGCCGCCGCAGCGATTCGTCGAGCTGCTGCGCCGCCGACTGCCGGGTCCGGCCGTCGATCTTGGTCATCAAGAAAGCCTTCTCCCGGTAGCCGTCGCGCAGCGCCTTGCCCATGCGCTCCTCGCTCTTGCCGTCGCTGTAGTCCCAGGAGTTGTCCATGAAGTTGATGCCGGAGTCGAGGGCGGTGCGCACGATGCGGATCGCTTCCTGCTCGTCGTGCATCCAGCCGAGATGGGCGCCCCCGACTCCCACCAGCGAGACCTTCTCGCCGGTGCGCCCGAGCGTGCGGTACGGGATGCCGTTGGCCCGGGTCTCCTGGGCGACCCCGAGGCGCGCCGCACCCGCCACCACCGCGCCCGCCACCGAGAGCTCCAGGAACATCTGCCGGCTCACGCCGCTCCCCGGAGCCTGCCCCCGCGGTCTCCACCCCGACTCACGCATGGACCACCACCTCCTCCTCGCGCGCGTCTCGAAGCAGCGGGCGTGATGCCCGCGATGCCCATGCCGGAGGCGGGTGCAAGGCACATACCGCCCCCATCGCGGTGGTATCGTCGCCGTTGTGTGAGGTCCACGATGTCAACCACCGAAGAGATCCTGGCCGCACGCGGGACCAGCACAGGTGGGAAATACTTCAGCCGGGCGCGTCCCACATGCATATTCTGTTCCGGGAAATCTTGTGCACGTGCTGCGGATCTGGTGAGTCGTCGGGCTGGACGGTCCACCCTCCGGGTGCGGCACGCTGCCCGACAGCCACAGTGCCCAGGCTTCTCTCTCACGCCCCTATTGAGGGCTCGCTGCCACCACTCGCGCCACACCAGCGCCGCCTATATCGAATGACACGGCATTGCTAATGTTCGGGCGGGCTTGGTGGACTCCTCCGCCGTACCCGACCAAGAGCTCGTACTCGCCTCTAGGAAGCAGGAATGCGAGAGAGATCTCATAGGTTGAGGCGGTTTGCAGCGCAATCGTGTCAGGAATAGGTTGCTCCAGGTGCCAGCTATAGCGAAGGCTGCAGACCTCGCCTGAGTGCTGATCTTGGCCAGTTTCTAGATCAGCACGGGTAATCAGCGCGAAGGATGGCCCGTTCGACGGCTCAGGGTTGCAGGCGCCGCTACGTCTAGCAAGAACCGTAAGTCCAAATGTATCGGAGCGCAGCGTCAGTGGTGTATGACCGGAGTTGTGCAGCATCAGCTTGAAGCGGACGGAGTTGCCTTCGAGGTCTGGTCTGACACGTAGGCTCAGCATCCGCATCGCAAGAGAGTCGCGTGTTTCAACCGCCGGCCCAAGTACTTTGAATCGGCGAATGATACCGTCGCCTGGGTTGTGGGGTTGTACAACCTCTCTGGCATCAAGCTGGAGCGGCTGGCCGGAGTACCGCCGGAGAAGCCCTTTGCTCGCATCAGAGAAGTACATGAGGTAAATGCCACTGTAGAGGTAGCATCCACCCCAACGATCGAAGAGGATGATCCCGTTGTACTTGCCCGGACCTCGTATGCCAGCACCTCCCCGTAAGGCGATGCCGGCGAGGATCAGTGCCAGGATTATCCGTTTGCGGACCATGGGCAAGCCTTGCTAGAAGAAGTCGAATCCGCAGTGCCCAGGACTGCTGCAAGAGAACGCATATCCCCACTCTGTCTCCATGTGGTCGCCTGGGTTCCGTTTGTCCTGAACCTTGGTGCGGAAGATCGCCGAGTCGAAGACCGGGAACGCGGGTGCACCCCCCATTACACCCATGAAACCACCAGTCGCATCCCGGATTTCCCCCATGAACGGAAAGCCAGGAGAGTCGAACATACAGATTCTGTTCTTGGAGATCTTGTGCACATGATCAGGAACCGGGTCGTCCGTCCTCCAAGGTCCCAAGTGCTGAGTGAATTGGGGATTGCCCGCAGCGAAAGTCCCAAGGTTACGCGCCTTTTGTTTGAACTCGCAGTCGTCTGCATTATCCACGTCTGCGCAGATCCAAACATTGACAGCTGCGGCCGTCACACCGTACCGGGTCCGGGTATTCGGAAAGCGCTGGACGGAGATGCTCTTCGGACAGCACTCGAGTCCACTGGGATCAACGAGAAGGAGGGGTCGGTCTCCAACATATGCAAAGAGGTTGATCTCGGTATACTCCGTGGGGCGCCAGCCCGGATCAGCCTGGCTGTACCTTCCGAAGGCCGGCTCATACCAGCGGTGGATGTTGTAGCTGCGAGAGGTGACCCCATTAGCTCCCGCGCCGAGCTGCTCGGCCTCCTGGCCGGGCAGCCGGAGGGGCTGGTGCTGGTCGGGCGAACGGAGGTTGTAAACCGCACCGTAAGGCTCGTACTCGGCACGCCAGGTGACCCCCTGGGCGCCGCTGGTCTGGAGGATGGGAGTGCCGAGATGATCGGTGAAGGTCCATGAGGTCGCCCCGGTGGTGTCGCTTTGAGCGACCGGATGGCCGGCGAACCAGATGTACTCGGTCAGGATCGCCGGGTTGGTGCTGGTCGTCAGCTCGGATTCGGCCAGAAGGTTCAGCCCGGCGCCGTAGAGGAAGAATCGGTGGTTGCCTGCGGCCACCGCAGCGGGAGCGGCTGGCTGGCCAGACGCGGCCTTGACGATGACTTCGCGCGCGCTGGCCTCTGCACTCGAGGACTTCTCTGCCGCCGGGGCGGCGGGCACGCGCCGTGAGGCAGCATGCGGAAAGAGGCTGGCGCCGTCCTGGATCACGGCTGCGATCATGCCGAAGCCTGGGTGCCCAGGATCGGAGCCGTAGGGGGAGCTGGGATCGACCTGGACGACCACTAGGGCAGCGATGTTGCCGTAAATGGTGCTCCCCTGCTTGGCGATGCTGGTCGACACGATGACGCCAATATATGCCGAGAGAGTTGCCGGCGGCTTGCTGTTACCGGGCTTCGAGGTCCAGCAGGAGGAATCGAGCAGCGGGCTGCCACTGGTGTGGGCGGTGGGCTCGCAGAGAGTGACCGGGGTCGGCGCCGGGATGGCGTAGCCCTTGAAGCTCGGATTGGCCTGGAAGTCGCCGCCGGTGACCTGGCTGGCCCACTGGCTGCCCCAGAAGTTGACGTACTGGCCGAGGGTCAGCCCCGGCGTGTTGCCTCCCCAGATCACGAAGGAGGCTGGCTGGTAGACGACGACGGGCGCGGTGGTCGCGGCCGGCAGCTCGCCGACGTCGCCGGCGAAGGCGACCTGGAGGAGAGCTGGGCCGGTCGGGACGCTCGCCGAGAGGGTGAGGGTGGCGGTCGCGGTGCCGGTGGCATCGGTCGTACCGGAGGCGGTGACCGAGCCGAAGGTGAAGGTCACGGTCTTGCCGGCAAGTGGCGCGTGGCTCTGGGAGTCGGTCAGGACGGCGCTGACCTGCTGCGGCTGGCCGTTGGCGATCGCGGGTGGACCTGTATAGACCAGCGCCGTGTCGTCGCGGTGGATCGCGACCAGCACCGAGGCGGCCGAGCTGCCATAGCCGACGCTGCCGGCGAAGACGATGCTCAGCGAGACCGCGCCTGCATTCATCGTCGGCGTGAGGGTGACCGTGGCGGTGCCGGTCGCGTCGGTCACTCCCGTCAGGGTCTGTGTCCCGAAGGTGAAGCCGAGGGTCTGGCCGGCGAGCGGCTGGCCGGTCGTCGCCGCGGTGAGGCGAGCGGTCAGTATCAACGGGTCGCCGTATTCGCCGAAGGACGGGCCGGTATAAGTAACCGCCGTGGGCACCGCCGTCCAGGCGATCGTTGCCGGGTTCGAGGTCAGCAGGCCGCCGCCCTGGCCGGTCGTGGCCTGCATGAGGTCCGAGCCCTGGGTGAGGCCGATGAAGCTGAAGGCCGCGACCCCGGCGGCGTTGGTCGTCGCCTGGCCTGTCGTGCCGGCATCGGGGCCGCTCGTGATCGTGAAGGTGACGGCCTGGTTGGCGATCGGCTGCTGGTTGCTGCCGAGCAGGGTCGCGGTGAGCGCCGCCGCGGTCCCCACCGGCAGGCTCTGGGAGAGCGGCGCCAGGACGAGGCCCGAGGTCGAGCTCGAGGTCCAGGTGGCGGTGACCGGGGTGGCGCTAAGCGAGTTGCCCCCTTGCAGGCCGATGCTGGCCGTCAACGTGTCGGTCCCGGCCGTCGCGCTGGTGTAGCTGTAGAGGGTCTGGCCGTTGGCGCCGGTCGTCTGCTGGGCGGTCTTGCCGACGTTCGGGCCGCTGGCGACCCGGAAGGTGACGGTCAGGCCGGCCACCGGCTGGTTGCTGCCGTCGGTCGCGAGCAGGGTGGCGTTGTACGGCGTGCCCACGGCCTGGGTGGCGCTGGGCGGGCTCAGGGCGAGCTGCACGCTGGGCAGCCAGAGCGCGGTCACCGAGCTCGACTGGATGAGGCCGCCGCTGGCGTTGGTGATCGAGGCGGACAGCGTGTCGGTCCCCGCCATGGTGCCGGTGTAGCTGAAGGTGGCGACGCCGGCGGCGCTGGTCACCGCCTGGGAGGTCAGCCCGGCGTTCGGCCCCGAGGCCACCGTGAAGAGGACGGTCACGCCGGCGAGCGGCGAGCCGCCGGCGTCGGTGGCCACCGCGGTCGCCGTGTAAAGGGCGCCGAGCGGATTGGCGGCCGCGGCCGGCAGCAGCGCCAGCTGCCCGGCGCTGTCGCTGGCGCTGGTGTTGACCAGGCGCCACTGCAACGACTCGTTGGCGTGGCCGCAGGCGTTGCGGTCGACGCCGAAGGTGTCGATGATGTGGGCGGTGTCGAGGTAGCTCGCCGGCTGGCCGCCGATCGTCACCGTGATCTTTGGGATCTGCGGATCGTTCGGATCGGGCGCGATGCAGAAGAACACCGGCGCCCCGGAGATCGGGTAGTCGCTGGTGTCGAAGTTGATGAAGGCGGTCTGGGTGAGGATCGCCGAGCCGTGGGCCGGGATGACGAAGCTCCCCCAGAGGTTGAACACCGGCGGCGGCAGCCGCGGATCGACCGGATGGGGCTCGATGCGCTGCAGGTCGACGACCACGCTGTCGACGGCGAGCGGGTTCGGGCCCGGGTTGTCCAGCCGCACCGCGCCGGCGTCGAAGGGCGGCGCGCCGCCGATGAAAAGCACGTTCGGGTCGCCCTGCCAGGGCACCGGGAAAGCCGGGTGCGGGCGGGTGTTGTCGGCGTAGCCGACGAAGACCGCGAGTCCATGGGGTGACTCCCAAACGACGGTCGCGAGGTTGGACTTGAGCGTCACGCCCGTGGCGTTGGTGAAGCTCGCCTGGACCGTGTCGGTCCCCACCACCGTGCCGGTGTATCTGAAGGGTGCCTTCCCCGTGGCATCGGTCACTGCCTGGCCGATGATCCCGTGATTGGGGCCGGCGGTGACGCTGAAGTGGACGCTGACGTTGGGCAGCGGCTGGCCGCTCGCATCGGTCAGCACGGCGGTCAGGGTGGCGGCGGTCCCCGCCGGTGTCGCGCTGGTCAGCGGCAGCAGCTGGAAGGCGCCGCTGGCGCTGACGCCGGTCGTGCCGATCAGGCGCCAGGGGAGCGCTTCGTTGCCGCCGGCGACGCAGTAGAAGCGGTCGGCGCCGCCGGTGTCGAGCACGTGGGCGGTGTCGAAGTAGGCGGTCGCCACCCCGCCCATGGTGAGCGTCACCTTGGGCACCCGCGGATCGAACGGCGAGACGGTCTGGCCGCAGTCGACGATCGGGTAGTCGCTGGTGTCGAAGTCCGGGAAGGTCTGCTGGGTCAGGATCACCGTGCCGTGAGCGGGCACGATGAAGCTCCCCCAGAGATCGAACACCGGCGGCGGCAGGAACTGGAACGCTGACGTGTTGGGCCGCTGCAGGTCGACGATGACGTCGTCGACCTGAAGCGGCTGGTCGGTGGCGTTGTCGAGCCGCACGGCGCCGGCGTCGAACGGGCCGGAGCCGCCCAGGAAGACGGTGTTCGGCGAGCCCTGCCAGGGGATCGGGAACGCGCCGCTCGGCCGCAGGCTGTCGGCGTAGGCGACGTAGACCGCCAGCGCCTGCTGCGACAGCTCGATCGTGCCGGCCGAGAGGGTCGCTCCCGGCGCGAGCGCCAGCGGCCCGACGGTGGCGGTCAGGAAGCCGGCCGCCGAGACCGCGAGCTGGTAGGTGCCCGCGCTCTGGATGAGGCTGAAGCGGCCGTTGGCGTCGGTGATCGTCTGGTTGAGGGTGCCGACGATCGCGACGGTGGCGCCCTGGATCGGCGCGCCGCCGCTGGCCTGGATGACGGTGCCGGTGATGGTGCCGAGGGGATCGAGGGTCAGGGTGCCGAAGCTGAAGACCGCTCCCGGTCCGAGGTTGACGGCCGAGGTGGTGCGGCTGCCGAAGCCGGCGGCCGTCACCGTGACACTGTAGGTCGCGGGGGGCAGCTGGAAGGTGAAGTTGCCGGAGGCGTCGGTCGTGGCGGTGAAGGTCGACGCCGGGGAGACGCCTTGAGCCGGGTGCACCGGAGGTGCCTGGCCGGGCCGGCTCCCGGCGGGCGCCGCGTGCGGCGCGGCGCCGGCCAGCGACGTCGCGGTGACGGTGGCGCCGGCGATCGAGGCGCCGCCGGCCGAGCTGGTCACGTGGCCGCTCAGCGTCGCCGGGTTGGCGACCAGGGTGATCGTGCCGAGCGGATGCGTCGCGCCCGCGGCCAGGGCGAAGGACGGCAGGGACTGGGAGGCGTAGCCCGCTGCCGTGATCGTCGGGGTGTAGGTCCCGGCCGGCTCGGTCAAGGTGAAGCTGCCGGAGGCGTCGGCGAACGCCGTGTCGCCGTTCTCGGCCAGCGAGACCGCGGCGCCGGCGAGCGGCGAGCCGTCGAGGGAGGTCACGACGGTGCCGTTGATCTTGCCCGGCGCCGGCTGCAGGTGGATCGTCCCCGCGGCGAAGCTGCCGCCGGCGGCGATGGTGAACGGGGTCGTCGTCGCCGGCAGGAAACCAAACTTCGAGACCGTCAGCGTGTAGAGCCCGGCGGGCGCGGTCAGGTTGAAGTTGCCGGCGCCGTCGGTCGCCGTGGCGTTGACGGTGCCGGTGATCTGGACCGTCGCGCCGGCCAGGGGCTGCCCGTTCTGGTCCGTAACCGTGCCGGTGATCGTGCCGAAGGCAGCCACCACCTGGACCGCCACCCGCACGCCGCGGCCGTCGTAGGCGTAGGCCAGGCCGTCGCCGGCGGCGAGGAGGTTGCGCGACGAGTAGGTGAAGGTGCCGCTGCCGACCGCCACCTCGTTGCCCGCGGGGTCGTAGCTGACGGTCCGCGCGACGCCGTTCTCGACCACCGAGGAGAGGGTGGGAAGGGTGCCGTTGTAGCTGAAAGCCGCGGAGCGCGACGAGCCCAGGGCGAGCGCGGTCATGTTGCCCATCGCGTCGTATTGATAGCCGCCCGGCCCCCAGAGCGCGGTGCCGGTCGCGGCGCCCGTCAGCCTGAAGAGGTCGTCGTAGGCGAAGTCGCGGTTGAAGGTCGCGTCCAGCGCATCGTGGATGGACGTGATGTTGCCGGCCGGATCTTCGCTATAGAGGTAGTCGGCGATCGGCGCGGAACTGCCGTCGAGGCGGTTCTCGACCGGCCGGTAGCGCAGGTCGTAGCTGCGCGTCTGGGTCGTGCCGTTGCCAAAGACGAGCTGCGCCTCCGGACCGAAGGGCAGGTAGCTGGCCGAGGCGACGTAGGTCGTGGTGCCCGAAACCGCGGAGAACGGCCGGTCGGCGAAGTCGAAGCCGTAAGCCACCTGGCGGCCGGAGGGATAGGTCATGCCGCCGCGGTTGCCGTTGGCGTCGTACTGGAAGGCGGTGCCGTAGGCGCTGCCGAGGATGGTGCGGGCCTCGGACTTCAGCAGCCCGCGCCGCTCGTAGGCGTAGGCCGTCGCGCCCGAGGGATCGGTCATCTGGGCGAGGCGCCCCTTGCCGAAGCTGCCCGCTGCCGCACTGTCGTAGCTGTAGGTGACGGTCTCGGCGGGCACGCCAGCGAGCTGCGAGGTGCTGGTCAGCACGCGGTTCGAGGCGTCGTAGTTCCTCGCCGTGGACGCCCCGCGGGCGTCGGTCGTCGCGACCAGGTTGCCGGCAGGGTCATATTGATAGATCGTCGTGCCGGTGACCGGCGAGTCCTGGCGCTCGAGCCGGTGGAAGTCGTCGTAGCGGTAGCTCGTGGTGTTGCCGTTCGGGTCGGTGACGGACGACAGGTTGTCCATGACGTCATACGCATACGCGGTCGTCGCGGCGCCGCCGGGGGCGCCCGCGAGCGTCTGCAGGACCGCGGTCATGCGATGGAGAGCGTCGTAGCTGTAGCTGGTGTTCGGGCTCGCGTGGTCCTCGTCCTGGACGGTCGAGAGCTGACCGTCGAGGTCGTAGACGTTGAACGTCCGCGAGCCGGCCGGCACCGGATGGAGCACTCCGGCCAGGCGGTTGTGGACGTCGTAGGCCAAGCTCTCGCTGCGCGTGGTCGTCCAGGATCCGCAGGTGGGAGCCGGAGCGCTGCAGCCCTGGTCCTCCTCCGTCACCTTGTCGCCGATGACGTTGAGCGTCAGGTGGTGCCGCTCGAGCTGGTGGCCGCCGGCGTCGAGCCGGATCGTGTCGAGCAGGCGGTTGGTGCCGTCCTCGTAGCCGTAGGCCATGCCGTTGCCGCGCGGCAGCACCGTCTTGACCAGCCGGTCGCGGCCGTCGAAGGTAAACGTCGTCGTGTAGTCGCTCGCTTCGCCGGCGACGCCGGCCACGGCCTGCGAGGTGCTGGCGACGACGCGGCCCTTGGCGTCCGTCTGCCGCGCGATCGTGACACCGTTGGGGTCCACCGCGGTCAACGCCGCTCCGTACTCGTCGTAGTTGTCGAAGGTCGAGACGTTGCCGCTGGCATCGGTCACCGATTGCAGGCGGCCCCGGCGGTTCGCCGTCGCGTCCGCGTCGGCGTAGTACGTCTGGCTCATGACCTGCGTCACGTCGGTGCGGGGACCCGAGGTCGCCAGCAGGCGATGCCGCGCGTCGAACGTCCGCTTCGTGGTGTAGACGGTCGGCGCGGCGTCGCTCGCAAGCAGGTAGCCGGCCTCCGCCGTGGTGAGCACGGTCTCGGGCGCCCCCGAGCTATTCCAGGTGAACGTGGTGACCTTCTCGGCTCCAGCCTTCGCCGCCGAGGGCTCGTCGACCTCGGTGCGGAAGTTGGGCCACGGCGCATAGTCGTAGTGAGAGGTCGTCGTGCGCTGCTGCGCGGTCCCGACCGCCTCCGTCATCGAGATGACGTTGCCGTTGCTGTCATAGAGATACTGCGTGATGTGGCCGTTGCCGTCCGTCCGCGACGCGACGTGATTGTCGGGGAAGTAGGTGAAGTGCTGGTCGTCGCTCGTCGCGCCGGTGCAGGTCGCGCAGTCGCCGAGGACCTCGAGGGGCAGGTAGCGGCCCCTGCCATAGGTCAGGGTGAACACCGACACCTGGCTGGTCTCGCCGTCGATGGCGTGGGTGACCCGGGTCTGACCGCTTGCGGGCGTCGCGTACTCCAAGGTGACGAGGTCGCGGCCACCCTGAGAGACCGAGGTGACGCCCCGGTTGAGGGCGTCGTAGGCGTGCCCTTCGAGGAGGAACCCCGCGTCGTCGCGCGCATCGGTCAACAGCCGCACCACGCCCTGGCTGTCCGCCGCGTAGCTGAACGTCCGCCAGGGCTGGTTTCCGGTGCGCAGCGGGTCGAAGATCTGGCTGAGAACCGAGCCCTGGTAACTCAGCCGCCAGGTCTCGCCGCCCGGCAGGGTGACCTGCGCCAGCTGGGCGCCGCTGTAGGCCAGCTGGATCTGCCGTCCCTCGGCGTCGGTCACGCTCACCAGGTTGCCCGCGGCGTCGTATGCACCTTGCAGGGTGTTGCCCCAGCGGTCCGCCGTCGAGAGCCAGACGCCGCTCGTCGCGTCGAAGTCCGTCGTCGTCCCGTCGAGGTCGGTGAGCTGGTACTGGCCGCCGACCGCCACCACCCGGCCGCGCAGCTCGCCGGGGCTGGCCGCGACCCACGAGCCGTCCGCCTGGGCGACGTACTCGGAGTCGAAGCCCTCGCTGGTCCGCTGGTAGAGGCTCGAGGCCACGGCATCGGTAGGACGGAGGGTCTGCGCGTAAGTGTGGGTCCAGCCGAGCCCGACCGGCGACGACGCTAGCGCCGCATACCGCGGTGCCTCGCTGTGGTAGCTCAGACCGAAGGAGAGCGCCAACGGCGACTGCGCCAGGGAGAACAGCGGAATTGCAAGCGAGACGTCGCCCGAGCCGGTGTTGACCGGGTGCCCGGCGCATGCCAGGCACCCGCGCTTGTCGGAGCACGGCGGAGCCACGAGGTCGATCGCTTGGGTGTGAGCCTCCGCCGGAGAAAAGGTCCCGGCCGTAGTCAAGTAGGCGATCTGCGCCGCGACCTGCTTCGACTCGCCGCAGTGGAGCGCTACGTTGGTGTTCCACGTCCCGCTCTCGAAGTAGATGAAGCCCCTCGCCAACACGTCGGTCGGGCTCGTCGCGGAGCCCAGATACAGCACCAGGTGGTCGCTTTCCGCAAGGGGATCGTTGAAGCAGGTGTATCCGGGGGGCCAATCACCAGTATTCGTGCAATACATGTTTGGCGCGTCGTAGTCGACCGCGATTTGGAAGGTGTCGCTGTCCCCTTGCGTGGCGACCAGGACGGCGCGCAGGTTCGAGATCGTTGGCTTCGACGACGCCGGCGGCACCGAGGCGCAGCAGGCCGGCGGCCCGACGGTGACGGGAGGATGGCAGGTCGACCCCGCGCTGTTGGCGGCGATTCGCCGCTGCGAGGTCAGGCCGTCGAAGAAGAACGTCGGCCCCGCCGCGCCGGGGAAGCACTGCTGCGGAAACGCGCCGCAGCCGCCGCTGAGCTTGTAGCATTGACCCTGCGCCGCAAGCGGCGCCAGCGCTAGAGCGGCGATGACCGGCACGTGCCGCCGCCATCTCGGAGTGACCATGCCAAACCCTCCCTGAGAGCGGGCGCAACCGTCGCGCCCGCGCATCGTCAGAATCGCGGATCTCAAGTGCAATATGAGCTGGCTACATTGATCCAGTATGAAGCTAGGATCAGCAACGTCTAACGGACTGCGCGGCGGATACTCCCCCGAGGTAGCTGCGACTGTCAAGCCCCTTTGCAAGCATTGAATCGATGTAACCGTTTACTTCTCGGCGATCTCGCAGGGTCAATGGTCCTCCGCTATGGCAGCTCTGTGACAGCTTCACGAGAAGACCACGGGCTTGAACCCACTCCCTGGCCAGCACCTACTTAGACCCAGGATCCACGGTTTACAAGACCCCTACTCCCCGAGCATCGGGCGCCCGGCCGCTATAATCCCGCCGTGCTTCGTCCCGAGGGACCCTCATGCCTCGCATCGCAGTCCGCGGCGCCGGCCTTCATTACGAGGAGCACGGCGCCGGCCCGGAAACCGTCGTCTTCGCCCATGGCCTGCTGTGGAGCGGTCGCCTCTTCGATCGCCAGGTCGAGGCTCTGGCGCCGCGCTATCGCTGCGTGACCTTCGACTTCCGCGGCCACGGGCGCAGCGAGGTGACCGCGGACGGCTACGACATGGATTCCCTCGCCGCCGACGCCGCGAGCCTGATCGAGGCGCTCGGCTGCGCGCCCTGCCACTTCGTCGGGCTCTCGATGGGCGGCTTCGTGGGCATGCGGCTGGCGATCCGGCAACCCCGGCTCCTGCGGTCCCTGATCCTGCTCGAGACGTCCGCCGATCCCGAGCCCGAGGCGAGCCGCCGCAAGTACCATTGGATGAACCTCGCCGCGCGCTGGATCGGCCTCGGCGCGCTGGCGAAGCCGGTCATGCGGATCATCTTCGGCCGCAAGTTCCTCGGCGACGCTGCCCGCGCGGCGCTGCGCGAGCAGTGCCGCCGCGAGCTGGCAAGCAGCGACCGGACGGGGATCATCCGCGCCGTGATTGGGGTCATCGACCGCCAGGGAATCTACGAGCAGCTGGGGCGGATCGCGACGCCCACCCTGATCCTGGTCGGCGATCAGGACCTGGCGACACCGCCCGCCAGGTCCGAGCGCATCCATGCCCGCATCGCCGGCTCGCGCCTGCGGGTGCTTCCCGGCGCCGGTCACACCTCGACCATCGAAGAGCCGGCCGCCGTCAACGCCGCCATCGCCGACTTCCTCGCCGGGCTGCGCTGACCGTGGGCGCCGCGCCAGGAACCATCCCGGGTGGTGGAGCCGCCATGGCCGATCGCGGCCGCGGCTCTTTGCCCGGAGCTCTTCCGGTCGTGGTCCCGGCGCCCGAAGAGCACCGAGGAAGGTCCCACTCTCTCCCCGAAGCTCTCGCTACCTCGGTCTCCCCGCCGGGAGAGCACCGTCGCGCTGGACCGACACGACGGGGCCGCGTCCGGGCGCTCCTGGGAGTCGGATGCGCCCTGGCCGGCCTGTCCTTCGCGGCGACACGGATGGGCGCCGGCGCAGCGCCAGCCGGCGTCGCCGCGGCGCCCCACCGCACCCCAGGCGCCACGGCAGTTCCGGGTGGCCAGGACCTCGTCGCTCCGGCGCGCGCCAACGACACGGGGGACGCGGGCCGGGATCTCGAAGCCTACCTGCGGATCGCAGCCGTGGCCGGCCGGGAGCAGGCTGCCGCCGCCTTCATCCGCGAGCGGCTGGGGCGCGGCCTGCCGGCGCGCTCCGATGCTCTCGGCAACCTCACCGTGACGTTCGGCTCGGGCCGGCCGCGGCGCCTCGTGGCCTGCCCGCTGGGCGAGCCCGGATTCGTGGTCAGCCACATCGACGGCGACGGGTACCTGCGCCTCGCCGCCGCCGACCCGGACAGCCCCGCCGGCGCCCTCTGGCAACAGGCTCACGAAGGCCAGCTGGTCTGGGTGGCCACCGGCCGTGGCGGCATCCCGGGCGTGGTCGCGGCGCGCTCGATCCATCTGCAGCCGCGGGCCGAGCCGGCGGCGCCGCCGTTCACGATCGCGGACGCCTTCGTCGACGTCGGCGCCGAAGGTGCCGCCCAGGCTGCCGAGCTGGACATCCGGACTCTCGACCCCGTGGCCCTCGACCGGCGGCCGGCGCGGCTGGCAGGCGGGCTGATCGCCGGTCCCTCGGCGCGGATCAAGGCCGCTTGCCTGGCGGCAGCCGGTGCCGCCCGCCGCTTCCGGACCGCCCCGGGCAAGGGCACCGTCGTCTTCGCCTGGACGGCCGGCGACCCCGCGCAGCGGGCCGGCGTCGACCGTCTCCTGCGCGAGCGCGGGCCGTTCTCGGAGCTCGTCCTGCTCGGCGGCGACTTCGGCCGGCAGGCCCAGGGCGGACAGGAGACGGCCGCACGCCAGCCGGCGCCGGACAGCGGCCTGGTCTCCGCCGGCTCGTCGCTGGGCGGCCGGCTCGCGGGGGTGCATGTCGTGCCCTACCAGGCGCCCCGGCTGCGTCAGGACGAGGCTGCCCTCTATCCCGCGCGCATCACCTACCTGGGCGTCGTGGCCCGCTACCCCGGCACCGCGGTCGAGACCGTCGCGGTCGCCGACCTCGAGCGGCTTACCTCCGCGCTGCTGTCGGTGCTCGGCAGCTCCGCGCCCTCGCGCCGAGCCGGCCCATTGACTCCGCTTTCAGCGCCGGCCTCGACGGCCTCGTCCTCCCCGTCCACGCTGCCGGCCGCGTCGGCCTCGTCCTCGCCGCCGGCACCGTCCCCGTCGCCAGCCTCGTCCTCCTCGCCCGCTCCGGCATCCCCGGTCCCCGGTCCCCTCGCCGCCGACCGGCGCGATGGCGAGACCGCCGCCTTGATCGGCGCGCTCGTGTCGCGGTACGGCGTCAGCGGCGACGAGACCGCGGTGCGAACCGCGATCGCCGCCCAGCTGCCGCCCTGGGCCCGGCCCGTCGTCGATTGGGCCGGCAATCTTGCCGTCACGGTCGGCGGCCCGCCGGCCGGCGCCGATCCGGTGCTCTTCATGGCCCACATGGACGAGATCGGCTTCCGGGTGGGCGAGGTCCTCCCGGACGGCCGGCTCGAGCTGCAAGCCCGAGGCGGCCTGTACAGCTCGCTCTGGGAGGGGCAGGCGGCGCTGGTCCATGGCCGGCGGGGCCCCGTGCCGGGGCTCTTCGAGCCGCGCCCCGACGGGCTTGGCGCCAGCCGCCGGTCGCCAGCCGGCGACCTCACCGCCTTCCTCGGCGCCAGCGGTCCGCGGGAGGTCGCGGCCCTCGGGGTCCAGGCGGGGGCCGGCGTCACGATGCCAAAGACCCTGCTTCGCCTGGGGCGGCATCGGATCACCGCCCGCAGCCTGGACGACCGCGCCGGCGCGGCGGTCCTGCTGCTCGCCCTGCGCCGCATCGACCCGGCGCGGCTCCGCCACCGCGTCACCTTCGCCTGGACGACCCGCGAGGAGACCGGCTTCCTGGGGGCGGCGGCCCTCGCCCACGGCAAGGCTGGCTACGCCCGTGTCTACCCGGTCGACGCCTGCCCCACCTCGGACTCTCCCCGCGAAACGCGGCGCACCGCCGATGTCCCGCTCGGGCGCGGCGCGGTCCTGCCGGCGGCCGCGCCGGGAGCGCTCCTGGCCCAGGTGCGCGAGCTCGGCCGGCGGCGCGGCATCGCCCTGCAGGTCGCCGCGATCCCGGGAGGCAACGACGGCATTCCCTTTCAGGCCGGCGACGCGATCGTGGCGCCGCTCTCGTGGCCCTGCCGCTATCTCCACACCCCGGCCGAAGTCGCCGATCTGCGCGACCTCGAAGCCCTGGTCGACCTGGTCGCCGCCCTGGCCGGCGAGGCCCGCTGATGCCCCGCTCACCCTCCCGCGAGCGGCCGCCAGGCCGGCCCGGCGCCGGCATCTCGATCGCCGAGGTTCGGGACGAGGAGGATCTGCTGCAGGCTCGCCTGCTGCTCGAGGAATACTTCGCCTCGCTGGCGGACCAACTCGCCTCGCTCGGATTGGACCTCGCCGCCACCCGCCGGCAAGAAGTCGCCTCCCTGCCCGGCGAGTACGCCCCGCCAAGCGGCCGCCTGCTGCTGGCCCTCCTTGGCGGCGAAGCCGCCGGGTGCGTGACGCTACGACCCCTGCCTGCGTCTCCGCCCGTCGCCGGTCGCGGCACTTCTCCCTCATTGGAGCCGGGTTCGGAGCCGAGCGTCTGCGAGCTCCGACGCCTCTACGTCCGGCCGGCCTACCGAGGCACCGGCCTGGGCCGGCATCTCACCCTCGCCGCGATCGCCGCCGCCCGCGCAATGGCCTACGACCGCGTGCGGCTGAACACCCTGCCCTCGATGAGCCGCGCCCGCGCTCTCTACGCCACCCTGGGCTTCCGCGAGATCCCGCCCTATAGAGCGGTCCTCGTCCCCGGCGTGGTCCACCTCGAGCTGAACCTCGCCGAGCCGCCGGCGACACCGCCCGGCGCATGACGGCTTACCCTCGGCGCGCGATAGTTGCCGCTGCGCAAAGTCGTTCCATCTGCGCAAGCCCGTTACCGGTGCGCGGGGGCGGTCCTGGCGCGCTCGATCGGGACTGACCAAATGCAAGCGGGTACAGCACATCTCCGAGCTTCCCTCGTAGGTGGCTCAGTCTGGGCACATTGCGGGGCACTTCAAATCTTTGAATTGACCCTGTTTGCACCACCCGCCAGCGGCGTACCAAGCGCACAAGGTCCTGGATCATGCACTCATCAGAGCCTTAGACACGACCAGATACAGTGCTGTAGCGCGATCACCCACTCGAGAGTCCCCCCTGTTCCCCCGCTCGAGCGGTACCCCACGGAACTCCGCAGTGAACCCAGCACGCCTTCATATTCGCACTTGCCTTTTGGGAAGGAATCGGCTCTACTAATGAGGTTAACCTGACCTTCACCCTTTTCCGATAGGCTGAGCCTCCGCGCAAAGGAGAATTGCATGACTCGCTTAATCACTGGCGCTTGGTCAGTGTGTTTCGCTGTCCTGTGCTTCCTAGCGTTTGGCTGCAAGCCCGACGTCAATCCCCACACTCTCCAGGTTGGCGTGATCATGCCACTCACTGGGAATGTCGCATCGTTAGGTGTTCCATGCTTTAACGGCATGAAGCTTGCCCTCAAAGAGTTTAATCAAGCCAAGAGCGCTTCAGCACGGATCGAGTTCATTCCTGAGGACACAAACGCCGACGCGACTACAGCAGTGGCTGCCTTCACTAAGTTGGCTACTATCAATCACGCGATCGCAATCCTCGGCCCACTCACGAGCACGGAAGCCCTTGCGGTTGCACCTATCGCCGAACGGAATAGACTCGTAATGATCTCACCCGGGGCCTCCACACCCGCCCTCACCTCAGCTGGTGAGTATATATTCAGAAACGAGCTCTCCGATCTCAAGGGGGGTGCCGCGCAAGCTACCCTCGCCTTCGGAAAGATGGGCTTCCGCCGGATGGCTGCGTTGTACATGAACAATGCTTATGGCGTCGGGTTAGTCCGAGTCTTTCAAGACACGTTCGCCTCTCTTGGAGGATCCATCGTATCAACCGAGGCTTTTCAGCCTGACACGGTAGATTTTCGGAGCCATCTCTCAAAGATCAAGGCCGCGAAACCTAACGCAGTTCTCGTCATCGCCGTCGATGAGATTGTTAACATTATTAGGCAGGCCAAGGAACTCGGCCTGGATATACCCATATTTACGACCCCCATCTTTGAGAATGAAACGTACATCAAGCAGCTTGGGCCCTTAGCTGATGGCGTCCTCTATGTCTACTATGGTACCTTCAACTCGAACGCAACAGACAGTCGTACCCAACATTTTACCGAGGCATACAAACATACCTTCGACAATGAGGCACCAACCTATTATTCAGCTCTCGGCTACGACGCTGCCAATCTTCTCTTCGCAGCTCTTAGTTCTTCAGGTCTTAAGCCCGACGATCTTCGGAAGCACCTCCACGCTATACGAGATTATCCAGGAGTTACCGGCCCCTCCTCCTTCGACAGTCATGGCGACATTGAAAAGCCAGTCCTTCTAAAAACTGTCGCCAAGGGTCGCTTTGTGATTGTTCCGTAAACTGCGAGTTCTACCGTGCCGCGGCTCTGGCAGGTCGTGAAGGAGTGGTGGCTAGCGGTCACCTCCGGTGTACTTACATATCTTCTCTTAGAGAGATTCCATATTGTTCCCGCCAACGAGATCCCCGTCTGGGCCGAGAAATCCATCGAGTTGGCACTAAGTATCCTAGTAACAGGAGGCTTCAAGCTTATTATAGTACAGTTAGCTACCGAGGTGACAGCGAAGTTAGCTGGAATACCTCGTGAACTTGCACACCTCACGCAGACGCTCGCGGAGCTCTCTCGCGTTGTCGAACCCATGGTCGCCTTTGCACAAATTCCGGGCGCTTTGCCATATGTCGATACGCTGATCACTCATGAACATCCACGCTACCTCTTGCGGAGCATGATTGACGATCATAACGCTCAAGTCTTCCGCGGCCATTACCTCCTGACGATTGACGGTTACCTTCAGTGGCTTGAGCTCTTGTCGAGTAAACTGTCAGAATTGTTGTGCGTGAATCGCACTCTGCCAATTTATTGGTTTTCACCACGCTCTTCGGAACGCCAATTTGTTTTTCGCTATTTAAACCTGTTGGCCGCAAGGCCCATCCAGGTCAGTCGGATCACGGTCGTCAAAGATACGAATGTGTTGCGGCATCAGATAATTCCAGCCTTGCGAAGCCTTGAAGGCAGCAGCAATATGGAAACACTACATTGGTTCCTTACTCTGATCCGCTCTATTACGCAAGGAGCCACTGCGGCCAAGCTCTCTCTTAAGGCAATACCGGTCTTCGCGGAGTACGGCTCAAAGCTTCCTCCCGAGCCCTGGGAGGCACTTCTCCCTTATCTAAACGACGTCGAGAGCGATTTAGAAGGCGCCATCGCGAGAGTTCGTGAGCGCTTCCCAGCCTTTGTTGACTTTGCGACAGAGATCCTGCGCGAGTTTCTTGATAACGACAAAGCGTCCTTGGTCGACGAAAGCATCGCTAGCCTCTTTGTCGATAGGATGGGCGTTGGTGGCTCGTACTATATGCAAGAGCCACATTTCCTGCGCACATTCCAAGAATCCCTTCCCGCCATCGGTGGGGAGTTGGGCGTGTTTCTCAACGCTGACCAGACGCCAGGTCTCTCATTTACAGCCCGGGGCGATCTCGCAACCTGCGTACTTATCGAGGGTCTCGACCCCCATTCCCTTCTTCCGGGACTTCGACGGTGTCTGTTCGCCTTACAAAATCACCTTCCAGCTGAATTAGAGTACCAGGGTGTTCTTACGGATCTATGGACAGGCCCTTCACGATCATAACTGGTGTCGGCTGGCGAACGTCACACGGCTCTGCCGATTCGCCATTTAGTTTTACCTCGCCAACTGTGAAGGCGAACATTGGCGCGTGGACGGCTTACGAATTGCTCGCTTCTGGTTTTCCCGTGATGCTTATTGCCCGCCGAAAAGAACGCCTATCTACACTGCAGAGCGCCTTATTGACCTGTTTCCCGGGCTCTCTAGTAGAAATCGCCGCGCTTGACGTCACGGACGTCAACGCTGTCGCATCGTGGGCTGAGTCTCTTCCCAGCATGAGTAATCTAGCTTTTGTTCATTCCGTCGGGCTTAGTAGCGGAGAATACGACGTACCTAACAATAACCCATATCTCCCGATCGCCGAGACTCCTAGCAATCTTCCTATAGCAGAAACAGAGGCGGTCGTGAAGTCCCTTCTCCTCATGACCCAAGGACTCCTTCCTCACTTCAGACAGTGCAATGGAGGTAGAATCGTCGTCATTTCCTCCATGAGTGGCATTAGGCCGTTTCCCTTTGGCTTCTCACACGCTAGCGCAAAGGCGGCCTTGCATCATGCAACAAGAAGTATGGCTCTCGAGCTACACAAACGAAACATTCTGGTCTCCGAGGTTGCGCCAGGCATTGTTGACACAGGACTTTATGACAACCCATACGTCAAAGCTTCGGTTGATCATATCGCTCAGGCATTTGGATATGATTACTCGACGTCTAGTCTGCCAATGATGTCGCCTCGGGCTGTCGCAGAAGCCGTAAGCTTGTGCCTCAAAAGCGAGGGTCATGTCTTGTCTATAAATATTGTGGCTAACGGTCAGTGGCCCCATCTAGGTGCATGAGTCAATTCGCAATGTTCACCCAACTACTTATCGATGGTTTGTTTTTTGGTATACGCTGTTCTCTCCTTGGGGTCGGGTTCTGTTTACTTTATCGTACACATCGCTTTATGGATTTCGGTTTTGGCTTGGCTACGACACTGGCAGCCTATTGCAGCTATGCTGCTCATGTTATATGGAGCTGGCCCCTGATTACTGCCGTCTGCTTTGGAGCCCTCGCAGCAACTTCTCTCGGGTTGGCTCTCCATATAACTTTGTACAGAATCCTTCGAGAACGTGGCGCAACTCAGTTGGTCATGCTTTTGGCTAGTTTAGGTGTTTACATTGTTTTGCAAAATATGCTCATTCTTTTGTTTGGCGCCCAAAATCATGCTCTGCAAAATTGGGCAGTTGTGGAGGGTGTGCATCTTGCGGATGCTCGAGTATCTCTCAGCCAAGCGACCAACGCCCTTATCACTCTCCTCGCTCTTGCATTCGTTGCCATCGTGCTCACACGCTTCCGAGTAGGGCGTCAATTGAGAGCAGCCGGAAACGATCCAGATCTGGCCATCTCAAGTGGATTGCCAATAGGGAGAGTACGACTCGTGGCGGCCGGCCTTGGATATTGCTTAGGTGGTATAGCTGGTCTCTTCACAGCTCTTGAAGCGAATTTGTGGCCAGGTATGGGATTCGATTCTTTGCTGGCAGGAGCAGTAAGCGCGATAATTGGCGGTACAAGCTCCCTGGTGGGAGCATTCAGCAGCGGTTTGGTCATAGGGATCGTTACTCACGTCGGGATCTGGCAATTAGCGAGTGAATGGCAATCCACAATCCTCTTTTTGATATTACTAGCTTTCCTGGTGGTACGGCCTCGAGGTATTTCCGGCTAACAGCATATATGGACTATTTCATACACGTGCTGGTGCTGGCGGCCATTAACGGCATGCTGGCGCTCTCGCTAGCTTTACTGGCAGGCCACGCTGGCCTCATTTCTCTCGCCCATGCGTCCTTCTTTGGCTTTGGAGCCTATGGAGCGGCGTTAATCGCCCTCGGCGTTCGCCAACCAGATCTCGCGTTCACGGCTCTCGCGTGTGTAGTGAGCGCCGCCGCCCTTTCGCTTTTCGTCTCTATCCCATGCACACGCCTATCCGGTGACTATCTTGTAATCGCCACGCTAGGCTTCCAAACCATTATCACAAGTCTCTTCAACAATATGCGCTCTGTAACCAATGGGCCGCAGGGTGTAGCTGGTATTCCATTACCGCGGCTGTTCGGCGCGCATATCACCGAGCCGTGGCAGTTTTTGGTCGTAGCAATGATGACAACCTCTGGCCTATACCTCATAGTGACGCGGATTCTCAACACCGCGGCCGGACGGTTGCTGCACGCCCTTCGCGCGGATGAGACCTTTACGCGATCTCTCGGGCGCGACACCTTCGGCACTAAGGTCGCGATCTTTGCCTTCGCCGCTGGCGTGGCAGCTCTTGCAGGTGTTATCTACGCCCATTATATCACCTTTATTGATCCAGGAACGTTCTCGGCGTCAGAGTCAATCGTATTACTTTCAATGGTTATCGCGGGAGGCGCCGGAAGCGTGACTGGGCCGCTAGTTGGCGCGCTGGTACTCACATTGGTGCCAGAGGCTCTTCGTTTTGTCGGAGTTCCGGGTCCGACGACCGCTGCAATTCGCCAGATGTTATACGGATTGCTTCTTGTCGCTGTCATGCTAGCTCGGCCCAGCGGCATTCATAGCTCATGGCAGCGGCGGCAATGACACTGCTCGCGTGCGAAGGGATAGCGAAGCGGTTTGGAGATACACAGGCACTCGCGGGAATTGACTTGGGGTTCGAGCAGCCGGCCACTGTTGGTCTGGTCGGCCCCAATGGGGCAGGCAAGACAACTCTCATTAACATTCTTGCGGGGCTTCTTGAGCCCGACAAGGGTATGGTTTTTGTGGATGGAAAGAGGGTCCGCAGGGTGCCTAGAGGCATGGACGGAGGCCTTATAGTGGCGCGGACGTTTCAGGAAACAAGATTGATCATGGATGCCGCCGTGCTCGACAACATCCTCTTGGGCTGTCGTTCTCAGCGAGGCATGAACACCGTGCGATCTATCTTGGGCATCAGAACTGAGCCGAGAGAGAGTAAGGACATCGCGTATTGCCGCGAGCTTCTTGCGGCGATTGTGCCAGGAGTCGGAGCATTGGAGTATGCAGGCAACATATCATACGGCCAACAAAAACTTCTGGGCCTTGCATGCTGCATCGCCACTGAAGCGCACATTTTGCTGTTGGATGAGCCCCTTGCTGGTCTCGATCCGACTTATCGGGGACGCACAATCGATCTTATAAGAACTCTGAGAGCTCAAGGCAAGTTGGTTATATTTATTGAGCATGATTTACAAGCAGTGCGTGCAATGGCCGATTCGGTAATAGTCTTGGGCGAGGGAGCAATAATCGCGCAAGGCGCGCCTCTTGTGCTCGATTCATCTGAGGTTCTGGAGGCGTATCTTGGCTAATTCAGAGAACGGGCCGGCGCTAAGTGTAACCAATTTATCGACCTGGTACGGCAACAAACAAGTACTGGCGAAGGTTAATATCCACCTCGCGAGATCAGAAGTTGTGTGCGTACTTGGCCACAACGGAGCGGGAAAGTCGACTCTTCTGAAGGCGTCATTTGGTCTAGTTAAGAGTTGGACCGGTGCAATCGCTGTCAATGGTGCCGCCTGTAATTCGGTGACGCCGTTGCAAATGATCGGAGCTGGAGTTGCATATGTAGCGCAGGGAAATAGAGTATTCAGTGAGTTAACGGTCGATGAGAATTTGGACGTTTGTATGATGGGCTTGACGAGGGAGCTTCGTAGGACCAGGATTCTAAATGTCTACGAGACATTCGCAGTATTGCATAGGCGGCGACTTGCGCGGGCGGGAAATCTCTCCGGGGGCGAAAAGCAGTTGCTCGCGTTAGCTTGTGCTTTGATCAAGCAACCGCAGATCTTGCTTCTGGACGAACCGTCGCTGGGCTTGGCGCAAAGCAATGCCGTTAAGGCGTTCGAGCAGTTGAGGAAAGCACGCGCGGACTATAACCTTTCTATACTGTTGGTCGAGCACCGTGTGAGAGATGCTCTTGCTATCTCAGATCGAGCTTATATTCTTCGACACGGAGAGGTCGCTTTTGAAGCACCTTGTACCGCTGTGACAGATGTCGAACTAAAGCGCTACTATTTATAAATGGCGAAGTAGCGATGATGCGGAAGGTGCCGAGGCGGGCGGAACGTAAATATAGGCGCGAATATAGACTTGCCTGTCTTGGTTTCTGATTGGTTGATATGATTTGTCCCTTTGAACAGGGGCGCAGGGGAGGGTTCGCAGAGGGGGCATATCATCCAAGTGTTGACGGCTGCGAGAAGACGTTCTGGAAGGCAAATAACGGCGCCATGAACGCGACCGAGGCGAGGCGTCTCAAGCAATTCGAGGGCGCACCTTGCTGCCACATCGTCCGTTGGTGCGTAACATAGACCGGCTGGCAACTGAGCGAGGGACTGCCGGAGGTCGAGACTCCCTCGAGCTCTGAGTCTACGTCCTTTGATGGTAGCATTTTCGCCTTCGGAGCCGACTGCGCACCATGAACGCCGCCGCCTCGAGGACTACGCATCGCCACCGCTTGGCGCTGCCGCTGGCGCTCGCCGCCGCGCTCGCCGCCTCCGGCGCCAAGCCGCTGCGCGCCGAGGCGGTCTTCACCGGCGTGTTCGGCCGCGGCGGCGACGCCTACCAGCTGTGGGCCCTTCCGAGCTGGCAGGAGTTCCAGGAGAAGTGGCGGCAGGCCGGCAAGCAGGGCCTCCGGCTGGTGGCCGTGCGCACCTACCTGCAGGGCGCCCGCCGCTTCTACGCCGGCGCCTGGCGCGAGGGCGGCGACGCCGAGGAGCTGGCGACCGGTCTCGACGCGGCCGCCTTCGAGGCCCGCCACCGCGAGCTCGCCAAGCGCGGCCTCCGGCTCGTCGACGTCGACACCTACGTCGACGTGCGGCAGCGCAGCTTCCTGGGCGCCTGGCGGGCCGCCAAGGACCAGCAAGAGCTCGCGCTGAACCTCGACGGGCCGGCACTGGCCAGCCGCGACGAGCGTCTCGCCGACCGCGGGATGCGGCCGGTCCGGCTCAGGGCCTACCGCGACCATGGCCGGCTGCGGTTCCTGGCGCTGTGGCGCTCGGGCGACGGCGACCACCACCTGCTCACCGGCCTCGACGCTGCCAGCATGGCCCGCGATCAGGCCGACCTCGCCCGCGGAGGCCTCCATCTCGTCGACGTGGACACCTATGCCGACGACCGCGGCCGGCGCCGCTACACCGGCATCTGGCGCGCCGGCGGCGGCCCCACCTCGCTCTGGACCGGCGAATGGGAGCGCTTCGTGGCCCGCTGGCACGATCTGGCCGGCAAGGGCGAGCGCCTGATCGCCCTGGCGGTGGCGCCCGCGGCCTGCCGCGACGGGTGCGCCAACCAGGTCGTCGCCAACGTTGCTTATGACTACGGCATCCGCGCCACCCCCACGCACTGCCCCGGCCGCCCCGGGAGCTGCGGCACGCCGGGCCCCGAGGCCACCGTGGTCTACCGCTGGCCGGTCGAGAGCGACGGCGCGACCCATTACGTCCGCCTCTCCGCCTTGACCGGCCACGAGGCGCTCTTCACCCTGCCCTTCTCCGATCCCACGGTCAAGCGCCGGGGAGTCTGGCTCTACGGCCCTGGCCGCTGGCATCACGCCGCCGACTTCAGCCGCGACGGCGAGCAGAGCTTCGCCGCCCGCGCCGCCGCTGCCGGCAAGGTCATCTTCATCGGCTGGGACCCCTGGTCGGGCAACACGGTGATCGTCAGCCACGATGCCGGCGGCCGACCCGACGCCTACCGCACCATCTACATGCATCTGCGCGACGGCGCCCGCCACGACTGCGACGCCGCCTGGTCCCAGACCCTCGCCCACCCGCCGGCCGGCGCCGAGGGGCTGGCCGCCTACCGCGCCCACCTCCTCGCCACCGGCTGCACCCAGGACCCGGCGAGCCGCCGCCTCGATGCCCGTCACTGGGGTACCGACTCCCAGACGATCGATCTCCGCCTGCTCGGCAAGCACGTGGCGGCCGGCGAGGCCCTCGGCTGGGCAGGCGACACCGGACCCGGAGGCAAGCGCGGTCCGGGGAGCCCGAACACGCACCTCCACGTCTTCTTCGCCCGCCGCGATCCCACCGACCAGAACTGGTACCTGTTCGATCCCTACGGGATCTACGGCCCGCCCGCCTGCTATCCGCTGCACCTGACCGATCCCGTCGTCGGCGCTTGCGTCCGCTATCCGGTCGCCTGGGCCGGCGGCCGCCCGCGCTTCCCGTAGCGGCGCCCAGTCCGGCAAGCCCGGAAAGCGGCATCCACTTTGCATCTCACGCCATCCGAGAGCAGCATCGCGGAGCCGGCAGCGCGCGTGCGCGAGACACCAGCCGGTTCTCCCCGGCTGGTCGTTCCACGAGGAGGATGCCCCCATGCGTTCGACGAACACCCTCAAGATCTCGATGCTCATCCTGGGATGCGCGGCGGGCCTGGCCACCCTCGGCTGCTATGTCAGCGCGGCGGTGCCAGCGCCAGGCTACAGTGCGGAGTTCGAGGTGGAAGGTCCGCCGCCCCCGATCCAAGAGGAGACGGTCGTGGCGACGCCGGGCCCG